>JAAUYD010003687.1_pt1 | contig 18781 bp, 17 predicted proteins | sample 7278101 | NCBI WGS metagenome assembly JAAUYD01 (sample SAMN14350128, study PRJNA611818) | marine sediment metagenome | isolation source: surface marine sediment (0.6m) | place: French Polynesia: Moorea | collected 2018-08
CCGCCACCGACGTGGCGGTGAGCGGGGCGATTCTCGTCTTTAGGTCGGGTTACGGACTGTGTCGTGGATATGAATGGCCTGCGTGGCCTGCATGACGAGTCCGTAACTGATGCGATCGTAGGTCTTGAAGACCATGACGGTGCCGGCCTCTTCGTCGGGCAGTCGGACCGAGCCGCCGCCGAAACGATCGTCGACTTCTTCGCCGCTCTGCCATACCGTGAGCACATCGCCGACCGACACTCCGTTGTTCGACCCGCGGTTCAAGACCACGACCTGGTACTGTCCGATCTGCGTTACGCCACCGACGACCGAAATGATGCGGCCTTCGATCTGGCTACTCGGCGAGCGCGGGAAGAAGTTCAGCGGAATGTCCACTGACTCGGGCAGAAGTCGATCACCGGGCTTGGCTTCACGTTCCGTGTTCGTCAATGCCACTGTGGCCGGATCGCCGCCCCGGTTCAGTTGGCCTTCGCCGACCAGGATGCCCTGGTAGCCGATCAGACGGTCGTCATCGGGATCGTAGAGCGGATCGCCGATCGTCACGACGCGATAGCGGGCGCCCGACAGCGTGTCGGCGAGACCGCGCACATAGATTTCGTTGCCGGCCGAGGCGATCAGGTGATCGCCGCGCGTGGCGAGCAGGTACGGCAGCCTGTCGGCCTCGTCCTTTTCGAGGATGACGCCCGAGCTCAGGAAGGCCTGAATATCCTCGAACGGAATGCTCGTGATCGACTCGGTCAGCGGTGTGACGCGAGCCTGCGGCGACAGGCGATACGTCGACGCGCGGACGTTCGTGATTCGCGGCTGGCCATCGATGTAAATGAGGCCCAGAACGTCACCCGGGTATATAAGGTGCGGGTTCTCGATGTCCGGATTGACATACCAGATTTCGGGCCAGTACCAGGGGTCTTTCAGGAACGTGCCCGCGATGTCCCAAAGGGTGTCACCCACCTGCACGACGTATTCGTCCGGCGCGCCTTCGGCAAGCGGTGCGGGACCGCTGATTAGCTCGACGACCGGCTCGTAGGGCTCCGGCTCGGAGTAGGTGTTCTGTCCAGGCTCGATCGAGGAGCTGCCCGACGTAGCGACCGGGGCTGCTGCTGGCTCATAGGCGGGCTGGTTGCTGCCACAACCGGCCAGCACGAGGGTCAGCGCGACGGCGATCAGCCATGGGCTGCCATGGAGGGTATTCGTGCTAGGTGACATTTCGCGAGTGCTCCATCCAATAGGTTCGGGCCTGTATTTTCAAGGCGTTGCTATACTATGTCGCTCCGGTACTTCCGAGGCTGCCAATTACGTCACATTTCCGATTCCGGGTATCGTCCGGAAGCGCGTTTCGCACGCGGCATTGTCTGACATCTTATTCAATAAAGTCAAACATTTAGGTCGTTTTTGTGGCAGGTTACACGAAAACGGTGCCCGAAGGATCAGCACAAATTATGGCAAAACTGAACATACTTGAATTCCCGGATCCGCGATTGCGGACCAAGGCCGTTCCCGTCGACGCGGTGGATGACGAGCTGCGCCGGCTGATCGGCGACATGTTCGAGACGATGTATGCCGCGCCGGGCATCGGCCTCGCGGCGACTCAGGTCGACGTGCACAAACGCCTGCTCGTGACCGATGTATCACCCGATCAGTCCGAGCCTTACGTTCTGATCAACCCCGTCATCGTCGAGAAAGACGGCGTGACGATGACCGATGAGGGCTGCCTGTCGGTGCCCGGATACTACGAGCCCGTCGAGCGCGCCGAACACATCCGCGTGCGATTCCTGGACCGTGACGGCGAGGAAGCAGAGATGGAAGCCAATGGTCTGCTCGCCGTGTGCATCCAGCACGAAATGGACCATCTCGAGGGCAAACTGTTCGTCGACTATCTTTCCGAGTCCAAGCGCATGCGGATTCGTAAGAAGCTCGAGAAGGAACGTCGCCAAGCCGCGGCCGCAGCGATGTGAGCAGACTGGTATTCGCCGGTACGCCGGACTTCGCCCTGGCTTCGCTCGAGGCACTGGTCGAATCCGGCCGGACACCCGTGGCTGTTCTGACTCAGCCGGATCGCCCGGCGGGTCGCGGCAAGAAGTTGCGCGCGAGCCCGGTCAAGGCGTATGCGCTGGCCCGGGACATTCCGGTGCTGCAGCCTGCGACGCTGCGCGACGACGCGATCGTGGCCGAGTTCGCCGCGCTCGAGCCCGATCTCCTAATCGTTGCCGCCTACGGATTGATTCTGCCGCAGAACGTACTCGACATTCCGACGCACGGTTGCCTGAACGTACACGCCTCCGTACTGCCGCGTTGGCGGGGCGCCGCACCGATCCAGGCGGCGATCCTCGCCGGTGATGAAGCGACCGGTATCAGCCTGATGCAAATAGAAGCCGGCCTCGACAGCGGTCCGGTGTTTCATGTCGAGACCCTGGACATTGCCGAGACGGAAACGGCAGGCGAACTGCACGACCGGCTGGCCGCGCTCGGCGGAGCGATGCTCGTCGACAAGCTCGATGACATTATCGCGGGGCGGCTCGTGGCGCAGGCGCAGGACGAATCGCTTGTCACTTTCGCCCCCAAGATCGCAACGCGTGACGCCGAGGTGAACTGGACCTTGAGCGCCGCAGAGGCGGCCCGGCGGGTGCGGGCCTACAACCCGTTTCCCGGCGCGTATTTCTTCGCCGGCGACAATCGCATCAAAGTCTGGCGGGCGACGCCTGTCGATGGCACGGCACGCCCGGGCAGCGTTCTTCAGGCAGATAGCGAGGCGGTGATCGTTGCCTGCGGCATCGATGCGCTGCGGCTCGACGAACTGCAACTACCCGGCAGGCGACGGGTGCCAGCCGCAGAGTTCGTCGGCCAGTTCGATCTCGCGGCTGAACCGCCGGACTGACCATGGCGAGCGGGGGAGCAAGAACACGCGCTGCGGCCGCACAGGTTGTCGATGCCGTGACGAACCACGGGCAATCGCTCGATGCTGCAATCTCGGAACACGAGAAGCGGCTGCCGCCCGGTGAGCGTCCATTGCTTCGTCTGCTGGCGTACGGCACGTTGCGCCGTCACTGGCGCCTCCGGGAATGGATCGGCGAGCTCGTGAACCGTCCGCTGAAGATGCGCGACAGCGTGATCAACGCACTGCTCGCGGTCGGGCTTTACCAGCTCTGCGACACACGCATCCCGGACCACGCGGCAGTCTCGCAGACAGTCGAAGCGGCGCGTCAGCTCAGACGTCCGAAACTCGCCGGCCTCGTCAACGCATGCCTGCGCCGCTTCCAGCGGGACGCACTCGTCGAACGAGATCCGGTTAGCGAGGAGTCAAGCTTCGATCACCCGCAATGGCTGATCGACAGGCTGCGGCGCGACTGGCCTGACGATGCCAGTGACATTCTCGAAGCGAACAACCGGCGCGCACCGATGTGGCTGCGCGCCAATGCCTCGCGCGGCACGGCTGCCGAGTACAAGGGGCGGCTAGCCGCCGAGGGAATCGAATCGACGTTGCTCGAGGGTGTCCCCGATGCCGTGCGGCTCAGCGAGCCACAGAGCGTGGACGTATTGCCCGGTTTCGGCGACGGCGATGTGTCGGTGCAGGACGGGGCGGCGCAGGTTGCCGCGCGCTGGGTCATGCGCGAGCAGCCGCGACGCGTGCTCGATGCGTGCGCCGCGCCAGGTGGCAAGAGCGGTCATGTGCTCGAACTCGGCGGCGGGGAGGTCGAGCTGGTGGCCGTCGACATCGACGAGACGCGGCTCGATCGCGTGCGCGAAAATCACGCGCGTATCGGCATGCGTGCAACGATTGTCGCCGGCGACGCATCGAAACCAGAGAAGTGGTGGGACGGAGCGCCGTTCGACGCGATCCTGCTTGACGCACCGTGTTCGGCGACCGGTGTGATTCGGCGCCATCCCGACATCAAGCTGCTGCGGCGGGACACCGACATAGCGGCATTGAGCGACCTGCAAGCACGCATACTGCGCGCGCTCTGGCCACTGCTGACCCCCGGCGGGCGGTTGCTTTATGTCACGTGCTCGGTACTCGCGGCGGAGAATGACAACGTAGTGCAGGCATTTCTCGAGGCCAATGGCGATGCGGTGGAGGACGTCGTGTTGCCAAATAACAACATCCGCGATCTAATGCGGAGGAAGGCGTGCGGCTACCAGGTTCTGCCCGGCACGGCGGACCTGGACGGCTTTTTCTACGCATGCCTCGTCAAGAAGGTCTCCTGAAGAAGGCGATGGGCAGGTTCGTACCACTCTTGTTACTGACGGTGTTCGTTCTCGGTACCGGCGTTGCCCAGGACGATATCCAGCGCGAGGGCTACTTCGAGGTGCGTTCGGCGACAACCGAGACGGTCGACGGCGTACACACGCTCGATGCACGGCTGCAGCTCGTGCTGTCTTCCGAAGCGCTGGCTGCGCTCGAGAGTGGAGTGACGCTGACGATCGAGTTGCAGCTGCAGGTCATTCGGACCCGTCGCTTTCTGCCCGACGATGTCGAGGCGGAGCTGGCGGTCCGCTATGAACTGGAGTACTCGCCCGTCAGCCAGCGCTACATCGTTCGCAATCTCAACAGCGGCGACCAGGATTCCTTCGCAACACTTTATTCCGCACTGAATAGTCTCGGGCGCGTCCAGGGGTTGCCGGTCATAGATGACGAGGTGCTGGCGGCCAACGCGGAATACCACGCCCGGCTCCGGGCCATGCTCAACACCGAGCGGTATCCGCCGGCGTTGCGCGTGCTGTTCTTCTGGCGCGGTCAGTGGCAATTACAAAGCGAATGGTTTGAATGGTTGCTCGAACGATAAAGCGGGCGATTTACCTAATCGTCGCGACGGCAGGCGTCGGTCTCGCACTCGCCGCGCTGTTCCTGTTGACGCAGACCGTGCAGCAGTCGGACGACTTCGATCGCCTGCAGGACGCCATACTCGCTATCAATATCGCGGGCGGTGTCCTGCTGCTTGCGCTCCTGATCGGCAACCTCGCGCGTCTCGCCAGGGACTATCGGCAGAACGTCCCCGGCGCGAAGCTCAAGGCACGCATGGTCGGTATGTTCGTCGGGCTGGCCGTCCTGCCGCTCCTCGTCGTCTTCTATTTCTCGTTGCAGTTCATCAATCGCGGCATCGATAGCTGGTTCAACGTCGAGGTCGAGGAGGGGCTCGACAACGCACTGACGCTGAGCCGCGCGGCGCTCGAGATCCAGCGACGCCGCAATCTGCAATCGACGCAGCTCGTTGCGCAACGGCTCGCGCTCGTCGACGACCGGCAGCTCGTGTTCGAGCTCAGCATGTTGCGCCGTGAAAGCGGCGCGAGCGAGATGACGCTGTACGGCAACAACAACACCGTGCTGGCGACGAGCTCGGACAGCGCTACGGCCAGCCTGCCCAAGCCCCTGACCGAAGAGGTCGTATTGCAGATGCAGCAGGGACGGCCGTTCGTGAGCCTGGAGTCGCTGGCGTCCGGCGGTGTCGAAGTCAGGACTGCCGTCGTCTTCACGCACCGTGCCGGACGTGTTCAGGAGCCGCGAGTCGTACAAGGGTACTACCCGGTCACCGATCGGCTCGCCGAAATGGTGAACAGCGTCGAGTCGTCCTACCAGGAATACCAGCAGCTCGTGTTCTTCCGCGAGGATCTCAAGGACCTGCTGACGGTGACGCTGGCGTTCGTTCTGTTGCTCAGCCTGCTCGCCGCGATCTACGGTGCATTCGTTCTGTCACGCCGCCTCGTTGCACCGATTCAGGATCTCGTGGCGGGCACGCGTGCCGTTGCGGCCGGCGATTTCGACACGCGCCTGCCAACACCCACGCGCGACGAGATCGGCTTCCTCATTTCGTCGTTCAACGATATGACGCAGCGGCTGGCAACAGCACGACGCGAGGCATCGCTTAGCCAGGCGCTCGTCGAAGCCGAGCGTGCAAACCTCGAGGTCATCCTTGCGCGTCTGTCGACCGGCGTGCTGGCGCTCGAGTCCGATTTAAGAATTCGCAACGCGAACGCGGCATCGGGATCGATTCTCGGTGTCGACCTCGGTAATCGCCATGGCGAGAATCTGGCCGACGTGGCCACGGGGCATCCGCTGCTCGAACAGTTCGTCGACGTCGCGCGTGTGCATCTCGATGCGGGCGAAACCGAATGGCGAGAGCAGATCGTCCTGCGCGGGGAAGTCGGGCGGCGCGTGCTGACCTGCGCCTGCACGGCCCTGCCAGGCGACGAGGATCATGCCGCCGGGTTCGTTGTGGTCTTCGACGACATTACGGCGCTGCTACAGGCGCAGCGCGACGCCGCCTGGGGCGAGGTCGCCCGGCGTCTTGCGCACGAGATCAAGAATCCGTTGACGCCGATCCAGCTGTCGGCTGAACGGCTGCGCCGCAAGTATCTCGCGTCAATGGAGGAAGAAGAGGCGCAGATTCTCGATCGCGCGACGCACACGATCGTGCAGCAGGTCGAGGCGATGAAGGAGATGGTCAATGCGTTCAGCGATTATGCGCGAGCGCCCGACATGGAGATCGCATTTTTCGATCTCGACAAGCTCGCGCACGAGGTCGTGGACCTCTATCGCGCCCAGGGCACCGATGTGACGATCGTGCTGACGTCCGACCCGACGATGCCGCGGATCGAGGCTGACATGGGCCGGGTCAGGCAGATATTGCACAACCTCATTCGGAACGCCGTCGAGGCGCTTGAGCACACCGCGGACGCGCAGATTGACGTTCATGTCAGCGCAGCGGAGATCGACGGCGTCGATGTCGTGCAGATCAAGGTCGAGGACAACGGTCCCGGGTTCAAGGCCGGCACCGTCAGCCAGGTCTTCGATCCCTACGTCACAACGAAGCCGAAAGGCACGGGCCTTGGGCTCGCCATCGTCAAGAAACTGGTTGAAGAACACGTTGGCTCGATACGGGCCAGGAATCGCGAAGACGGAGGAGCGATGATCAGTATCCGTTTGCCGCTCAACGAAGCGGCGCGCGAGCTGATGATTGCCAAGGCGCCAGGCCGCGCCGAACAGAGGAGAGAACGCGCATGAGAAACCCTCACGTGCTGGTGGTCGACGACGAAGCGGACATCCGGGCGCTGATCAAGGACATCCTTACCGATGAGAGCTACGGGGTAACCGTGGCCGCGAACGCAGAGGAGGCGCGCAACGCACGTGCAGCCGATAAGTTCGACCTCGTTCTGCTCGACATCTGGATGCCGGACACAGACGGCATCACGCTGCTCAGGGAATGGTCCGAGAACGGCGAGCCCGACTGCCCCGTGGTCATCATGTCGGGCCACGGCACCGTCGACACGGCGGTCGAGGCCACGCGCCTCGGCGCCTTCGATTTCGTCGAGAAACCGCTGTCGCTGGCAAAGCTGCTGCGCACCATCGAAACGGCGCTGGAGTCGAGCGGCAAGCAGCCGGGCGCGGCTCGTAGCCTGCTGCCGTCGCTGCTTGCCCCGGTGGGCCGCAGCCAGCTCATGCAAGGTCTGCGCGAGCGCGTGCAACAGTACGCTCGCCACGACGGCTCGGTCCTGATGAGCGGTGAGTCAGGCACGGGCCGTGGTGCATTCGCTCGTTACATGCACGGACTCAGCAGTCGCGCGGACGAGCCACTGACGACGCTGTCTGCGGCTTCGGTTACGGACACGAACTTCGACGAACAGCTGCTCGGAAGCGAGCATGGGGGCGAAGCCACCGCCGGCGCGTTCGAGCGCGCCTCGGGCGGAACGCTCGTCATCGACGAGCTTGGCGACCTCAATGCAGACGCACAGCGCGTATTGTTCGGCATTCTCGACAGCGGTAGCTATACCCGCGTTGGCGGTACGACTCCAATCAAAGTGGACTGCCGGGTTGTCGCGACCGTCGATGCCAACCACGAGGCAATGATCGATGCAGGCAGACTACGTCGCGACCTTGTCTCGCACCTCAGCGAGCTCTCGCTTCGCGTACCGCCGCTACGTGAATACGCCGAGGACGTCCCCGAGCTGCTGAACTACTACGTCGACAAACTCGTCGATTCCGAAGGGCTGACGTTCCGGCGATTCAGCGTCGCGGCGCAGAACCGACTGCGCAACTATCCCTGGCCCGACAACGTACGCGAGTTGAAGAACCTTGTCCGGCGACTGTTGCTCGCCGGCAGTAGTGAAGACATCTCGCTCGACGACGTCGAAGCCGAGATCAGCTCGGTCGGACCCGTCGACGAACCTCTCGTGAAACAGGACCTCCTCGCGCTGCCGCTACGCGAAGCCCGTGAGCAGTTCGAGCGCGCCTACCTGCAGCAGCAGCTGGTGCTCTGTGGCGGCAAGGTCGGGCAGCTCGCGAAACGCGTCGGCATGGAACGGACGCATCTCTACCGGAAACTTCGATCGCTCGGTGTCGACTTCAAGTCGGTAGGCGGCGATGAATAATAACGATGTATCGCAAGAAGATACTGATCGCAGTCGCATCACTTCTGTTCGCTGCATGCGGGGCCGGCGGCGAGTCCGGAGATACCGGATCGATCGCTCAGCGGTCGATTTCGGTGCTCGCCGACACGGATAGTGATGAGACCCAAATCCGGGGGGCGCTGGCAGCGATCTATTTTTGCACTCCGCCAGCCGCAGCGGAGCACCTGAGCCGCCACTTTTCATCCGGCGATGCGTTGATTCGCGGATTGGCCTACCAGGCTGCGATCAACCTCGGCCAGTCGGAACAAGTCCGTGATCGCGTTGTAGCGGATGTCGAGTCAATCGTTCCGGAAGCCTCTGGCAACAAACAACTGCTATTGGCACTAGCGACAATTGAAGAGCCAGACGCGTTCATTCCCCGCGTTGATGAGCTGCGGCTTCGCCGAAGCGTTGACTTTGTCGCGAGGACAGCGAACGCATTCCTCTGGTCTGGCACAAACGTGAAGGAAGCGCTCATTGGTAACATGTTGAAGCAATCGGCTGACGGGGAGCTAACCATAATGGCGGCTCGATACATGTTAGAGAATAACCGGATCGATTTGTTGCGAGCGCATTTTCTGGTCGGCCCGCAGCCTGACCCTTTCGAGGTATACACAAGGATACAGGGGTGGGATCAGATGACACCGGAACAGCGAGCCGCCGTCATCGGTCATGATCAGTACAAGACACTCGAGGAAAAGGCCGCGAATCCGGTTCCATGGATGGAGCCGATGATCACGCCATCAGTCGAGTGCTGGGGATACTCTATTCGACAGAAAGGCTCTGAACTATTCATCGAAGGGCCGCACTAGCGGTCTTGCGCAGACTGTAGCCCACTCACCTTGTCTGTCTCCAGCTGATGCCGTCGCACATCCGGCCGGTCTTTCGGCAGCACGGTGCCGTCGGGCAGGAAGCTCAGGCCCGGATTCCCGAAGTCATCGATCGACAGTCCGCGCATCATCTTCAGCGCCCGGTCCTGCGGGTCGATGCTCGGGCCGGCCGGCCGCAGCTGGACCGTCGACACGACGTTGCCCTCGACGAAGCGGCCCTCGCCGTCGAGAGTCGTATTCAGAATTGGTGCAATACCTTTGATACCCGCGACGCTGATGCCGTAGTAAGTCGCGAAGTTGCCGAGGCTGTACGCGATCAATCGCTCCTTGTAACGCTCGACGCCGCGAACGACATGCGGTCCATGGCCGATGACGAGGTCGGCGCCGTGGTCGACGGCGCCACGCGCAAACCAAACGACATCGCCGCGCGGTTCGCCGTAATACTCCTCTTCCGCGAAAGGCACGTTCGTCGCATCGACGCCCTCGGCGCCACCGTGAAACGTGACGACGACGATATCGAAGGCCTCGTCCAGTGCCTCGATGAACGCGAAGGACTCCTCGTAATCGAGCAGCATGTTCGAGTTCTTCGTAACCGCGAAATTGGCGAACGCTACATGCAGCTCGTCCGTTTTCACGATCGACCAGGTTCCATGTCGACCCGACGCCGTGATACCGACGCCGAGCAATGCGCGTGCGCTCGAGTCCCTGCCTTCTTCACCAAAGTCCCGCGCGTGATTGTTGGCAAGGCTCATAACGTCGAACCCGGCGTCGCGATAGTGACGGGCATATCGTGTTGGCGAGCGGAACAGGTAGCAGGCGTTCGGATTGCTGCATTTCTTGGCCGGTTCGCCGCCGTCGATCAATACGCCTTCGAGATTGCCGAACGCGATATCGGCCGCCTGAAGGTACGGCGCGACATCCGCCAGAAAGCCCGCGCCGTCGTCATCCGGCAAGTGGTTCTTCGGGAAGTAGGTGCCGATCATCATGTCGCCAACCGATGCAATGCTGATGCGCATCTTCGACCTGTCCGGTGCGAACTCAACCTCTATTTCGGGTTCTGCGACCGGAACGGAAACAGGGACGGGCTCCGGCGGTGTCGCACAGCCGGCCAGCAGCGCGAACATCAGCAGGATGCCGCATGCTCTAGTCACTGAGGCGAATCCGCAATACGTCGATTTGCGCCGCGCGCAGACGGCTGCGCAGCATGTTCAGCTCGTCGAGGTCATCGGTCGGGCCGATGTACACGCGGTGGTAGTTGCGGTCGTTCACCTTGACACGCTGGATGTGCGATTCGATACCGTGCAGGCCGAGCTCGGCGCGACGTTTATCCGCATCCTGGTGTGTCGAGAACGACCCGGCCTGAAGCACATACGTGCCGGGTTCGATGACAGCCTGCGGCGGCGCGCTCGACTCCCGGGTTCTGGTCTTCTCCGGCGTGACCACCTCGACATTGGGGAGGATGTCGTAAAACGTGAAACGCGGTTCTTCTTTCTCTTCAGTCCGCTCCGGTGCCGTTGCCGACGCGGGCGCCGGTGTTTCGCCGTTGTCGTCGAGTGCGTTCTGCAGGCTGGCCGGTTCGGGTTCCATCGCTACAGGCTCCGAGCCGCGATCCTTCATGTAGACCGCGACGGCAACCGAGAGGCCGACCGCGAGACCGAACAGCATCGACAGTAGCGGCGATACGGCCGGGCCACTCTTCTTCTTTCTGCGTCCTGCCATTACATCGTCTCCGGCGCCGAGACACCGAGTATGCGAAGGCCATTAGCGATCACGATACGCGTTGCCGAAATCAAGTACAGGCGCGCGTCGCGCAGCGCCTCATCGTCGACGATAAAGGCGTGCGCGTTGTAATAGGTATGGAAATCGTTCGCGAGATCGCGCAAATAGTGCACGAGCGTCTGCGGCGCGCGGTTGTTCGCGGCCAGCTCGACGATTTCCGGGTAACGGCTCAGCGAGGTAATCAATGCCGTTTCCTGAGGCTCGACGAGCCTGCCCATGGCAGCACGACCGACGGCCTGATCCCATTCGAGCGATTTTTCACCGAGCTGGCGGAATACGCTGGCGACGCGGGCGTGGGCATACTGGATGTAGTAGACGGGATTGTCGCTCGACTGCGAGGTTGCGATATCGAGGTCGAAATCAAGATGCTGGTCGTTCGACCGCATCACGTAGTAGAAGCGCGCGGCGTCGTTGCCGATCTCGGTGCGCAGCTGGCGCAACGTATCGAACTGTCCCGAGCGGGTCCCCATCTGCACCCGCTTGCCGCTGCGGTAAAGCGTAACGAACTGTATGAGCTCGACTTCGAGGTCTTCTCCGGCATAGCCCATCGCCTCGAGCCCGGCGCGCACACGCGCGACGTAGCCGTGGTGGTCGGCGCCCAGGACGTCGATCAGGTGGTCGTAGCCGCGCTCGCGCTTGTCGTAGTGGTAGGCGATGTCCGACGCGAAATAGGTCGTCATGCCGTTCTCGCGGGTCACGACGCGGTCCTTGTCGTCGCCATAGTCCGTTGATGGGAACCAGGTTGCGCCGTCTTTCTCGTACAGAACGCCCCGTTCTTTCAGAACGTCGATCGCGGTATCGATCAGCTTGTTCGTCGTCAGGCTTTTTTCCGAGTACCAGGTATCGAACGTCACCCCGAATTCGGCGAGGTCTCCCCTGATCTCGTCGAGGATCGACTCGAGCGCCTGCTGGCGGATGCGATCGAATCCGTTCTCGCCGTGCAGTTCTTTCGCACGCGCAACGAGCGCATCGACGTATTCGTCCTTGTTGTGATCGCCGTTCGCCGGGAGGTTGTTGCCGACAGCGCTCGCGTCCGGGGTACTCAGGCCGCTCGCATCGATTGCCTGCGCGATATCACGAATGTAGTCGCCGCGGTAACCGCCTTTCGGGAAGTCCACGTCGAGTCCCTGGTCGCCGAGCCAGCGCATCCAGACGCTCGCGCCGAGGATATCCATTTGCCGGCCCGCATCGTTGACGTAGTACTCGCGATGCACGGGGTAGCCGGCCGCTTCAAGCAGATTGCCGACTGTGTCGCCGAAAGCGGCAAGCCGGCCGTGGCCGACATGCAGGGGGCCCGTCGGATTCGCCGACACGAATTCGAGCAAGATCTTCGGTTCGTCCCGGGCAGGCTGGCGTCCATAACCATCGCCCTTTGCGAGGATCGATTCGACTTCCGCATGGAACGCCGCCCGACTCAGGTGAAAGTTGATGAACCCCGGACCGGCGATTTCAACCTTGTCGACCGACGGGCTGTCGCCCAACGCATTGACGATGCTGGCCGCGATATCGCGCGGCGCCTGGCGGGCAGGTTTCGCGAGCCGCAACGCGATATTGCTGGCGAAGTCTCCATGGGCCGGATCGCGGGTTCGTTCGATCGTGCTGTCGATTGCGAGATCACCCGCCGCCCCGGCCAGTTCCGGGAGTTCGGCAAGGGCATTGGCGAGGAGTTGTGCTGCGAGGTGCTTCATGGCGCGCCATTGAATCAGAACAGCTCGATGGGGTCCACGTCGATACTCCAGCGTACCTTGCGTGAAGCCGGTGCCTGCTCGAGCCGGGGACGAAGTTCGCTAAGGACAGTATGCAGCGCGCGTCGATCGCTGGCCTGCAGCAACAGCTGGGCGCGGTACCGGCCGGCTCTGCGCGCCATCGGCGCATCGACCGGACCGAGAACGCGCACCGCATCGCCGCACCGCGGCGCGATGGTATCGCGAGCGGTATTGAGGAATTCGTGCGCCTCGTCACGACGGTGAGCCGCCGCGCGGATCAGCGCGAGCCGCGTGAACGGCGGCCAGCGAGTCTGCTCGCGTTCGGCGAGAGCGTCGAGGGCAATCTGCTCGTAGCCGCCGGCAATCAGCGTCGACCAGAAGGGGTGGCCGGCGAAACCCGTCTGTATCAGGACCTCGCCCGCCCGCGTCTCGCGTCCGGCCCTGCCGGCGACCTGCACGATCGACTGGGCCATGCGCTCGGCGCTGCGAAAGTCGGTGCCGAACAAGCCCTGGTCCGCGTTCACAATGCCGACGAGCGACAGCTTCGGGAAGTGATGTCCTTTCGAGAGCATCTGCGTGCCAACGAGAATCTCGGCCTCACCGTGCTTTGCCTGATCGAGCGCGGCTTGCATCGAGCCCTTGCGTGTCGTGCTGTCGCTGTCGATGCGTGTGATCGCGCGCCCGGGGAACCGCGATCGTAGCGCTTCCTCGAGGCGTTGCGTACCTTCGCCAAGCGGCTTCACATCCGCACCACACTCCTGACAGCTTGTATCCAGCGGTCGGGCGAACCCGCAATGGTGGCAGCGTAGCTGGCCATCGCGAGCGTGCACGGTCAGTCGCGAGTCGCAGCGCGGGCACTCAGCGATATATCCGCACTCGGAACAGATCAGGGCCGGTGCGAAGCCGCGGCGATTGAGAAAGATCAATACCTGTCCGCCGGCCCCGAGATGACTGTCGATTGCGGCAGCCAGGGGCTCGCTGACCCCGTCCGAGACCGGCGCGCGGACCGTATCGATCAGGCGAAGCGCGGGCGGCCGTGCGCCGCCGGCGCGTGCGGGCAGGCGAAGGTGCACGTAGTGACCATCCCGGCAGTGCTGCAGTATCTCCAGCGACGGCGTTGCGGTCCCCAGCACGACGGGTATGTCGAGGTGTTTGGCGCGCACGATTGCCAGGTCGCGGGCCGAATAGCGCAGGCCCTCCTGCTGCTTGAACGACTGGTCGTGTTCCTCGTCGACGATGATCAGTCCGGGGTTCCTGAGCGGTGTGAAGATCGCCGACCGGGTGCCGACGATGAGGCGCGCCGAACCCGAACGGGCGGCACGCCAGGCCGAAAGCCTCTCGACGTCGGTCAGCGCCGAATGCAGCAACGCGGGCTCGATACCGAGACGTTTGCGCAGGCGCGCGACGAGCTGCGGTGTCAGGCCGATCTCCGGCACAAGAACGAGCACCTGCTTGCCCTGTTCGATGATGTCCTGCATGCGCTGAAGGTAGACTTCAGTCTTGCCGCTGCCTGTGACCCCCTCGATGAGAAATGCGCCAAACGCGTCACTTCCTCGCAGCGTCGCGACGGCCTTTCTCTGATCGTCGTTCAAGCTTGGCCCTGGGGCGGCCTCGGGCGCGAGTGTCTCATCGAACTCGGGAGAGCGAAGTTCGACGCGGCGGATCAGTCCCTTGCCGAAAAGCGCGCGCGCCGCACGCCGCCAGTTCGGCGACAGCTCCGTGAGCGCCCCCGCTTCGATGCCGTTACCGCCGGCGTCGAGCAGGATCTCGAGCAGCTCGGCCTGTCTCGGTGCGCGCTTTGCGAGAGCCTCGATGTCCGCACGTTCGCCGCTATCAGTGACCGAAATCGTCTCGACGACCGGATGCAGCGCCTTTCCCTGGCGCAGGAGGGCCGGCATCGCGGCCGCCATGACCTCGCCAACCGGGTGGTGATAGTAGTCGCTCGTGAAGCGCACGAGCCGCAGCTCGTCGCCGCCGAGGAGCGGCTCCTCGTCGAGCGTCTCGCGGCAACGCCGCAGCTTGTCTGCCGGTACCTCGGAGCCGGCCGCATGCGACATCACGACGCCGACGTGGCGCCGCGGGCCGAACTGCACGAGGACGCGGGCGCCCGGTTTCGGTAACTCGCCGCCGGGCGGCGGCAGGTAGTCGAACTCGCGCGACAAGGGCACGTTGATGGCCACGCGAAGGACCGTATTTGACGATAATCCTGTCAACGGGAGGGCCAGTCAGGCGTTAAAACAGAACGGACAAAGTAGATGACCTCGTGACGGAGTCAAGGGATATGAGCGTCGGAACCGCCACATATGCGGTATCGTGGGTCAGCGAGCAATCGACAGGGACGCGAGCACTGCAACGAGAACAGCAACTCAACCGGTTTCTGGCCGAGGTGGAGCGGCGGGCCCTGCGCATCGCTGAAATCGCCGTGCGCGACCGGGACGAGGCGCTGGACCTGGTGCAGGATGCCATGATCCGGCTCGCTCGCAAATACGCGGACCGGGATACCGGCGAGTGGCCGCCGCTGTTTTACCGTATTCTGCAGAACGGCATTCGCGACTGGCATCGCCGGCAAGCCGTCCGCAACAGGGTCATGGTGTGGTTCGGTCGCGGCAGCGGCGACGACGAGTACGACCCGGTTGCCTCGGCGCCGGATCCGATCGGTCGCGCGCCCGAGCAGGAGTTGTCCAACGACGAGGCGATGCAAACGCTCGAGTCGGCGGTGCACGCGCTGCCGGCGCGGCAGCGAGAGGCGTTTATGCTGCGCATGTTCGAAGGTCTCGACGTAGCCGGAACAGCGGTGGCGATGGGCTGCAGCGAGGGTAGCGTCAAGACACATTATTCCCGGGCGATTCATTCGCTCCGGGGTACATTGGGAGATTTCGAGCTATGAAAGATCCGAAGAAACTGTTTGACGAGTCGGTCGACCAGCTCGACGCTGCAACTTTGTCGAAGCTGAACCAGGGCAGGCATCGCGCGCTCGAGGAAATTCGGAAGGGGCCGTCTCCGCTGTGGCGCTGGGCGCCGGCCGCGGGCGTGACTGCCGCGGTGCTCGTTGCGGTTCTCGTGACACTTCCGGGTCAGCAGGGTGCCGACACGATGCCGCAGTCTGTGGCCGACATGGAGATTCTGCTTGGCGAGGACAGCATCGAGATGCTCGAGGATCTCGAGTTCTACACTTTTATCGACATGCTCGAACAGGAAGGTGATGTCACCTGACCGGCGACTGGCCGTGCTCGCGTGTGCGCTGTGTGTCGGCACGAGCGCGGTGGCACAGGAGGACGGGGAAGAACTCGATGCCGAGTTTCTCGAGTACCTCGGCATGTGGGAAGAATCGGATGAGGAGTGGCTGCTGCACGAAGAGAACCTGACAGCAGACGTGGAAGAACGGAGCGATCCCGTACCGGACGGTGAAGAATCGACGGAGCAGAATGATGAGAGTTAAGACGATTGTGGCGATCCTTGCAGTGCTGATGTTCGGCTCGGCTCTCGCCGACAACCATGGCGTCGCGTGGAACGAGCTCAGCCAGGAGCAGCAACAGCTGCTCAACCAGTTCGCGGACAACTGGGATTCGTTGCCGGCCGACCGGCAACAGCGGCTGTCCCGCGGTGCCGAGCGCTGGACGTCGATGTCGCCCGAACAACGCTCGCAGGCCATGGACCGTTTCCGTGCCTGGCGCGAACTGTCGGACGAACGCCGCGAGCTGATTCGCGAGCGCGCCGAAACGTTCCGCAACCTGTCGCCCGAGGAACAGCAGCGGATTCGAAACAACTTCCAGCGCTATCGCGAGATGAATCGCGATCGGCGCGAGATGCTTCGGGACCGGTACAAGCGCATGACACCGGAGCAGCGGCAACGCCTCCGGGACCGCCTGAACAAACGGCCGCGATCGCGGCCCCGAGACTGACACCGCTTTCGGGAACTCCCTATAAACATCGCCTCTTAATCCGCTACACTGCCGACGTCCCAATGGAGGCGTAGGTATGAGAATCGGAGTACCCAAAGAGGTCTACGAGGGTGAACAGCGCGTCGCGACGACACCCGAAGTCGCCGGCCAGTTGATGAAACTCGGTTTCGAGGTTGCCGTCGAAAGTGGTGCGGGAAGGGCGTCGAGTTTTTCGGACGCGGCGTATCAGGACGCCGGATGCGACGTAATCAGCACGGCCGACGGCCTGTGGTCGCAGGCCGACCTGGTTCTCAAAGTCCGCGCACCCAACGACGAAGAAGCCGCGCGTCTGCGTGCCGACCAGGCGCTGATCAGCTTCATCTGGCCCGCCCAGAACCCGGAATTGCTTGAGACGCTGACGAAGTCGGGCGCGACCGTCATGGCGATGGACAGCGTGCCGCGTATCTCGCGAGCGCAGAAAGTCGATGCTCTGAGCTCGATGGCGAACATCGCCGGCTACCGCGCCGTTGTAGAGGCGGCGCAGCATTTCGGACGCTTCTTTACGGGACAGATTACGGCCGCCGGCAAGGTGCCGCCCGCCAAGGTGCTCGTCATTGGCGCCGGCGTCGCGGGCCTCGCTGCGATCGGCGCCGCGAAGAGCATGGGCGCGATCGTGCGTTCGTTCGATACGCGCCCCGAGGTCAAGGAACAGGTCGAGTCGATGGACGCCGAGTTCCTGATGCTCGATTTCGAGGACGACGAGGACGGCTCCGGCGAAGGCGGTTACGCCAAGGTCATGAGCGAAGCGTTCATCAAGGCCGAGATGGAGTTGTTCGCCGAACAGGCGAAGGACGTCGACATCATCATTACGACCGCACTGATCCCGGGCAAGCCGGCGCCGAAGCTGATCACGGCCGAGACGGCGCGCTCCATGAAAGACGGCAGCGTCATCGTCGACCTGGCCGCCGAGCAGGGCGGCAACTGCGCGCTCACGGTCGCGGGCGAGGTCATCGTCGACAGCGGCGTCACCGTCATCGGTTACACCGACCTGCCAAGCCGCCTCGCGGCCCAGTCGAGCCAGCTGTACGCGACGAACCTCCGTCACCTGCTGACCGACCTGACGCCAGAAAAGGACGGCAACATCGTCGTCGACATGGAGGACGAGGTCATCCGCGGCACGACGATCTGCAAGGACGGCGAGACGACGTGGCCACCACCCGCGCCGAAGATTTCGGCGGCGCCGCCTGCGGCGAAAGCCGAACCGGCACCGGTCGTCCCTGTGGAGGAAGAGAAGCCATCGGTCATGGGCCCGATCATCGGCATGATCGTCGGTGGTCTCGCGTTGCTCGGCCTCGGCGCAGTCGCGCCTCCCTCGTTCATGGCGCACTTCACGGTCTTCGTGTTGGCGTGTTTCGTTGGTTACATGGTGATCTGGAACGTGACGCCGGCGCTGCATACGCCGCTCATGAGTGTGACGAACGCGATCTCGAGCATCATCATCATCGGTGCTCTCCTGCAAATCAGTTCGGCCGACAAAGTGATCATGTGGATTGCCGTCGCGACCGCCGCAATTACGGCGGTGAATATCGCGGGCGGCTTCGCCGTTACGCGCCGCATGCTCGAAATGTTCAGGAAGTGAGGCCGTCATGATCAACGAAGGAATCGTAAACGTCTCCTACATCATCGCGACGATCCTTTTCATCCTCGCGCTCGGCGGACTGTCGAACCAGGAGACCGCTCGCCGCGGCAACTGGTACGGCATCATCGGCATGACGATCGCGCTACTTGCGACGATCTTCGGCGAAGTCACTGCGCAGTACGACAAACTGATCGTGGCCTTGCTCGTCGGCGGCAGCGTGGGCCTGGTGCTGGCGCGCCGCGTGCAGATGACGCAGATGCCTGAACTCGTCGCGATCCTGCACAGCCTCGTCGGTCTCGCCGCCGTCGCGGTTGGTTTTGCCAACTTCATGGACCCCGCACGCCTGGCACATTACACCGGCGTCGAGCTGACGATCCACGATATTGAGACGTACATCGGCGTTTTGATCGGCGCCGTGACGTTCTCGGGTTCGGTCATCGCGTTCGGCAAGCTCTCGGGACGCATCAGCGGCAATCCACTGATCCTGCCGGCACGCCACTGGCTCAATCTGCTGCTCCTGCTCGGTTCGATCTACTACGGCTACGAGTTCGTCGTGCAGTCGGTCGA
>JAAUYD010230406.1_pt1 | contig 18776 bp, 17 predicted proteins | sample 7278101 | NCBI WGS metagenome assembly JAAUYD01 (sample SAMN14350128, study PRJNA611818) | marine sediment metagenome | isolation source: surface marine sediment (0.6m) | place: French Polynesia: Moorea | collected 2018-08
CGATTTGGTAGCATACGAAGATTTGAGGATTAAAAACTTAGTTAAAAAGCGGTGCGACCCCGCGCCGTCTCACGGCGCAAGGGAACGCGCACCAAGACACCACTGTTTGGCCAAGTCTATTAATGATGCTGGTTGGTATCAATTTAGGAAATGGTTAGAGTATTTTGGCACAAAAATGGGTAGAGTAACCATTGCGGTTAATCCTGCTTATACTTCGCAAAATTGCTCTGATTGTGGTGCTGTTGTTAAAAAATCACTATCTACTAGAACTCATGTTTGTGCTTGTGGATGTCGATTAGATCGTGATCAAAACGCGGCAATTAATATTCTTAATCGAGCCTTGGGTACTACAGGTCATGTAGGAACCTGGATCTTAGATCCGAACGCTTCTGGAGATTTGTCCGCTACTATTGCTGGTTCGCCGGAACAATAGCAAGATAGGTCTATGAAGGAAGAATCCCCCGAATTTTATTCGTGGGGAGTGTCAATAAACCTCTACTATAATTGATTGTTTTTTCAATCAACCTAATCAATGGATATGGTTTGAGGCCCACTGCCGTTATCTTTAGTATGGTCTGTATAGCTAAAGTCAGTCATTCCTTGTTGTTGTAGCCAACTTTTTAAGGGATCTTCTGAAAGTTTAAGCTTGAGTGCGCCAGAAACCAGTCCCCCAGCAAAGGCGAGGGGTTGTTGCATCAATTCTTTGAAAATGGGCTGTAATTCATCGAGAAACATGATAATTCTCCTTATGTAATTGAGGTCGACTCTGGAATGAATAACATTTCTTAAATGTTACTTGAAACCTTAAAATTAAACCATGAGGATTGGCCGCGATCGCAGATTATCAGTCGATTACAAAAGCTTTAGATGATGAGAGTTATATTTTGTTGACTTGGTGGTAATATATAGCAGTTCCCATCCTTGTGAGGTATAAATTCTTCTAGTTTTAGGAGTTAGGAGTTCGGAAGTTCAGAAGTTCAGAAGTTGAATATTAAGTGTACCTCATGAGTCCAGGAAATGCTATAATTTCAGCAATTAAATTAATAGTATTGGTAGTCGTAAATTCTGCGTTGAACCCCTCACCATCTTGGCGAAACTTATTAGAAAAACATCGTGCTATTGCTGTCATTCGGACTGATGACCTCAAGCAAGGGGTAAACATGGCTAAAGCAGTAGCAGCGGGGGGAATGCCGATCATCGAAATTACTTGGAATAGTCAACAACCAGCTAAGATTATTCAACAATTAAAGCAAGAATTACCTGACTGTATCATTGGTACTGGTACTATATTAACCCTAGAGGAATTAAAAGAGGCGATCGCAGCCGGTATTCAATTTTGTTTCACTCCCCATGTTAATCCAACCCTGATCAAAACAGCCATCGATCAGCAAATTCCTATCATTCCAGGGGCGTTATCCCCTACAGAAATTATCACTGCATGGCAAGCTGGAGCTAGTTGTGTTAAAGTCTTCCCCGTACAGGCTATCGGTGGCATTGCCTACATCAGAGGTTTACAAGGGCCTCTGGGTTCGATTCCGTTGATTCCCACAGGAGGTGTTACCTTAGATAATGCAGCCTATTTTATCGAAGCTGGGGCGATCGCTGTTGGTTTATCCAGTCAGTTATTTCCTCATCATGCTTTAGATAATCAAGAATGGGATATCATTACACAACAGACAAAACGGTTGATGGATCGTTTATCCATATTTCGAGCATAAAAATGCCTACGAGTTCGATCCGTAGGCAAAAGGGTTAAATTGTTAAGAATGATAAAAATTACTTGACAATAACCTTACCAACCATACCAGCACCACGGTGGGGTTCACAGTAGTAGGTGTATTCTCCAGGTTCGTTAAAGGTGCTTTCAAAGCTTTCCCCAGGAGCAAAAACAAGTCCTTTGTGAGAAAGAGAACTGTCTCCCTCAACCACAACGTTATGAGGAGCTAACTTGTTGTTAACCCATTTTACTGTATCGCCAGGACTAATGGTGATTTCTTTGGGTTCAAAGCCTAACATACCTGAGTCAGTTCCCATCTTAATTTCTACGGTTTCTGCTGCTGCGGGGTTCACAGCAATGAAGAAGCTAGAAATAACTAAAGCAACAGTAGCAACGAGTAAACCTAATTTCTTAGACATTATATTATTCCCTATGAGTTCTTTCAGGCAAAACTTTGTCTTGTCTGTATATTTGTCCGTTTCTGATTATAAAGAAAAAGGAGACGTTTTACAAGCTGTCTTTGGACAAAAGAAAATTATTTTGCTATGTGGCACTTGAACCATAAAAGAAGTTTGACGTTTTGTCTTTTGACAGACCTAGAATTTACAGAGAAGATCAATAACAGATCGATCTTTGTAAGGAGAACAGGATGAAAAGATTATTGTCCCTAATTTTACTGCTTTTTGCTTTTTTCTGTTTCAGTTTTGTTTCCCCTGCCTTAGCGGGTGATGCTGCTGCGGGTAAAACGGTTTTTACAGCTAACTGTAATGCTTGTCACATGGGTGGAGGCAATGTAGTCGCAGGGAAGAGTAAAGGTTTAGCCAAAGACGCTTTAGAGAAGAATGGAGTGGACACCCTAGAAAAAATTGTCTATCAAGTTACCAATGGCAAAAATGCTATGCCTGCATTTAAAGGGCGTTTAACCCCTGAACAAATAGAAGATGTAGCAACTTATGTGTTAGCCCAAGCTGAAGAAGGTTGGTAAGTAAAAGCCATAGCAATGACACTATGGCCAGATAGTTAATTTTAAAGGATAAAGCCTGCATGGCAGGCTTTATTGCCACTATAGCACTACAAAAAGGGTTAAGAGATCAGTAATCATTGAAACCCACTTATAATCTACTGCTCCGAAGTTCCCCTAATCTACTGCCCCAAAGTTCCCAGTTCCCTAACACCTAGTGCTATAGAATATTAGTTAAAGGGACTCTTCTTGTTGTAATTGTTCCAAAGTATTGATAGCGTGTTGGGCATTATCCATGTTGCCTTGTGCTTCAAATAATTCTGCTGCTTTTTCTAAATCTGCGATCGCTTTTTCTCTTTCTTCGAGTTTAAATCGAGTGACTCCTCTATTATGATAAGCATCGGCAAAATTAGGGTTTAATTGTAGGGCTTTGCTATAGTCTTCAACTGCTTGCAGAGACTTACCGATACGATTATAAGCTAAGGCACGATTATAATAAGCTTTGGGGTTATTGCTATTGATGGCAATGGCTTGATTGTACTCTAATATGGCTGCTTGGTGCATTTTTAAATCATCTTTAGCATTACCTAGATAGATATAAAAGTCTGCATAGTTTGATTCTATTTTAATCGCTTCAGAACAATCTGTAATGGCCTGTTGATAATTTTTCAGTTGATAGTAAGCATAACAGCGATTACCATAAGCATAGGCAAAATCAGACCTTAATTCTATAGCTTGATTATAATCATCAATGGCAGGTTGAAATTGCTCTAAAACGAGGTAAGAATAGCCCCGATTATAATAAGCGTCTGCATCAGTTTGATCGAGTTTAATAGACTCACTAAAAGCCTCAATGGCTGCTTGATAGTCTCCTGCTTCGATCTTATCAACTCCTTGATTATACCAGTCCACTGATGTTAATGATGGGGTTTCTTCTGACTCCTCTGGCAAAGTTTCTTGAGAGGGTTCTGGGGTTTCTTGACTGAAACTTTTGGTAACATTTAGAGTAATATTAGCGATAGAAAAACAACTGGCAAATAGTAAAAGAAGAGATAAATTCTTAAGTTTAATCATGGCTTTTAAATTAGGTAGAACAATCAATTAATTGATTTATAGCATTTCCTGAACTCATGAGGTACACCTAATATTCAACTCCTGAACTCCCGAACTCCTAACTCCTAGAACTAGAAGAGTTTGTACCTCAAAAGTATGGGAACTGCTATATAGGGTTTCTTGGACTCATGAGGTACACCTACTTTAATATTAATGACGGGGAGTGGAAATGGCAAGCACCCCTAATACTTTAATTCCTTTCTGTCCTAAAATTCTGGCAGCTTCTTTAACAGTGGTTCCTGTGGTATAAATATCATCAATTAATATAATTGGTCTAGATGATGAATGATTTTGTAGAGGTTTTTCTAACTTAAAGGCTCCTTTAATATTTTTTTCTTTTTCTTCAGGGGTCAAACTAAACATTGCTTTTGTCTGACGTATTCTCATTAAACTTTTCGTATTTAAAGGATAGTTGGTAACTTGACAAAATCCTCTGGCTATGATTTCTGACTGATTGAATCCTCTTATTTTTTTCTTATTTTTATGGATAGGAATAGGGATAATTAAAGGGACTATTTTAGGATGAATTACAGAATAGTTTTGCCAAGTTTCTGCTAACCAAATCCCTAAAAGTTCTCCAATTTTGGGATTTTTATCGTATTTAAAAGCTGCGATCGCTTGTTTTAATTTCCCATCGTATTCTCCCCAAACAAATAAGGGTAAGTCTCCTTGCCAGAATTGTTTAGGATTTTTTAATTGACAACTTTTTAACTGTTTCTGACAATAATTACAAATTTCTTCAGAAGTAGCTCTTTCACATAGGGGACAATTTTCTTGTAAGAAAATTGAAAGAATATTTTTTAGCATGATTTATATCAAATAGAAAATTCGTCTTTTTTATATTATGAAATTTTGGATTACCATTTTTTTGAATAACAAATATCAGGTATAGAGTTATTTCTTATTGATATTATGGCCTTGACCAATTATTGATCAAGAACTTTTCTAACAATTATGTAAAGTGTAAGAGGCTGTTTGTTCAAGAAAAATTAACAACCCGTTTTGTAAAGTGGGCAAAGTTTTCTATATTATGAGTGGTTAAGATAAATCTCTAATTTGCCCACCTCACCGTCTTAAGATTTTGTTGATAGACAATCTCTAAAAACTTTTTTAACTATTAGCCGGCACTTCAGGATATAATCCTAATTCCTTAGCTAATTGACGGGCAACGTGGATTAAAAATTTAGCTCCATCGGGGTTATTTTCATGAGCCATCATAGTAGAAACTTGTACTAAAGATTCAACAAAACCTTGATCCAATAATTCGCTGTTTGCTGTTAACACATTAGGCTCTTCTCCATTGGGACAACGAAGCAATTGATCGATTAAATTAAAGTATTTTTCTTGACGAGATAGGGTCATGATTTCTCCTTAAAAGATAGAGGATCAAGTTTAAAACTAGGGGTTAATTTCATTCTAGAGGTAAGGCTTAGGTTTCCTGGATAATTCTTAAGATTTTTTTCGTAATCTAAGTATTTGGATAAAAATAAACGTTAGTGGAAAAATTAAACTATTTACAATTTATCTCAATGATTTAATGCTAAATACACCTATTCGAGATTACAATTAAAGAAAGATTAATGGGTTAGAAAGTTAAGAATGCAGTTTATTGATCGCGCTGAAATTGAAGTAGAAGGAGGGAAGGGAGGAGATGGTATTGTAGCCTTCCGACGGGAAAAATACGTCCCTGCGGGGGGTCCTGCGGGGGGAAATGGGGGTAAAGGTGGATCAGTTATCTTAAAGGCCGAAGAAAACCTACAAACGCTGTTAGACTTTCGTTATGCTCGTCGTTTCAAAGCAGATGACGGTAAGCGAGGTGGCCCGAATAATTGTACGGGGGCGATGGGAAAAGATACTATTATTGAGGTTCCCTGTGGTACGGTGGTTTATGACCTAGAAACTGAGGAAATGTTAGGGGACTTAGTGGAGAATGGTCAAACTCTTTGTGTTGCTCACGGAGGAAAAGGAGGGTTAGGGAATAAGCACTTTTTGAGCAACCAAAACCGCGCCCCAGAATACGCTTTGCCTGGGTTGGAAGGGGAACACCGTAACCTGAGATTAGAGTTAAAGTTATTGGCTGAGGTGGGAATTATTGGCTTACCCAACGCAGGAAAATCAACTTTAATTGCTTCTTTATCAGCAGCCCGTCCTAAAATTGCTGACTATCCTTTTACCACTTTAGTTCCCAACTTAGGGGTAGTGCGAAAACCCACTGGGGATGGAACGGTATTTGCTGATATTCCTGGGTTGATCGCAGGGGCCCACGAAGGGGTTGGGTTAGGCCATGAATTTTTGCGACATATTGAACGCACCCGTCTCTTATTACATCTGGTGGATGTTACTTCCGTTGATCCCATCCAAGACTACCAGGTGATCCAAGATGAGTTAGATGCTTATGGACGAGGATTAAGCGATCGCCCTCAAATTATTGCCCTTAATAAAATCGATGCTTGCGACCAAGATACGTTAGATTTAATTATAGAAGAATTGCAACAGTTGAGCGACTGTCCAATTTTCCCTATCTCTGCTGTAACGAAAACAGGGGTTGAGGAACTATTACAGTCTGTTTGGCATCGTTTAGAACAAGCAACCAGTAACGACCAAAATAGCCCTCTTCCGTTGGTTTAACAAGAAGAGAGCTATTCCTATAACAGTCAATATAACACACACATTGCCCCATGAAGAGCTAATTATTGTGAAGTAAAAAATCTGCTAAAAAGGTTCCAGCTAAGATTAAAGAAAGTGAAATAAGTTCCATGGGGTTTCTCCTACTCAAACTAAACGAAAGACATTTATTATTTTTGTGATCAGCTAGTGCGATCTCACTTATACACCTTATCTTACGAAACTTCCTATCTACGTACTTCCCCCAGGTAGCTCACCCATTCGGGTTAATTGTTTTACGGGAAATTACTGATCCTATCCTAAATGATTATTAATTATTAATTACTAAAGATTGTATCCTCTTCGGTGGCCATCCAATTTTATAGGCTTGACCTACAATAACATCTTTGGGTAGAAGTCCCCAGATATGGGAGTCAAAACTATCATTACGGTTATCTCCTAAAACCAGATAATGATTAGCAGGAATTATGGTAGATTTCAATTGATATTGCGGTGATTCTGCAATATAGGCTTCTTGAATGGGTGTACCATTAACATAGACTCGGCCTTGTTTGATTTCAACCTCGTTTCCTGGTGTGGCAATAATCCGTTTTATGTAGTATTTTGATACGTCAGAATCAGCTTTTTTTATGTTTTCTGAAGGTTTAAAAACGACAACGTCTCCCATTTTGGGTACATAATTGGGTGATTTTTTGACGAAAACAATATCATTCACTTGTAATGTGGGTTTCATTGATTCACTAGGAATTATAAATTTATCAAAGCGTTTTTCTAACCATTGTGGATAATAATTGACCATTACACCCAATATAAAAATTATGGTCGTCATGATGATAATGAGTAATCGTTTATTATTATGTCTACGAGAATAAATAAGATAAAGATGATACACGGTTAAAGCTGTTATTAAAGGACTAATTAATAAAAAGTTGGCATAAAAATCATCAATTACCAAAACAATTAAACTAGCAGTTAAGAATAGTAAACCGATAGTTTGTTTTTGTAGATAAAGATGTCCTAAACCGGGTAAAAGGCGTGTGATAAAAATAGCAAACCAGAGATTTTTATGTTTGCGAGGTATTTTTTCTAAGTTCGGATCATTTCGAGATTTATATACACTCAAATGAGCTTCTATTAAACTACTAAAGTAAAAAAGAGTAGCAATTCCTAAACAAATAAATCCTGTGACAGTATTTCCTTTGGCAGCAAAAATGTGCCAAACCGTTAGAATTAACCAGAGAATTTGACCATTAAAAAATAAAAATCCTTGTAAATAATTGCCAGCATAAAATTGTCCCAGTCCAGGAAAGAACATAGATAAATTAACAGCTAACCAAGGATCTTTATGATAATTATTGTACACTAAAGTCGATGATAATTAGATCATGTTTTCAGTAAAAAATAGTGACTTTTATTAATTAATAATTATTAATTATTCATTGTTCATTATTAATTAATGAACAGGTAAGTTTCTGGGGGGAATTTCTCGGCCTTGATAAAATTGTTTTTCTAGTCGATTTAAAGCGAACCAAATAATCACACCCAAAGGAACGGTCACGCTTAATAATATCATGCTCCAAAGGGAAGGATTATCAAAAATTAATAATAAAATAACGATCAATGACCAAAGGATAGAAGTAGCGATCGCAACTCCTATTTTTATGCGTTGTAAGTTCTTTAACGCTGTACGACAACTATGACAATGTTTTGTATGAGAATCATAGCGATCTAGTAAGGTTTCTGTGGAACATGCAGGATTTAAAGACTGTTCTGGGAACAATTGTGCCTGATACTGATTGATCCAACTGTGTAATTGAAAGACAAATAAATCTGCTTTTGTGGGTAAATAAAAGGCTTTAGAAACTTGAGAACTTCCTCCTTTTTCTTCTAAATATCTCTCTTGATAATGTAAGAAAATTTGATCATCTTCTAATACTCCATTTTGTCCAATATGAGAATACCAACGAGGAGTTAATTTAATAAAAAATTTAGGAATAGGTGAAGAAAATTTGAAGGGAAAACGAGCAAATAAACGGCATTTTCCTTTACTAATAGGAGTTGCATAGACAACTGTTAACGTTCTTCCAAACTGTTTAGAAGTTAAGTCATGGTACATCATTCCAGGGGCAAAAAAATAGGTTGTTTGTCGTCCTAGGGTACCTTTTCTTGGCCCTTCTTCCCACACTCCTTTAAACCCCCATTTTCCTGCTTCAACAACCTCTAATTCTACGGGGGAAACATTAGCGCGGTTGCCAACACTTTTATGATGGGTGTAAGGAATATGGCTAGAATCTAACACATTTTCCATTAAAGTTAAGGCATCATAAGGTATGTCTCGAAAAGTATTAAGACAAACCCATTCATCCGAGTTTTCTTCCAAAACATCCACTAAAGGAATGGGGGTTTCTAAAGCATTTTCTGTCTTCCCTGCATAGACAAATAATAATCCTTGCGCTACCTTAGTAGGGTAAGTTTTAACAGATGCTCTAGGAGATTGTTCTGCCTTTCCTCCTGGTTTTTGTTGTGGGATAACTTGACAGTTTCCTTCTCCTGAAAAAGCCCATCCATGATAGGGACATTCTAAACAACCTGACTCATTAATTCTTCCTTGTGATAAAGGGGCCAAACGATGGGAACATTGATCTTCAAAAACACACCATTGATGATTTTTTTCATCCCACCAAATTACAATATTTTTCTCTAGTAAAGTGAATGATGTGGGTCTGGTTTTGTCTAAATCTTTGATATAATGAACAGGATACCAAACCTCTTGCCAATTAAATTGATCGGGATCATTTCCTCCGATAATTGAAGGGGTTTCAAGAGAAGAGAGGGTGTTATTAAGGGTCATAATGAGTATCTAGAAGAAATAAACGTTAACTGTAGAGTCTTGGAGTCGAATACTGAATTCTATTGTAACAAAATGTAAACAAACTAATCATTATGAGTGTCATAACCAGCAGAAACGCAGTTAAAACTGCTTTGAGAGATGCGTTGAAACAATATGACGGAGACGTTAAACATGAAGAAGTCAAAGCAAAAATTGACCAACTATGTCAACTTAATCCAACCGTTGCACCCACCCACAGCGATCGCTTAGAATCATCACAATGGATGCTGATTAGTGCGCCATCTTTTCCTGAAGGGGAAAAGCTATCTACTGGCCAATATGCTTACAGTTTAGGACGGTTAAAACCGTCCTGAAATATAGTATAATTCTCTCAGGTTTTTAAGGTCGATATGTATAGTTGCCAACAAGTTTTAGCAAGTCAAAATAACGACTTAATTAACATACTAATATTCCTTTGTGAAGAGTCTCATAAGCTCACCAACATGGGAATATATTTGGCTCGTCAACTATATTTCAAAGCCAAAAAAATAATCGGCAAATACGATTTAGAGAAAGAGTATAAAACCAACAATCACTACAAAGTTTTGCACTCGCAAGCAGCACAACAAACACTTCATACCGTAGCGGAATCTTTCAACTCATATAAAAAGTTAATCAAAGCTTATGAGCAAGGAGAAATAACCGACAGACCTAAAGTACCTAACTATCGCAAAAAAGGTGGTTTAGCAACACTCAGCTATCCGAAGCAAGCTCTCAAGTTGAAAGACAATCAAGTTAAAGTGCCTCTGGGTAGAACTTTCAAGCGATGGTTCGGTTTGGATAGCTTTTTTATTGCTATGCCAAGCAATCTTAATTTCGATAGTTTGAAAGAATTAAGAATCTTGCCGAGGAATAACTGCTTTTATTTTGAGTTTGTCTACGAAAAAGAGATAGAAAAACCACAGCTAAATCAAGATAATTGTTTGCTAATTGACCCTGGTTTGAATAACTGGCTAACCTGTGTAACTAACGTTGGCACATCATTTATTGTTGATGGCAAACACATTAAGTCGATGAACCGTTGGTACAACAAACAAGTGTCGGTTCTAAAAGAAAATAAACCGCAGGGATTCTGGAGTAATAGACTTGCTGCAATAACTGAAAAACGTAATCGACAAATGCGTGACGGTATTAACAAAGCAGCAAGAATTGTGATTAATTATTGCCTTAGAAAGAATATAGGTACAATTGTTTTCGGTTGGAATAAACGCAACAAAGACTCGATTAATATCGGCAAAAAAATAACTCAGAATTTGTGCCGATTCCTACTGCTAGGTTGAAGAAGAGAATCGAGCAAATGTGCTTCGAGTATGGGTTGCGCTTTGTCGAAACCGAAGAAAGCTATACCAGTCAAGCTAGTTTTTTAGATGGTGACTATCTGCCAAAACATGGTGAAAAACCCAAAGATTGGAAACCATCAGGACGACGCACTAAGCGTGGTCTGTAATGATGATACCCTATAAGTAGAGTTTACAGGAGGAAACCTAAGTCCACAACCGAATCAAGATTTAATGCTATGGAAACAAGTATTTAATCAAGATAAAGTAGAAAAAAAGGGACTAAAAGAAACATTTATGTCATTTATGTTAAAAATGATCTTAGGGTTAGTTCCCCCCAAAGGAATGAATGAGGAAACGGGAGACATTTTTTTTGAGATCAAGCGATCGCCAAAAGGGAAGCTAAAAATACTTTATTTAGACGAAGAAATACGCATTACAGTGGGTGAAAAAGGAACTATTTTAGTTTGTGAACGTTCAATGTGTTCTTAAATCACAAACAAAAAATTTGTGCTAAGTTAGTCACTAGATTGACTAAATCTGTGGTGTAAGGACTCATGATTAATCTCCCCCCCAACCCACCCCCAGAACCCTCTGAGGGTAGTACGTCTATATTGCAAAAATTCGTCAACTTTATCAAGAAACCCTCAACACTGATCGCTGGTGGAGTGTTAGTATCGTTGGGGGTTGCTACCTATGGAGGGGTGAGTTATTTTGTCTATGAAAAGTTATCTCCTTTGCTGTCTAAACAGTTGAGTAAAGTATTAGAAAGAGAAGTAAGCGTTGGGGAAGTTGAAAGTTTTTCTTTTAACCATATTCGCATTGGACAAACCTCTATTCCTCCCGCAGAAACCGACCCTGATAAGGTCTATATAGACGGTTTAACGGTTCAATTCAATCCTTTACCTTTATTAATTGGACAACCTTTAGATATTGATATTACTATCGATAATCCTAATCTATATGTTGAACAAAATCCTTCGGGAAAATGGTTAGATTTTCAGGAACGAGAACAACTTGAAGACGTAACTGAATTGAATTTGCCCATTGATATTGATGCAGATATTGAGTTAAATCAGGCTAAGGTTGCTTTGCTTCCCAAGGGATTTGAAGAACTGGTTAAAATTGATTCAAATGGAACCGCAGGTTATACTTATAAATCTAATGAAGAACAAGCGATCAATTATGATTTAGATGTTTCTTTATTAAACAGTGCTATTGCTGTTAAGGGAGAAACAAATATAAAATCCTTCCAAACTGAAGCAGAGTTAATGATATCTCAATTAGCTCTGCCCGAGTTAGCAACCTTAATTCCTAATTTACCAGTTACCTTAAAAAGTGGTTTAATTGACAGTGATTTAAACATCAATGTACCTTCTTTAGAAGGAATTGAAGGAACAGAAGGAAACGGCGATTTTAAATTATCTAATGTTCAAGCATCGTTGGAACCGTTGAAAGTTCCTATTAAGCTTGATTTAGGACTAAACTTTGCTAATAAAACCGTACAATTCAACGAAAGTCGATTGAGTTTAGGGGAATTTGTTACCGATATTGAAGGATCGCTGAATTGGCAAGACGGTTATAATATTGATGTTAATATCAATCCCTTTTTACTGAGAAATTTATCTAATATTTTAGCTATTAAATTGCCTGTGAATTTAGCAGGGGAAATTGAAGGAAAAATAAGAGTAACAGGAGAAATTAAAAATCCTGTGGTAACGGGTACAATTGACAATAGCAAACCTTTATTAATTGAGAAAACAAGAATTGAAGAATTAAAAACCGTTTTTCAAGCAAACTTAAATCAAATTAACCTCAAAGAATTTAACGTTAAACCAACAGCAGGAGGCAATATTACAGCAACGGGAAAAGTTGATTTAGGTATATTAAAAGCCCTAGAAGAAAATAAAAAGATTGATTGGCAAAAAATGTCCATTGCTTTAGGATTTGAAGCTAATTTACCAGGTAATGAATTAGCTAAACCTTATTATCAGTCTCCTAAAAATGTTAGTTTAGGAACTCTAGAAGCCAAAGGTAACATAGGAGGAACATTAGCAGAACCTAAAGGTAAAATCGAATGGTCTGCCCCTGGTGTGATAAGAGTTTCAGGAGAAAATATATCAGGCAAAGGGTCTATCCTTTTGGGAGGAAAAGATATCTTAATTCGGGATACTGTATTAACCTCAAATCAAGGCAATATTACTGTTCAAGGATTAGGAAATCTAGAAAAGAAACAATGGCAAACCTTAATAACTGCTAACAGATTTGCTCTCGATCCCTTTGTAGAATTAGCCTGTTCTTTTATTATTTGTCCCCAAGAAGTTGTAACCCAAGCTGTTACCCTTACGGGTGGCAATATTAATGTGGCTGGAAAACTGGATAATTTTGCTCTTGATGCCATTAAAAGTCAGGGTAACTTGCAACTGCAAATTGGACAAGGTGCGATCGCCCTCAATACCGCTTTATCTCAAGGTAATCTTACAGCAAGGGCTGCGGTATCTGGTTTAACCGTTGATCCCTACATTCCTAACCTAGCAGTCCCTGTTCAACTTAGTAGAAGCAATCTTAATCTTTCTGGTTCCCTTACAGATATCTTTAAAGATGGACAGTTCAATATTAACCGTCTCAATGTCAACGGTAATGCACAGTTACTGGTTAACGGTAGTCCCATCAATGCCAATATAGAAGTAGGTAACGGCATCTTAACCACCATAGCCAAAGTGGGAACCATTGCTCTTAACCCTATCATTCCTGATTTACCTGTACAATCTACCTTAGTGAGTAGCGATCTGGTGTTGACAGGAAACCTTAACTCCCTGCTTTCATCCCTAGGAAATACCCCAGATATTAGTAGTTTTCGGGGCAATGCCAATGTACAATTAACTGTTGAAGGTAGTCCTGTTCAGGTAGTAGGTAACTTAGGCAGTGGTCAAGTTCGTGGTTTGGTAGACCTTTCCAGCCTATCCTTGGATGCTATTGTACCTAATCTACCTGTTAACGTGCGATTGGTAGATGGACAAGCAGTCGTTTCTAGTAATGTATTACCCCTGTTGTCTCCTAAACCCGATCTCAGTACCGCCCAAGCTACCGTTAACTTACAACTAGCAACCGCTGATGGAACCATTGACACCCTCACCCGTTTACAAAACAATCAATGGACAACCGAGGTCACTGCATCCAACCTCAAACCTAACGTAATTCTTGCCCAAATTGCTCCAGAACTGCCTGAACTTGATATTGATGACATAAATGCTAAAATTTCTCTTTCAGGAAGCTTATCGAGGCTTTTTGACGAGAACGCCATTATCCCTATCAATGCTAATAATATCACGGTGCGGGCTAACGGACAAAGCCTAAACGCCACAGGGAATATTATTGTTTCCGATCCCCTCACTGCCCCAGATGCAAGGGTTAACCTGTCCGTTCAAGGAACTTCTACCCTAGATGATTTACCCCTGACCCAATTCATCTCCTTACTCCCTGTCCAAAGAGACTTTCTCCCCGAAGAATTGAAACTGCAAGGGGTAGGAACCTTTGAAGGAACTCTGGTGGGACAAAATCTACTGACAGCCCCTACAGCCCCTGGTAATATTAGGCTAAATGGGGATCTAACCCTACGCAACCTTGTCTTTAACGATCGCAAGTTTGAACCCCTATTAACCGGCAAACTCAACGCCACCCTTGGCCAAACCATTGCCTTAGACGTACGGGGTAAAGAAGATGTTATTGCTGCATCCTTGCAACCTTGTACCCGTCCAGACTGTCCAGTTCCTTATCTTCCAGTGGCCTTTGAACTCCGTCAACAAGCAGGAGATCAAGATCCCATTGCCGTCACTGGTAAGCTACAAGGGGATGAGTTAGTGGCTAAAATTGAGCAATTTCCCTTAGATATTTTCAAAATTGCCCCAGGAGGAGACTTTGGTGTTCCAGGCTTTTTATCAGGGGAAGTGCAAACCGAAGTGGTCATCAACCCCTACACCTTAGAAGGAAGAGGGAGACTGGTGATTGATAAACCCAGTATTGGTTTTGTAGAAGCCACCCAATTAACCGCTGATGTCCTCTATCAAGATAATATCGCTAAGTTACAAAACGCCACCCTTACTTTAGGACAAAGTTTATATGCGGTGCAAGGCTCCCTTAACTTGGAGTCTGGGGATATTGACGGTCGACTAAACATAGAAGAAGGTCGCTTAGAAGACATCTTTATTGCCCTGAAATTATCCAGTGTCGAACGGTTACTAGACGTATTGCAGATCAAACCCATTGACTACCAAAACGCTGCTGCCATCCCTCCCCAGTCCTTAGGGGAAGAACAGGAGACTATCGCTGAAAAAGTTAACTTATTAGCCGTCATTGACCAAAAAATTCGTGAATTAGCCGATGAACGAGAAAAAGGAGGGGTTCCGACAGAATTGGACTTTCGAGGTAATTTTGATTTGAATGTTGCTTTAGGAGGAACCATTTATAAACCGAATCTTAGTATTGCCTTAAGTGGTAAAAACTGGGAATGGCATCCCCAAGCACCCTATCCTGATATCGTAGAACCTTTAGGATTAGTCATAAGAGATGAATCATTTATTCCCATTAATAATGTTGCTCTAAATGCTGATTTAACCAATAATGTTTTAACCATTAATCCTGCTAGAATTCAAATTAATAAAACACAACTGGGACTAGAAGGTACGTTTTCTTTACAAGAAATTTCAGCAAATTGGCAAGTTAACGATTTCTCTTTGGCTACCATTAATAATTTTATTACTGTTCCTGTGGATGCAACAGGGGCTTTAAACGCTTCAGGAACCATTACAGGGAGTCCTTTTAATCCTCAACTTCAAGGACAATTTGCCTTAGTTAATACCACATTTCAAGGACGACCGTTAGAAGTAACCCTTGCAGGAAAATTTGGTTATCAAGGTCAAAGATTTCAACTGGCCACCACCGATGATTCGATTGTTTCTGCTTCCATTGATATTCCCTTTCCTACCTACACCGATAATGATAATTTTGCCATTAATCTTAACTTAGATACAGAAGCCTTAAAATTAGTTAGTGTGTTAACCGGTGAACAAGTTTTCTTAACCGATGGAGAAGGAGAAATTAATGCTCAAGCGAGTGGAAACTTAGACTTATCTCAAGGGTTATTTGTATCTAACTTAAATGCAGGGGGAACTATTACCTTAAATGAGACGATTTTCCAAAGTGCAGCTTTACCCCAACCGTTAACCGTCAGTGGAACTGTTACGATTAACGATCAAGTGATTAATGTAGAACAAATACAAGGAAATTTTGCCGATAGTACCCTAAATATTGCTGGAGTTTTACCCTTATTTCAACCACAAACTAATATAGAAAATCCCCTAAAAGTTGCCATAGAAAAAGGAGAAATTAATCTAGAAGGACTCTATCGAGGATTAGTTGATGGTACAATTATGGTCACAGGTTCTGCGATTCAACCCATTGTTGGCGGTGATGTTCGTTTAATGAATGGAAAAGTCCTACTTCCTACAGTAAGCTTACCAGAATATGAAAGTGTTGTTAGCCCTTCCCTTGATGATTCTAACCCATTTGCTAATGTCTTAGACCAGTGGACGACACCTCGTCGTTCATCTCAACCTGATGATAAACCTAAGCCATTTATTCCCCAATTACAAAATTTGAATGTTAGTTTAGCTAATTTATTTATTGAAGTTTCCCCCTTATTTAACTTTGAATTTGGTGGAGATGTTACAGTGGATGGTTCTTTAGATAATCTGAGTGATCTCAAACCACAAGGAAGTATTATTATTACCCAAGGAAATATTAATTTTCTCGACACTCGCTTTTTAATCGAACGTCGTCATCGCAATGAAATTGTTTTTACTCCTGAACAGGGGTTATTAAATCCAAGTTTGGATTTACAACTAAGAACTATTGTTTCAGAAGTTTCCGATCGCTCTAAACAATTTCGGAGTGCAGAAACCACTGAAATTCCTGATGATAGTTTGAATAAAGTACAACGAATTGATATTAATTTAGCTCTCAATGGTTCTCTTTCTCAATTAATACCTACCCTGGGAAATAATGAATCTAGAATTTGTCAAATTCAGAACCCACTTGAACCGATTCGTACCTCTACTCAACTCACACAGGAGGACTTAGATCGGGTTAGCAGTTGTTTACAAATATTAGCCAATCAAGGAACTACGGATCAACAATTGTTAAGTAATCCTGTTATAAAACTTACCAGTAGTCCTCCGAGAAGTCAAGGGGAAATTGTTAGTTTATTAGGAGAACAAGTTCTGGTTTTAGCAGAAGCATTGCAAGGACAAAGTACAGAACAATTAATTCAATTTGGAATTGTTCAATTGGCCCTACCAATGGTCTTTCAAAACTTGATTTATGATGTAGAAACGTCCATTAGTGAAACCATAGATAGTACGGATTTTCGTATTGTTCCTTTCTTAGAAACTATCTACGAAGTGGAAGATAAAGGTTATGTTCGTCTCTCTTATGATTATGCTTTCAATGAGTTTCGTGTTAGGTATGAGAAACGATTTTAGGAGTCAGGAGTTAAGCTATAGCAGTTCCCATACTTGTGAGCTACAAACTCTTCTAGTTTGAGGAGTTAGGAGTTCGGGAGGGCAGACTTCGCCCGATGCTCCCCAGCAGGAGTTCAGAAGTTCAATATTAGGTGTACCTCATGAGTCCAGGAAATGCTATATTAGACTGACGGGGAGAGGGTTTATTAATTCGTTGCTTAACTTAATAATGTGTGGTTTAAATGTAAAATAGCTTACTAGATAATATCCTGTTAATTAACAATAAATGGGGAATAGGAGTAGGGAATTAATGTCTACTTCTATTCCCCTAACTTATATTAAGTACGAGAATAAGAAACGATCCAAGTCCCCACATACATCCGTAAAGGAATTTGTCCTGATGTTAGCACGTCACCAATAAAGTAATAAGTCCCAGAACTGGGATTTTTGACGTTAGAAAAGACAATTTCAGCAGAATTTCCTGCTTCTAGGGGTTCCTTTAATTCAATTTCAACAACACGACTCTCTTTATCCCAATAAACTTCTCTGAGGGGAAGAGATTCGCCTTCAACTCGTACTTCTACAGAATTAGTGTTGAATTTACCATCAAATTCGGGATCTTTGAGATATGAGATAAAAAACTTACTGACCCCTTGGGTTAATTTCTTTTTGGAGATCCGTAGTCTCATCCGTTCCCCATAAAATCTGGGTCGTCCATTAAAATCCAGTTTATAGTTTAGGATGTCGCTGCGATTTTCAACACCACTAAAAATAACCAGTCCAGATCCACCATTAGCTAAAGACAAGGTTTGCACACCAGCTAATAAACATCCAGATAAGGCTAAAGTGGCCATAAAGCGTTTAGATACTTTTGCTGCTAAGGCTTTGACTTTATTCATAATTAACTCTGTTTTAGAATCACTCGTTGTTAAGATAGAGCGATTATTGTTCACTCCTATTCATAAGGATAACAAAAGATTGACAGTTATTAGTGATATAGCAATTCCCATATTTGTGAGGTAAAAACTTTTCTAGTTTTAGGAGTTAGGAGTTCGGGAGTTCGGGAGTTCAGGAGTTCAGGAAATGCTATACATTAGGAAATGAAGTGTCTTCAGGGTTATTATGAGTGAGGAACAAAGAATTAAAGATCGGTTCTGAATAATTATGAGTGACAAGGAGTAACCCAAAAATGCTTTATCTTCTGGATTTTCAGGTAGAATATGGTTCAACCATGACCCAAAAGGATCTCTTCTCTGTGTGGTCACAAGAAGCAAAAGCAGCTTTAAATGCAAAAAAAGCGGGGGTCGTTGTAGATTTATGGAAATGTGTGGGAGAACGACGGGTTATTGCCATTGTTAATGTAGAATCTCCCGATATGCTCGATCAAATTCTTTTTACTTTACCCATTATGAAGGCAATGGGGCAATACGTGAAGGTTAAAGTCACTTCACTGCGTCGTTATGAAGACTTTGCTAACGATGTTAATCAATGGTTAAGGGCTTGATCTAGAAAAGTCCCTGGTTCATCTAACTATCAAAAATCTAGGTTAAAAGTTCAGAAACTTCTTGACACTCTCCCGTTAAGCTAAGGCTGTAACGGGAGATTCTTGGTTCATAGAAACCTGCTGTTTAATACAAGTATTAACGAGTCTTACAGTCTCTCCACAAGCTTGAAA
>JAAUYD010049380.1_pt1 | contig 18773 bp, 16 predicted proteins | sample 7278101 | NCBI WGS metagenome assembly JAAUYD01 (sample SAMN14350128, study PRJNA611818) | marine sediment metagenome | isolation source: surface marine sediment (0.6m) | place: French Polynesia: Moorea | collected 2018-08
AATTTAGCCAAGCCCTCACCTAAACGCCCCCTAACCCCCAAAATTGGGGGGACAAGATTTTGGAAGTCCCCCAGGTACCCCCAGAAGTGGGGGTCACGGGGGCAGGGGATTTCGGGGGCATTCATAGACTGAAACGAAGATAAGTAGGACTTGTGTGTACACCGTAGCCTTAATAGGTCGAGGGTGCCGCAGGCGGGTGAGGTTTTATAAGTATTCATCCGCACATGATATAACTTATTACCACTGGTGGCCAAAAACAAGAGCGGCTTAATTATAAGTAATCATCCGAACTTGATATAAAGCCTAAGCACTCCTAACAATAATTACCGTGCAACTGCTTTGACGGGCAATAGTTTCAGGTATATTACCTTTAATCACCTGTTGTAGAAGTGTTTCACGGGTTGCACCCATAAGGATCGCATCAATTTGTTGTTTTTTTGCTAAAGATGTAATTGTCTGGGCAACCGAATATGCACGAATGGTTGTCACTTTAACTCTGCGGGTGAATTTTGGTTGTAGATACTCGACAAATTTTTCCAGAATTTTGGTATCTGGTTTGTCCTCCGGTTGATAAACCGTACATAATTCAATCTTTGGTGTTGTTCCCAAAGATGCTAGGGCGGGTAATAGTTGCACTGCTTCACTGACATTGGGACCACCAGCCACAGGTATTAGCCAACGATTAAAATCCTTTCTCTCCCCAAATTTCGCCAGAATTACCTCGCAAGGTGCTTGTCTAATTAATGTATCTGCGACGCGGCTAAATATTTTTCCCGGTGTCCCCGTATTACCTTTCCAACCCATAAATAATAAGTCAATGTGTCGCTCTTTGATGGTTTCTAAAGTTGCTTCAGCCACATCATGGGTTACCCGAATCTGAGTATGAATGGGAACCTTACTAGCCTTTGCTAAATCCATTGCTTTGGTTAACAAATTTAAGCCAGCAGCTTTATTAACGGGTGTTTCTGCGGGGTTAGATGTGCGGGGAACGACAATGATGTGCAGACATTCAAGTTCATATTCTAATTCTTGAGCAATGGCAATTGCCATTCTTAACAGGGATTGGGCAGTGTTAGGATTGCTCAATAATATTAATAATCTACCACCACCACTGATGGGGTCGCGGGTTTGATAAACTACATAGGAAGGTTTGGGTATTGTTTGAACTGCCGAGCCATCTAACTGGCCTGCTGTTACCCGAATAATATCACTGCGAGTAATTATCCCCACTAAATGTTTCCCTTCAGTAACTGGCAAGCAACTGAGATTGTAGCGGTTAAGGACATGTAAAATATGTGCTAGGGTTGCTGTGGGTATAGCCGTTATGGGTGAGGGGAACATAATTTCACTAATGGGAGTTGACTCTACCAAAGGGTTATCAGTATAATTCGCTAGTTCTTTTTGAGAAATAATACCCACTAGTATGCCCTTGTCTACCACTGGTAAGTTACGATGGCGAGAGCGAGATAATGTTTGCACAGCTTCAGCGAAAGTAATTTGACTAGATACGGTTTCTACCCGCCGTTGCATAACATCATCTGCTGTGAGGGTAGTCAGGATTCCTTCTTTGGCTGATTCTTCTAGATTAATACCTTTCCCTGCCAAAAGCCTATCGTATAGGGAATTGGGAGCGACTATTTCCGCAATTAAATAAGCAATGGCAGAACTAATCATCAGAGGTAATACAATATTAAAGTCCGTTGTCATTTCAAAGACAATGACTATACCTGTGATGGGTACTCTGGTGACTGCGGTAAAAAATGTCCCCATACCCGCCAATGCATAGGTTAAAGGTGCGCTAGCACTGGTTAATAACAGGCTTTGAATTAATCCAATGAATAAGCCCAGGGATGCTCCCATAATTAGTACTGGGGCGAATAACCCCCCCGGTGCACCTGTGGTGTAAGCTAGCATTGTCAGCATAAATTGAGCGGTAAAGGCAAGTAGAGCCAATTGCCAATTAGCCTTACCTCCAATTAATATTTCTCGCAGCCCTGCGCTATCGAGAAAATCATCGGGTAACAAAGCAATAGCTAACCCGCAGAATAATCCTGCTATTCCCACCCTGAGAGTTAAGGGAATTCGCAGACGATTATTAACGTTTAAAGCTGCAATAATTCCATTATTAAATAATGCCCCTAAAATTCCTGCTAAGGCTCCCATTAACAAATAGAAGGGAATTTCCTGGGGTGAAAATCCTGTTTGCAATGGTGTAATTTGATCGAAGACAAATCCCGTACCCCCCAACCACCGAGAAACCACCGCACCAATAAAGGAAGCTAGGATTGCTGTTCCCAAGGTAAAACCAGACATATCCTGGAGCAGTGCTTCAACCACAAACAACACACCGGCAATGGGAGTATTAAATCCTGCTGCTAAACCTGCGCCTGCTCCCGCAGCAATAATTTGACGGCGGTAATCTGGGGAAGTGGGGAACCACCCACTAATCTGTGCTGCTAAGGCTGCACCTACTTGTACTGTGGGGCCCTGTCTTCCTAAGGGTAAACCCGCACCTATAACTAAAATATTTCCTACTAATTTGACTACAGCTATCCGTAAATTTAAGGGTAAGGGTACTTTTGCTAATACTGCTTTGACGTAGGGAATACCACTACCCGATGTTTCTGGATTCCATTGCACTAGCCACCCTGCTAGGATACCGCAACTAAATCCAATTCCAGGTAGTAGCCAGGGGGTGAAGGAATGAACCATATAGACTCGCAATCCTCCCAACCAGCCAATTCCCTGTTTGAGTGCAACTGCGGCAAAAGCTGCCACTAAACCAATTACACAGGCTTCGATAATGGCAAAGTTTTTTGTGGAGTAAAAAAAATGGCCCGCTAATAATTTTCGTCCATTATTTTTTCCAGGGAAAATTGTGCGTTTCCACCAATTTTTATTAAAAATCATTAATCACTGGCAATTATTGCCTCATTAATTCAACTTCCCACTGATATATTGATAACTGAAATCACAACCAATATCCCGGAAAAATATATGCAGTGGAAATAATTAAGTATTAATACTACCGATGGAGTTCTGTCGGTGTTTTAAATTTAGTCAGTGGTTCTGACCTGTTTGAGTATAGCGATTGCTACATTGGCAGTATATAGCAATTTTAGGTTGAGTAGAATACAGTTTTGTGCGATATAAATCCCTGAATATAAAACTTGCATCAATTCTGTTTGTATTCTATTCAAGTGAAAAACGCTATATATATTAATGGTGGGTACTAGATGCGATCGCATTACAATCAACCCCAGAAGCAGTATAACTCAATGGGGTAGAGGGATTCACTGGATGATAGTTAAAAATTTAATAATCCTGTGTATATTTGTCGGAATTATCGAGTTTTGATTGTCAAAAATATAACTCTAGGAAGGTTGATGAAAAGATTTTGTTGACAATTTACGACGTATGTATTCTTCATCAGGGCACGGCACCTGTAAAATAATTTTATATATTAAGGGATTGTGGATGCCGTGTCCCGACCCATCTGTTCTATTCTTTGTTCAAAAATTGACATATTACCCCACCATCACTTACCGTGCCATGACAAATTTTGTCATATCCTTTGTAAAGAACCCACACCCAAAACCAAAAAAGGTAATGCAGCATGACACAAGCACTACCAAAGCTAGTAAGTTTTGCAGAATTTATTGATTGGTATCCCAACACGGGGGTACGTTACGAATTACATGATGGAGTGATTGTCGAAATGCCACCGCCAACGGGGGACCATGAAAAAGTTGTAGGATTTTTAGGGCGTAAGCTAACTGTGGAATTTGACCGACTCAACCTACCCTACACTATACCGAAAACTGCATTTGTTAAACCAGACATAGATTCAAAAGCTTACTTGCCTGATATCTTATTATTAAATCTTGACAATTTAGGCAATGAACCATTGTGGAAAAAACAATCAACAGTTACTCAAGCTGCATCGGTTCCATTGGTAGTTGAGGTTGTAAGTACCAATTGGCGCGATGATTACTACAAAAAATTTGCTGACTATGAGGAGATGGGGATTCCAGAATACTGGATTGCTGATTACGCAGCTAGGGGAGGAACAAAATTTCTTGGCGAACCCAAACAAGCTAGTATTTTTGTATGCGAACTGATTAACGGTGAATACAGGATGAATCAGTTCCAAGGCAATAGTCGAATCGTTTCTCCTGCTTTTCCCGAACTAAACTTAACTGCCCAACAAATTTTTGATGCAGCATGAGGGTACGGCATCGGTCAATCTTTTAATATGTAAACTATTTTACGGGTGCCGTACTCCTACCAATCTGTTCCATATCTTTTTTCAAAATTGGTATAACTTGCGTAAATCTGCTAGTATGTTTATGTTGGTTGCTCTCCACAACTAGCCAAACACCCCACCCACACAGCGCGATGAATGAATGGGGAATTATCTCCACTCACAGGAGAGTCATGAATGTATACTTGTGGCGTGTTCGGCATCAAAAGGTAAATAAAGGCTTGCTTTGATGCAATCCTGGAGTGACTGTAAATTTACAGTTAACCTCCATTTATCGCATTTTTATATAATGTGGTAAATGTTTTTGATGTGCGAATGCGCCCAAAATAAAAATATAGTGCGGTTTCTTGCATTCAAAAACGTATAGCTTCAAAGCAGCCTCCACGTAATCTAAAGGAGGTTTGAATGCAACAAGCTCAAAACAATGTATTTACCCCAAGTGCGGTTGTATTTTGCGATCGCATCTTGGGGTTATTTGTTGTTAATTATTCTCGATTAACCACAATTAAACTCTGTTTCCAGAAAAACGCCTGGAAAAAATACCAGGCGGCTAATCGTATATATATTTCAATTGTAACCATGTTCGAGCCAAAAAAAAGAAAAATATCGCTTTCCACTGGACAATCCACTGGACAAACTGGACTTCCCAATAGACTGAAGCAAAAGCGTAAAAACAGAAAAACATCGCTTTCCACTGGACAATCCACTGGACAAACTGGACTTCCCAATAAACCAAAGCGTAAAAACTCACGACTTTGGAGAGTTCGCCAATTTTGTAAATTTTGGCAACCAATAGTGGCGTTTACGACTCCAGTACTCGTCTTTATACTAAAGCTATGGCGAGACTTCAGTCCTAACTAAGGCTAAATGGTTTAGAGCGATCGCCCACGGTAGGTGCTAATATACCATTACTTGGGCGATCGCGTATATAGCAATCCGAGATCCCCGACTTCTTTAAGAAGTCGGGGATCTGCACACCTCTAATAGTACAAACATATGCAGTGGACAGAATTAAGTATCAACACTACCGATGAGGCTGTTGACTGGGTATATATGCTGCTGATTGATGCTAATTATGAGGGAGAGATTTACATTGCTCCATACAACACCACCGATGACAACTCATCTCCCTGGACATATACCATTTGTTTGTATTTAGAAGATAATTCCTATATCAATCACCGGATAAATAAAATCGCTCAATTACTCACGCCATTACAACGCACGGGGATGGCTGGGGAATTGGAAATCGCCGAAGTAGAAGCACAAACCACAACAACAGATGCGAATAGGAATATTTTTCGACATCGAATTGGTAATCGCTTCTTGATTCTTCCTAGCCATGGAACCAATGAAACCACATCCCCCGAAGATATTATCATTCGACTGAAACCATCCCTAGCCTTTGGTAGTGGTTTACATCCAGCTACCATCCTCAGCCTCAAATTGATTGAGAAACATGTCACACCTGGTACTTATGTTCTAGATTTAGGTTGTGGCTCAGGGATTTTGAGTATTGCGATCGCAAAATTGGGAGCATCTGTATTAGGATTAGATAATGATGCGATTGCAGTACAATCAACTAAGGATGCAGTATACCTCAATGGGGTAGAGCAACAAGTGACTGTCATGGAAGGAAGCCTGGGACATGGTAGCACCTTGGGACATTGGATGGGTGGAGAAACTAGAGAAAACGTACCAGCGATTGATACTCAACAAAAATTTGATTTCATAGTTGCGAATATCTTTGCCCGTATTCACATTGCTATTGCTAAAGATTATCAACAAGTATTAAAAAAGAATGGCATATTGATTGCAGCAGGTTTCACTAAGGATTACGAAGAATCAATTACCACAGCCATGTTAGAGCAGGGATTTATCGTCATAGATTGCGAACAATTCAACGAATGGATAGCTCTTGCTTATCGTCAAGTTTAGTCTGAACACTGATTAAATGGATGACACTGATGACACGGATCGACGTTGATAACCCAGCAATTAATATCATGTCCGGGGGTATACCCATAGTATGTCATTGCGAGTGGAACGAAGTGAAACGACGCAATCACAAGGTCTTTGGGATTGCTTCCCTTCGGTCGCAACGACGGTTATTTAAACGGACATGATATAACTCTTAACTGTCAACTATCAACTATCAACTATCAACTGTCAACTCTTCACCATCCCCGACTACCGGGAATCCCTTTAAAAGGACCAACAACATCACTAGTTATCCAGCCACCGTAGAGGTTACCTGGTTGGGGTTGTGCTTGTTCTTCATCCACAAAGCAAGCCTCCATCATCTCGGGATAAAATGCTACATAATCTTTCATTGGTGCAAAAATTGGTGTGGGATTGGGATAATACCAGGCAGCATTCTGCGCAGTTTTTTCGCCGACTTGAACCGTATAGTAAGCAGCTATTCCTTTCCATTCACAAAAGCTAGATTTGGGTGTGGAAATCAAATATTCCATTTTGATATCCTCTGGAGGAATATAGTAGGTAGGTGGATGGCTGGTTTCTAACATTCGTTGAGCATTGTGGGTGTCTACAATGGTGGCACCATTAAAAATAATTCGGATATGTTTATTAGTTTCTTCTAGTCTGGGAGGACGAGGATAATCCCAAACTGATTCTTGTCCGGGTTCGGGTTGAATAGGTTGGGGTTGCATCATAATTTTTGGGAATTAAAAAAGATAATAAGTAAATACTACTCTGTACAACATTGATACTCTGATGTTTAGCTCTCTGTTAAAAAACAGAAATATTTCTTTATGCAAGATTGATTAAACAAGCAACTAATTATCGAATCCAGGTTAAGAAGCACCGAGTACCCCTCTGTTCTGTAATTTTTGCGCCTAGGCGATGATAAAAACTCAATCCACGAGTATTACGCCCATCAGCAGTCCATGCAAGGTGGGTACATTCATTGTCTTGAGCAATTTGAGCCAGGGCAGCCATCAATGCAGTTCCCGCACCTTGACTTCTCATGGCTTCATCCACATATAAATCATCTAACCAAATACTTGGTTGACCTGCAAATGAGGAGTATCTAAACCCATATAAAGCGAATCCAATTTCCCCTTCTGAAGATTCTGCAAATAGCACGTAAGCGAAAGGAATCTTTCCAAACAAGGTTTTCCTGATTTTGTCTTTAGATACTTGCAGGATACCAGAAAAAGCACCAATATTGCGATCGAACTCTGATTTTTTCTGGATGAAGGAGAAAATCAACGATACATCATCAGGAGTAGCTATTCTCACTCTCATGAACTAAATCTCAGTACTTTCAAGATTCCATATTTTATCAGCACTTTGCATATCAATGAAGTACAATGCTACATACAAAAGCTCTTGTGAGATGGAGAGCAGCGCGTTGCGGAGCCAGTCCTGAAGGAGGGTTTCCCTCAGCAGGGAACTGGCGTTGGGGTTCCCCCCGTTGTAGCGACTGCGGAGCATCCCTGCCCGTCTGGATGTACTTCACTAAGATAAAATATCTATGAGTTACCTTTCTTACAGGCGCGAATGACAATGAACCAAGGATTTTTTGTTAAGCGAATACATTCTTGAGGGAGTATTTTATAATAATCACCTGTAGGTTGTGGTTCTAGCAAGCGTTCAATCAAAAACCCTGCTGCATGAAGATTTTGACTGATTAATGTTAGAGGACGACGATAAAATTTTACCTTGCCAATTTCCCATTCATCTTCTAATAAGTCTACTGCAAAGTAATCTTCTTTCTCGGATAGTTTCCAATCCATGAAGGGGTGGTGAGTGGAGAATACTAGCACTCCTTGGGGTTGCAAAATGCGGTAGAATTCATCCAAAGCTCCTTGCCAGTCTTTGAGATAATGCATTACCAGGGGACAAACTATGACATCGAATTCCCCATCACCAGCAAAGTCTAATGGTTGAGCTAAATCTGCATGGAGTACCCGAGCGCGATTACCTACCCGTGACTGGGTGATGTTGACAAATTCCTGGTTTACGTCAAAGCTAGTTACCTGCGCTCCCTGACTGAGCAAATATTCTGCATACCATCCGGAACCACAACCTACGTCCAATACCTTGGTATTTGTCAGAGATGGTAGGAGGGATATAACTGCTGGACGTTCGTAGTAAATATGTATTGGTTTATTTTCTACCATTTGGGCATAGTTTTGAGCTATCCCTTGGTAACTTGAACCAGTATGTTCTGTCATCTGGATCACTGATTGAACTGATTACACGGATTGCACGGAAGTCGGGGAATTATGGGTATTAGAGGAAGTGCAGTGTAGGAGGATGCACGGAAGTAGGAAGATAAAAAAGTTATGAATATAGTACAACATTACTTCTACCTTCCTTTACTTCTATCTTGGAGTCTTTTAACTCTTAACCCTTACCTCTTAACTCTTAACTGATTTAAGCTGCATCTACCACTTCTGGGTTTTGTTCTTCCTCTTCTGGTAAACCTAAAACAGACCTGTACATTTTCACATATTCCTTAGCAGATGTATACCAACTAAAGTCCTGTTGCATACCTCGTTGCTGTAAAGTCTGCCATCTATCTTTATAGCGGAAGCCTTCCCAAGCCCTAATCATACAGGTAAATAAATCCAAAGGCTCATATCTGTCAAAACAATAACCAGTACCAGCTTCCGCCATGGGCTCATGGTGAGATACCGTATCTACCAATCCCCCAGTGCGCCGAACAATCGGTACGCAACCATAGCGCATGGCCATCATTTGACTAATCCCACAAGGCTCAAACCGACTGGGCATGAGGAAAGCATCGGAGCCTGCATAAATACGCCGGGATAGAAAATCATTGTAAAGCAAGTAAGTGGCCATACGTCCGGGATAACGGGATGCCATTTGCCACAGCTGACTTTCATAATAGCGATCGCCGGTACCTAAAACAATAAACTGGGCATCAGTATATGCCAAAAAGCGATCGAGTATTTGTAGAGTTAAATCAATGCCTTTTTGTTCTACTAACCGCGTTACCATACTTACCAAGAAGCAATTAGAGTTAACTTCTAAGCCGATTTCTTCCTGTAATGCTATTTTATTCGCCTTGCGTTGATTCAGGGTATCAGTGGTGAAGGTTTGAGCAATATATTTATCATTAGCAGGATCGTAAACATCAGTATCAATGCCGTTGAGTATCCCGGACATTTTGTCACTAATGAAAGATAATAAACCTTCTAATTCCTCGCCGTAAGTCGGTGTCTGAATTTGAGCAGCATAGGTAGGGGAAACTGTATTTACCTTGTTGGCATACTGCACTGCTGCTGCCATGGTATTATGCCCTTGCATATACCAAGGACACCAAGTAATTTTATCTAAATACCAACGCCAAGGACCTTGGTATGCCAAATTATGAATGGTAAATACGGTACCAATATCTGGAGACTGGTGCATCCACACGGGAATCATGCCAGTATGCCAATCGTGACAGTGGATTATTTGTGGCTTCCAGTAATTCCAACAAAATTCAGCCGCTCCATTGGCAAAAAAAGTGAACCGCCAAGGCTCATCTTCTCCAGAGTAAATCCGCCGGGGATCAAAGGCAGGATGTCCAAATAAATACAAAGGCACATCAGTACCAGGCAACATCGTTTCATAAACAGCAAAGTCCTGAAACATGGCATATCCCCACCAAATTGGCTCTTTGGGAATTTCCATTTTATCTGCCAAAAAACCATAGTAGGGCATGAAAATACGCACATCATGACCCATTTTTCTCAGAACTTTGGGTAGTGCTCCCACTACATCCCCCATACCACCCACTTTTGCAATGGGAGCAGCCTCAGCTGCCACAAATAGAATCTGCATGATAACCTATGTTCCCCGACTATGCCTGTATATTTTAAGTGGACTTGTGCACAATGTTTGATGTGCCAAGTATAGATTAGTTAGTTGTTGGTAGATGCTATGCATAGCAGTTGACAGTTGATAGTTGACAGTTGACAGTTGACAGTTCTTGAGTAGAACAATACATCTTGTCCTAATTAATAAGTATCCACCACAGAATTAATGACACAGATTGTCTTCTTGTTCCCTGTTCCCTGTTCCCTGTTCCCTCTCTCCATGAATGAATTTAATTGTCCAACTACTTATGTCCATTGCTATGTAACAAAATTTTTTTATCTGAAGACGAAACTAATAAATGCATAGTGGCGTTAGGAAATATTAAAGGGTAACAGTTGAAAAAATCTAAATAATTAACCTTCCATCTTTTACCTGTTTCTAATAAATCCTCAATTTTGCTTATTCGCCCTAGTGTTTCATCGCATAAAATATGACGGGATTAATATCACACCCGCCTGGGGTTAAAAACCCCACCTCTTATAGGTAAAGTCGTCTTAAAGAAAGACGACTGGGAAATACCCAGCAAAATTAAGTTGGTGGAGTACTAGGAATCTCTCCCAGCCTCAGCCAAGATTTCGTCCAAAATTTCCTGTGCTCCCTGTTGGCGCAGACTCTGTGCTAGTTGACTACCCAGTTGTTCGGCATCCTTTGCCGCACCACTGACTGTATCCTGAACTAGCCTTTTTCCATCCACACTAGCAACTATACCTTTTAAGGTTAATGTATCACCACTAATATCAGTATTTACACCGATGGGCACTTGACAACCACCTTCCAAAACCCGTAAAAAAGCCCGTTCTGCCAAACAGCGATCGCGGGTTTCGGGGTGTTCAATGGCTTTGAGGAGGGAGATTAACTCCGTATCATCAGCACGACATTCTATACCCAAAGCCCCTTGTCCTACGGCGTGGAGGGAAATATTGTCAGGTATAGCTTGATGAACGCGATCGCCCATTCCCAAACGTTCTAAGCCCGCTACTGCCAAAATTAGGGCATCATATTCCCCAGCATCCAGTTTTGCCATACGGGTATTTAAGTTACCACGCACATCTTTAAAAGTGAAGTGGGGATAATTGTGACGTAGTTGTGCCAACCTTCTTAAAGAAGATGTACCGATAACAGCACCAGCAGGTAAGGTATCAATTTGCTTGTCTTTATGTTTTTCGTGTACAACTAAAGCATCTGCGGGATTTTCCCGTTCAGTAATTGCGGCTAATGCCAAACCTTCTGGCAAATTAGTCGGCAGATCCTTAAGAGAATGAACAGCAAAATCAATCTCCTGATTGATCATTCCCAATTCCAATTCTTTGGTAAATAGTCCTTTATCGCCAATTTTAGCTAAGGCAACATCCAAAATTTTGTCACCTTGGGTAGACATGGTATGGACTTCAAAAGTGATATCAGGAAAGGATTTCTGGAGTTCTTCTTTTACCCAGTGGGTTTGAACCAGAGCTAGTTGGCTTTTACGGGAACCAATACGAATAGTGCGCTTAGAAGCGGAAACAACAGATGTCATAAACTAAGATGTCAAATCAGGAGATTAATTCACTTTCATCTAGACTACCGCAGTGGGTGACAGATTCGTTCATCATGTTCAGCCTTAAGTGTTAACTGTTATGGAACTAAGTAATTACGGTGCGGACATTTTTGAAGGCTGAAACTTATGAACACTGATTAAATGGATGACACTGATGACACGGATACACGTTGATAACCCAACAATTAACTCTTAATTCATAATTCATAACTCTTAACTTTTACCTGTCAACTATCAACTGTCAACTCTTAACTCAATAATGGCAAAGCACAATCAACGCCAATTATTACTATTTTCCCTGACCTCAGTCCTTACAGGTACAGCCATGTTAGTGGGGGTAGGGATTTACCTAGCATTAAGAAATGTAGACACACCATCAACAGCAACTGAATATTCTTCAACGCCACCCGTGGAAACTTCAGCTCCATCAATCACAACTCCAAATACCCCCATAGTCCCCATACACAATAAACCATCAACTCCTCCTACACCAGTGAAACCACCGAGGCAAAATCTGGGTGGCGTTGATTGGCGAGGTAAAGATTTACGACGAATGGATTTACAAAATGCCAATTTAGGGGGAGCAAATTTAGCCAATGCCAATTTAAGTGGTGTTAATTTGCGTGGTGCTAACCTCAGTGGAGCTAACCTGAATTATGCCAACCTTACCAATGCGGATTTGAGCCAAGGGGACTTGAGGGGTGCAAATCTCAGTCATGCCAACCTCCAAGGTGCTAACTTGGACCGAGCACTGTTAGATGGTGCGAATTTCACCAATGCAATCATGCCTTAAGCTGATGTGCAGCTAAATTGTATAAATCTAAAATCTAGAATAGCTGTAGTGCGGGCAGCGTTCGACGGCTCGACTGAGCTTCGCGGCTCGGGTGAGCTCGCCGAACTCCGAACGTCTGAGCTCACGCCGAAGTCTTGCCCACGTTTGTTATATAAAGTAAATGCGTACCAGCTTAACAGCATTTTATTAAATTAACTTTGTAGGGTTACTCAATATTCGTAGTCATAAATTTAGCGCAGCCTCACAAAGAAATGGTATTATTACTTAAGGAGGGCTTGCAACAAAAAGTTCCCTGGTGAGGGTAAGCAACAGGCAATAGGCAACAGTTTAGACCTTATTGTTGACAATTTTTTGAACTCCAATAAATTGTCAATGCAAGATTTTTGAGCCTTATACTCCTATTTAAGATTGCACTTTTTTCGACAAAAGTAGCCAGCAAAAGCTTACAAGATAAGAGTTTTAAAGTTATTCAGCAAGCCCTACTTATTACTTATTACTTGCCCATAGTGACATACCCACAAAAAACACTTAGTGCAAGTGACGCTAATCACAGACATAACTGTTTAATATCACCCTTCTAGGTTGTGGTTATCACTGGGATAAAGCCAAAAATTAGGGATATATGGTTATGGAGACAGTATTTAGTACGGTGCGAGGGAAAGAGATCATGGGAGAAAAACTATTATTAGCGATCGCGCTTACCTTTGCTATCAGCTTATTTTCCAACGCTAGCTTGTCTTCTTCTCAGACTTCTTCTAGAAATATGGCCTGGGAAGGTCTACCGATGTTCCAGTTAATCTTGAAGAACTAATTAAACTATCTTAACTTACTATGGCGTGGCGCGATCGCCCATGTAAATTTCAATCTTGTGGGTTATCTTCTGCTTCTACCTGTGCAAACTCAACTTTATCGTAAATGTCTGCTAGGTCTATTTCAAAGGTAAAGGAGTTTAAAGATATTTTTGTATCAGAACCACCATATTCGGAAAAAGTCCAGCTATTGTTACCAGTCTTAAAATATTGCTCCACCTGCATTGTATATTGATCGATGAGAATATATTCTTGAAAACTGGCAATGGTGCGGTAGGCTGCAAACTTTTGGTCTTTGTCGTAGCTTCTGGTGGATGCGGATAGTATCTCAGCAATCATTAATGGATTAGTAATGGTATCCCGTCTTCCCTGTTGTAGTTGTAATTCTCCTTGAACCACCATTACATCAGGATAAGTATAAATACCCTGTTTGGGAATCCATAGCCTTTGATCTGTGACAAAGACTCGATAGGGTTGACGTTTAAGGGCAAAGTTGAGCGTACCACTGAAATTGAGAGCAATTTGATTATGATTGGGGGTTCCACCAGTCATGGGCACAACCTCACCGTTGATGTATTCATGGCGTTCTGGAGAAGTAACCTCATACTCTAGGTATTCTTCGGGTGTATAAATCTTTTTTGATTCAGCTTGCATAAGCATACAATTTCAGCCCTCAAATTTGATGAATACAGGGTAGAACAGGTGGTTATAACCAAAGGCAAAGACCCTAGGAAGATTAAAACAGCTTTTGGTGGCTACTTCTAAGGCTCCCCAGGGTTCAAAAAAGCTAATATTATCTTTCCATTTCATCTATTTCTTTGGGTACGCCAGCAGTTAAAACTTGATTACCATTAGCAGTGACTAAAACGTCATCCTCAATGCGAATACCAATACCAACCCAACGAGGATCGACTGCTGGTTGATCTTCCGCTGGCTCGGTATCAGGGACAATATAAAGTCCCGGTTCCACAGTCAAAACATGACCTGGTTGTAAAAGTTGTGGCTTGTCTTCACCATGGTGGTAAACTCCCACATCATGAACATCCAATCCTAACCAATGACCGGTACGATGCATATAATATGGTTTATATTTTTCCTCTTCAATTAAATTATCAATATCTCCTCTGAGAATGCCAAGTTCCACTAATCCTTCAGTGAGAATACGCACCGCCACATCATGTCCTTGGTGAAAAGAATTACCAGGTTTTACTTGGGCGATCGCCTGTTTTTGAGCTGCAAGGACAATTTCATATAAAGCCTTTTGTTCTCCTGTAAATTTTCCTCCCACGGGGAATGTACGCGTAATGTCAGAGTTGTAGTAACCATAGGCACACCCGGCATCAATTAACAGCAACTCATCATCCTGCATCTGCCGATTATTTTCGATGTAGTGTAGTACACAGCCATTTACCCCAGAAGCCACAATGGAAGGATATGCTGGCCCGCTTCCACCCCTCAGACGGAATATTCGTTCCATTTCCGCTTGGATTTCATATTCATAGGTTCCTGGCTTGGTAATTTCCATAGCGCGGTTGTGTGCTTCCACGGCAATGTCAGCAGCTTTTTGCATCAATTGCAACTCAGCTGCACTTTTAACCAGCCTCATGGTATGGAGGATTACTCCTGTATCCTCAATGGCAACCGGACCCGTACCCCGTTTAGGATAGGTACGTAGTAAAATTTGGTAGTGATTGAGGACAGTTTCATTAAAATTGCGATCGCGTCCTAAGCGATAATAAATGCGATCGGCTTTTTCTAAATATTGGGGTAACTTTTCGTCTAATTCTGATATTGGGTATGCTTCATCCGCACCATACATTTCTTTAGCAGCATCAACCCCACAACGATAACCATGCCACACTTCCTGTTCCCTGTCCTTGGGTTGTACAAACAGCACAAATTGATGTTCTGGGTGATTGGGTGCTAAAACAGCCACTGCTTGGGGTTCGTTAAACCCAGTCAAATAAAAGAAGTCGCTATCTTGACGATAAGCATATTCCACATCATTATGCATCACAGCCATAGGGGCACTACGAAATATAGCAGTACCATTACCAATTTTCGATATAAACGCTTCCCGGCGTTGCTGATATTCTGTTTGCATATTTACCTAAATTTATGGATTTATGCAGTTATTGTAACTTCTGGCTTAAAAATAGGGAGTGTGGGAGGTGTGGGAGTGAAGGAGTGATGGAGTGAAGGAGTGAGGGAGTGAGGAAATTGTTTTCATGCTTGGTTGTGGGATTTTTCCGTGGGAGACTGGCTTGAAAATAGGGAGTGTGGGAAGTGTGGGAAGAATGAAGAAATAGTAAGCTTTTTGCCTTCCCCTTCTCCCCTCCTCCACTAGGGAATCCCAGCTCTTGTGGTGCGTGGTGGCTTATCGGGATAACAAATAGTGATGGTTTTGGCTAGTGGCTTTGTCATTTGTGCAAAAGTTTCGTCAGATGAGATACAGCACTTTGCAGGTAAATGAAGTACAAGGAGCCAAGTCCTCACAAAACGCCCCCTAACCCCCATTCATTGGGGGAACAAGAGTTGTACAAGTCCACCGCCCCCGCTCCCCCCAATACTGGGGGGAATGAGCAGATGCTTTGCTTTTTATAGATGGGGATTTAGGGGGCTCAATAGACTCAAACGAAGACAGGTAGGACTTGTGTGTACACATGAGCCTTAATAGGTCGAGGGGCTGGGGGTGAGGTTCGTCTCTTACATTTAATTACGCCTACCTACTAAGTATCGTAATTTATTTATTCTGGAAGTCAACTTTTTTGAGGGTTGTTGATAAAAATTAATTAAGTAAATTTCGAGAATACTTTTATTTTTGAGAGGGTTGGTGAATCTTGATTTTTTCCGCTAACCAAGTAAAGAAGACAATACCAAAAAAATTCGCAGCTAAATCAACTAAATCGAAGGAGCGATGGGGTGAAAAATGTTGTAAACATTCTTCAATTAATGTCAAAATGCCTACTGTCATTGGTGCTATTGGTATAGAGATACCCAGCATATTTGCATATTTTTTATTAAATGCCAAGTGAGCAAGAAAAGCTGTAAAGCCAATTAAAACAAAGTGCCCGATGGTATCGTAAAAAGGAATTGTTGAACTTTTCGCTGGTAAAATTTTCAGATATGCAGAGACAATAATGGTAATTATAATACCCAAATAAAACCAAAAAGCTATAGTCCAAGGATTTTTTAATTTCATATTGATAGTTTTTTAAAATTATTTTTTCTAACTACCAACATAATAAATAACATTCCGCAAAGGGGAATGTTATTTATTAGGAAAGTCTGTAAATATATGATGAATTTAATGTGATTATTGATTGTGTTTCATTTATTTTAATAATCTAGTACTTACGCTACTGTAAATAATTGTAAGCAACAATAGGGCTTCTAGGGTTACGCACCAACCACTGATGGTGGCAATATCGTAAGTCCCGATCCAAATTTGCAATTTTAACGATAAAATATCCTAGAAAAATTAATATACGATTAAGATGTCTGATATCGTTAGCTTAACTCAAGATTTCTATCTACGACGGCGAGAAGCGATAAATCCCAACAATTCACCAGAAATGATTGAAGCCAATCATGTAGGCTGGAACTCCATAGCGACTCAGATTAAGGGTTTTGAAATTGCTACCGATTTATCGTGGATTAACTGGAAAAAAATTGACAGCGTATTAGATATTGGATGTGGATATGCAAACTTACTTGAATTCTTGATATCTACCAGATTTTATCAAGGAAAATATTGCGGGATTGATATTGTACCTGAATATATAGAAAAAGCCATACAGGTTTACAGCAATAAGTATGAAAGTGATTTTATTGTAGGAGATTTTCTAGAGCACAATTGGAATAATCAAAAATTTGATTTTGTGATTTCATTGGGAGCTCTTGGCGTAAACTATGACTATCCAAATCTATGTGGTCAAAAATCAATGGAATACGCTCAAAGATTAATATCAAAGATTGTTAGTCTTTCAGGCTTAGGTGTCAGTTTATATTTTCCCAATGCTGACAAAATAGATCCTGCAAAAATAAAACCTGACATGGCATATTACAGGATTTCTGAAATTGAAGCTATGATTCTCAATACATGTGACACACGCTGTAAGGATATAACCTTTATCTCTTTTCCAGATCAAAAAAGTATGAAGACAATGGCTTATATAAAGCTATCGCTCTAATCAATAATTTTGCGTAATATCATTTTCATATAGAAAATGCATATTATAGTCCCAATGGCTAAAAACTGAACTTTTTGTAGGTTGGGTTGAACTAAGTAAAATCCAACAGCAAGTAGCTTTTTGTTGGGTTGAGGTACGAAACACAATCTACAATTATTAATCCATTTAGGTATGGAGATTTGCTTGTTCTTGTAACCAAGGATCTACAGGTTGTCCATCCTTACGCTTCAATTCGATTTCTACTGCTATTGCTTCTGGAGAGCCAGGGGGAGCGGGCTTTTCATGGAAAATAATCTCAAACTCTGCTGGATTCTGATTGCGCTCTCTCAGCCAGTCTTGCACCTTGGTAGTTGCAAAAAAAGATTGTCCCTGGGCGAACATCCGGCTAATCTGCATCTGTAGGGTGTAGGGATTTAATCGTCCCATTTTTCATACCTCTATAAAATTAACTTCAAATCTAGCTATGTATCTATTATCTTGTTAATCTGATTTTTTAATATAACAGTTGACAGCTGATGGTTGACGGCTGACGGTTGACAGTTAAGAGTTAAAAATATTGGCTTTGCTGAATCAAGATATGAATTTGTCTCACGCTCTAGGCGCTCCAGGCGCAGAGAATAAAAGTTTAAGATATATGAATGAATGATTTTTCCAGTTCATATTCCAATTCAGCAACGCCCTAATTCTCTCCCCTCATATCATGTCCAACTACACACCCATAGTAAAATTCATGCAAAGATATTAATTAGCAAAGGTTATAGGATTATTTTATTATGGTCATGCTAACGGACATGATATCACTCCCCCTGCTCCGATGCCTCTTCGGTGACAGTTGACTAAAAAGCTATAATCCCCGACTTTGCCAAAAAATCGAGGATTATACTCTTATTGCTTACGAGTGATTTAAAACTGCTATACATACATTAAGCGATCGCAGTTACCTGTACAATTATGCAGGATTAGCTTGAACTGGGTTTTGCAATCGGTTAATAATCGCAGATTTTTCCAAAATACCTACCACTACTCCATTATTACCAATGACAGGGAGTGCAGATAGTCTTTTGCCTTCAAGCAATTGTATAACTTCTAACAAGGGAATATCGGATTTTACCGTATTGTCAACCTCGATTGGTTTGATTATTTCTGTCAGCTGAACTTGCTCCCAAGCTGCTGTGGGAATGGTTCGCAAATCTTTAACAGATATGGTTCCTAATAATTTACCGCTATCGTCTGTGACTAAGAATTTATCCCAATTTTGCCAAAATAATATCCGTTGGTCGGCAAATTCCCTCAAGGTCATATTAGCAGACACAATTGGACT
>JAAUYD010057843.1_pt1 | contig 18771 bp, 20 predicted proteins | sample 7278101 | NCBI WGS metagenome assembly JAAUYD01 (sample SAMN14350128, study PRJNA611818) | marine sediment metagenome | isolation source: surface marine sediment (0.6m) | place: French Polynesia: Moorea | collected 2018-08
AAGAATGAACGGGCGAGGTTGCTGATCGCGTAGCCGATGTGGCCAAATAGCGCGTCGTCGAATTCGATAAGGCCGCGGTCGCGGTCCTCGTCGCCGGCGGCTTGCAGCTCCCGCAACACAAACGGGTGGCAGCGAATCGCACCCTGTCCGTAGATGATCAGGCTGCGTGTCAGAATGTTGGCGCCCTCGACCGTGATCGCGATCGGGGTAGCCATGTAACCGCGGCCCAGATAGTTGTTTGGCCCCATCATGACGCCTTTACCGCCGTGCACATCCATCGCATCGTTGGCACATTTACGCCCGAGTTCCGTGCAGTGGTATTTCAGGATCGCAGACGGTACGGCCGGCTTCTCACCCTGGTCGATCGCACCGGAGGTTATGGCGCACGCCGCGTTCATAATGTACGTATGGCCGGCGATGCGCGTAATCGCGTCGCCCACGCCCTCAAAGTTCGCGATCGATGTATTGAACTGCTTGCGAATCGAGGCATACGCTCCGGTTGCATACGAGGCAGCCTGACCGCCGCCTGCTGCCGTAGACGGCAAGGTGATGGCGCGGCCAACCGACAGCAGCTCGACGAGCATCTTCCAGCCTTTGCCCGCCATCTCCGGGCCACCGATGATGTAATCGAGCGGTACAAATACGTCCTTGCCGCGCGTCGGGCCGTTCATGAACGCGACCGACAACGGATTGTGGCGGTTGCCGACTTCGACGCCATCGGTGTCAGTCGGGATCAGCGCTGCCGTAATGCCGTATTCATCCTCGTCACCGATCAGGTGATCGGGGTCGTACAGCTTGAATGCGAGACCCAGTACGGTCGCGATCGGCGCCAGCGTGATGTAGCGCTTGTCCCAATTCAGGCGAATACCCGTGATGGTCTTGCCTTGCCACTTGCCCTTGCACACCACACCGCTGTCGATGATCGCGGCCGCGTCCGAGCCTGCCTGCGGCGACGTCAACGCGAAACACGGGATTTCCGTGCCGGCGGCGAGGCCCGGCAGATAGCGATCTTTTTGTTCATCCGTGCCGTAGTGCAGGAGTAACTCGGCCGGACCCAAAGAGTTGGGCACACCGACCGTGCTCGAGGCGACGGCGCTGCGGCTCGCAAGTTTCTGAATGACGACCGAGTTGGCGTAAGCGGAGAACTCGAGGCCGCCGTATTGTTTCGGGATGATCATCGCGAAGAACTTGTTCTCGATGATGTAGTCCCAGACGTCCTTCGGCATGTCGCCGTGCTTATGGTTGATCGCCCAGTCGTCGATCATCCGGCAGAGTTCTTCGCAGGGTCCGTCGACGAAGGCCTGTTCTTCCTCGGACAGCTTCGGCGCCGGGAAGGACATCAGTTTGTCCCACTCGGGCATACCGGAAAACAGCTCGCCATCCCACCATACGTTGCCGGCCTCAAGCGCCTCGCGCTCGGTATCCGACATCGACGGCAGCATCTTGCGATAGATGGCCAGCAGCGGCTTGGTCAGCTTCTCACGGCGCACATCGATCAGGTTCGGTATGACCATGACGCCGAACAGGAGCCAGAGCAGCAACAGCCAGTACCAGGCCCAGTTTCCGAACACCGTATAGGCCGCGAGCGCGATGCCCGCGGCAATAGTCGAAGTGCGCAGATCAATACGCTGATATGCGAGATAGATGCCGCCGCCGATGAACAGCAGCGCCCAGAGCAAGCTAACAGTCAAACCGGCCAAAACGAGGACCTCTTATGTAAGGTAAATCACACGCAGAATAACGGCTTCCTACTTTATAGGAGTTCCTCTATCGCGGCACGTTCCTCGCGCAGTTCGGCCTCGGTCGCATCCATGCGTTCGCGACTGAAGTCATCGACGGAAAGGTCCTGCACAATCTGGTAGTCACCGTCTTTGCAGACGACCGGGTACGAGTAGATGATGCCTGGCTCAATGCCGTAGCTGCCGTCGGCCGGGATCGCCATGCTGGCCCAGTCGCCATCTGGCGTGCCCAGGGCCCAGTCGCGCATGTGATCGATTGCGGCGGACGCTGCCGATGCCGCCGACGATGCGCCCCGTGCCTTGATGATGGCGGCTCCGCGCTGCTGGACGACCGGAATGAAGTCGTCCGCGAGCCAATCCTGGTCAACGAGGCCGGCTGCATCTTTGCCACCGACCGACGCGTGGTTCACATCAGGATACTGCGTCGCCGAATGGTTTCCCCAGATCGTCATACGCTTGATGTCGTTGACGTGCGTGCTTGTCTTGGCAGCAAGCTGGGCCATCGCGCGGTTGTGATCGAGGCGGGTCATCGCTGTGAAGTTGCGAGGCTTGAGATCCGGCGCGTTCGATTGAGCGATCAGGGCGTTGGTGTTGGCCGGATTGCCAACGACCAGAACCTTGATATCACGGCTGGCATGATCGTTCATGGCCTTGCCCTGGACGGAAAAAATCGCGGCGTTCGCTTCGAGCAGGTCCTTGCGCTCCATGCCCGGTCCTCGCGGCCGTGCGCCGACGAGTAGCGCATAGTCCGCATCCTTGAATGCCACGTTCGGATCATCGGTCGCGACGATGCCGGCAAGCGTCGGGAACGCACAGTCGTCCAACTCCATGACAACGCCATGCAGAGCGTCCAGTGCCGGCGTAATCTCCAGCAACTGGAGGACAACGGGCTGGTCGTTACCCAGCATCTGGCCGGAGGCAATGCGGAAGGCGAGCTGATAACCGATCTGGCCGGCAGCGCCGGTGATCGCGACACGAACGGGTGCTTTCATGAGTCAGTTCCTGGCAGGGTTTCAAGTAGAAATCGGGGCGGCGATTCTAGCATTGGCGCGCCTGTCAGGCACTGCCGTCAACTACCTACTTTGGTCTGGCACCTCAAAGTCGGGAAAGGCCAGCAGCAGGGCTGCGAGCTCGGCGTCGGCCATTTCGGTCTCATCGGCCTTGCGCAGTTCCTCGATGCACTCGTACCAGGTCTCGCCTGACGCGCGCGCAGTCTCGTCGCAATGGCCATCGGCTGTTTCGGTCGCTACCACCGCAAAGGGTGCAATTCCTGAATCTCCGGTGTGCTGGCGTGCCTGGACTTCCACTTCTTCCAGGATCTGCATATCGGTTGCTACGAAAGCGTCGGTATCGTCGAATTCGGCGGCTGGACTCTCTTTCGACTCCGCCAGATCGGCCGGCGCAGCTTGCTTGGTGCGTTCTTCGCGGAGCCGGCGTTGCATTTCCACGGCCGCGCCACCACCCGGATTGGCGGCAACGTTCGCCGAGCCGGACGCGCCGACCGCCGGTACGTCCTCTCGCAGGTTCGTGCTCTGCTGCAGCCGGGCCGGGGCTTCGTCGGCAGATTCGCGCTCGAGTGGCGCTTCGCTCTTCGCCGCAGGTGCGGGTTCGGAGGCGGGCATGATCACTGCTTCGGTCGGCATCTGGTCAGCCGCAGGCGGTATGACCTCCGTGACCTCGAGCACGATGGCGAGGCTCAGTCCAATCGTGGCCGCCCAGGCGACAGGGCGGACCCAGGCCCTAGCGATGCCGTATCGCGAGCGCGCCTCGCGTGCCGCGAGATTCAGTACCTTGTTGTCGAGTGCCGCGGGCGTCGTTTCGGTCGCGAGGTCGCGATAAGCACGGGCTACCTCTGGGTTGTTGGGGTCTTCAGTCATGATGGTTCTGCCGGTTCGTCGATCGCAACGCGCAACTTGGCAACGGCATAGCGCAGGCGGCTCTTTGCCGTTTCCCGATTGCAGCCGGTAACGGTCGCTATCTGGTCCACACTGAGTCCGCCTTCCTCGTGCAGCAGGAAGGCGTCACGTTGTTCTTCGGGCAACGTCTGTAGCGCCGTGGCGAGGCGTTGTCTTGCCAGCTGGCGCTCGGTCGTCAATTCGAGAGACTCTCGCGGGTCGCCGCAGTGTTCCGGCTTGAGCTCCATGGCGCCGGCATGGCGCTTGTTGCGCCGCACATGATCGATAAAGCAGTTATGGGCGACGCGGTACAGGAAGGTCGTGAACTTGGCGGTCGGCCGATAGCTTTCGCGGGCCTTGATGATTTTGCCCCAGACTTCCTGAAAGACATCCTCGGCGGCGTCCGGTTGACCGCCGAGCCTTAGCAGGTAGCGGTACACCGGGTCCTTGTGGCGCCGATACAGAGTCTCGAACGCACTGACGTCGCCGTCCTGGTAGCGAAGCATCAGTGCACTGTCGTCCGGTGCATGGGTCATGGCCGGAGCATAGGCCAGCGCTGCGCCGCTGCCTAGGGCGGAGTCGTTAACCTCGAGGGAGTCTGCGGTGGCGACCATGGGCATTCCTTGGCTCATTCCTAGTCTATGCAAACGTCACGTAGAGGTAATAGGGGTTCGACGGTGGCGTGGGGGTTGCAATCTGACTCCATAGTGTTATAGTCAACTATAACACCAATTCACCTAGACCCTGGGATGGGGCCCGGACAGGACCGGGGGACACAAAAAATGAGCAAGCTGTCACCGTATCTTAATGAAATTATTAGCTTTATCGTCATGTTGCTGATGCTGGTCGCACTCGTATCGGGCCAGATGAACGAGGCAGCCTACAAACTTGCCGCCGCGGAAGCTGCGGGCGATGAAGCCGCGAGAATCAGTCATTTCCGTCTCGAAGACGAGTAGAGTAGCGACGGAGCAATTGCGCCGGTCCCAGTGACCGGCGCCTTTTTAAGGAAGCAAGACCCACGCATGGACCCAAAATGGAATGAAGACCAGCCGATCTATCGTCAGCTTCGCGACCGCGTTGTGGCGATGATCCTCGAGGGCGTTCTCGGGGATGGTGATGCGCTGCCGTCGGTCCGCAACGTTGCGGCGGAATACCGGCTCAACCCGCTCACCGTTCTCAAGGGATACCAGGAACTCGTCGACGAGGGCCTCGTAGAGAAGAAGCGGGGCCGCGGCATGTTCGTTAACGAGGGCGCCCGGGTCCAGCTGTTGAAGGACGAACGTGAGCGCTTTCTGGAAAAGGAATGGCCGCTGGTGCTTGCAACCATCGAGCGACTGGGGCTCGACTCAGAAGAACTACTAAAAACCAATGCATCGGATGCAGGAGACGAGAATGACTAGCCTGGTCACCGCGCGTGGCGTATCCAAGCACTTCGGCGATGTTCGCGCCGTCGACAACGTCAGTTTCGAGATTGAAAAAGGCAAGATCCTCGGTCTGATTGGACCGAACGGCGCCGGCAAGACGACGCTCTTGAAGGCCGTACTCGGGCTGACGGACTGTGAGGGCGATCTCTCGGTGATCGGTCTCGACCCGTTTCGGCAACGCAAACAGCTGATGCGACAGATTTGTTTCATCGCGGACGTCGCCGTACTGCCTCGCTGGATCAAGGTGTCGCAGCTGCTCGATTACGTCGAGAGCGTGCACCCCAATTTCACGCGTTCGCGAGCCGAGGAGCTGCTGAGGCAGACGAAGGTCCAGGAGGGCGCAAAGGTCAAGGAGCTGTCAAAGGGCATGGTCACGCAGCTGCACCTGTCGATTATCATGGCGATCGACGCGAAACTGCTCGTGCTCGATGAGCCCACGCTCGGTCTCGATATCCTGTTCCGCAAAGAGTTCTACGCGAACCTGCTCAACGATTACTTCGATGAGGAGCGCACAATCCTGATTACCACACACCAGGTCGAGGAAATCGAAAACCTGTTAACCGACGTCATGTTCATCAATGACGGCAAGATCCTGCTCGACTCGCCGATGGATTCGCTGTCCGACACCTACGTTGAGCTCGCAGCCTCGGGCGAAGATGCGCAAAAGGCGCGTGGCCTGCGGCCCATCGCCGAGAACGAAATGTTCGGCAAGTCGGTCATGCTGTTCGAGGGAATCGATCGCGAGCACCTCGAGGGTCTCGGCGAAATGCGGACACCGGCGGTGGCCGACCTGTTCGTGGCCAAGGTCAAGGAGGCGCGGCAATGATCGATCACTACATGGCATTGATGAAGCGCGAGTACTGGGAGCATCGGTCGATCTGGGTTACGCCAATTGCGATCGCCAGTGTCGTTACGCTCGGCACACTCGCTGCACTCATGTTCGCTGGTGAGTTTGCCCAGGAACTCGACGTCGCGATCTTCGGTGCCCAGAACATCGCCGGGGAAACGGAGCGTCGTGCGGTCCTTACTGCATTCTTCGTCGGCTCGTCCTGGCTCTTCCTGATCGCATTGTCGATTCTGACGATCTTTTATTCGCTCGACTCGTTGTACGCCGAGCGCAAGGACAAGAGCATCCTGTTCTGGCGCTCGTTGCCGGTAACTGATGCTGAGACGGTCATTTCCAAACTCGCTACGGCGGCGATTCTGATTCCGGCTGTCACGATCGCCATCATTATTGCGACGCACATCGTCAACCTGCTCGTCATGAGTATCTGGGTGTCAGCAAAGGGCGGGAGCGCCTCCACGCTTATCTGGGGCTCTGTGCCGCTGGTCGACAACTGGCTCGCCGCCATCATCGTCATATATGCCATGGCTGTCTGGATGTCGCCGTTCCTCGGCTGGTTCTTGTTTGTCTCGGCCTGGACGAAGCGCGCACCGCTGCTCATGGCATTCCTGCCGCTTGTCCTGATACCGATGATCGAGGGCATCTTCTTCCGCTCGGCGCATTTCGGCGAGGCTGTCTGGGGGCGTGGGGCGATGATTCCACTGTTTTCCGGTATCGACGTCGAACGATTCTTCGATGAGAATCACGCGCGCATGAGCGATGAGATGGTCAGCCTTCTGTCCGTCATTGATCTGGGCAAGTTCGTGACGGATATTGACGTGTGGCTCGGCATCATCGTCTGCGGCCTGCTGACGACCGCCGCAATCTACGTACGTCGCTACCGCGACGAAAGCTGACAGTCGTCTAGACAGGCCTGCTGCGGATATCGAATTTCCGCAGCTTGCCCCGGAACTGGTGATAGCTGAGACCCAGGAGATCGGCCGCCAGCCGCTGATTGAAACGGGCTTTCTCGAGCGCCGCCGACAGCAGGTCGACTTCGGTTTCTTTGAGCCGCTCCTTGAGGTCGGTTGGCAACAGCGGCGCGCGGCGCTTTCTAGCGGCAACTGGCGCAGCGGCCCCCGGTGCCTCCGCAATCTTGTACGGTGAGTCAAAGGCGTCGAGCACGATGTCGGCAATCGGCTCAACCGGATTTTCCGAACGATATACTGACCGCTCGATCGCAAACTTGAGTTCGCGAACGTTGCCCGGCCATTTGTTGCGTAACAGGGCTGACGAGGCGCGCGGCGTGAACCCGGGAAAGAGGCTCCATTTCAGTTCACTGGCCATGTTGATCGCGAATGCATGCGCGAGTGGCAGGATGTCTTCCACCCGCTCGCGCAGCGGCGGCACCGTGATGACGTCAAAGGCCAGGCGATCCAGCAGGTCCTTGCGAAACGTCCCCTGTCCAGCCAGCGACTGCAGGTCGGCATTGGTGCTGCCGACTATACGCACGTCCACGCGCTGTGTTTCGTTGCCTCCAACGCGCTGAATCTCGCCATACTCGATCGTGCGCAGGATTTTTTCCTGCATGCGCAACGAAATCGTCGCCAGTTCGTCGAGAATCAGCGTCCCGCCGTCCGCGCGCTCGAAATGGCCAATATGCGTGCGCGCTGCTCCGGTGAAAGCGCCGGCCTCGTGGCCGAAAAGTTCCGATTCGAGTATCGATTCCGTCAGGGCGGCGCAATTCACCTTTACGACCCGCTGCTCCCAGCGCTCCGAAAGAAAGTGCAGACGTGACGCCACGAGCTCCTTGCCCGTACCGCGCTCGCCGACGACGAGCACGGGCTTGGAGAGCGGCGCGGCTCTCGATACGTGTTCGAGCATCTCGAGAAATGCCGGCGCCTCGCCGATGATGGGCTGGTTTTCCGGTGCCGTAGCCACTGGTGAATTAAACCATTTAGTAGCAAAACTGACAATAAATTAGCAAAAAACGCCAAAACAGATGGTCGGGCGAACGTACCCCCGATCACGATTTTTCTATACTTTTCAATATTTTAATGGAATGCGGTGCAGTTGGCATGATTGCTGCAATAACTTAACCAGGTTTTATACGAAAAGAGGAAGAACCATGGGTATTTTCACGAGATTCAGTGACATCGTGAACTCCAACATCAACGCAATCCTCGACAAAGCCGAGGATCCCGAAAAGATTGTCCGCCTGATGATTCAGGAAATGGAAGACACGCTCGTCGAGGTACGATCAGCGGCTGCGCGCTCCATTGCCGATAAGAAAGACCTGAACCGCAAGCTAGAGGCGCTGGATCGTGAGCATTCCGATTGGGATGACAAGGCTGAGCTGGCAATGCGCAAGGGCCGCGAGGACCTGGCCAAGGCTGCGCTGGTTGAGAAGTCGCGCGTCTCCCAGGCCATCGACGTATTGAAAGAGGACTACGTTGCGGTGGATGAGGGGCTCGCCAAGCTGAACGAAGACATAGCACGACTCGAGGCCAAGCTTGAAGATGCCAAGGCCAGGCAGAAAGCGCTGCTGGCGCGCCACAAGACGGCGAGCAGCCGGCTGGCGGCACGCAAGAAGATCCACGACTACAAGATCGATGATGCAATGCTGCGCTTTGAGGCATATACGCGACGCATCGACGATGTCGAGGGGCGCGTCGAGGCGTACGACCTTGGACTGCCGAAGGATCTGAATCACGAGTTTGCCAGTCTCGAAGCCGAGGAATCAGTCAACAAGGAACTGGACGAACTGAAGAAGCGCGTCGCTGCAGAGCGCGCCACCACGCCTGAATAACGGAGGAAAGAATGAGTCGAGATAGCTGGAACCTGGACTACGGCCCGTTGCGTGGCTTTTACAGGGATCGCGAGAATGGCTGGGTGTTTGGCGTTTGCGCCGGCATCGCCGACCGCTTCAACTTCCACGTTGGGACGGTGAGGGTCATTGCCGTGATTAGTCTCGTGCTGTTCTTCTGGCTGACTGCAGCGCTGTACATCGGGGCTACACTATTGATACGGGAAAAACCGCTGGTTTACTCGGGCCGCCGGAGTGAGTATGACTTCTGGCGGCGCAGGGACCACTGGAGGCACTTATGAGCTACTGCGCAGGAGTAGAAGGTCGTCGGCTATATCGCGACAGTGACCGCGCCGTACTTGGCGGCGTCTGTGCGGGCTTGTCGCATTACCTCGGTATCAACCTGAAGGTTACGCGCTTCCTTTGCATCATCGCCTTCCTGTGTGCGTTTCCGTTCGCATTGATTGCGTACCTGGCAGCCGTGCTGCTGATCCCCGCGTCGTCGTCGAAGATCTATGACGAGGAAATTCGTGAGGAGATTCTGCGGGACGAACTTCGCAAAGACCGTTTGCGCGAGGAGATTCTGCGGGCCAAACCGACTGTCGGAGAAGTCCGCAAACGCTACGAGGACATGGATTCGCGTTTGGCAAAAATAGAAAAATACGTCACGTCGTCGCAGTATGAGTTGGACCAGAAACTCCGCCGACTTTGAGGAACAGCATAGGGACCGTCAATGAGTACATTGTTTTACGTAGTTTGTATCGTCGCAATCGTCTTTACGGCGGATACCATTCAAAAGTATCTAAAGATGAAGAATCAGGAAAAGACTAACGATCCGGAACTCGAGGAGACGTTGGCCCACATGGAACGTCTCGAAGAGCGTATCCGCGTGCTCGAACGCATCGTGACCGAAAACAAATTCGATCTCGGCCGCGAAATCGAAAAACTAGAATAGGCCTGGCGCCGGCCAAAAAAAAGCCCGTCATCTGACGGGCTTTTTTCTTGCTGCACCAGTGACGAATCAATCGTCGCGCTGTCTGTAGGCTCGTACCTGCAGGTTGAACTCCTCGGCAACGAGGTTCATCTCTTCAACAGCCGCGTTGTACTTCTTGTTGAACATCTCGTCGCGTTGCCGCTTGGCGCCGTCATCAAGATCGCCGAGCTCAAGCACCGCCGCAGCTTCGGCGGCTTCAATGCAGGACAAATAGGTTTCCATCGCTGCCATGTAATCCTTAACGCCGCGCTGACCAGCAATCATGTCTTCCTTGCTGGCAGTCGCACCGTCAGGGACAGTGGCGCGTTTCGGGTAGTCGCAGGCCTGCGCACCCGATGCGATCGAGACGAGGGCCACGAAGACGGCCAACTTGATTAGTCTGTTCATGAACTCAGCTTGGTTGCTTTGGGCCCGTAATTTAAGCATGTTGCCGGTTGCGAAGGAAGTCAGGCATAATTCCTTTTTAAAACAGCAAGTTGAGCTCAAATAATGACGGTGGGGCGGGTCGTCGGAGCGCCTCGCCAGGCGCCCGGTCAGGCGAACAGCGCGCGATGCGTGTCGGTGCCGTCGGCCTGCGCGAGTAGCAGTTCGAGGTAGTTATCGGCACTCATCGGATCGCCAAACAGCAATCCCTGGACCTGGGTGCAGCCGAGTTTCTGCAGGAACGTGAGCTGGCCTTCGTTTTCGACACCCTCGGCAACGACATCCATTTCGAGATTTCGTCCCATCTGGATGATCGTGTCGACAATCGTGGCACTGTCCGGATTGGTCACGACGTCACGAACGAAGGACTTGTCAATTTTCAATGTGCTAATCGGGAACTGCTGCAGTGCGCTCAGCGATGAATACCCGGTACCGAAATCATCGATGGCCAGATGCAGGCCGAGTCCGTAGAGCTGATCGAGTAGCTTGATCGTACGCTCCGGATTCTCCATCAGCGTCGTTTCCGTAATCTCGAGCTCCAGCGAAGTCGGCGACACCTCGTGACCACGCAGTATGGAGCCGATGCGCTTGATGAAATTCAGTTGCCGCAACTGCTTGAGGGAGAGATTGACCGACACACGGCCCGGAGAACCGGTGCTGCGCTGCCATAGGCGGAAGTCCTCGCAGACCTTGTCCAGCACCCACTCGCCGATCTCGATGATCAGGCTGGTTTCCTCGGCGATCGGAATAAAGTCCGATGGCAGGATCATGCCGCGTTCGGGCAGTTCCCACCTTACCAGCGCCTCTGCGCCGGAAACCTCACCGGTCTCGAGGTCATATTTCGGCTGATAGTGCACGAGTAGCTCGTCGCGCTCGAACGCGCGCTTGAGCTTGCTCTTGGTCATCAGCCGCTCAACCGACGCCTCGTTCATCTGCGGCTTGTAGTAGGCAAATACGTTACCGCCCGACTTCTTGGCGCTGTACAACGCTGCGTCGGCATTGCGGATCAGGTCAATGACATTGGGCGCATCCTTCGGGTAATAGGCGATACCGAGGCTTGCTGTCATGAAGACCTCATGGCCCTGCACAAAGAACGGATCGGCCAGACGATTCAGCACCGTCTGCGCGAGCTTGTTGGTCTTCTGAAGACCGTCTGGGTCCGGCCCCAGATTGTCGATGATCACAGCGAATTCGTCTCCGGCAAGGCGTCCTACGATCGAGCGCTTGGGGAGCGCCGATGTCAGCCGTTCGGCGACCGTTTCCAGCGTGGTGTCACCTGCCAGGTGACCGAAGGTGTCGTTGATCTCCTTGAAGTGGTCAACATCGATATAGAACAGGCACAGAGGTCTTCCGGCACGTCGGGCTCGCGCGATTCCGCGTTGCAGCAGGTGTTGGAACTGCATGCGGTTCGGAATCTTCGTCAATGCGTCGATTCGTGCGAGATAGCGTATGCGCTTCTCCGCACGGCGCCGCTCGGTGATGTTCTGGGCCGCGTAGATTCGACTGCTCGTACCGTCGGCATCGTTCTCGACAATCGAACAGGTGTACGACACCGGGATGGATTCGCCGTACTTGCTTTCGAACACCGCGTCTCGCGGCAGGCCGGATGGCGTATCTTTGGCCAGCGACGGACTCTTCTTGGTGTTGATAACAAAATCGATCGACGTGCCCTGAAGCTCGTCTTCTTCATAGCCAAGCAGGTGTGTCGTTGCCGCGTTAATGCGCTGAATCTGGCCGATGTCACTCGTGACGATAATGGCCTCGTTCATACCCGACAGCAGCTTATCGACATAGTTGCGCGAGTGCGTCGTTGTGCGCAGCCTGTCGCGCATGTCGTTGAATACAGATGCAAGCGCACCGAGCTCGTCCCCGCGCGACTCCGGCAGCGGCTCACCAAAGTCCGCATCGCGGAAGCGCTCCGCCTGCGACTTGAGTTCGCGAATGCGGCGGGTCTGGCCACGGACAATGAGCCACACGATCCCGCCGCACAGTAACAGCATTGCTGTCGTGGCGCCGCCAATCCAGAAGTAGCTTGCGCGTCGGCTTTCGCCCTCTTTGGTCTGCAGGACCTCCGTGAAGCCGAGCAGATCGTCTTGCAAGGGGGCAAGGCTGAATGCACCTGACAGGCTGCCGATCTGCCGATCGCCGCGCATCACAGGGTAGGTCAACAGCAATTGCTGCTCGAGCCACACCGTCTCTGCACCGTCCTGGTTACGCGGGTAGTTGCCGCTCGACCAGGTGCGGCTGCTGTTGTCCACGAAGCGAATCCCGTTCAGGCTCGGGTTCGCGTTCATTGCGCGGCTCAGGGCATTGCCAAGCTGGGTGCTGCTGGCGTCATCCGGGAGAGAGTCAGCGATCGCGTGCAACTGGGCGCGCATGCGCCGTTCGTAACTCGCTTCGAGTAGCGCTCGATGTTCCTCGTAACTCGTGGTGACAATCTGGTTCGCGAGCCAGTGATACTGGGCATAGAACAACGACAACATGATGGCCGCGACGACGATACCGAGCGCCGTCGCGTACATAAAGAATCGTGGAATTCTGCTGCCGGACATGAATTGATTTTATTGCGGCCTGAAAACGCTACCAGTGTAGCATTGCGCTCGCTTGCCAAAATCGATTTTACCGGCTTGGACCAGAAATACAGCGATCAGGGTCCTGGATTGGCTCTATTTGCCGCGTTTTTCGACAAATTCGACAGGTTCGGCCTGTACCGTAGTTTTCATAATGCCTTCCACCACCGCACCTTCGGCGACGGCGATGGCCTCGCCCGTGACCGTTCCCGTGATGCGCGCGGTGTCTGCGATCTCGACTTTGCCCGAGGCGACGATGTCGCCCTCGACGTGTCCGGATATGACGACATTCGTGGCTTTTATCGTGCCTTGCCAAAAGCCGTCACGGGCGAGAATGACAGAGCCTTCGACGTCGCAATCGCCGTCCACTTCGCCGCTTACCTGGAAGTCGCCGTTGCCTGAGATCACACCGGCGATACGGCAACCACCGTTGATCAACGTGGGTGCACCGGAGGAGCGGTCGCGAAAGCGCCTGAGCTTGGATTCGTTCATGCAGCGTAGTTTACTTTTCGTGGTAGCCGTAGCCAAGCGACTCGATCGAAACGAGCACACCGCCCTCGAAGATCAGCCTGCGCATCAGCTTGCGAGGGCCGAAGTTGTAGACGTACTCGGTCACGATGACTTCCTCGGAATAGCCGTATCCCGGAAAGCGTTCGGAGCGCCAGCCATTGCCGTGGTTTCTGCGAATTGGCGCGTTGATGTTGCGCAAGGTACGCCCGATATCCCGCATCGTCGTGGGCGCGCCACAGGCGCGTCGCACCTGCGCCTCGTGCATATTCTCCTTGACGAGTTTGCTGCCGCAACGAAATGCGTGCGCGGGTGAGCTCGCAAGCACCAATAACAATGCCGCAAGAACGATCGAGACAATGTGCGGTCGACTGATCATGTCATCAGCATAGCAGACGGGTTTCGTGTCATCAGGACGAACCGGACGCGCGCTGTCGGTTATGGTAAAACTGCATGTTCGTCCACCGGGACCCAAGTCGAAGGAATTGCATTGACGCAGGGGTTTGAGAAACGCCTCGACGCTGTCGCTGCCGCTGACAGCGACATTCTGAACGGCGGACTGAGAGGCGTAGAGAAGGAATCACTGCGCATCAGTCCCGACGGCTTCCTGGCGCAGACGCCACATCCGGTCGGACTTGGTTCGGCATTGACGAATCGGTATATCACGACCGATTTTTCGGAAGCCCTGCTCGAGTTCGTGACCCCGGCCCTCGGGACAACCTGGGAAGCATTGCGCTGCATTTGCGACATACATCAATTCGCGTACAAACACCTTGGCGAAGAGATGTTGTGGACCGCAAGTATGCCGTGTCAGACGCCCGCCGATGCCGAGATCCCGCTCGCGAAATATGGCGGCTCCAATGTCGGGCGCATGAAGACGATTTACCGTCGCGGACTCGGCTTTAGATACGGACGCCAAATGCAGGTCATCGCGGGCGTGCATTTCAACTACTCGCTGCCCGACGCATTCTGGCCCGCGTACCGAGCCTTGTGTGAATCGGAAGACGAGCTCGCCGATTTTCGCTCCGAACAGTACCTCGCGATGATTCGCAATTTTCGCCGCATGGGCTGGCTCGTGCTCTACCTGTTCGGCGCGTCACCGGCAGTTTGCAAGTCCTTTGCACTGGGTGGTGCCTCGTTGCAATCGCTGAACGACACGACCTGGTACGAACCCTGGGCCACGTCCCTCCGCATGAGTGACCTCGGCTACAGCAACCAGAACCAGTCGCGCATCAATATCTCGCTGAATAGCCTCGACGAGTATGTCGAGGACCTGAGCAATGCAATCTGTACGCTCGAACCCGCGTACGAGGATATTGGCGTAAAGGTCGACGGCAAATACCGGCAGCTCAATGCCAATTTGCTGCAGATCGAGAATGAGTACTACTCACCGGTCCGACCCAAACGAGTTGCAATGTCCGGCGAGCAGCCCACGGCCGCCCTGCGTCGGGAGGGCATCGAGTACGTCGAAATACGCTCCCTCGACATCAACATGTTCGATCCGGCCGGTATCAATCAGAATACGATGCGCTTCATTGAGGCTTTCCTGATCTATTGCTTGCTCGAGGACAGCCCGAAACTCGATGCGACGGAGATGCAGGAGATCGCCCGCAATCACACGGGCACGGCCAAACGCGGTCGCGATCCGGAGTTTCGGTTGCACCGCGACGGGAAGTCGATCGAAATCCGCAAGTGGGCAACCGAAATCCTGGCTGGCGTTCACGAGATTGCGGCGCTGCTCGACCGGCACGACGGCGATTGCAGTTATCGCGACGCCGTGCATGCCCTGCAGGCTACGGTCGACAATCCGGACGCGACGCTGTCGGCAAAAATCATCGCAGAGCTTCGCGACACGGGCCAGAGTTTCTTCGAGTTTGCGTTGGATATGGCTCAGTGTCACCGCGATTACTTTGCGTCGATTGCCCCACTCGAGGGGCGTCGCGAGCGCGTGTTGGCAAAGGAGGCAGCCGACTCAGTCCGGCGTCAGCAGGAAATCGAGGCTGACGATCGGATATCGCTTGACGAGTACCTGGAACAGTACTTCAACGCCTGCTAGGGCGTATTCGTGTGCGGTCCGTCACAAAATCGCCCCCGGCCAGTAGGCCGACCCGGCCAATTTAACTAAACTTCGCTGCATGTGCCTGATTTGGCACGTGTAATGGTTACTGAGGCAAGCATTGGTTAAGACGTTTTTCATCGGGATTATTCTGGGTCTGGCCGCCGCCGCTGGGGCGCTGTATGCGTTTCCGGCTGTCGACCAGGCGCGCGAAGCGTCGCTCATCCGGGTCGCACCGAACGGCGGCAACGTTGAGGAATTCCGTATCAACATCCCTATGGACCGCATCATGGTTGGCGCCCCCGACCAGCCTGCCCCGTTGCCCCCTGGTCTGAGCTGGCCATCCCACGAGACGCTCGACGGCGTCCGCACCGAGCTGTTCAAGATTCGCAATGCGCGCGACTCCGTCGTGGGTGTAGCGGTACGCAATGCCGCCAGCAGCGATGACGGCAACGTCATCGACTGGGTGCTGCACTTGCCCGCGCGCGGCTCGGTTTTCGTCAACATGGAGTCGGTTGTCCGTGAAGGCGGCTACCGCATCGGTCGCTTTCGCAGCGGCTCCCGCGAATTCGGCTCGCTTAACGGCTTCATGACCGAACGCTGGGTCGCGAACAGCGAGGACCGGGACGAAGATGCGCCGCTAGGTCGTATCGAGTTGCTGGCCACCTACGTCGGCGAGCTTGAGCCGCTGGATGAAGAGCAGGAGGTTGTCGAATGAAGTACGTCATCGCACTGTTGCTCGGCGTCTTCGCGGGCCTGATCCTGTTCGTCGCCGGGCTAATCTACAATCCGTTCATCGGCGACCGCGGTTTATCCCCGTTGTCCGTCACCGATGCTCGCGTAATGGCGCTGAATTTTTCGACCGTGCCTGCCGACAGTATCGTGTTCACCAACGATGGCGAGTCCGTCAATCCACCGCATCCCGAAAAGGTGTTGCAGCTTTGGGAGGCGCCGATCCGCCTGACGAGTACGATGACCACCGTGTTGCGTGATGCACGAGACCAGGTCGCCGGCATCGGCATCAAATTCACGTCGCAATCGGAGTCGACGCGGCTGCTCAGTGGCGAAGCTATTGCCGACAGCGTCTGGTACATCTATTTGCCAAAGCAGGGCAGCCTGTTCGTCCATCAGACCGAAAACTACTGGGGTTTCCTGCGTGAAGTCGGCTTTGGGGCCTGGCGCAGCGCGGGCAATAACTGGCGCGGCACCTGGCTGGGCGATCTGACGAACGGCCCCGGAGCCCTGGGAACTGCAGCTGTTACCGGCGGTTCCGGCGAGCTTGCCGACCTGGAAACCGAGGCCGTCGAATCGTTGCGAGTGCTGGCATTTTCTTCGGAGACGGGATTCGTATCGGCGGAAGGCCGTTTGCTTATCGAAATGCCTCGACAGAATCTTTCAGCTGGGTCTCCGGATCCGCAAGGCGCTCTGTCGCAATAGGCTCGCCGGCCGCAATAATCGCTTTCGACTGAACAAAATCGCGCGGCGCATTGATTGCGTCGATCGCGATCAATCGTGAGTCCTTCAGGTACACGCAGGAAAACGAACGTTCAGCCGGGTTGCCGCGAATTACGACCTCGTCATAGCCTTCGGACAAACCTGCGATCTGCAGCTTGAGGTCATATTGGTCCGACCAGAACCACGGTACCTGTGAGTAGGCGACGTCCTGACCACACAGATTTGCCGCAGCCGTTTTGGCCTGCTCGAGTGCGTTAGGTACGGATTCGAGGCGCAATGGCCGGCCGTAGATGTCATTCGGATGCAGCGTGCAGTCGCCGATGGCGTATATGTCGGGATCGCTCGTCTGGCAGTGATCGTCGACTACGATGCCGTCGTCGACCTCGAGGCCCGCCGCGCGGGCGAGCTCGGTGTTCGGGACGATGCCGACTCCGATAACGATCACGTCTGCAGCAATGTCGTCACCTTCCGACGTCGTCACCGACTTTACACGCCGCTTGCCATTGATGGATTCGACGCCGGTCGACAGGCGCAGCTTCACTCCATGGTTGGTGTGCTCGATTTGGTAGAAGTCCGAGATTTCGGGCGAAACGACGCGACTCATGACGCGGTCGGCCGTTTCGATCACAGTGACCTCGAGCCCGGACTGACGCGCGACCGCGGCTACCTCCAGACCAATGTAACCTGCGCCGATGACTACCATACGACGACCCGACTCGAGCCCATCGCGAATGCCATTCACGTCCGCGATACTGCGCAGGTAATGTACTCCTGGCAGCTCGACACCATCGATTGGCAGCCGGCGAACGCGCGACCCGACTGCCAGCACCAGTTTGTCGTAAGCGAGCCGATCACCGCCTTCCGTGCAAAGGCAGGATTCATCGCGATCGATAGCCTCGATTCGAGTATTGAGATGCAGCTCGACCCCGGCGTCTTCATAGAATGACTCGGGCTTGACGTAAAGGCGTTCCGCCGACATCTCACCGGCGAGGTACTTCTTCGACAACGGTGGGCGCTGGTAGGGCAAGTACGGCTCGTCGCCAACCAGCACGATGTCGCCGGCAAACTCGTGTTGCCGCAGGCTGGTCACCAACTGCCCGGCGGCGTGACCCGCGCCCGCAATTGCGATTCTCCCGGTCAACTGAAACTTCTCACACGGGCACCAGCGGCCACAGGACAGGCAACAACACCATCACCGTGATGAATACGACAATCGTCAGCGGTACGCCGACTTTCAGGTAATCGACGAAACGATAGCCACCGGGACCCATGACAAGAATGTTCGCCGGGTGTGAGATCGGACTCGTGAAGCTGGCGGACGCTGCCATCGCGACTGCCATCATCGCGGTTTCCGGGGCGACGCCGAGATCAGCCATCGCTGACAGCACGATCGGCGACATCAGAACGACCAGCGCCGCCGTCGGAATGATCATTGTCGCCATAGCGGTCAAGATGTACAGACCCATGATGACGGGCCAGGGCCCGGCGTCGCCGAGCAACGTCATGACCTGGTTGGCAAGGTATTCGGCAGCGCCGGTGTCCTGCATTGCCGTACCGAGGGGCAGCATGCCGGCTATCAGGAAGATCGCTCGCCAGTCAATCGAGCGGTACGCCTGTTCCATCGTGAGACAGCCCGTAAGCACCATGATCGTGCCGCCAATCACGGCCGCAATCGAAATCGGTGCGTAACCCAGCATCACGGTTATGACCACGCCGGCCATGATGAACGCGGCGAGCGGCGCGCGACGTGTGTCAGGTGGCTCCTGGCCGAGGGGCGTCAGGATGAGGAAGTCGGTGTCGGTGGCGAGAAGCTGCAACCGATCGCGCGGACCGAGCAGCAACAGTGCGTCACCAACCTGAAGGCGTTCGTCGGCGAGCTCGGTACCGACCGTTTCGCCCTCGCGCCAGATTCCGGCGAGCTCAATGCCGTAGCGCTCACGAAAGTTCAGTTCGCCGACTGTGCGGCCTGCCAGCGCGCTGCGCGGGTCGAGCGTGGCATCCATGAGTGTCAGGCGTTCGGACTCGAAGGACGACACATTGGCCGGCACCTTGGTGTCGATTTCGAGTTCCTGCAAGCCT
>JAAUYD010211986.1_pt1 | contig 18767 bp, 10 predicted proteins | sample 7278101 | NCBI WGS metagenome assembly JAAUYD01 (sample SAMN14350128, study PRJNA611818) | marine sediment metagenome | isolation source: surface marine sediment (0.6m) | place: French Polynesia: Moorea | collected 2018-08
GGAGTTAGAAGCGGACCTGCCCTTAGGTTAGACGGCTAAGGGCAAACCAGCAAGTTCTATCATATGGGTGTGGGAGCGCTTTAATTCATCCACAGGCGATTTGGCTTGTTTGTTCGAGACATTCACCCCTGGGTCGTTGATGTTTCGAAACGGGACTCCCTGAACACGACCAATATCGTCGGCGCTCAGGTCTTTGGGCGGCCGTTTAGCATTTCTACTTTTAATCGTGCGGTTGAGAATAATCAGTTGCTGGCGCAGCATGGCATTTTCAATGATCAGGTCTCATTTTTCCATCCATGCGGATCGTGTTGGATTGCAGTAAAATGGGGCATCATTGGCGTTTCTATATTGAGTCATATTTTAGGACAACCGGATGCCAACACTACTGGAACCACTTTTCAGTGAAATAGTCGAAATTTGCCGGCCGCATTTTGAAGACCATGCTGCCCGTCGTGAAATCCTGGAGCCGATTCTCGGGAAGCGCTGGATCCAACAAGCCCGGCTGGATTGGTCTACTTCTGTTACAGAATTTTCAACGGCCCTCGTTAAACTGCTTTCGATTGACCAGCTTAAAGTCCTAGTTCCCGCCTTGCTGGCTGTGAATCGGCGCTTTGCCGACATTGGAAAGTTTCACCGCAAGCTAGAAGAAACACAGGAAGCAGTAGAGGAAGAGTCTTCCACCGATAAAAGCGAAGAGCATCTTTCCGTGACGGGTGGAACGACGATTTATACTAAAGGAGGAGCCTCGTTTACTGGTGATGTGGTTGCCAAGCAGGGTGGAACCGTCATCGGCCGGGATCAAAACATCTATCAAACCCTGGAAGAAAATCGGGATGAGGAGCACCTCAACCGCTACCTGGAATGGGTCATGCGCCGCACCAGCCGTCTGCAGCTGGGACCGCTCGATGAAGCTGGATCAAGCGCGGATCAGCAGGCGATCTCGCTCGACCAAATCTATATCGGCCTGTCGCTTCGCAGCCCGATTCAGATTGACTCAAACCAAGATGATCCGGATGCGGTGGCCTATGAATTTGAGGAAACCGATGCCGCCCTGACACTTTTGCATGATCGGGAACAAGCGATTTTGCTGGGTGATCCGGGTTCTGGGAAATCGACCTTTTTACGCTATGTTGCCGGTCAGCTGGCCCGTGGCGTTCGCCACCCGGAACCTCCTCTAGTCCTGACATGGAGGACGAAGCGCTATTTCGTCAACGTTGGCCCCAATGAAAATGAGGTGGAAGAAGATGATGCTCTGGTAAAAGAGATCTTATGGGATGGTGGCGGATTTATTCCCATCATGATAAACATGCGCGATTTTGCTCGTGTTCAGCATTCAGAAGCAGGTGGAAAGGCGATTTGGTCCTATGTTGCCTCAATCTTAGCAAAGGCAAACCTGGCTGACGTTGTTCCGATACTCGAAAAGAAGGTTGATGAGGGGAAAATACTCCTGCTGCTCGATGGAATCGATGAGGTCCCGGCCGAGCAGCGGGTTGAGGTTTGGAACCGCATTGACGACCTGACCAACACCATTTATGGCAAATGCCGCTGGCTGGCCACCTGTCGAGTTCTATCCTATGTTGAAAGTGAAGCTCCCAACGGTGTGAAGCCGGTTACTCTGGCCAATTTTAGCGAAGACCAGATCGATCACTTTATCGGTCGCTGGTACGAGGCGCTGATTGAGGCCAGTGAGTTTGACCGGCCCAAAGGGGAAGGCTACAAACGGATGCTACAGCAGGCATCCCGCCGAGAACGGCTGTTTCCCCTGGCCCAAAACCCGATGCTGCTGACTATCATGGCCCTGGTACAAACCTATCGCGGCACCCTGCCGGATGAGCGAGCGATGCTGTATCAGGCGTGCGTGGAGACGATGCTGCTGCGCTGGCAGCGGCACAAGGAGGTGGTGGATGGGCAGGAGCTGCCGATCGTGCTGGACAGGCTGGGAATCAGCCGAGCAGAACTGGAACAGTTGCTGTGGGAGATCGCTTGGGAGGCGCACAGCAAGGTTCCCGAGCGAGAAGATCGGGCGGATATTCCGGAAAGCGACGTGATTCGAATCACCAGAAAATACTGGGGCAAAGATTTAAGTCCAAGAGCGTCTTTATACAAAGCAGCAGAATTTATTGACTATACTGAAAAGAGAGCGCATCTCTTAATCGGCCGAGGAGGAGTCAATGAACGAGTGTATGCCTTTCCGCACCGCACCTTTCAGGAATACTTGGCTGCCTGCTATCTTTCCTCCCAGCGTCGCTTTGGCCGGGAGGCGGCCCGGCTGGCGGAACAGGGGGATATGTGGCGTGAGGTGCTCAATCTGGCAACCGGGAACCTGGTCCATAACCTCAAAAACTGGCAGACACCGCTTGATGCGGTGGAATACATGATTGGGGCTGGCGTGCCGGAGAATCCGCAGCCGTCCGACTGGAGTCGGATCTGGCTGGCGGGAGAGATGGCGGTGGTGATCGGCCAGGCCCAAATCGAGCGGGATGAAGAAGTAGGGTTGCCGATGTTGCCCAAACTGCGTCAAGCGCTTGTAGAATTACTGGTAGCTGGCGCACTTTCTCCCCTGCGGCGGGTGCATGCGGGGGATGCGCTGTCGCTGTTGGGTGATCCCCGGCCGGGCGTGTGCACCAGAGATCAATTGATGATTTCCATTCGTGGGGGACCGTTTTTGTATGGGGAAGACAAAGAAGAAATCACACTAAGGCCGTTTGAGATCCCCCGCTATCCGGTGACCAATGCCCAATTTCGCTATTTTGTTGAGGCTGGCGGGTATAAGACTGAGGCACATTGGTCTGATGACGGGTGGCAGTGGAAAACAGGTGAAGGATGGACTCAGCCTGAGTTTTGGGGACAGCTTGAAAATGAAGATTTTATTCATGACAACCAGCCGGTGGTGGGGGTGAGCTGGTATGAAGCGGAAGCGTATGTGAATTGGCTGTCTGAAGAAACCGGAGAACCGTATCAACTCCCGACTGAGGAGGAATGGGAGCGGGCCGCGCGACACACGGACGGCCGGGAATATCCGTGGGGTAACGAGTGGCAAGATGGGTTCATCAACAGCTCAGAAAGCGGGCTGCTGCGCACCGGTGCGGTAGGCGCATTTCCCATGGGGCGAGCAGAATGCGGTGCAGATGGCATGAGCGGCGACGTATGGGAGCGGACGAATAGTCTGTATCGCAAGGGCAGCGATAGCCGGGTGTTGCGCGGCGGGTCGTGGCACCACGATCGAGACGTCGCGCGCGCTGCCTTCCGGGCCAGGGACGATCCGATCTACCGCGTCAACATTATCGGTTATCGGTTGGTTCGTCGTCCCCCATCTCACCATCGCGATCACTGACCTCTGTGGCCGAGCGCAGCGGTAGCGAGCACGGCCCAAATTTTTTGAGTCGTTCGGATAGCCAGCAGAGAACCTGAAATTTACTAGGTCACCGAGGCTCTCGAGGTGACCGATCGTGTAGGCGCCGATCATCTCGAGCCCCTCGATGATCTTTCTTGGGTTGAGGCAACCAGTCAAAGCCATCCGCCACCCACCCAGGTCACCGAGGCTCTCGAGGTGACCGATCATGTAGGCGCCGATCATCTCGAGGCCCTCGATGATCTTTCTTGGGTTGAGGCACCCTAGCCGATTTGTGGCCAGAACAGACAAACTGATGCAATCCAAGTAAGGCCATTTGATCAAATTCAGCCCAAAATACCCGAATCGCGAAAAGCGGATAAAATAGGGTCATTTAAATTCATAATCCCATTTTTCACGAATCCAAATGGCCAACACACGACATTCCCAGGGACAGGCAAACGTGATGCAGCAGGCGATCTGCCGCCTGCAGACAAATGAGGGCGTGACCCTTGGTGCCGGGGTGGCCATCGGACCGGATCACGTCCTGACCTGCGCCCATGTCGTGTCACAGGTAGCGTGGCAAAATGGATTCATAACCGATCGGGAGACTGACGACTGCACCGGGCTGACGATCTCCCTCGATTTTCCCATCGCCGACACCGACCTTCTTCAAGCTGAAGTTACCCGCTATGACTCTGGGGCAGACCTGGCCCTGTTGACCCTGGCCGAGTCGATTGAAGAAGAAGTGGTCCCGGCCAAGCTAACTCCCACGATGGCCGACCTGCGCCACCATCCCTGCTGGATGTTCGGCTTCCCCGAAGAATACCCGTTTGGCACCATCTCTGACGGCCGCCTTCTCGGCCGCGACACCCGCGGCTGGCTCTTTATCGAAGGAGAAGGGGTGACCGGCATCGCCGTACAGGGCGGGTACAGCGGCACCCCGGTTTGGGATGAGATGCTGGGGGGCATCATCGGCCTGGTGGTCCAAGCGGATAAAGATCAGACACGCAAGGTGGCCATGGTCATCCCCACCGACCGCATTGCCGCCTGGCAGCCGGATGTGCCGGTCAGGGCGGTGACACCTGGGATATCTGATGCTGTTAGATCACCATCAGCCTCCTCTACGATTTCTACGGACGGGGGTCCGGCTTATACTGGTGGGGTCACCGCTCGAGATAGAGGAACGGTCATCGGCCGGGACCAAACCGTCAACCATATTCACAACTACTTTTACGGCAGCGATGGCCCCCCACTTCCGGCCGCTGAGCTGAGGGCAGAACAGGTGGCTACTTATCTTCAAGAGACGGTCAAACTGCTGGGTGGACCGCTGAGCGAGCTGGAGGAACGCTTTGTACAGCTGACCCTGATTCTGGATCAGGGGAAAGATGCGCAGGGACCGCGCCACGTCATCTCGGAGCAGAAAGAGGATCGCTTTGAGGAGCTCTCGGAGCTGTTGGCGAAAAAGCGGCCACCGGTGGCGGTGGTGCTGGGTGCACCGGGCAGCGGCAAGACGGTCCTGCTGCAAAAGCTGCAGCTCGACACCGCCCGGGCCGGACTGGCACAAGATGGGCAGGGGCCGCTGCCGTTTTTTGTGCGCCTGAATCGGTACCAGGACGGCGCTGTTCCGCCGCTCCAGTGGCTGAGTGATGAGTGGGCGGCCCGCTATCGGGGGATGCCGCCCCTGGTCGAACTATTGGAAAAGGGACGCATTTTGCTGCTGGCTGATGGCTTGAACGAGATGCCGCACGCCAACCAGAAAGAGTACCGGCAGAAGGTGGGGGTGTGGACCGACTTTATCGACACCCATCTGCACAAAAGCCGGGCGATCTTTAGCTGCCGCACCCTCGACTACAGCGCCACCTTTAGCGAGCGCAGCCGGGTCGAGGTGCAGCAGGTGCAGGTGCAGCCGCTGACCACAGAGAAGATCCAGGCGTTCCTGCACGCCTACCGGCCGGAGGTGGCCGAAGTGGCGTGGGAACAGATCGAGCGAGACGAGCAGCAGCTGGCGCTGTATGCCACTCCGTTTTTTCTCAAGATCCTGATCGATCAGCTGGGAGAAGAGGGGGAAGTGCCGCGTGGCCGCTCAGCGCTGATGACCGGTTTTGTGCGCCGGGCGCTGTATCGGGAGCTGGTGGAGCGGGAGAATCCCTTTTTAGAAGAAAGCGGGTTGCTGAGTGAGGACAGTCTCGAAGAAATCGAGGACCAAGCGTGGGGGGCATCTCCATACGCCTTACCAGAAGATGGGAATCTCATTCCGGCTTTGACCCGGCTGGCGTACAATATGCAGGACGGGCAGGAGAGTGATGGAGGATTAGTCAGTGTGCCGCGCAAGGAGGCGCGCACCCTGGTCGGCCACCCAGAGGGAAATGTGATTCTTCTGATTGGGGAGCAGCTGGGGTTGTTGACCCGAGAGCAGGGGCAGCAGGGGTACAGCGAGCGTTTCTGGCACCAGCTGTTTCAGGAATATTTTGCGGCGCGGCAGCTAGCCCGGGTCCTGGAGCCAGAACGGGTGGCGGTGGGGTATCTGGCAAGTGACTTTTCCCCGACCTATGAAGAGGAGATCGAGGCGCTTACCCAGCGGAACGAGCACGGCCAGGCGGTTTCGGCCCTGCCGACGACCGGCTGGGAGGAAACCGCCGTCATGGCGGCGGCCATGACTGCCCATCAGGATGAGTTTATCCGGCGGCTGATGGCGGTCAACCTGCCGCTAGCCGGCCGCTGCGCCGCGTCGGTGGAGGTGACCGTTTCCCCAGAGCTGGAGGGCGAGCTAAAAGAGAAGTTGGTTGAGCGGCTAGAAAATTCCCAGGCCGATGTGCGGGCCCGTATCCGAGCGGGCGAGGAGCTCGGTTATCTGGGCGACCCGCGCTTTACCCGCCATGAAGGACACCACGGCCCGTATTTGCTGCCGCCATTTATTAAAGTGCTGGCCGGCCGGTATCGGATCGGGGAAGACGAGAGCCAATATGAGGATGAAAAACCGGCCCATGAGGTCGAGATCGATGAATTTAAGATCGCTGTTTACCCTGTGACCAATGCCGAGTACCGACTGTTCTTAGAATCCGGCGGCTATGTGGACGAGCAGTGGTGGGAAACAGAAGGGGCCCGACATTGGCTGCGTGGCGAGTCGACCAGCGAAGGGCAAAAGATAGGGTGGCGATCTACCTACAAATCCCTGCAAGATTTTTCAGTAGAGCGAATTCGTACTTTTGCTGGAACGGAAGAAGATATTAATACATGGGTTTATGTCCGCCAGCTCACGCCGGAAAAGCTAGAGGAAGAACTTGATCGGGCATTTCCTTCTGGATTAACCTATCGTATGCCGTCTCAATGGGATAATGTGCGTTTTAACCAACCAAATCAGCCGGTCGTAGGTGTTTCCTGGTATGAGGCGCGAGCTTACTGTGCCTGGCTGTCAGCTCAAAGTGGGAGAAATTACATGCTCCCAACTGAATCGGAGTGGGAAGCGGCCGCTCGTCGCTCGCGCGTAAATGAGTACGTCTATGGTCCAGCATATCGCATAAGAGGGGGCAACACTTTTGAAACCAGGCTGCTGCGGACAACGCCGGTAGGCGTGTTTCCAGAAGGACGGTCACCAGAGGGCATATTTGACTTAAGCGGCAATGTGTGGGAGTGGACGATCTCTCTCTGGGGTGAGGAATTGAACAATCCGACCTATCGCTACCCTTATCAAAAAGACGATGGCCGGGAAAATATAGACGAGCCGGACGCGGTTCGACGGGTGTTGCGCGGCGGCGGGTCGTGGGGCGACGATCTGTACTTCGCGCGCGCCGCCCTCCGCGGCAGGAGCCTTCCAGGCAACCGCGACAACTCTGTCGGTTTTCGGTTGGTTCGTCGTCCCCCATCTCACCATCGCGATTACTGACCTCTGTGGCCGAGCGCAGCGGTAGCGAGCACGGCCAAAATTTTGTGGGTGATTCAGACCGCCCAGGTCACCGAGGTTCTCGAGGTGACCGATCATGTAAGAGTCGATCATCTCGAGAGCCTCGATGATCTTTCTTGGGTTGAGGCAACCAGTCTCAGCCATCGGCAGGCCACCTAGGTCACCGAGGCTCTCGAGGTGACCGGTCAGGTAAGTGCCGATCATCTCGAGAACCTCGATGATCTTACATGGATCGAGACACCCGGCCCAGAATAAGAGCATGGCCAAAAGTATTCATCTACAAGAATTACAAAACCCAACGAGCTGCTGAAATTCCGCAGCTTGCTGCGGACGCGTGCAAAACAGGCTAAAATACACCTCTGAACCAGATCGTTGCCAAACACAATACGATACACCAATAATCACATGACCGGACCCGCACAACCCTCAGATCCCGCACAGCAAATGCAGCAGGCGACTTGCCGTTTGCATACCAGAGCGGGCGTGACCCTGGGGGCTGGTTTGGCCATTGGCTCAACCCGCGTCTTAACCTGCGCCCACGTGGTGCGGCAAATCGCTCTGGCCGATGGCCTCATCCCCAACCCTGATACCGATTGCACCGGGCTAGTCATCACCCTTGATTTTCCCACCGCAGGCGTCCAATCCATGCAGGCCGTCGTCGCCCGGTATGATTCTAAAACCGATCTGGCCCTGCTGACCCTTGAGCAAAATATCGGCGATCAGGTCACCCCACTAAGCCTGATTCCCACCGAGGGCAGCCTTTGGGGCCACCCGTTCCGCGCCTTTGGCTTTCCCGAAGGATATCATGGCACCTGGTCACATGGCGTCCTGCGCGGCCTAGATACGCGGGGCTGGCTCCTGATCGAGGGCGAGGGGGTGACCGGCATTGCTGTACAGGGCGGGTACAGCGGTACCCCGGTCTTAGACGACAAGTTGGAAGGCATCATCGGCCTCATCGCCCAGGCGGACAAAGACCAGTCACGCAAAGTGGCCATGGTCATCCCTACCAATTTGATAGTGGCTTGGCTGCCAGATGCGCCGGTGAAGGCACCACGCCAGGAGAAGAAAGAGAAAACAGGATCACCTGGGCGGCCGACGATTAAAACGGAAGGAGGCGGGGTGTTCAACGAGGCAGTCAATGCCGAGACCGTCATCGGCCGCGACCAGGTCATCCACCATCATCACTATCCTGAAAAAGAGCGCCAAGAAGATGTCCCAGATCTTCAGGCCGCGATCATGACCTATCTGGATTCCCTCCAACAAGAGGCTGATGAGGCCAACGTGCCCTTTTACAAAACCCTCTCTGGCAAGGCGCTGCTGCGGGCCAAGCAGCAGAAAGCCTTGACCCAGGCCCGGCCGCGGTTGATCAAAACCCGCTTTCGCCAAAATCGGGAGCCGGAAGTCACCCGCATCGAGTTTGACGATGCTATTGAACAGATCAAGGCCACCCGGCGGGCAGTGCTGCTGGGAGAGCCGGGCAGCGGCAAGACCACGACACTTTTCAAGCTGGCGGCCGATCTGATTCCGGCGATACAGACCAACGATAACGCTTTGATTCCTGTCTTCGTTCGCCTCGGTTTCTGGCGCGACGATGAGTCGCTGGAAGATTTTCTCGTCAAGCAGGCTGGTGGCCTCGGGCCCGATCTGAAGTCCTTAATTGCACACAAGCGCATTGCCCTGCTGCTGGACGGCTTGAATGAGGTCCCGGCCGAGCACTACAAGCAGAAATTTGACCTGGTCAAGACCTTTTGCCAGGCCCATCAAGAGCTGTTTGTGATCGTCTCCTGCCGCAGCCAAGATTACACCGTGCTGGATCTGGCTCTGGACAAGATCGAGGTACAGCCGCTCGACCCACCCGGGATTGCCGAATACTGCGCCAACTACCTGGGTGAGGAAAAGGGGCTGGCTCTCTTTTGGGAGCTGACCGGCGAGGGCTCCCGGGAGCGGTGGGAGGATTTTACACAATGGCGAGAAGGGAAAGCGTTTGTTGATATCGATCCGGATGAATTGTTTTGGTCGAGAAAGGAGCTCCCGCCTGACTTAGAGTGGGGATACCCGTGGGAAAAAAAATGGGAGGAGTGGCTAGAACAGCGGGACAGCACCTCCTCCCTGCTGCGGCTGGCGGCCAACCCATATTTGCTGCACATGCTGTTGAGCGTCTATGAGGATGCTGGAGCCAGCCAGTTCCCGGTTAACCGGGGCGATTTGTTTGACTGGTTTGTCGATCACTTGCTGCGGCGGGAGGATCCTGAAAGCGATCGGCCGGTGGCAGAAGCTGAAAAGGATAACGAAGCGGATCAGGCGCTATCAGAGACGATGTTAGTCTTAAGGGGGAGACTGATCGACCTGGCTTACGCTATGCAGAGCAAGACGCAGGGTGCTGAACGATACGGACTGGCCATGACGTCGATGGCGGCAGCTGAAGCGGCCGCTTTTCTGAATCAGGGACAGCAGGCGTTGGCAGCCAAATGCCAATTTCTCTCCTTGGGCAGCGAGGTTCGCTTTACCCACCAACTCTTGCAGGAATATTTTGCCGCCCTGGCCCTGCGTGAACGGCTGGATCGAGAGCCGGCCCGCTTGATCTGGCGGCCGGAGAGGTGGTGGGAGCCGATCAACTGGGAGAAGACGGCCATCTTGCTCGCCGGGCTCTATTCCGATGATTGTTCGCCGGTGGTGCTGTGGCTGGCTGAGGCCCAGCCAGAGTTGGCGGCACGCTGTATCATCGAGGGTGGTTCGCCATGCCCGGATGAGACATTGCTAATTCTGCAAGAAAAATGGACTCCCCGACTTACCAATCTTGAGCTCGATCCGGACCCGAAAGCCAGAGCAGCCGTGGGTCGGGCGCTGGGTCGGCTGCGTTTGTCCGATGGAGAGGGCAACCCTCAGCAGGGGGAGCCGCTCGACAACCGGCCGGGAGTGAGTGTCACCATTATGGACGGAGTCGTTCTGCCGGATATTATCTGGGGTGAGGTCGTCCAGCCGGGTGCTTTCCGGCTGGAAAAGGATGATGGGGCTTATAAACCATTATATAGCCGCATCGTTCAAATCAAAGAGCCTTATCAACTGTCGACCTACCCTATCACCTACGCTCAGTTTGAAACATTTAGACAGGCGAATGATGTCGATGATGAACGCTGGTGGGTGGCCATGACAGAAGATGATGGATATGGTGAGGCAAACAACCTAAAAACGTGGACTGAACAGAGATTTCCCTATTGGAATCATCCACGGGATGGAGTGAGCTGGTATCAGGCGGTGGCATTTTGTCGCTGGCTTAGCGACAAGGAGGGGTATGAGGTGCGACTGCCGCACGAGGATGAGTGGGAGGTAGCGGCCCGCTACAAGGACAGCCGGGGGTATCCATATGGGGCTGAATTTGATGTAGCCAAAGGAAATACGGATGAATCAGACCTCGGCTTAACGACGGCGGTTGGCATATACCCCAACGGCCGGCAGGAGTGGCTTAACCTGTACGACCTGAGCGGTAACGTGTGGGAATGGTGTGCCAATAAATATGATGATCCGGCACAATCGACGATTGATCATAGTGGCGACAGGTGGGTGTTGCGCGGCGGGTCGTGGGTCACCGTTCAGGACTTCACGCGCGCTGCCAGCCGCTACGACTTCCATCCCTACGACCGCGTCAACCATGTCGGTTTTCGGTTGGTTCGTCGTCCCCCATCTCACCATCTTGATCACTGACCTCTGGCGGCCGAGCGCAACGATAGCGAGCACGGTCAAAATTTTGTTGAGGGAATGGAAGGTAAAGTATGATCAACTTCAACCTGTCATCCTGAGGTTGAAAGCCGAAGGATCTGTTGCCTTCAGTTGGAAGAAGCTGGCGTGAACAGATGCCAATCAGCTCTTTTACAACTCCCTCGTCCGGCTCGCGGCGGTCCAGGGCGTGCTCGGGATGACAAGGCAAAGATGGTCTAAAAGCATCACCAAGCGACTTGAGGTAGGAAACCTTCACCATTTTATGACCCATGTAAGACATAGTAAGTGGAGAAATAAGTAACGAGGTCTATACAAGACAAGAGAGGAAAAAATGAGTTTTCAATCTGGTTATGCACTGGTTGTTGGCGTCGGAGAGTTCGCCTATCATCCCGAATACAACGTTCCCATCACCGTTCAAGATGCTGAAGCGGTGGCTGAAATTTTGACCAACTCGCAAAAATGCGGTTACCTTCCAGGCCAGGTGACCGTGCTGACGGGTCCTAACACCACCAAAGAGAAGATCGTTCGGGCGCTTTATAACCTGTCCATTGACACGGGTCCTGAAGACACTGTTTTCCTGTTTTTGTGCAGTCACGGCTACTTTGGCACCGACGATGAATGGTATTTCAAACCCTACGATGTCAGGCTGGCTGGGAAAAAAGTGATTCCGGAAACAGGGTTAGGCAGCAAAGAGCTAATAGAGCTGTTCCAGAAGATCAAGGCGGAGCGTCTGTTTATTGTCTTTAACACCTGTTTTTCGGGCCATGCAGCCCCACAGGCGTTAGGCGGTGAAGCCGAAGAGGCCACACCGGATACCCTTAACCCCGACCCCAAAACGGTTAATGCAATTTTGGGCAGCGGCAAGGGGCGGATTGTGATCACCGCGGCGGCGGAAAACCAAAAGTCTTATTTTGATAAAGAAAGCCCCCTGACTTATTTTACACAGGCCCTGGTTGACGGGCTCAACGGCACCCTGCCGATCCGTTCACGCGGCGGCTATATCGGTGCTTTTGATCTCTACAATGAGCTTTATTTCGAGGTCAAAGAGGCGGTCAAAGAAGAGTATGGCAAGGAGCAAGAACCGGAGATTACCGTCATCAAGAAAAAAGGACCGTTTCCCGTGGCCCTAGCCCACGGTGGGGATGAAGGGTCATTGGGCGCATTTGATGCGGCCGATTCGGCTATTGCAGGCAAAAAGCGAGAAGTTCGAGAAAGCAAGGCCAAACGAGCGGCCGAGATGGTGATGCAAATCAATACGACTACCACGAAGAAAATAAAAACTGGCGGTGGGGCGTATTTTGGTGGCGATGTTACGGCCAAGGATGGAGGGACAATCATTGGACGCGATCAGGTCATTCACGGCTCCTCTTATTCGACGGGGGATGTTGGAGAGGGTAGCCAGGTAGTTCAGGGATCAGGTACAGCGGTTGGCCCCAAGGGTGTTTCTGTTGGTGGCGATAACACAGGCAATATTATTACCGGTGACCACAATACCATTAACCAGAGCCCGGAGGCGGCTGAGGCGTTTGAAACGATTCTGGCTGCTTTGGCCCAGCGTCAAGACGAGGATGCCGTATTTGACAACGACGACGTACAGGATGTGGTGGAAGAACTGCAGGCGGAGGCGGTCAAGCCAGATGCCGAAGCGGATGAGAACAGGCTCAAGAAGCTGTTTACCAAGTTGGGCAAGATGGCTCCCGATATTTTTGAGGTGACGGTGGCTACCCTGGCCAACCCCATTGCGGGGATTGCTCTGGTAGCTCAGAAGATTGCTCAAAAAGCTAAAGGAGAGTTGGAAAAATAATGGCGCAGCGCACTCAAGAAGAAAAAATCCGTCAGGCGCTGCAAAATTTTCTGGAAGCTGGAGATCTCCTTGAGGAGCGCCTACGCAGCAGAGGCGAAGATCGTCTTACGTCCTATCGAGAACGACTCGAAATCCTCATTAAACAACTAGTAGACACCCATGACCTCAATCAGAAAGAAGAGATCATTCGGGAGATTTACTCTTTAGATCGGCCCGAATTTCCTGAAATTGCCAATATTTTGCGGCGACTAAGAGAAAGGTCAGACCTCTTTCCTGGTTTGGTGGATGTGTCCCGAGGAGATGACGGGGAAGCCATCGATACTCTTGACAATCTGCAGGCCCAAATAGTCAAAGTTTATGTCCGGGATGGAGGGACCTATGCCGGTCCTGGGGCAGTTATTGTTAAGGGGAGCAGCAGCGGTAATATCATCACAGGCAATCAAAACTCGGTCTATGGGCAGGGTAGTGGAGGTGGGAAAGCACCCCAGGTAATCGATCAAAAGACGGCTTTCCCCACGATTGAATGTGATTACCACGTATATGTGGGCACGCCCTTTTGGTTCAACCTCCTTTTGAGTGGTGTAGCTCAGGGCACAGGGGACGGCAGCCACACCAGCCAGACACCCCAGGGAGTTATCGAGATTTATCTGGGTGATCAGATTAAGCTGCTGCGGGTGCGGCTGCACGTGCTCGATTTTGAGACCCTTTCGCCAGTTGATCATCCGCTTACCTATATCGTGTCTTCGGGGGATTCAAACCGGGCTCGATTTTTATTGAAGCCTAAGAACAAAGGGGTTGATCGATACTTCACCCGAGTGCGGGCGACGGTGGAGGATGAGTATCACAAACCTATAACAGAAGTGGTGCAGGTGTTGGAGGTTCTAAAGGCTGACAAGATAGTGGAGACGGATGTTGTTCACTTCCCCACACCGGCAAATTTGCCATAGATATTTAGAGTGTTAGGAAGAGCGGACTGAATTAGCGAAATTATAAATGAAACCGACGGAATGAGATGCCTGATTCACAAGAAAAACCGACGAAAAATTTTATTGAAACGGACGGCGGAACTGTTGTTATTGGCGCTGTAGAAGTAAATGGCGGAGAGTTCATTGGCCGGGATAAGATTGAATATCACTGGCATATAAATGAAGTGTCAGAGCGGGTTAAACTGCTTTCTAGTCGACTAATCTCTGAATGTTCCACAATGACTTTTGTAGACCTTGTGAGGCTGTTTGAGGTTTCTTCGGGTGATTTGGCCTATCGGTATAATATCAATCGCTATGAAGAATTTCTCGATGTAGCTAATGATCATTACCGTTCATTGAATAGTCAGTTAGAGAAGTTTACCTATGCTATGTCGATTGATGCTATCAGTAGCAGTGAAAGGATAAAGAGACAATGCGAATGGGTATTGCGGATACTTAAGGATAAACCTTCAGAACCAATAATTAGGCCTCGATTGGTTAAAACCCTACAAAGATTAAGTCGAGATATTCACCAATTTTGCATTGCTTCTCAAAGTGAGGAATATCTTTCTGATTTCGGTTTTGTGGCGAGAGAGGTATCAGGTAAACGAGAAAATTTCTTTCGACCTAATAAGGAAATCAATTTTGACGATATTGGGATTTTTCGTTTATCATCGCAATCTAAGTTGCTGGATAGCTATCAGAAAGGGAATGATCCACTTCATTCGATTGGCGAGGACGCATTATTTGAGTTTGCTTTTATATATTTTGCGCTTGATTATCTAATTCTAAATTCTTTCAAAGTCGTATAAGTTAAGGGGAATTTGTTAATACTTCGTTGAGTAGTGCTTTCCATTTAATCACTACTCACTCGATCAATGTCGATTGATCTAATTTTCAATAAAATATGTTAGCAATAGATTTTTTACGTGAAGTAATAATTTAGGATAAAAGGATGCCAACACTACCAGAACCCCTCTTCAATGAAATCGTTGAGATATGCCGGCCGCATTTTGAAGATCAATCAGCGCGTCGAGACTTTCTTGCATCGATCTGGGGCAAGGATTGGTTAAAGACTGTTAAGATCGATTGGAGCTTGTCATCAAAAGAGTTCTCCGACCAGCTGATAAGTTTGCTCGAGACGAGTCAACTCAAAATCCTTACTAGCTCCTTCCTAGCAATGACCGGCCGTATTGGGCAGGTTGGTGATCTTCATCGAAGAATAGATGAATTACACTCACCATTGGAAAATGCGGTTTCTGTTGAACAAGAAACTCAAGAATCGCCAACTGGGGCGACAATCAATACCGACGGTGGAGCTGCTTTTATTGGCGATGTCGTGGCCAAACATGGAGGGACGGTAATTGGAGGGGATTTAGAATTAATTATTCAAAGCTTCAGCAAAGACACGATTCAAACACTCTCGTCTTTTTGGGAAGATTGGCAAGAGCAAACTAACCCATCTATTTCAGCACGATTAATTCAAGCAGGTAGAAAAACAGCGGTGGATAACATTACAGAATGGTTAACAAACCCAGCGGATCTTCTGAAATTACAAGCAGAAAATTCAAGCGAAGCGATTGCGTTTTTGGGTTCAGTTCTAGAAACTTTGGATTTGGAAATAGGTGAAGGGTATAAGGATAGCGCTTTTATCATATCAGATCGGGATATGTGGGATAAGTTAATTTCAATTTCAAGTGGAAACCTGCTGATTCCTCGTTTTGATAATCCAAATATTCGTAAAGCAATTCGTGCTGGTAATTATGTATTTATACCTCTCGATAAAAATATTCAAACTAATGATGGAATAGTTTTAAACCGGCTCATAAGGAGTGAGGCAAAAGATGCACTAATTGATATGGGACTTGATGAAGATGGTGCATTTAAGCTTGCTCTAATTGGACGGAGAAGCTTTCAATCATTGATTAGGCATTTAGCTATAAGTCGAGAATTACAACAGCCTGAGTGGTCAAAAGGTGAAAATGCGAATCAAGTTATACCTGCTTTATTAGCTGGAAGTTGGAATAACAACAATTCTGGAGATCAAGAAATATTAAAAGACTTAACAGGTACGGATTATTCTGCGTATGAAAGACAATTGACGAATTGGAAAAATGCTACTGACTCACCGGTTCATTTAGCCGGGGGAGTCTGGATGGTTACATCTAAGGAAGATGCCTGGTTACTTGTTTCAAGCTCGCTTACTTCCTGGGTTATGGAAAATTTTGAAGCTGTTTGTTTAAGGGTACTAGGTGATTTAGATCCTCGACTTGACTTAGATCAGGATAAACGTTGGGCTTCATCTTTTTATGGAGTTAATCGACCTCACTCAGAATATTTGCGCAAAGGATTAGCCGATACTCTAAGTTTTTTAGGGTCACTTGATTCAAATTTGACATTTTCAAATGGATTGACTGCAAAGCAATATGCCCAAAGGATTGTAAGATCTTTGCTTGTGAAAGCTTATGAAGATCAAACAGGCGAAACTTGGGTTTCAATCTCTGACGTATTGCCTGAGCTAGCTGAAGCAGCTCCAAATGTGTTTATTGAATATATTGAGCGAGCCCTTCAAGATCAAACTGAATTTGCAAAAAGATTTTCTAATGAAGAAGGTGATGTTATTTTTTCACCGTCTTATCACTCAGGATTGTTGTGGGCACTTCAGATTTTGGCTTGGGCACCTGAACATTTTGGAAAGGTTACTCTATTGTTGGCAAAACTGAATCAATTGCTATCTGTAAGAAGTGGAAATAATCCCTCTTCGAGCTTGCAGCAAATATACTTGCCATGGAGACCACAAACAGGTGCCAATTTTGCTCAAAGGTTAGAAGGCATCGACCTTCTGAGAAGTTTCGAAGGAGAAGAGGCTTGGAAGCTAATGATCGAATTAGTATCCAGTCGTCGATCAATATCCTTTAATACATTTTCACCTAAATATAGGGTCTGGAAACCAGCAGATGAAATTCGTGTTGATAACGAAGAGTTTCATCAATTTATGAATGAAATCTTTGACCGTTTAGTGGTCGATGTGGGTGTAACAGGAAAAAGATGGGTTGATCTGATAAAGATTTTTGAGCAATTTGCTGGTTCAAAACAAGAAATGATCATTGATCACCTCGAAACCATTGAAATTTTGGATTTTCCAGCTGAAGAGAAAGAAAAAATTCGAGATTCTTTGAGAGAAATGATTTTTAGGAGTCGTCGATTTTCTGATAAAGAATGGGCCATAAAACCAACACTATTAGAAAAACTTGAACAAATTCTTGATTCTCTAGTTCCAGAAGATGTGATTGAAAGGTTTGTCGAGCTCTTTTCTTTTGAATCACCTAATTATTATGATGAGTCGTTTGAATGGTTCAAGCCTAACAGCTTGTTAAGCCAATATAGGCAACAGACTTTGAATGAATTGTTGGATGATCTTGATTTAGAAGCTATTTTGCAATTGATCACTATCGTAGATCGACCTTTTGAATTAGGTCAAACACTTCAAAGGGCTCTTAAAGAAATTGATTATGAAGAATCATTTTTAAAGAAATATTTCGAGTCAGATTCTACCAAGGATGTAGATTTCATCCGAGGGTATTCAGCAGCTCGGTTTCGTGTTGAAGAAAGTGGGGATTGGGAATGGGGAATGAGTCTGATCGAACATGAGGTAAAGACCTGGGGAAGTTCTGCGCAGGTTCACTTTTTAGAATCTCTTATTTTTGATAAGAAATTTTTTGAGATACTTGATGGTTTCGGTGAAGAAACTAAGCAAATTTATTGGAATAGATTCCAACGGTACGGATCAATGGATATCAGTCTAGTTCCGAAAATCCTAAACGAACTTATACGATTTAATCGGCCGTTAATTGCTTTAGAATTACTTGCCAGCTATATCGATGATGGTGTTCAAATTACAACTGAACAGGCCGCAGAGATTTTGAAATTAGGTTTAATTACCGAACCTGGGCCAGATGCTCCATCCCAGATATTTGATTACTATGTCGGGAAACTCCTAAATTATTTAAATGATTCAAGTGATATTTCAATAAGAGAACTAGCTCAGCTTGAGTGGCTAAGTCTACCGCTAATTCAATATATGGAATATACACCGAAAGCCCTGTTTTCAATTTTAAGTAACGATCCTTCTTTCTTTGTCGAACTTATTACCTTGCTTTTTAAGCCTCGTTCACAAAAACAACCGAGGAACTTAACCGAGTTTGAGTTAAATCAAGCACATAATGCCAGAGAACTTCTTGATATTTGGAATCTTGTGCCAGGATCAGACGGCAAAAATATTGATATTGAGGTTCTTCTTAATTGGATAGAAGAAGCTAGAAAAATGCTTGAAGATCGGGATAGGTTAATCGTTGGCGAGCAGTATATTGGAAAGTTGCTCCGTCATTCTCCTATAGATGAGGAAGGCAATTGGCCTCATCCAAAAATCTGCGAAGCACTTGAAATCCTCGCAAATCAAGAAATTGAAAGAGGTATTGAAATGGAGGTGGTAAATTCTAGAGGGGTTACGTCTCGCTTACCAGGAGAAGGTGGAAAACAGGAAAGGGAATTAGCTGAAAAGTTTTTGAAGTCTTCAGAGAAGTATTCCGTTAGGTATCCTCGCGCATCTGCTATGTTAACACGGTTGTCAGAAAGATATATTCTCGAAGCCAAGCGTGAAGATGATGATGCAGATTTGTTCCTTAGCACATAGTTGATTTCTTATAGACATTTCAATTTGATATTCAGGATGAAGGGCATAATCGTCATCTAAGCGACAGAAAAACATGAAGCAATTTTCTAGAGTAATTAACCACGATCCAACTTTTACGAGTGAGCGAACCCAACCCGTCGTTCCCGTAGCCTATAAAAATTTACTATAGGATACAAAAAAGCCCTCTTTACTAGAGGGCCTTTTTGTTTCTATCTATAGGATCCTCACGTCTGAATCGCGGGACCGATAGGGCTCCATACCGGAGCCCTAATCGAAATAATCAATGCTGGTTTGTTTCTGGTTGGCGATAGGTTTGGATGACCTAATTCGCCCTCACAAGTGCTGCTAGCGGA
>JAAUYD010249872.1_pt1 | contig 18767 bp, 12 predicted proteins | sample 7278101 | NCBI WGS metagenome assembly JAAUYD01 (sample SAMN14350128, study PRJNA611818) | marine sediment metagenome | isolation source: surface marine sediment (0.6m) | place: French Polynesia: Moorea | collected 2018-08
TCCGAACTCGCGGAGAGGGGAAGGGGAGCCACTGCTGGGCTATGGTTAAGCGCGTTGTAGCAAGTGGCGTGGTGAGGTGTATTTTGTAAATTCATATTCCAATTCAGCAATCCCGACTATCTACATAAAGCTATATTAGACCCTCAAGGTCTATAGACTCCTTGTTTTCCAAGCTTTGTCACAAACAAAATAACCAAGTACACAACCCCACCATAAGGGTGGATTCCCTTGATTTGTCCGTATAGTAAGTGTGTAATAAATTAATAATATAGTGTATCTGTAATTACTAATTTTTACTTATATAAACACAAATATAGAAAATTTTACAAATTTAACGTATTCTTCCGGACAAGCAGTAACCAACTTAGTATGTAGGAATAGGAATGTATAACAATTTAGACCTATATATGGTATCAGATGCCTCCTAAGAATCAACCAAGCCTAAGCCGTAAATTTTTGTCAGAACCATCCCCCCTTAAAACTCCTCGTCGAGGAATCATCTGATGAATCTTGTCACATTAGACTCTCAGGAGGTTTTTAACAGATGGAATGAGCCAGATTCCCGTGTAAACACGAGAAATTGACTTGGTAGAAATACCTGTTGCTTCCGTTGCGCGATCGCAGCCGTATTGATTTCAGAAACATACATCGTGCAATGTCTATAACTCTACAGGTGTGCAATGGTATGTAATTTGTCCATCTACAAAATGTTGTCATGTATTTGCAGTCAATAGTTTTACCAACTAGATGAAAAAATTCATTCATCGAATAAAGCAATCCTGAAAAATAAAGTATATTTATATACGGTATTTTTGAGGATTAAAACACCGTTCTTATGCGCAAAAATATTTACTTTTTGTGTATTTTATCTGACGGTATTAAAAGTAATGGACAGTCTATTAAGGGACTTACAATTAAAAAAATATCCCAAAATATTTTGTGGTGTAGGTATCTTCCCAAAATCATGATAAAGGACGGGCAGGATGCGCATCCCAAAACATGGGATAATTTATTTCTTGGTGTTTTCTTTTAGTAAAGGGTATTTTTTTTATGTCATATTTTGCACGATTCAAGGGCAAGACCAAAAAACCAGGTTTATAAACGGAAAATTAAGGTTTTTAAGCTGAGAGATTTGCAATAAATCCGGTTTTGAGGCTTAGTGCAAAATGTGAGTTTAGAAAGGAGAAAGTCTTTACAAAAGAGAAAGTATTTAGTAGCATAAAGTGCAAGTACTATAAGAAAATACACGGAAGTAAGCCAATGCACAATCTAAAATACCCGACTGCCATTTCTAATAGTCCATTAGTTACATTGCCAGTTAATTTACTTAAGCATTCTGATCAGAACAAAAAACAAGAACTTGCCAACACAGTAAATGACACTGAGGTAAAAGAGTTACCAAGTTTGAGTGTAAATTTGTTAGAACGACGGATTACCTGTATGACAGTTCCGGCAATAGTCGAAGCTGTTCATACAGCCTGTATTAAGGGAAAGAGAGTAACTGTAGCTAGTTACAATGCTCACAGTTTCAATCTTTCGATGCAATTACCTTGGTACTACGAGTTTCTCCAAAGTGCAGAAATTGCTAGATGTGACAGTGTAGGCATTTTAAAAGCTATTGGTTACATGGGTGTACAGTTACCAATAGAATATAGAGCTTCCCAGACAGTCTTAATGCCCAAGATATTAGAAAAGTGCAACGAACATGGCTTGTCTGTGTTTCTTCTTGGTACTAAGCCAAATATTTTAGAAACAGCCCTTGAACGGCTAAGACAACAATATCCCAAAGCGATTTTTGCTGGGCATCATGGATATTTTGATAAAGAAGATCCACAGCAGAATGAAGCTGTGATTGAGCAAATTAATCAGGTAAAGCCGAATATATTGGTAGTAGGTATGGGAATGCCAATACAGGAGGGTTGGGTTTATAGACATCGTAGTCGTTTAGAAGTCAATGCAGTCATGGTTGGTGGGGCAATTATTGACCGACTTGCTGGCATGGTTGAAGACTGTCCCCCCTTGATTTCTAATACGGGTTTAGAGTGGTTATACCGTTTATTACGGGAACCTAAACGCTTGGCAGTTCGTTACTTGCTAGGAAATCCAGCCTTTGCACTTCACATTGCTTTGGCTAAGTTTTATGCACCACCATTGCGTGTAAAGAAAATGTCAGCAATTGATAGCTACGGTTCAAAACAGGATGGAGTAAAAAGTCCATTAGCTACAACTTCAAGCACCACAAATCAGGAATTATCTACAGATATTTACAGCCGAGTCAAACGCATCGCAGATTATTTTGTGGAAGCAGATTTATTGACTACAGCGCAAGTTGAGACTGCTTTGTCCGAGAAAAAAGTAGCTGATATGCTGATGGATGAACTTTTGATAAAACAAGGGACAATTCAACCGCAAAATCTTGAACACATCATCAATGACTTAGCTTTAGCGGAAAATACTGCTGCTAGTCAGTAATTTTGATCTGGATAAATCAAGGGGTCGCAATCGAACTAAATTATAGACTCTGACTAGATTTATATAGTCGTTGGAAATAACCTACTTTCTAGAGTCAAGAATTCAGGAACAATCAGAGAGTAAGTAGGTTCATAATAAACGACAATTTGTGTCATTCCTCTGGTGCATTGAACTTCGACTAACCTACAAGCCGAGACAAAAAATTACTAGTACAGTAATCATCTGGAGGGAATTTTGGTAGAACCTTTAGTAAGTGTGGTCATACCTACTTATCGTCGAGCGCTATTGGTAAAACGCGCTGTTGAAAGTGCCTTATCACAAAGTCTCAATCAAATAGAAGTCATTGTCGTCATTGATGGTCCCCACGAAGAAACCCGTACTAAACTTGCAACTATAAATGACCCCAGACTGAAGGTAATAGAACTACCTACCAATCAAGGTAGTCGTGTTGCTCGTAATACTGGAGTAAATGCAGCAAGTGCCAGATGGGTTGCATTTTTAGATGACGATGACGAATGGATGCCTGCCAAACTAGAACTACAATTGGAAACAGCCAATAATTCCCAGTATAAATTTCCTATTATTTCATCTTTCGTGATTGCTTGGACAGCCCAAGGAGATACAATTTGGCCCAGGAGACTGCCTAAGCAATCGGAACCATTAAGTGAATATTTGTTTGTTCGCAATACCCTGTTTCAAGGAGAAGGCTTAATCCACACTTCGACCATTTTCACCTCCAAAGAATTACTGGAAAAAGTTAATTTTGATACTACTCTCCAAAGACACGATGATTGGGACTGGCTGTTGCGGGCAATTCAGCAAGAAGGTGTAGGAATTGAGTTTGTGCAGCAGGTGCTATCAGTCTGGAATTTAGGGGAAGCACGTCCAAGGTTGAGTAAAAGCTCTAATTGGCAGTTTTCATTTGACTGGATTCGAGCCAAACGGAACTTAGTAACACCACGGGCTTATTCATCTTTTATTTTGGCAGAAGTCAGTGCCAGAGCTGCCCGTGCCAGAGAATGGAAAGCATTGTTAATACTGCTGTGGGAAGCTATTTGGTTCGGTAAACCTCAACCAAAAGACATTTGTTTGTGTATTGGTATGTGGTTAATTCCTCCAGATACTCGCAGATGGCTGCGTCATGTAGTCACTAGTAAACGCAAAGCATTAGCCACTTAACATATTAGAGTTAATTTGAGATAAATATTTGCAATGGTTGTTGTCCCCAATAATCAAAACACAGGGGTGCTAAATATTACAACAGAGGTAATGGTTAGTCATGTCTAAGGTACTTTTGACAGGGAGTCATATTATGAGTATCCCCAATTCAGCTCGCAATTCTAAAAAACATACCATTGTCCGTCGTAAAGATTATCCTCATTTGTATGTTCCAGAACGGATATTACAAAAAATATGGCATCCCTTAGAAGGAGTTAGTTTACTTCCATCTTTATTTGCCCATTGGGATTTAATTCATTCGTTCAATGCAATACCATATACGGACAGACCTTGGATTGTTACTTTTGAGTCTATTTTGCCGCGAACAATTGGTACTTATGGTAACAAGCTGAGTTCAATACTTATAAATCAATTGAATCAAGAAAATTGTCGAAAAATTATTGCAATGTCAAAGTATGCTCAAAAAAAATTTATCAGAAATAATAAGAGTCATTTAAATGCAAAAATAATTGATAAGTTAGAAGTAATTTATCCTAATTTCCCTCTCAGTAAGAAAGAACCAAAAAAATATAAAAAAGGAGATATTCTAGAATTAATATTTGTTGGAAATGACTTTGCTAGAAAAGGTGGAATCGTTGCATTGAGAGTAGCTAAGAAAGCGAGGAAAATAAAGTTACCTATTAAGATACATATAATATCTAAAATGAATTATGGTCGGCAAGTGTACACTGACTGTAATGATGCTTCAAAATATAAACAAGATATAAAAAATATTGATTTGGATAATGTTAAATTTCACAGAACAATGCCCAATAGAGAAGTAATTGATTTGTTATCAAAAAGTCATATACAATTAATGTGTACGTTAGATGATACTTATGGTTATAGTATTTTAGAAGGATTTTCAGTAGGAACTCCCGCAATCACAACTAATGTTTGTGCTTTGCCAGAATTTGTAAATGAAAATAATGGAATAATTGTCAACTTAAAGCTAAATGAATCTGGAAATTGGATTCACCTAACGAATAGGAGCAAAGAAAATTACTGGTCTGTTCTTGACAAGACTTATAATAATCTAGCCGACCAAGCGATAGAAAATATAATTCAAGTGATTGACGATCCTGATTATTATGAAAAAATGAGTGCTGGGGCAATTGCTCAAGCTAAAGCTCACGATTCCAAAAAAGCTAACGATTTTTTTGATAAGCTTTACACAAAGATAATACGGTCAAACTAGATATATAGCTGTGCCAGTTTTGAGAAACTGCAAACCCCAATTATAAACCATTGACCATTTGATTCAATTTAACACTTACGTAATGATTATTTCTCCTAAAGTTAGTGTAATAGTTCCCGCTTATAACATTGGAGACTACATTGAAGATGCACTGCGTTCTCTAGAAACTCAATCCTTCCGAGAATTTGAGGTACTGATTGTTAATGATGGTTCTACAGATGATACCGCTGATATAGTTAAGCCATATGTAGACCGGGATGCTCGTTTTCGGTTACTGCAAAAACCGAATGGAGGGTTGTCATCAGCACGCAACTATGGCATCCGTCATGCTCGTGCAGAATACATTGCCCTCCTAGATGGGGATGACATTTACCATCCAGATAAACTGGCTAATCATGTGGCAAGGCTAGATAGTTCTCCCGAGGTTGGGGTGGTTTATAGCGCTTCCCGAGCAATTCGTGATGATGGACGTCCGACTTTTGTTTACCTCAGCGGCAAACCAGTGAAGTCCGATCCACTCTCGGCATTACTGTGTAAGAATTTTGTCGGACACGGTTCTAATGCTGTATTTCGTCGGTGTTTAGTAGATGAAATTGGCGAATTTGATGAAGGATTACGCAGTAGTGAAGATGTGGATTTCTGGTTAAGAATTGCAGCAACGCGCCACTGGCAATTTTACCGAGAGAAGCGTGTTTTGTGTTACTATCGTGTTCGTCCATCCGGACTTTCTTTCAACGTGGCACAAATGCAACGTTGTAATGAACAGATAGTCCAGGCAGCTAAAGAGCGATCGCCAGAATTGGTGGAGCCGATGTTACCAACTGCCTATGCTTACAGATACCGCTATCTAGCTAGGTTATCCCTACAGGGTGGTGATATGCAAAAAGCCCGCGATTTCATAGATAGGGCTTGGAACTATGACAAGTCAATTTTCTATAGCGATGTGCGATCGCTGCTGACTTTGTTATCTGTGCGTTTGGCACCATTAGCAAAGTTAGCCATTGGGCGATCGCTTGGTTCGGTTAGATACTCACAAAAGTAGATAACTTGAATTTGTAAGACTCAGGGTGTAATTGCAAAACTTTTGCTAGTTAGTAACAGTGGAACGATGTAGAACCAGACTTCTATTGAGATGAGCATTCTAATTGAGGTGAAAAAATGCGAGTTGCCGTATGCATAATAACTTGTCAACGTCCTGAGGGCTTAAAACGTTTACTTAATGGTTTGAATCAACTAAATTTTAAGCATTGCAAAACACCTAAATTAGAAATCATAGTTGTTGATAACGACGACCATGGCTCTGCTTGTGAACTTTGTCAACAAATCAGTTCACAAATTCAATGGACACTAAAATGCTATGTCGAGCCACGTCGTGGAATCCCTTTTGCCAGAAATAAAGCCATTGCTTGTGCTGGAAAAGATTTGGACTTTCTAGCTTTCATTGATGATGACGAAGTTCCCCAACCATCGTGGTTGGATGAACTTTTGCGCGTCCAAAGTTTATACAATGCCGATGTAGTTTCTGGTCCAGTATTACCTTACTTCAATCAATCCGTTCCTGATTGGATTACAAAAGGAAAATTTTTTGAGCGTTCTCGTTATTCTACAGGTCATCTTCTCAAAGGAGCAGCCACCAATAATGTGCTAATCCGTACAGAAGTATTGCAAAAAATGGAACCATGTTTCGATGAACGCTTGGCACTATCTGGAGGTTCAGATTGGCACTTTTTCCGACGTGTATCTCATGCAGGCTATAAAATCGTATGGGCAAACGATGCTTTGGTTGATGAGTGGATACCAGCAAGTCGTGCTAATTTAGTATGGCTGCTGAAGCGGAGTTACCGATTGGGAATTACAGAGAGTTTCTGTGAAGTAGATTTAGATCCTTCATTTGCAGTCCGAGCTATATGCATTTTCAAAGGAATTAGGCGAATTATCAAAGGAACACTATCGATTCCTCTATCTGTGATTTGGGGAAAACATGAAGTGTTTAGAACCTTACGATACATCTACCATAGTGCAGGGATGCTTGTAGGTGTAACAGGAAAGAAATATCAAGAGTATCAAAAAATTCACCAAGTCTAAATGGTTGCCAATCAACTATCGATTGACTGTACCCATAAGGCAGAACTGAAATAAGTTTACCGAAGTAGTCAATAGTAATGAAGAATCTCAAAGAAAAGGCAATCAAAGGGGTAGTTTGGACTGTAATCGAAAAATGGGGCAGCCAAGTAATTTCATTTGCAGTCTTTTTACTTCTCGCACGTCTGTTAGAGCCGAAGGTCTTCGGTCTAGTGGCTTTAGCCAACGTATTCTTAGCTTTCATGCAGGTCTTTGTAGACCAAGGATTTAGTCAAGCGATTATCCAGCGTCAAGAATTGGAGCAGGAACATTTAGATACTGCCTTTTGGGTTAATATTACCATTGGTGTGCTGCTTTTGGGGACGAGTTTTGCTGTTGCGGAACCAATAGCAATAATGTTCAAAGAGCCACAACTCACACCCATCATACGTTGGCTATCTTTGAATTTCTTGTTTGCTTCCCTCAATAGCGTACAAATTGCTATACTTAGTCGCCAATTCGCCTTCAAGACTTTATCTCTACGTACACTAGTGGCAACAATTGCTGGTGGTGTAGTGGGATTAGTAATGGTTATTTTGGGTTGCGGTGTCTGGAGTCTCGTTGGTCAGCAGTTAACTAATAGCTTGATTGGAGTCTTGGTCTTATGGTGGACTACAGATTGGAGACCGGGATTCAAGATTTCTCTCAAGCACTTCCAGGAATTGTTTTCCTTTGGAATCAATGTGGTGGGAATTAATGCATTAAATTTTCTCAAACGTCGTTCCGATGATTTTTTAATAGGATACTTTCTCGGTCCTGTAGCATTGGGTTACTACACCATTGCCTACCGAATTTTGCTCATAGTAACCCAATTAGTGGTTGAAACTATTCAAAAAATGGCAATACCTGTTTTTTCCCGATTACAGGAAGAAAAAGAACGATTGCGTCAGGCATTCTACAGTGCGATTCAACTAACCAGTCTTATTGCTTGTCCTGTATTTTTAGGTTTGTCCGCTTTGGCTCCTGAATTGATAGTTGTTGTATTCGGGGAACAATGGAAGCCAAGTATCCCAATTATGCAAGTCTTGAATCTTGTAGGTCTCATCTATGCTGGATTTTATTATAATGGTCCGATGATGATGGCTCTCGGCAAACCTTCTTGGAACTTAATACTCAATTGTCTTCAATCTTTTGGTAATGTTTTTGTTTTTGCCATAGCAGTCAGGTGGGGAATTTTTGCTGTTGCTGCATCCTACGTAATTCGTGTTTACCTCATGGCACCTATTAGTGTATGGGCAGTCCACAAGCTAATTCGTATTAATTTAATTACATATCTTAGCCAATATACTGCTCCATTGATTGCATCCCTAGTAATGTGGGCAACTATCTTTGTAGCTAAATATTTTTTCAGCGGAACATTAACATTGAATATTTTATTACCTATTTATATAACCATAGCTTTTGTTGTATATTTGGTGACTATTATGTTGATTGCACCTCAATTATCTCGGCGAGCAATAGGCATGTTTCGTTTAGCTTTACCTCAGTCCATGTGGAAGAGAGGTTGAGCACAAAACGACCTATTTTAAAGTCCATTTTTTGTGGATAGTTTCATCATTAATGTATTGGCAAATTCTACAAATATCAAAATGTCAAAATTACAAGCAAATCGTATTTCTAGAACAAATTATCATCTAGGAAATTTCAAATTTCAAGCAAAGCAAGTTCTCAGGATAATTACTCCTCCAGAGATTAGACATAAATTGCATCCATTATGGGTTGGGTTGAGGATGCATCCTGTAATGTTAATGCCCAATCACATCTCCAATTATGTCTACGATTTGAGGCGATTTTTGAAATGGTCGTCTGCTAATTACAAGATCAACACTCAAAACCAACTGCGAGCCATAATTACAAAGGATTATCATCGTATAGAGAAAGGATTAGCCCTAAAAAATCCCAGAGTAGGTTTTGGACGTGAAGTTATTCAAAGGCTCTTATCAAATCTACTCAAACATCAAGAAAAATTCGGTAGTGATGAAACTATACAAATTGCTCTTAATACTTTGTTTGCATATTACTACTTTAACCTAGAACAAGACTTGAAAGACGAACAACTATATAAAACATTAATTAAATTACAAGAAAAAATCCATACTTCTGAAAGTAAGACACAACAAGGAGGTGTTTTCAAGATAACCAAGGGCTATATTCTGAAGTCTGCTGAGATTCCCCTTCAAGCTTTTTTTGAATCTAGATACAGTATCCGGAATTTTGCATCCAACGATGTTGAGATGAACCTCATTGAACAAGCAGTAGCAATGGCACAAAAAACTCCATCTGTTTGTAATAGGCAATCATCGAAAGTTTATGTTTTTAGTAGTGAAGAGGATAAACGCAAAGTATTAAGCTACCAAAATGGTAATCGTGGTTTTGGAGACCAAGCGAATAAAGTTTTAATTGTCGTATCTGATTTAGAGAATTTTACGACAATTGGAGAGCGAAATCAATGCTGGATTGATGGAGGGATGTATGCTATGTCTGTTGTCTATGCTCTCCACTCCCTAGGATTAGGAACTTGTTGTTTGAATTGGAGTGTTGAACCTCAGGTAGACATGGCACTCAAACGTGCTACAGGTATTAAAGATTCAGAGTCTGTAATTATGATGATTGCTGTTGGTCATTTACCAGACGAACTCAAAGTAGCTCAATCTCCCCGGAAAAAAGTTCACGAGGTATTAATCGTTAAATAATCTGTTTTATTCATTAGATAAACAAGATTCATCGTCAAAATAATTGTATTTATCACGCAACAACAAGGAACAAAAATGAAAGTAGGAATCATAACTTTTCACCATACTGTAAACTTCGGTGCCACTCTCCAGGCATATGCTCTATGGAAAACAATTAAATCTCTTGGTCATGATGTTGAAATAATTGATTATCGACCATACGAAGCAATTAAATTTTATCTCCGAGAAATTCAACCTATTAACTACAAAATGCATATTAATTTCCAAGCCTTACCAAATTTAATCAAGGCTTGGAAAATGAGACAATTTTTATTGTCTCACATTAAATTAAGTCAAAAAAAATGCTTTTCTCGAAAAAACATGCATAATTTGTATCAAAATTATGATGTTGTAGTATGTGGTAGCGACCAAATATGGTGCCTTGATTCATTTCGCGGCTTAGATCCAGCATATTTTATTGACTTCATTAATAGTAAAAATACATGTCGTAAAATTAGTTATGCTCCTAGTTTTGGTAACACAGAAACATTAGGAAAAAATAGAGAATTAATAAATCAATTCATTAATAATTTTGATGCTATTTCCGTGAGAGATAATAATAGTTTACGACTGCTTAAAGAAGAATGTAACAGACAAGCAGAAGTTGTATTAGACCCTAGTTTTTTAGTAGAATATGATGAAATCATATCAAAACCCAAAGTTTCGGATAAATATCTCTTAATCTATTCCAATGGTCAGATAACACCAGAGGATGAAGATGTTATTAAAGTAATTGCAAAAGAACAAAATTTAGCTATATTTTCTATCGGTAAATATAGTCGGGTAGCTCATAAAAATATCATAGGTGTTAGCCCTAAAGAATGGTTAGGATACTTCAGTGAAGCTGCATATGTTGTTACTAATACTTATCATGGAACAATTTTTTCTTTAAAATTCAAGAAGCCTTTTACTGCATTAGCTAATATCAACAAAAAAAATAAAACTAATGATTTACTCAATATATTAGGCTTAGAAAAGCGTCTATGTTACTCAGAGCAAGTACATATTGATTTCCAGACAATGAATGAAGATATTTTAAATATTGATTACGATCTGGTTTCTCATAAAATAGAAAAAGAAGTTATAAATTCCAAGAATTATTTATTAGAGGCTCTTGATGGACAATGGAATAAAAAAAATCAACAAAATGAGAAGATTACAGCAAAAATCATGTAATGTTAAACATAACCTCTAGCACACCAAATTCTACAAAGCGAGATTTCAAACTGGGCAAACTATCATTTGCCGAACGAGTAATTTACTGGACAATCGTCCTCACCCCCCTTTGGTGGCTGTTAGGAATACAGACCCTTTTCTATCCAGCGGTTGCTGCTTTTTTATTAGTAATTGGTTTTGAACTCGACAAAATCATCAAAGCTTCACTGCCAATCTGTTGCTGGGCTTGGTTGCTAATGACCTTAGCGGCATTATGGACTAACATTATCGGTCTCGACAAATTAGGTTTTGAGATTCTGAAAACCCTTGCCACATTAGTAACCCTATATAAAGGCTACTTTTTAATCTTTTCCTGTCTAACGATCCCCTTTTGGCATCACATCAGAGTGCGGGTAATTACACGAGCTGTTGCTTGGATGGCATCGGGGTATTTGGTAACCCTTGCGATTCAACTTTTAATACTCTTTGCAGCAGGTCCCCAGGGAGGGTTCCTTCCACCGTTAGCCCGCTTAGTACCAGGTAACAAGCTGAGTTTAATGGTTAAGTTTGCCACAATTCAGCCTTTTTTTGGTATTCCTTTACCCAGAACAGACCTTTACACGGCAGACCCCCCCATTCTCGGAGTTTGTGCCCTTTTATGTTTTTTTATCTGCTGGAGTGAAACTAATCCTCGTCTGCGTAAATTTGCTTTGGCGGGTTGTTTGGCGACATTGATTATTTCTCAAAGTCGTCTGGCTTGGATCTGCTTTCCCTTGGTTTTTGTGATTATTGCTGTTTTTCGCAGTGGTTTAGCACGCCAAAGTTGGCTGTGGTTAGCAACATTTACCTCACTTATATGCGCTGTTGTGGGAATGAGTTTGAAAGACTTAATTAATAAGCCTCTAGAAACTTTTAACAGCGCTCGTGCTGATTCATCGAAAGACCGGGAATACGTTGTTAGTGCCACTATTGATGCTTGGAGGGAGTCACCTTGGCTAGGATGGGGAATTGTTGATAAAACAGTAACCTGGGGAAATGGGGCATTTGAACTTCCGCTGGGGACTTTTTCCACCTATGCACAGGTTCTTTATTTACACGGCATATTCGGTTTTATTTTCTTTATTAGTGCCCTTGCTTCTACCTTATATTACTTTTGGCAGCCAGCATTAAAAGGTAGCAAAATTTGTCAACAAGCCTTTGCAAGCTTAGTAGCTTTGTATATATTATGTCAGGCAACAAACTTAAGTTGGATGGCAATTTATTTTTGGTTCTTTTTTGTTTGGTTAAGTGCAATTCTTGCCGAAATTAGTCAAGAGCATGTACATATATCTAAATGGGAAGATTTATCACAAATTCAAAATCCAAGTTACCTAAAAAATTAACAATTAACCAATTGCCAAAAAATAAATTTGCAACAGAATTAAAAGCAGAAAAAAGGCAATTAATTCACAACATAAAATATCCTTGTATAAACTAGGATAGTTTTTTTGTGTCTATCATTAAAATTTCCTATTTTTCCCAAATAAATATATTTTACTGAAATAAAATATACAATTTAGTTAGATTTTTATCAAGGGTCATTCACCATGAAAATTTTCACTAAAACATGACTGATTTATCCCTTTTAAAATGAATACTATTAATAACATTCAGCAATTACGCAAACAAAATTTTGGGAAACGTTTCATGGCTAAAATCACTACAATTGGGCAAAGACATTGGAAGGCTTTACTAGCTTGGAATGCTTTTATAATTTTAGCTGCCATGGGAGCAGCGTCTCGTTATCCTAGTGTTTATACAGCTAAAACCCAATTAATTATGCCGGGAACGGGAGGTAATCTTAATGCTAATTTGGGTGTCTTAGGTTCACTGAGAAATGGGAGTCCCAATTTTTATTCTTCTCAGTTCAATGCATTAAAATTGCAGCTTTCTTTCTTGAGTAGTGATACTTTAATGCGGCAAGCATGGGAGAAAGATCCAGAAAAAAGTGAGTTTACTTCACTGTCTCAGTACAAGAGTCTTTTTAGTATTGCTCTGGATGAAGAAACCTCGATTATCTCTGTATATATCACTGGTTCTACCCAAGAAGTTGCACAAGCTAGGGCAAATGCCTTATTAGAGGCTTATCAAAAACGCTTACGGGAACTGCGTCAAAATAATAAAACTACTCGACAACAATTTAGCCAGTCAGAGTTAGAAACAGCAAAAAAGAAATTGCAAAAGTTACAATTGGCTTTAACGAATTTTAAGCAGTCTACTGGTTTAGTAGATGCAGAATTACAAACTCAAGGCATTGTCCAGAGTATCAACCAGCTGAGTAATGCCCAAGCAGAAGCATTGGCTCAAGCTGAATACAGTCAAAAACAAGTCATTGCTTTATCAAATCGACTGAATATGGCACCCCCAGAAGCTATCAATTCTTTGAGCTTGGGAGAAAATCAAGACTATCAGTTTGTACGGGGTAAACTGGCAGAATTAGAAGCAGATTTGCTGAAAAAGCGTAATATTTACACCGATGAACATCCAAGTGTACAAATGCTGCTCCAAGAACGGGAACAGTTACTACGTAAACAGCAAAACTATGTCGCTCAAGCCTCTGGTGGTAATAAAATTGATACAACTGTAAATGGACAAGGACGGGGTAGTTTGATTCAGCGATTAGTTTTGGCAGAAAGTGAAGCTAGTGCGCAACGACAACGGGCACAACAAATACAAACACAATTAAATAATTTGCGAACAAAATTAAAGTCCATTCCATCGCAACGAGCCAAATTAATCGAACTACAGCAACAAGTAGAAATCGCTGAGGGAGTTTACAAGGGTTTCGTGGCTCAAGTGCAACAGACGAATATCGATGCCTTTGATGCTTATCCCAATGTGCAGGTATTTGAACCCCCAACAGTGGGTAGCAGACCTAGGAATCCTAAGCTGATGCTAGTTATACTTAATGCTCTGTTAGCTGCTGTAATTGGTAGTATAGCCTCAGTATTGCTCTTAGAACGTCGCAATCCACTGTTAAGTCCCAAGGATTTGCAGAGATTCAAGTTCCCTATGGTGGTATCGATTCCCCAAATCAGAAATTCTCTGATGAGATGGCAATTTGCTAACGATACAGAACTAGAATTTCAACGCTTGGCATCAGCAATTAGCTTACAGCCTTTAAATAACCGCCGTCTATTAATTTCCAGTGCTATTGAGGGTGAAGGTAAAACCACAGTGACTTTGGGGTTAGCCACAGCTTTGGTGGAATTGGGTTTCCGGGTACTGGTAGTGGATGCAGATTTCCGTCAGCAGGAATTAAGCCGATGCTTGAATAGTTGCTTACTCAAGGGAAACGATTTACCCATGCGAATACAACAAAATTTGGATTTCTTGGCAATGCCCACGCTGTCATATCAAGGAAACACTCTAGAAATGGTGAAAAGGGGGAGGTTTGAAATGGCATTGGCAGCTGCTGAGTCAGATGCTGACTATGACTACGTGTTGATTGATAGTGCTCCCATCAGCCTTACCAGTGAAACCCTGCTGATGAGTGCTATCGTCCCCAATGTATTATTTGTGGTGCGACCAGGTACTAGTTACAGCAGCTCCGTAAATTACAGTTTAGAACAATTGACTACCCATAAAGCCGAAGTTGTAGGCTTAGTTGTCAATGGTGGTGAAACTCCTACTCGACCCTACCAGCAAAAGTCTCAAGATCCTTTGTTTACTTAATCTACCATGCGACGAAGAACAATCTTCCAACTGGCAGCATCTGGTGCGGTGATCGCTACCCTGTGGCATGACGTTCAAAAACAAGACTCCTTTCTTTACTGGCTGGCAGAAAAAGCAGTCAGGGCTGAGGATTCTGGTACCAGGAATGTTGAAATCAGCATAGATTGGGCAACAGTTGTAGCCAACTCTACACCCTTGACCTTTGGCTCCAACGATTTCCAAGTTACTAGTATCAAAAAAGCCACCGACCCCGAATACCGAAACCTGTTGGAGGAAGTTGGTTTTGGTTTAATTCGGATTCACCATGCCAAAATTAGCGATCGCTGGACTAACCAAGATGCTAAAACTTGGGATGTTGCCAAGATTAAAACCATCTACGAGGCTTATTCTGGTAATAAAGCCACAATTGTTCAGAATATTCCTAATTGGGCAAAGTGGATGGAAACCGATGACAATGGTTTATTGAATCCTAAAGAGTACGATAATTATGCTGCCTTCTGTGCTGAGTTGGTAAAAATTATTAACGGGCAACTAAATCACCAGGTGATGTACTGGGAACCCTTGAACGAACAGGATAATCGTTACCACAAGGCAGGTAAATTAGATGAACTGTGGCGGATTTACAATCTCGTAGCCCAAGCAATGAAGGCTCAAGACCCCAGAATTAAGCTTGGTGGTCCGGTACTTACTTGGGACAATTCCGGCAGACTCGCTGGTTTCCTAGAAGCTTGTAAAGACAATGTAGATTTTATTTCTTGGCATCGTTATGCCAGTGGAAATGCGGAAGATTCCACATATAATTTGATGTCTTATACACCTAATTATGGAGAGCAAGTGCGGAGGTTTCGCCAGATTACACAACAATATATTCCCGACCGTAAGCTGCCTTTATTCCTGGGAGAATATAACATCAATTATTCCTGGCAATCCGGTGAGACTCGACAACATACTCACATCGGAGGTGTGTGGTTTGCATCGGTGTTAAAACATCTAGCTGAGGCAGGTGTTGACATGGCTGCATCCTGGAACATCAAAGACGGAGTTTATGGTTTAATTGACCCTGCAAACAAGATGCGACCTGCTGCACAGGTGTTTGCTTGGGCTATTAAATATCTGACTGGTGAGGTGATCAAGACAGATACAAGTCATTCCTTAGTGGAAGCAATGGCAGTTAAACAGGGAGGTGAAAAACGGTCATTGTTGCTGATTAATAAATCTGTTAAACCTGCGAGTCTGAAGGTTGATGGCTTAAGTGGTATTAATAATTCTCAGCCATTACCGATATTTTACTTAGATAAAAATGGAGTCCGGGAAACTACCATTACTCTAGATTCTTTATTCAACAAACCTTTACCTGCTTACTCCCTGGCATTACTCCATCTTGGTCGAATTTCAGGATAGCGGCTTCAAAAACCAAAATATACTTTATCCCAGCGCGGGCAGGATGCCCGTACCACAGGAAAATTGAATGGATTATTTTACTTGTAGGGTGCGTTATGGCATTTGCCTAACGCACCTATATATCTAATCGATGGCGTTGCTGAATCAATGTATGAATCTTCAATAAAAACCTCACCCCGTCCTGCGGACACCCCTCTCCTTACCAAGGAGAGGGGAAGGGGAGCCACTGCGTTGCGCGGGTACTCTACGAGAAGCCTTCGTCTACCCCGCGTTGTAGCAAGTGGCGTGGTGAGGTATATTCTGTAAATTCATACTTCAATTCAGCAACGCCTAATCCATAATTGGATTAACCGTTTTTAACCCTCTCCCCGCAACTTATCCAACACAGTCCTATCTTCCAGGGTCGAAGTATCACCAGATACCTCTTGCCCTGCTGCCAAACTCCGCAACAATCGCCGCATAATCTTACCAGATCGCGTCTTGGGTAAAGCTTCTGTAAAGCGAATTTCTCCCGGACGGGCGATCGCCCCAATTTCCTTGACAACGTGTTGCTTTAGTTCTTTAGTTAATTCTTCACCAGGTTCATAGTCTCCTTCCAAAGTGATAAAAGCGACAACTTCCTCACCTTTAATGTCATCGGGTTTACCCACTACTGCCGCTTCTGCTACCGCAGGGTGGGAAACTAATGCCGATTCTACTTCCATGGTACCGAGGCGATGACCGGATACATTTAACACATCATCAACCCGTCCCATAATCCAGAAGTAGCCATCTTTATCCTTTCTGGCACCATCCCCGGCAAAATAAAGATAATTACCATCCTTGGGGGGAATATGTTCCCAATAGGTGCGACGGAAACGTTCGGGATTGCGGTATACTGTACGTAACATGCTAGGCCAGGGATGGCGTACCACCAGGTAACCACCTTCGTTTTCTCCTACAGGGTTGCCATCCAAATCCACCACATCGGCGATAATGCCAGGGAAGGGGAAAGTTGCAGAACCGGGTTTAGTGGAAATTGCCCCTGGTAAAGGAGTAATCATCGCACCCCCAGTTTCAGTTTGCCACCAAGTATCAACGATGGGACAGCGTTCCTTACCAATCACCCGATGATACCACATCCAAGCTTCGGGGTTAATTGGTTCTCCCACGGTTCCCAACAACCGCAGAGATGATAAATCACGGGCATTGGGATGTTCTTCTCCCATTTTGATAAAAGCACGTACAGCGGTAGGTGCGGTATAAAAAATCGTGACGCCGTATTTCTCTACCACATCCCAGAAACAGCCGGGATTTGATTTCCGGGGGGCACCTTCATACATCAGGGTCGTCGCACCATTGGAGAGGGGACCATAAACAATGTAGCTGTGACCCGTAATCCAACCTACATCAGCAGTACACCAGTATACATCCGTATCTTGGAGGTCGAAGATCCATTTGGTGGTCATATGGGTATATAAGTTATAACCACCTGTTGTATGCACAACCCCCTTTGGTTTGCCAGTACTGCCGGAAGTATAGAGAATAAACAGAGTATCTTCGCTATCCATGGGTTCAGCAGGGCAATCAGCGGATGCACCCTGTTGTAAATTGTGCCACCAATGGTCCCTTCCTGGTTCCATGTGAATTTCTTGTTTGGTGCGCTGTACCACTACAACATTTTCTACACTGGGGACAGCACCATTTGCTAAAGCTTTATCTACTTGGGGTTTGAGGGGAACAATGGCATCTTTGCGGTAGCCACCATCAGCGGTAATTAGCAGTTTCGCTTCCGCATCAATTAGGCGATCGCGCAAAGCTTCAGCACTAAAACCACCAAAAACCACGCTGTGGGGTGCCCCAATTCTGGCACAGGCTAACATGGCAATGGCAGCTTCGGGAATCATTGGCATATAGATCCCGATGCGATCGCCTTTTTTGACTCCCAGTTGTTTCAAAACATTGGCAAATTGGCAAACTTCCCGGTGCAATTGGGCATAGGTAATGGTGCGGGAATCTCCTGGTTCCCCTTCCCAAATAATTGCGGCTTTATTTTTGCGCCATGTGGTGAGATGTCTGTCAAGACAGTTGTAAGAAATATTAATCTTACCGTTAACAAACCATTTGCCAAAGGGTGGTTGCCAATCGAGGACTTTATCCCATTTTTGGAACCAGTGCAACTCGGTTTGTGCTAACTCCCCCCAAAATGCTTCTGGATCGGCTTTAGCTTTGTCATAAAGACGCTGGTAATCTTCCAGGCTTTTGATATGGGCATTTTGGGAAAACTCTGTACTGGGGGTGAATAAGCGCTTTTCTTGGAGGATTGATTCTATAGTTGATTCAGCCATGGTGATTTACTAATTTGCGTTGTAACCCAAAACTATTTTGTACGCAAATTTACCAAAAATCTTTTGAGTTTTTTTAAGTTGGCAGGGAATTGCCAGCTAAATCGGACTAAAATCCCCAAAATTGAGGGGATAGTCACGCATTCAAAAGTCAGTTCCTCACGGTCAAATCCCACAACCAAACAATTTGCACCATTCAAGGGCAAGTGTAGAGAAACCGGGTTTCTTAAGATTATTGACCTGTAAAATCCTACATTTTGGTTTAGAAACCCGGTTTCTAAAGTCAGTTCCCCAGGAGAAAATCCCACAACCAAACAACTTGCACCATTCAAGGGTAAGTGTAGAGAAACCGGGTTTCTTAAGATTATTGACCTGTAAAATCCTACATTTTGGTTTAGAAACCCGGTTTCTAAAGTCAAATCCCACAACCAA
>JAAUYD010015636.1_pt1 | contig 18759 bp, 15 predicted proteins | sample 7278101 | NCBI WGS metagenome assembly JAAUYD01 (sample SAMN14350128, study PRJNA611818) | marine sediment metagenome | isolation source: surface marine sediment (0.6m) | place: French Polynesia: Moorea | collected 2018-08
ACTGTTCAAATTCTCTAGCAATTAAACCAATTTCTCCCTCAGCAGGAGGGTAATTATCATTGAGACGAAAAAGATTATTATAGACAGCATTCTCAATGATTTCAGGAACCTGTTTAGTTTTCAAACCAATCTCTTTGCTAAACCCTGTAGATACCCATTTCCCCTTAACTTTTTCAGGTTCTAAGAGTTTCCTAGAAAATTCTTCAATGTTGACAGTTTGTCGTTGTCCAATCATAATTCATTTACCCCTCTAAATCTCTTAATTGAGGTTCATCTTTTCCTGTATGTAACCAGTAAATAGGAGCAATTAAACCAAAAGGTATCCATAAGTCGGTTCTATCAATTACCCCAACTGTTACCCTATCGGGACGTTTTTCTACTTTAACATTAGGAGTTGCATCAGGATATTTAACCCCAAATGCAGAACAAAAAAAATAATTCATGGGACATTTCCACTCCTTTTTCCATCGAGACAATATTTGCTCTGTTTGATAGTATTTTTTATTCATAAATTTGGAAATTCTATAACGATAATTCCACATCCCAGGTTGCTCTGCTTTACTCCAAACAATAGCAATGGGATAATTGCTCAAAGACTTATTTTTCTTAAGTAATCTAGAGCTTAATGCTGATTGCAAACTAGCTAAACCCTGAGCATAGTTTATATCTTGTTCTTGTGTAGGCAAAGTTCCCTCTAACATAATAAATAGTCCTGATGCTTCAGCATATTCTTCTAGATAGGGTTCTATTTCTTTAAGATTTCTATTTTGTAGTTCTGTAAAAATTTCTCCTGAAAAATCTTTACAAGTTATATCAAATTCCTGATTATTAAACTTAGCATTCATCTTAATCTTAATTTCATATTCTGGAAGTGACTCAGGGTTATTACTACGGTAAGTTCCAGCAACTTCTAAACCCGTCTTTAGAATATTCTCTGCTAGTTCAATGAATTTCTTAGTATCATCATTCTTAGCAGTAATGGACTCAATAGGACTATCTATTCTTACTTGGGACCGATAAGCTAAAGCAGCTAAATAAGCAGTTTTTCCGGAACTTCTAGGACCAATCATCCGAAATTCTGTACTTCCTGATAATTCTTCTTGTTTTTGTTGAAATGGACTCAACATAATTATCGTTTAAAATAAGGTTCACTATTCTTCTAGTCTAATTCCTGTTGCTAACCAGTATAAAGGAGGAATCAATCCATAGGGAGACCATTGACGCGGGTCTCTTAAAGTCGCTGCATCTTCTTCAGGAGTACCATCCTCTTCAAAAAGACAGTTGGGACGAGGATCAAAATTTTTCAAATCATCCCCTAAAATACCAAACGCAGAACAAGCAAAAAATTGTAAGCGATCAGGTTTAAACTTTTGTGTTAGAAATTTATAAGTTTCTGGTAAACGCACTTCAAATAAGTCTTCATCTGGGTCAAGACGACAAGGCCAAAGTTCTCCTCGTTCGCATTTGGTCATTACCACTGCAATGCGTAATTCTTTCAAGTCTGGATTTATTCTTTCTCGTCCCGATAGTTCCTCGTATAACTTTTCAAATGCAGGTTTATACAGTGAGATATCATTTCGTGGTTCCCAGTCTGTCATCATGATCATCCATCCATCAGTGCTGAATAAATCATCTATCCAAGTTTTGATATCGTCTTGTTTATCAGTACGGGGAATATCATAAAAAAACTCTCCTGGAAAGTCTTTTGTTAACAAATCCAGTTCAATTCCCTTGCGCTGTTTATTTCCAGGAATTTTAATTATAAACTGATACTCTGGTAAGGTGTCCCATAATTTTGGATCATACGAATTACCAGCAATACTCATACCTTGTTCGAGAATATCTATGACTAAATCAATGAGTTTTTTAGTTTCATTAGTACGACAAATAACTTCTAATCCTGGATATTTATCTTCAAGTCTTTGGGGACATCTGGCCAGAGTAGCAAGGTAAGAGGTTTTTCCAGAACTTCTAGCACCAAAAATACGAATATCATTAGAAATGTTAGACATAAGCTAATTGAGATCCTAAATAGACCCAAGGTAATTCTAATAGATTGGGATTTTTAATGGTAGTGACGAAAAATCGAGGACTCAGATAAGGGGGTTTAGAGTTATGCTCTCGGATAATATCTAATGCTAAATCAAAATAAGTGTCTTTGATATGTTGATTATATTTAAACCAGTTAATTAACTGTCTTTTTTGTGCATTATATTGCCATTTTTCATGATCTTTTTGTAAATCATAACCCCATAAATCAGCTTTATGAATAGCGATAACAAGATGTTTCACATTTGAACAATTTTTCCTGATTAAAGCTAACCATTCTTTTAGTTGAGTTCTCCAAGTTTCCATATTTAATTGATCAGGGGGTTTGGTATTATCCCTTGAAACAATTGGTCGATTAGTCCTAATATAAGGAGGAACTAATAAGACTACTGCGAGACTCTTGCTAACTGTTTCTAACAGCTTTTCGTAATCTTCAGGATTCTTTTTTCTCCAGTCAGGATTAGACCAAGCTTCTCCAGGAGTATCTATCCAATCTACCCTAATTTCTTTTCCTACTCCAGAAGGAAGATCAACACTTAATAATAAAGATCGGGGTGCTTGTAATTGATAAGTGCCAGCAATTTCAATCTCTTCTGTTTGGGGTATTTTTTGGCTAAAATTTTCGTCATCTGAAGCTAGAGGAAAACCCTCTTTTTCTGAATTATTATTAGACGGAACAAAAGAGAATTGTTCTATTAAATCTTGAGGATTGGGTGTAATAATTCTCACATTTTTGTTTTTTTTAGATACAGTTCCTTTAGCTAAAGCAACTATCATACTGGTTTTGCCAACTGCTCGATTTCCAATAAAAATAACACTCATGAATCAATTTAAGTGGTTAGACAAAATTAAAGTTAACTGTGAGACGAGGAGTCAGGATTTCCTCACTACGTTCCGGCGCTATTGCACAGGAGTCAAGAGGAATTCATCGGGAAAACATTTTTTAACATAGTGCTGTTTATTTATGTCCCACTACTTAACTACAATTTTTACTTTTTGTGAATCACATAACAGAAACGACCAATCTTGGGAGGATTGTTGGCCATTAAGTTAGTGGTAATGGTTTTTAAGCCTCTCATAAAGTTTAACAGATTTTGAGTTTTTGAGCCATCTTCTGGGTTATCTCTTCCTGGTTGTAAATTCCACTTTTGCCACCAATTTTCTTCAGGTAAATTCTTTAAAACAACATCAATTTCAAAAATATATATTCCAGGTTCTGGAAACTTATTAGCATCAATTGTTGTAATAAAGTTCAACTCTTCTGCTTGGTTATTACTGTCTTTTATTACTTCCCATTGGTCAAGATCGATGATTCTTTTAAAAGAAGTGCTATCTTCATATAATTCTGTTACATCTTTGAATTCTCTAGATAATTTTTCAAACATTTGAATGTTTTTAATCGTACTAATAGAATTGGCATTTAGTTCTGTTATTGGATTATCAGAGAACAAATTAACACTATCTTCAATGGTGATGATTTCTGTTTGCTCCCTGGGTATTTCCCAGAATTGTTGTTTTTCATCTTTTGCTTGAACTTTAACTAAACTATTTTCTAGTTTCCAAGGTTGAAGAACTGCTTGATCTTCAGAAGGGTAACTGACAACTTCTTTATCTAAGTAGGTAATTTTATTAACTAACTTATGAGGAGAAAACAGGGTTAACTCACTGTCTTCCATGAGTTCATTTCCTCTATTTTCTATGCTTTTGAAATAATTGATTACATCTTCATAACGACCAATAAAAATCACATAAAAAGGACGCAAACTTTCAGCAGATTGGGAATTCGGAAAAGTAAACTTTCTTATTCTACCTTGTTCTTGGACATGAACTGTACCTGAAAATTCACTTTTAATTGCCCAAACACCTACGACATAATCTTGATTTTTATTGTTAAAATAAGTGTCTTTTATTTTTTGATTAACGATAGTAACATCTCCATCCGCTTGATCTAAATCTGTTACCATTACCAATAAACTATCTTGTTGATTTGGCGGTATAATAAACTCTTGAAGGGGAATAGAAATATTAGGAAAATTAGGATCACTGCTATTATAAAATATTGGTGATTGTGCCTTCTTAAAATCGCTGCGGGTGATGGTTTTTCCTGAACGATAGTAACTGGAATTACTTTGCGATCGCAAATTACTCAAAGACAAGGTATCATCCAAAAGTTTGAGGGTCTGCACATAACGACTATTGCGATCGCTGACATACCCTAACATGGACTGAGATCCATCCACACTAATCATAATATCAAGAGAATCTGACAAAGGAGAGAACTCAGAAACAGCAGGAATAGTACAAGAAAAAGGGACTTCTACCTGACCACAAGATTGTATCATCAGGGAGGTTGCTATTAAGAGAACTAAGCAACGGGGACGGATCATAAAATTATTTTAAAATTAACGAACCTTACTCTTTGATCCTAAGACCAATTCCCAAAAATTGCCAAAGTTTCAATATTTTAACTTTATTGACGATTTTTTAAGACAGAGTCAATCCAAAACTTGAAAGGGTTTATATTATAAGTGTGTTTGTTATTTTAACCGTTGTTCCCTTTTTTATACTTTATTTATGTTTGGTGCTATTTACTATAATTGACTATCATGAGCAACTTATCTCAGTTATACATACGAAGACCAACTGATGATCAGCTTTATGACCATTTACATAATGGAAATCATTGTTATGTATTTAGTCCTCCAAAAATGGGAAAAACCTGTTTGTTGAACAGTTTAAAACTACGGTTAATTCATGAAACACTTCAACCTCCGAAACGACCAGTTCAATGTGCTGTGATTGCTCTTAGAAATTGTTTTCATAGCACTGAATCTACAAAACATACTGAAGTTAAATGTTATAAAATATTAATTGAGAATTTAGTTAAAGATTATGATAAAACTTATAATAAATCTCTTAGCGATGATTTAGAAAATATATGGAAATATTTGGATGAAGAACGGTTATTAGAGGATTTTTTGGAAAAGATTTTACTAAAAAAAACTCAGAGTGATGTGGTTATTTTTATAGATGAATTTGATTCCTTATTTGAACTTAAATTTTCTTCTCATAAGTTTCCAGAAAAATTTTTAAAATCTCTTCAAGATTGTATACAAGAACCAAAGATATCTTCACGAATTACTTTTGCTATATTTAGTCGAAAATTACCTTATACGTATCTTCAGAAGTTACCTATCGGATTATCAATCATTAATATTCCTGACTTTCAAGAAAAGAATCTGAAAGAATGGTCAATTCTCTCAGAAAAATGTAATAATTCTGAAAAAGTTGTCACAACCATTTTTAAATGGACTAATGGACAACCACTCCTAACTTATGGTATCTTAAATACCTGTTTAAAATTGTCAGATTCTAGTGCTTCCAGAGGTAAAGGAGAAGTTAGTATTGAAAATATTGACAATATTATAGAATCAAAAAAAATTTTTACTGATGACTCTATTAAGCCTATTTTTGACATAATTGAACAACAGATATCCAATAATATTGAGTTATTAAACCTTTATAAGCAAATTATTTGCGAAAAACCAATTCCATATACAAAGACTTCAGAACAAAATAAGTTATTAAATTTAGGATTACTAATTAATAGTAACAAAAAATTAGTAATTCATAATGAAACTTACAAAAAAAGATTTGATCAAGCTTGGATAGATAAAAAAATCAAGGATTTTCAACAACGAGAAATTACAAGCTTTCAGAACCTTCTCAAAAAAATAGACGAATTTCAAAATATTCTACTGCCTATTACTAATCTGGTTCTTTTCTTAAGTTCGTTTTTTTTTATACTATTCTCGAGAATTTTAGGCTTTTTATTATTAATGATTAGTGTGCTTATTGGTCTAGTTTTATGGAAACCGTCTTTAGCTGAAGGAATTAGAAATTATACCAAAAATCCCAACAATAAATTTGCTAAACTTTTTTCAATAATTAGGAACTATCAAAAACCAATATTGTTGTTTATCATTGTTGTGTTAATACTTATAGTTATCTCACCATTTCACTTGATAGAAAGAAAAGGTAAAGAAATTCTTAAGATGAAAGATGGAAATGTCAATATAGAACTTTTAGAAAGTGCCATAAAAAATGGTCAAGATTTACAACAACTTCATTTGGTTAATCGTATTCCACTCTTGCGAAAGGCAATGCCAACTTCTCCTCTACTTGCGTTGCAACAAGTTTATGAGAAAATTAAGGAATCGAATAGACTAGAATTGAATAACAAAGAGAAAATTATGGCCATCGGTTCGTTTCAAGAAAGTCCTAGTAATAAAATTGTAGCAGGAGGCGAATATGGAACCCTTCGTGTTTGGTGTTTCTTTGAATCAAAAGATTGCAAATCAAAACCTATAAATACTAAGCAAACGCCGATTAAGAGTTTAAGTGTTAGTTCTGATGGAAAAAGGATTGCAACTGGTGGACCTGGAGGAAAAGTCAAATTGTGGGATGTATCAGAATCATCAGGTTTGAAAGAATCAAAACAGTTAAGAGAATGTGGAGATGAAACTGTTGAGAGCCTGGATTTTAACAAAAATGGTGGGTATCTTGCTGCTGGAACAAGGAATGGTAAGCTCTGTGTTTGGGACTTGTCTAATGAGAATCAATTAAAACCAGCTGAAGTTGACGAACCAAGAAATCGTAGAATCAAGAAAATTAGTTTTATTCCTAATAGTAATTCTCGAAAATCTGACTATATTGCTACAGCTAGTGCTTCTGGAGTGATTAAATTTTACTCTTTGGAGAAGGATGAAGGAACCACTGAGATCAAGCTAAAACATTCTAACTGGAAACCACATAATACTTCAGAGGAAGATAATAATGACTCTTATATTCAGGACTTTAGCTTTAATAAAAAGGGAAGCCAAATTATAACTGCTGGAAAGGATGGAAAAATAAAGGTTTGGAAATTGAAAGGAATAGAGCAAGAGCCTCAACAATTGTATGAATGGACAATATTCGACAGAAGTAATGCTCCGCATCACCCGTTTATTTTGGTGAGCTTCGACCAAGACAACGATCAATGGATTGCTGTTTTTGAGAATAACAATATACTAAATTTCTCCGAGTTAAAGACACGACATACCTGTCTCATACCATCAGAGCAGGAAAACTCAAATACATCATCACAAGACAAAGAATGTCCTAAAACAGATAACATTTTGAGAACCTATGGCTCCGATCATGAAAGCATCCACGACATAGGTGTGTTTACCGACTACAAGATTACAACAGTTATAACAGGAGGAAAAGAAGCTTTTGCCTCAATCTGGAACTTAGAACGTTTAAGTAAATTGACATTAGATACTTGGAATCCGCAAGGTGATGCTGAAATCACAAGCTTAGAGATTCGCGCTTATGATCAATCTACACAATCTTTTTATGTTCTTGGTCTTAATGATAAGAATGAAGTTGTCATCTGGGATAAACACTTTGGGCCAGAGAGGGACCCCGACTTAGAGGACTTGCCTCCTAGCATGAAAATAGCTACTATTAAATTTAAACATCAGAAACTGCGCTTTGTTACAGGTTCTCAAGATGGAAAACTTAGATTCTGGGATTATATCCTAGAGGGGAAACCCAATCGTACTATCGATGTTAGTCACCAGGGAAACCATATTATTCAGATAGGTTTCAGTCCTAAGGATAATCTCTTTGTTGTAGCTTATGATAATGGTACAGTAAAGCTATTTGTTGATGATAAAGCTAAGGAAGATATACCTATTCGGTCGGGACCAAACATAAAGTTCATCCAATTTAGCAAAGATGGTAAATATTTAGTTTTAGCAGGAGGCAAATACGCATCAGTTTGGAAGATATCTGCTAACCAGGAGATTCAAAAGAGTGATGGTAAAGAATTAAGGGACGAAAACGTCAGTTTTGCTCTTGGTATTAGTAGTGTTGCTTTTACTCCCAATGGAGATATTGCCATCTCTTCTAAGAACGAAGACAAAATATCCTTATGGAATACATCAGGTAAATATCGTAACGATGATTTTAACTTGAATACATCAGATGTTGATCAATTAAGTGCAGTTTATGGTTTCAGTTTCGGTAAAGTAAATAGCGGTTTATTTAATTTATTTAATGCTAATCCAACTTTACTCGCAACTGCAGTACATAAGAAGGATCAGAACACTAATATAATTCAAGTATGGGATTGGGTTCATCGCAAACTCATTGCCGAATTCAAAAGTAGTTTAGAAACCATCAATACTATTAGGTTACCGCCTGATGATCAATGTGGTTTTTATCGTCACAATTGTGTCATTGTTGGAGGAAAAGGAAATGCTTCCTCAGGAGAATTATTTAAACTGTACAACTTAAAGCAATTATTAGAGGAGAGTCGCGATTGGCTAACACATTATCAAGATTATCGTGCTATCAATGAATCCGAATGAATTAAATAACCTCTACTTTACTCTGTTTAAGATGACCATCTTCTAATTCTACAATGCGATCAGCTACGTCTAAAATACGGTTGTCATGGGTAACAATTAAAATTGTACACCCTTGTTCTTTCGCTAATTTTTGCATAATGTTAACCACATCATGACCCGATTTACTATCAAGAGATGCGGTAGGTTCATCAGCTAAAACCATCTTAGGATGACTCACCAATGCACGAGCGATCGCAACTCTTTGTTTTTGTCCTCCAGAGAGGTTTCCAGGATAATAATTGATGCGTTGTCCTAATCCTACTGCTTTTAATATTTCTTGGGTTTTTTGTTTAATTTCTTCTTTAGAATATTGAGAATGTAACTCCAAGGACATAGCTACATTTTGTGTTGCTGTTAAACATTCTAAAAGGTTATGAGATTGGAATATATAACCGATATTACGTCTAATTTTTACTAATTGATGTTTCTTAGCACCAACTAACTCTTGTCCTAACACTTTAAGACTTCCTGTTTGTGGCGATCGCAGTCCTCCCATTAGGGTTAATAAAGTGGTTTTACCCGAACCCGAAGGACCTTTTAAAATCACAACTTCCCCTGATTGTAAGGTCAAATTAATGTTAAAAAGGATCTGTTTTCTTAACTCTCCTTTCCCATAATAGTGATTCAGTCCATTAATATTAATAACAGGTAAATTATTCATAATTGACATAACTAAATTATAATTGAAAAACTGATAATTGCTCAGTGATCACTCTTAAAAGATATCCGCTGGATCAGCAGCGTGTAACTTACCCACAGCAATAATACCAGAAATACAACACATCAAAACTGTTAAAATTAGAACAGTAATTGCTCTTGATGTTAGCATCATAATCGGCAAACCCGTCGCTTTAGCTGCATTATAGTAAAGTAACATTGAAAAAGAAACACCTGGAATAAACCCAATACATCCTAGAATTATCGCTTCTTGAAACACGACTGTTAATAAATAAAAATCGGTATATCCCATCGCTTTTAAGGTAGCATATTCAGGTAAATGGTCGGCTACATCTGTATATAAAATTTGATAAACAATAACCGTTCCTACTACAAACCCCATAATAGTTCCTAAAGTAAAAATAAAACCGATCGCCGTTCTATTTTGCCAAAAGTTTTTCTCATGTTGTATCAGTTCTTCCTTAGAATAAAAACTAATATCTTCATAGTTAAAGTTTTTCCGTAAAAACTCAAGATTTTCTTCTAAATTAGCCTCTGGTTTTAATTTGATTACTCCGATATCAATTAACCCTTGCTTCCTGTCAGAAAATAAGCGAAAAAAATTAACATCACTGGTAATAATTGTCCCATCTATACCGAAAGAAGTTCCTAAAGGAAAGATTCCCCCAACTGTTATTTGACGGTTCCCAATTTCTGTTTTAACTGTTTTTTCTGACTCAAATAATTCAGGAATGGGACCAAATTCTTTTCGAGCAAGACTATCATATAAAACAACATCTTGCTGTTGGGTTACTGATATATTTTCTGGAACACCAGGTAACATAATAACGTTTTTTTCAGGGTTTAATCCCACATTTAAAATGTTATATTTTTTTCTTTCTATGGGATTCTTCCAAGTAGAAAACCCGACATAAATAGGGGTCACACTTTTGACTTCATTCACTCCCAAAATTTCATATAATCTACGTTGAGAAAAGCTTCTAATTTCGATTAAAGTATCCGTTTTAGAATTAATCACAAAAATATCACCGTCTAAACTTTGATGAAGTCCCACAGCACTATCAAATAAAGCATCCCTAAACCCCAACTGCATAAACATTAAAATATCAGCAAAGGTGATTCCTGCTAATGCAACTAATAAACGGGTTTTTTCATGGGTTAATTGTAACCAAGCTAAAGGAGTTTTCATAATAATGAAAGTTAAAATCTTCCTAGTAATATTTACATCGTAACAATTAATCAATCCCACGCATTAATTATTTTTAAAAGATTGAATTTCTGTGATAACTTTGGCATAGGTAAGCCCCGAAACTTTAGCACTTGATTCTGGGGTTAACAAGATTTCAACTTCAACCACTCTGACATCAACATCGGCTGCAGGATCACTATCTAAAACGTCTTTTTTGCCAATTTGTAAACCAATTTGATGAACGGTTCCTTCTAAGGTTCCTATAAAGCTATTATTATCACTTTTAATAATCGCTTTTTGCCCTATTCTTACTTCGTTAATTTGACTTTCGTAAACCTCAGCAACCACCATCATTTGGTCGGTTTGACCCAGTTCTAAAATCCCTTTCTTATCATCAACTTTTTCTCCTGGATAGGTATGGATTTGCAGCACTTGTCCATCCATGGGAGACTTAATATAAGTTAAGTCTAGATCCGTTTTGGCTTCCACCAATTGAGCCATCGCTCTATCTAATTCAGCTTGAGCTTTGTAAACATCAACGGGACGAATTTCTGCGATACGATTTAAGTTAGCTTTGGCTGCAATTATTTGTTGGCCCAGACTGTTGATTTCTTTACGAGATTGTGATTGTTCTGCTGCAATTTCTTCTAGTAATGTATTGATCGTTTTATTCAATCTTTCTTGAGCTTCAAGTAAACTTTTTCTGGCTTGATCTAATTCTAGTTGACGTTGCTCTAATTCAGATTGAGAAATGACTCCATCGACTGCTAAATTTTCATATCTTTGATACTCTCTCTGAGCGTCTTGCAACTCAGCATTTAACCGTTCAATGGTAGCTGCTTGTTGTCTTTTTTCCCCGTCTAATTCCATTTGTAATCGTGCAATAGTAGCATGATTCGTCAACATTTCTCCTTCTAACTCTGCTTCTAATTGTTTAATGATAGCTTCTTGTGCCTCAATTTCCCCTTGTTTCGGTCCGGCTTTAACAATTTCTAAGTTAGCTTGGGCAACCTTAACTGTTTCTTGTGCTGCCTTAAACGCAGCTTGTTTACGGTTGATATCATCCAAAATAGCAAGGTTTTGTCCTGTTTTTACCCTTTGGCCCTGTTGGACTAATAATTGCTGAATTTTTGCCCCTCCTTGGGTGGGTGGTGGTGCTAAATTAATCACTTCCCCTAAGGGTTCGATTCGTCCCAAGGCTGAGATCGCTTCTACTTGCGGTGAGTTAACAGCGGTGTTAACTGTGGACTTTGGCGATCGACTACGACTTAGGTTCAAAGTATAAAACGTTGTTACCCCCATCAGAGTAACCCCTAGAATAGAAACGGCCATTACCCACGGTTTCCCTTTTTTAGAAAGTAGGGTCTTTTTAAACTCTAGTGCTTGTTCTATCATTTTTTACTACACTCACTCAAGAATTAGACTAGACTGTACAGTTTGATTATAAATCAATTTACTAAAATCAACTAGGGGTTAACCATGGTTGACCCCTATAAATAAGAAGACAGTCTGTGTTCTTATCTACCAGGAATCCCCACATACCAGAAATAGGTAGCCATAGGAATGACCGTGGCTAAAACCATCAGAACCACAACCCAGATCGTTGCACTGGTATCATCGGTATCTTCAGCGCTGGTAAAAGTGCTTTCGATGTTCAGTTCTTGAACTTCAGGGGGACCGGGATCGGGGTTTCCGGATAAAACAGCCACTAAGCGATCGCCCGCTTCAAGAAAAGCTTCATTATATTTAGCTCCCTGACGTAAAGGAACCGCAACGGTTTCTTTAACCACACTCGTAGCAATGTCATCGGTTAATAAGGACTTGGTATCTTCTCCTTGACGCAGAGCAGTTTTATTGGTGAAGGTATCCACCACTAAAATCACTTGGTTAGCCTGTTCTTCGGCCGTAGGATACCATTGACTGAAAATATCATCGGCCAACCCCTCCATAGTGATACCATAATCTAAGCGACGCACAGCAATGAGTCTAACTTCGATGCCAGTATTTTTCCCTAATTTTTCTAATTGGCCGCTTAAGCGGTTTTCATTAGCAAAACTAATGGCATCTGCTTGATCAAGTACCCAAGTATCCCCTCCTGCACTTAATACAGGGAGATCATAAACCCCGGTAGCAGCAGCAGGGAGGCTGAGGGAACAAAAAGCGATCGCTAAACAGAGTATGAGTCCTATGACGTATTTAATGGGTTTCATAGCAAATCGTTGAATGAAGATCATAGCTGAATTTTTCACTATTTTCACATACAAAGGCGTACCTGGAAACAGAACTGGGCTGTGCAAAAGGCCAATACTTTCATATTGACATAGAAGACATTGAGAGAGAAAAGGACTATCCAAACTGGATTTGCTATCAGTCCTTGTGCCAGTCAAACAATCTTCCTAATTTCCCTATTCCCTGACTGACCATTTACCGATAATATGAATAATGCTGAATGAACCTTAACTGTAAAATCAATTTTAGGAAATGGTAAACTCCGCCCCATTTCCTCCCCATCATGATTAAACTGACGGGGTTGTTAGCGGTAAATTTAAAGATTAATGAACCAAGAAATATTTGAAAAAGTAAAAACCATCGTTATTGACCAACTTGAAGTAACAGAGGACGAAGTAACCCCAGAGGCCAACTTTGCCAATGACTTGAAGGCTGATTCTTTAGATACAGTAGAATTAGTAATGGCTTTAGAAGAGGAGTTTGACATAGAAATTCCTGATGAGGCTGCTGAACAAATTGCCACGGTAGAAGCAGCTGTGGAGTACATCGAAAAAGAACAGGCTAAAGGTTAATAACCAAAGTAAGTATCTTTATCCCCCCATCTCCCCTCCTAAGTGCAATGCTGGGTAGAGCAATTTTTTAATAAGGGAAAATCATGACAAATTCACAATTAAAGCGAGTAGTGGTAACCGGGTTAGGTGCAATCACCCCCATTGGCAATACCTCAACAGACTATTGGCAAGGTCTAATGAGTGGACAAAGTGGGATCACCGAAATTACCCATTTTGATCCCTCCACACACCCTTGTCGGATTGCTGGTGAAGTAAAAGGATTTGATCCCCATGACTACCTAGATCGCAAAGAAGCAAAACGGATGGATCGTTTTTCTCAATTTGGAGTAGCAGCCAGCTTACAGGCTTTAGCGGACTCTCAGTTAGTGATTAATGACCTGAATGCAGAGCAAATTGGGGTAATTATCGGTACAGGAGTGGGGGGGATCAAAGTTCTCGAAGATCAACAAGAAATTTATTTAAACCGAGGTCCGGGTCGTTGTAGTCCTTTTATGATTCCCATGATGATCGGTAATATGGCCTCAGGGTTAACCGCCATTCGGATCGGAGCTAAAGGACCGAATACCTGTACCGTAACTGCTTGTGCTGCCGGGTCTAATGCCATTGGCGATGCTTTTCGTCTGGTGCAACGAGGTTACGCTAAAGCTATGATTTGTGGCGGAACCGAAGCCTCTGTTACCCCCTTATCCTTAGCCGGTTTTGCTGCAGCTAGAGCCTTATCAACCCGTAATGACGAACCTCAACGGGCCAGTCGTCCTTTTGACAAAGATCGAGATGGCTTTGTGATGGGAGAAGGCTCAGGAATTCTACTCCTGGAAGAATTAGAACACGCCTTAGAACGGGGGGCTAAAATTTATGGGGAAATAGTAGGTTATGCCATGACTTGTGATGCTTACCACATGACAGCCCCAGTACCCGATGGTGCCGGTGCTACCCGTGCTATGGAATTAGCCCTAAAAGATGGGGGCATTTCTCCTGACACAGTTAGTTATATTAATGCCCACGGAACCAGTACCGCAGCTAATGATGTCACTGAAACCAAAGCCATTAAAAAGGCGTTAGGGGAGCATGCTTATCGCATTGCTGTGAGTTCCACTAAATCGATGACGGGTCATCTATTGGGAGGTTCTGGGGGCATAGAAGCAGTAGCAACGGTCATGGCCATGGCTAATGATCGCATTCCCCCAACCCTTAATTTAGATAATCCTGATCCTGAGTGCGATCTTGACTATGTGCCTTATGAGAGTCGTCCCTTAGAGATTGATGTGGCTTTATCTAATTCGTTTGGGTTTGGCGGACATAACGTGACGTTAGCTTTTAAAAAATATCGTTAGCTCGATGTTTTTGGGCAGTTCATCATCAATCAAAAATAGGTTTTGTTTCTCCTAAATCTAATAAGATGTAGGAGACTTTATAATTTTTGTTGATCAAAATAATTCAATAATATGCCTCAACAGTTTTCATTATTCGTTCAGTAAAATGTTTTTAATTATTGGTTAAAGAAAAAGAAAGGTTTTGGATAATCCTTTAATCTATTGATCATTAGATAAATAATAAAAATAGATTAAATATTAACTTAAATTTTCCTATTTTCTCTCCTAAAGAAACAAAATTGTTCGAGAAGACAGGTTTACGCTAAAATATTAGTGAGGGCTTTGTTGTAGAAACAAGCAATAAAAAACTCCACGGCTACAATTTAAAATAGCAAGGCATTTCCTTAGAAATTGTTAAGAAAAATAAAAAAGATTACACTCCCTTTGATCATGGACGGAAAATGGCAAATTGGTTCTTTATTGGGCATTCCCCTTTATATTGATTCTTCTTGGTTCTTTATTTTAGGATTAGTTACTCTGGTAAATTCTCAAGAAATAACCCAACTAAACTTAGTGGGAAACCTCTGGTGGTTGGCTTGGGTTGCAGGGTTAATTTTGGCTTTATTCCTTTTTATTTCCGTACTTCTCCATGAATTAGGTCATAGTTTAGTGGCATTGGCTCAAGGAATTAGTGTGAACTCCATAACCCTGTTTTTGTTTGGGGGAGTGGCCGCCATCGAAAAAGAATCAGAAAACCCCACAGGGGCATTTTGGGTAGCTATTGCCGGTCCATTGGTCAGTTTAGGATTATCCGTTCTCCTCTTTACCCTTTTGCAGACTCTTCCGCCTCGTGAAAACTTGGACATGATCGGTCGTTTATCCGTCTATATGATGGAAGATACCGCCAGAATTAACCTAGTCTTAGGGATTTTTAATTTAATTCCAGGTCTACCTTTGGATGGGGGACAAGTTCTCAAAGCCATTGTCTGGAAACTGAAAGGCGATCGCTTTACAGGAGTCCGTTGGGCAGCCGCTAGTGGTCAATTAATCGGTTGGTTGGGTATTAGCTTCGGTCTATTGTTAATCCTCTTAACAGGAACCATTAGTGGACTCTGGATCGTCTTTATCGGTTGGTTTGTACGACGCAATGCCGAAAATTATCAACGAATTACTCAATTACAAGAAAGTCTCTTAACCATTAAGGGGAGTGATATCATGACCCGTGAATTTCGGGTGGTTAATGCTCATCTGAGTTTAATCCAATTTGCTCAAGATTATCTGCTCAGTGAACTTCATGATCACATTGTTTATTTTGCTGCATCAGAAGGACGGTATCGGGGATTAATTGTCATTGAAGACTTACAAAATATTGAGCGCAGTCAGTGGAATACCGTAACGTTATGGGATATTGTTCATCCTTTAAATACCATTCCCTCAGTAGTAGAAAAAACCCCCGTCGTCACCATTATTGAAAAGCTAGAAGCCATCAATGAGCGTTATATTACTGTATTATCCCCTGCCGGTGCCGTAGCAGGAATCATTGATCGGGGGGATATTGTCAAAGCGATCGCAGCTTATCATCAATTACCCATTCCTCAGAGCGAAATTAAACGCATTAAAGAAGAAGGTACTTATCCAAGTTATTTACAATTACCCGCCATCGCTAAAACCCTTGACGGTGTAGAGTCTGACTATGAGAAGTTGAGAAAGCAAAAAATAGAAAATAAGGAGTGAGTGTAACACATAGATGAGATAATGATCCAATGGGTTGATATAGGGCAAAATGAGCAAGGAGAATTCTGCATTAGAGTCTAACTCATCTCAAACCACCATTATTGCCATTATTAATGGGAAAGGAGGTGTAGGTAAGACCACAACGGCGGTCAATGTGGCCGCTATTTTAGCTGAAAAACAAGACGTTTTACTGGTGGATGCTGATCCCCAAGGTTCGGCCAGTTGGTGGACGCAACGGGGTAAACAAGGGGTAGATTTTGATTTAACAGAAGAAAATAACCCTAAAATCTTGCAAAAACTTCGTAAAGTAGAAGAATATGATTTAATTGTTGTGGATACACCCCCGGCATTGCGGTCTGAAGCTCTAAAATCAGTAATCACCTGTGCAGACTATATCATCTTACCCACACCCCCAGCGGCCATGGATTTAACCGCACTCATCGAAACAGTTAAAACGGCAGTTATACCCTTAAAGGTCGCTCATCGGGTATTATTAACAAAAGTAGACTCTCGCAGTTTAAAGGAAACCCTAGAGGCTCAAAACACTTTACTAGAATTGGGAATTCCTGCTTGTCATGCCTTTGTTCGTCAATACAAAGCCCACGAGAGAGCGGTTTTAGACGGGGTTCCCATTACCGAATGGCGTGGCAAAAATGCTAAAGAGGCTCAAGCTGATTATCGCCGAGTGGTAGAAGAATTACAACGGGATTGGAATCAATTATGACAACAAAAAAGTTATCAGATTTAATACAAGAAGAAGTAACAAACAAGTCAGAAACCGTTTCTGAAACAGCGCAAACTCCTACGATTCCAAGCAATCGTAGTCGTATGACTAAAGCACAATTAGATGAACTGATCACCCAATTAAACCAAGCCTTACAACAAGAAAAAAAACAAGTTGATACCTTACAAAATCAACTTAAAACCTTAGAAACTGAACTTAAAGACGAAAGAGCTTTAAGTCGTCGTCTGCAAACTGAATTACAAGCAGCAGAAGACTATCAATCCCAATTAAACGAACAAAAACAATTAGTCGAAAAACTCTATACCCAACTGCAACAAAAAGAAGAGTTGGCTATGGAATTAGCCGAAAAAAATGAATTAATCGCTTCTTTACAGGCTAAACTGCAAGAAGATTCTAAACCCCTTGCAGAAACGGCTTCATCGCGAGAATTAGTGGTACAAGAAACCGCTTTAACCCGACAAGCGAGGGAATTAGAACCGTTCGCTGCACCTGTTTCAACCAACAAACCATTAACCAATGACGATATTGGCTGGTTTGATTAATCGAGCAGCGTGTGAATGTAAAATGTAGAATGTAGACTGTAGAATTTAATTATATGTCTGATTCTTCTCCTGCCAAGATTAACGAAAAAAGCAGCAAAACCCGTCAATTATTAGGGATGAAAGGGGCGAGTTCTGGAGAAACTTCCATTTGGAAGTTACGCTTACAGTTAATGAAACCCATTACTTGGATACCTTTGATCTGGGGCGTGGTTTGTGGGGCAGCCTCATCAGGAAATTATACCTGGACCATAGAAAACTTTTTGATGGCGGCTGCTTGTATGTTGTTATCGGGTCCATTGATGGCGGGATACACCCAAACCCTCAATGATTTCTACGATCGCGAAATTGATGCCATTAACGAACCTTATCGTCCCATTCCCTCTGGGGCCATTTCTGTTCCCCAGGTAGTAACACAAATTTTAGTGTTATTAGGGTTAGGACTGGCTTTAAGTTATGGGTTAGATAGATGGGCTGGCCATGACTTTCCGATTATGTCGTGTTTAACTTTAGGAGGAGCGTTTTTGGCCTATATTTATTCAGCCCCACCCCTGAAGTTAAAACAAAACGGTTGGTTAGGAAATTATGCCTTAGGCGCTAGTTATATTGCTTTACCTTGGTGGGCTGGCCATGCTCTATTTGGGGAGTTAAACTGGACGATTGTGGTCCTGACCTTATTTTACAGTTTGGCTGGCTTGGGGATTGCCGTGGTTAACGACTTCAAGAGTGTGGAAGGCGATCGCCAATTGGGGTTAAAATCCCTGCCTGTGATGTTTGGGGTCAATACCGCAGCCTGGTTATGTGTGATTATGATTGATGTCTTTCAAGCGGGAATTGGGGCCTATTTAATTTACATTCATCAAAATCTCTATGCTGCCATTTTGCTCTTATTAGTGATTCCTCAGATCACCTTCCAAGATATGTATTTCTTGCGTGATCCCCTAGAAAACGATGTTAAATACCAAGCCAGCGCCCAACCCTTTTTAGTGTTAGGAATGTTAGTAGCTGGATTAGCCCTAGGCCATGCAGGGGTCTAACTATGAGTGTGGGAAGGGTGGGGAATGTGGGAGGTGTGGGGAGAATCAAGATATAGTCAGTTTTTTTGTCTTCTCCTGTTTCCCTCTCTTCCGCCCTCAACCAAGTATTAATAAACTACTCTCGCACTCCGTAAACTTCGTGGGGAGTTTTCTAAAGCCCTAGAGCGTCAAACAAGGTAAGCTGTAGATACGACTCTCTCAGCTTTATCTTGCAAGCCA
>JAAUYD010255254.1_pt1 | contig 18751 bp, 12 predicted proteins | sample 7278101 | NCBI WGS metagenome assembly JAAUYD01 (sample SAMN14350128, study PRJNA611818) | marine sediment metagenome | isolation source: surface marine sediment (0.6m) | place: French Polynesia: Moorea | collected 2018-08
AGGGAACTATGCCAGGTTAATAATGAGAATAAAAAGTTCTTTTCTCCCCACACTTCCCACACTTCCCACACTCCCCCATCTCCCCCTACCCAGCAAAATTGCTTTGGTGGAGTACTAGGGTTAATCCGGAAAATATTTTAATTCTCCCTTGCAGGAGTACTCTGAAGAAGTTGCTATTTTCCTTGAACTAGATATTTTGTTATAAGTTCTTAATATATTTGATTAAGTTCTGTATATCTCGCAATAAATTTTATCTCTGTAAAGATGCGCTTAATGATTGACTAGGAGTATAAAGTGGAAGTCCGAACTATTGTCTATTTATTGCTCCCGGTTCGCCCATGGGGAATACAAGACGCAATAAAATTGGAGAATTTAATCAGGTTTGAAGATATTTGGCGATGATGGGTGTTTTACATGAATACTACTTGTTGATTTAATAGTCTTTGCGCTCCTCATCACCGTATTAAGCTCATGTTTACAGAGAAATGGTATCTTGATATGTCAAATATTACAAAGTGAGTAGAACGCGAGCCAAAAAAACTGGTATAAGTAATTTGGGTAATTAATATAAACACTATATAAAAATTACTCAGCAATCGCAAATGACAATCCCACATTGTGAGCATCCTAACCAAGGCTATAAGTTGTTCTACTTGTTTTGTCGTTGTTTTTTGATGTTTGTTTAACTTTCATTCGCTAAGTCTCATATCTTACATTTAAATCTAAAATTTTGTGGGAGGGGATGGGTTTTGTTGGTTGAATAACAATTCTAGGGTATGGAGGGTAGTGCATGTACCAGATTATTTTTTGTGTTGAGATATCTAATAGTTCCTATTTATTTCATCATATATATTCCATATACTCGATGGCTAGCACAGGTTAGCAGAAGTGAACTAACCATTTATACTAAAATTTCAAAGCTAGATAGCAAGATTCTTTGACTTCTGCCATGCTTTACTAGTCTTATGTGATAATCGCTTTTAGCATTATTTATGGTGGATAATAAGCAGGTGTTATATAAAGAGTACTCTCTGCTGAATTCTGTAATCATCAGAATTAATGCGATATAGTAATCCAATTATATTAATGGGATAATACTGGTTATTTAGAACCAGTTCATCAAGTTAAATTTCATTAATTTTGAGATTCATACTGAGGCGATAAAAATCTGGTTTTGCATACAATGGAAGTACAGATATTGTCCAGCTTAAAAGTTGAAAATCATCGAATTTATTCTGCGGATGTGTTTTTGTCATTTCAAAAAATAATTCCTCAATCTTCTGAGTCAATTTTTCTGCTTGAAGCTAAACATATATCCTATACTGTCTCCATAAAGTTAAGGTGAGTATTGGGGTGATTCAAATATCATCAGAGTTTCCAGCTCTGATATACTCAACAATCTTGTTGTACTTCGATTATGAGTAAACGACAATTGAATCGTGACAATACAGGAGAGCAAAATAAAATATTGGGGTCGTAGTAAATAATTTCTCTTGTGTCTGGGCGGAAATAAACCAGTTATGGGAACTTGGTTTGATTTGCAGTCAAAGATATGTAGGGTGTGCGAACAGCAGCGTAACCCACTAAACTTTTGAGAATGGTGGGTTATAAACTCCGTTTTCACGTACCCTGAATACCTAAAGCTTATTCAAAAATCAAATAATAATCCTAATTTTTATAAAAACCCAACACTAGAAAACAGAATGATTTTAACAATTCTTTTAACTTTTACCATGCTGTACTAGGTAATAATTAGACTCATAAGTGGATGAATTAAATATCAAAATTCCAGTCAAGCTAATAAATGTTCCTGTATATTTTAGCTAAATAGTATGATATTTATTGCAATAGTTTGACTAATTATAGCCTGTTAAATAAGTGCATATATTTAGTTGATGAAAAACGAAGTTCAACATACGCTTTACCCCTAATTACAGAAATGTACTTGAAAGCTGAATTTGTTTAATTACTGATTTTCACAAGCATATTTTTCTGTAAAGATACTGCCCCATAATGGATAGAGAGGATGTGAAATCATGAATGTCTTATTGTTTCTGTACCGAAAAAAAATATACCCATCAACTAAATTATTGTTGAGAAAGTTAGTAAAACTCAGGAGTAGGCATTGGTTTATTATTGATATATTGACATTTTTACTCACACCATTACTAGGGTTACTTCTACGTCATGATGGTCATTTTACCTTCGATACATATAAATATGAAATTGTCTATGCAACGATACTATTTTTAACAGTTAAAATGACTGTACTGTGGTGTTGTGGCTTCTATCGCCGTTACTGGCGTTATGCAAATATTGAAGAAATCACATATATAGGGATGTTGATGGTGGCTGCTGCGATCATTCAAACCTTCTTATTTGATGTAATCTCTTACACACCAAATTCCGTCATACATAAATTACCCAAATCCCTACCTTTAATTGATGCCCTGCTTTCCTTTGTAGCCATCGCAGTATTGCGTTTTAGTGTCAGAGCAGTAGACAGAGTCTGTCAGAAACACACAGAATGTCAATCCAGGGAGCGGGTATTGGTAGTGGGTGCTGGTAGTGCAGGGGTTGCCCTCGTAGAAGAAATGCAAAGGAGTCCCCAACTAGGTTTTTACCCAGTTGCTTTCATTGACGACGATCCCCACAAATTAAACCTGCGAATTCGTGGCATCAGCGTGGTTGGCAATCGCTTCCAAATCCCAGAGATTTGCAAATCTTTGCAAATCCATCAAGCAGTCATTGCCATGCCAACGGTATCAGGACGAGTCATCCGAGAAATCCTCGATATTTGTCAAGTCAATGGTATAAAAACCAGCACCCTACCAGGAATACATGAAATTCTCAACGGTAGAGTTCGTCTAGATAGTATTCGTAATGTCAAAATTGAGGATTTATTAAGACGGGAACCCGTAGAGACTGACATAGAAAAAGTATTTGAATTTCTCCAAGGTAAAAAAGTATTAATTACCGGTGCTGGTGGATCAATCGGTAGCGAACTTTGCCGTCAAATTTGCCAGTGCCAACCGGCCCAAATGATGTTATTGGGACATGGAGAGAATTCTGTGTTCAACATCCAACAAGAATTAAATCAGGTTGTATTGTTACTACAGCAAAGGAATGGGGGCCAAGGATGCAGCCCCAACCTAGTTACTTTTATTGCTGATATTCGTTGTCGGGAACGGTTACATAATGCATTCGAGCAATTCCAACCAGATGTAATTTTCCACGCCGCCGCACATAAACATGTCCCTTTAATGGAGTTAAATTGCCCAGAAGCGATTACCAATAATGTGGTTGGCACCAAAAATTTAGTGGAATTAGCACAGGAATATAACGTCAAGCATTTCGTGATGATTTCCACAGACAAAGCAGTGAATCCCACAAATGTTATGGGTGCAAGTAAGAGAATTGCGGAAATGTTAGTTTTGCAAGCCGCCAGAGAAAGTGGTAACTCCTATGTAGCCGTGCGTTTTGGCAACGTTTTGGGTAGTCGTGGTAGCGTAGTTCCCACCTTCAAAAAACAAATTGCTGCTGGTGGTCCAGTCACAGTCACCCATCCCGATATCCGTCGTTATTTCATGACTATCCCCGAAGCAGTGCAATTGGTTTTGCAAGCAGCAGTATTAGGACGGGGTGGTGAAGTTTTAATGTTGAATATGGGCAAACCAGTGAAAATTGTTGATTTGGCAGAAGAATTGATTCGTCTGTCGGGATATGAAGTTAACAAAGATATTGAGATTGCTTTTACAGGACTGCGCCCAGGGGAAAAACTATTTGAGGAATTGTTTATAGAAGGAGAAAAATACGAACCAACTGAACATGAAAAACTACTTGTGGTCAAAAATGCGAGTGGGATCATTGCCGAAAATTTGAGTGCGATTGTAGATAATTTGTGTCAAGCGGCCGTGAGGAATGATGTCAATTCTATTCGATTTTTACTGGAGCAAATAGTGCCGGGATATCAACCACAATACTTACAAAATAGCTTGCCTGGTTCTGCACCGAAAAATCCCACTGCTAGTCCGCCCCATAATGTGGTCAATGTTTTAGGGGCATTAGAACCTAAAAGTGTGTAGGGCAACGGATTGGGTAACGGATTGGGTAACGGATTTGGCAACGGATTGGGTAACGGATTTGGCAACGGATTGGGTAACGGATTAACGGATTATTTGTTTGACAAAACTCACAAGAAATAAGGGGTTATCTGTTTTTCAAAGCCCACAACCCAAAATCTAAAATCTAAAATCCAAAATCTAAAATCCAAAATCTAAAATCCAAAATCTAAAATCCAAAATCTAAAATCCAAAATCTAAAATTGAAATGCAACAGGCTAAACCACTAACATTACGTCGTAACTTCTCCTGGACATTCTTTGGCAATATTATTTATGCAGGTTGTCAGTGGGGAATGCTTGTGGTGCTGGCAAAGCTGGGCAGCCCGGAAATGGTAGGGAAGTTTACTTTGGGCTTGGCTATTACCGCACCTGTAATTATGTTTACTAATTTACAGTTGAGAACAGTCCAAGCAACAGACGCGAAACAGCAGTATTTATTTAGTGATTATTTGGGATTGAGATTATTAGGTACAAGTGTAGCTTTAGTAGTAATTGTTGCCATTACTCTCATGTCTGGATATGCCTGGGAAACATCTTTAATTATTTTGCTAGTGGGGTTAGCTAAGGCATTCGAGTCCATTAGTGATGTATTTTACGGACTGATTCAGCAGCACGAACGGATGGATCGCATGGCCATATCCCTGATGATTAAAGGACCTCTGTCCTTGCTATTACTAGCTGTGGGGGTTTACATCTCAGGTAATTTGGTTTGGGGTGTATTGGGTTTAGTCTTTGCCTGGGCTGCGGTTTTACTGGGGTACGATGTTCGTAGCGGCATATACATCCTCAGCAACGATAATTCTAATTCTCAAACCATAAAATTACAGCCCCGTTGGCACCTGCAAACCCTACGCAAATTGGTATGGTTGGCTTTACCCATGGGTTTTGTGATGATGTTGATTTCTCTGAATACTGATATTCCTCGATACATCATTGCCGGTTATTTAGGGGAGCGAGAACTGGGAATTTTTGCTGCGATCGCTTACTTGATGGTGGCAGGAAATATGATAGTCAATGCCTTGGGCCAATCAGCTAGTCCCCGACTGGCAAAATACTATGCGGCGGGCAATGGGGGAGCATTCCGCGTTCTACTGACCAAATTGGTGGGAATTGGTGCCGTTCTGGGGGGAATAGCTATCTTCCTGGCTATGGTGGCAGGCCGGCAAATTCTCACCCTGGTTTATCGACCTGAATATGCCCAACAAGTAAATTTATTTGTTTGGTTGATGGTGGCAGCGGGTATCGGTTATGTGGCTTCTTTCCTCGGTTATGGCATGACCTCTGCTAGGTACTTCCGCGTACAAATGCCTTTGTTTACTGCGGTTACTGGCACATCAGCAATGGTTTGTTTGTGGTTAATTCCCACCACGGGATTACAAGGGGCGGCAGTCGCCCTGATTTTAGCAGCAATTGTCCAATTAGGTTTTAGTTTGGGGGTAATATTCCATGCCCTACGCAAAATTAATTCAGCAAATTTACTGGCACAATAACAGAATTAAGTGGAAATTGTTACTGGCTTTTATGGCGATCGCCATTGTCTTTGGTGGTCATGTTTTATCTATGAAAAATCCTATATCCCCTGGTAAAAGCCTAGTTAAGTTATATCCCACTCCCCGTTCCGCCACAACTAGCAGTAACTATACTGTGGTGGTGAACGGTAAACCCGTGTTTGTGCAAAAATATAATTCACTCAGCTATGCCCAATTTGCCTTTGCTGGTCGGGCTAATATTGAAATTCAAGTTAAAGAAAAAGTTAAAAAATATACTCTCAGTCCTAAGAGTTATAAACTCAAATCCCAGCACCAGGGAAACAAAATTTCTCTCTCCCTGGCAGTTCCCAGGAAGCTGATTTTGCATCAAGTCAATTCCTTAGATGAACAATTGTTTATTTTTGCTGAACCTTTGGAGGAAAAAGCCCCTCAATTGAGCGATAATAAAGTTATAAGCATCACCCAATACCAGGTTGATAATACGGGTGAACAAGATGCAACTACCAAGATTCAAACAGCCATAGACCAAGTTGCTGCCCGTAGTGGTATTCTTTATTTCCCACCAGGGATATATAAAATTGCACAATTAAATCTCAAGAGTAATCTTACCCTCTATTTAGCACCAGGGGCTGTACTAGAAGCAACAACAGAGGTATATCCTTCCTATGGTAAAGGGTTAATTCAAATTGAAAACGCCAAAAATGTCAAGATTATGGGCCGTGGCACCATCAATGGTAATGGCTCTTATTGGCGTTCCCGGGGGGGATGGTACAGTTTAATTTTGCTCAAGAATACCCGGAATATTCGCTTGCAAGATATCCTCATTCAAGACCCAGCAGTGGCTAACGTTTGGATCTCCTATGCCGATGGTGTACGCATTGATAATGTGAAAATTTTAGCCAATCCCGAACCAGAATTTCTCAATACCGATGGCTTTGATTTCTGGTCTGCTCGGAATATTACCATTAACAATGTGCTGTACAAAGGTACAGATGACGCGACTTCCCACGGCGGGGACATGAAGGGAAAAATCCAGAATAATGAAAATATTAATGTCACAAATGCTATTTTTTACGGAGGTAATGGATTCAAAATTGGCAGCACCACCAAACAGAAACTCATAAGTAATATTACATATGAAAATATTGATGTGGTGTATGCCAACGAACTGTCTGGTTTTTGGCCAATGACAGGAGCCAATTTTGAGAATATCTACTTTAAAAACATTCGGGTAGAAGATATCCTAGATGTCCAACAAACAGATAAGTCAGCAGGTTTGTTTCAATGGCGGATTCAAGCGGCTAAGTGGGAGCCCGAATCATCACCCGAAAAGTTGGGTTACATCAAAAACGTCTATGTGCAGAATCTAAAAGTTGACGATCGCGGCGGTGCTAAATCAATTTTTCAAGGCTACGATAACCGCCGGGATATTAGTAATATTACCTTTGATAACTTGCACATTCAAGGGAAAAAAGCATTAAACCCCCAGGATGCTTATTTCGATATTCAAAATCCCTATGTGGATCTGAAATTTACCAGTAGTAATCCCACAATTGTCAATATCAAAGCAACAAAACTCTATGGATCTGCATCGGGGAATGTAGGAAAATTTCAAATCACCCGTACTGGCAAGGTAAATAAGCCATTAACGGTGAAATATCGCATCCGGGGGACTGCTGACAATGGCAAAGATTACCAAACCATTCCTAACACTGTGGAAATTAAGGGTGGTCAACATTCTGCCGTAATTACCATTCGACCAAAACGGGATTCCCAACGTCAAAGGCTCAAGACTGTGTTGCTTTCCCTAGAAAACCAGCCCCATAGCACCAATTATATGCTTGGCCCGGATTTTCAAGGGGTGGTGAATATTCGTGATTAACTAATATGAGGTAGTGAAATGAGTACTTCTACCATAGATAAAGAAAATTTACATCAAAACTTAGTTGTACAGCGTCCCATCCGCATTCTTCATGTAGTGGGGGGAATGGTGAGGGGTGGCATTGAAACCTGGTTAATGCACATTCTACGACACATTGATCGCGATCGCTTCTGCATGGATTTTTTAGTCCATACCCCAGAGCCTTGTGCCTATGATGGGGAAATCCGTAGTCTTGGGAGTCGCATTATTCCCTGTCCCCTAGAAAAGTGGCGGCCATGGGTTTATGGGGCTAACTTGAAAAAAATACTCCAGGAATACGGTCCCTATGATATTGTTCACAGCCATGTCCATCACTTCAGTGGTTATATCCTGGGTTTAGCCAAGGAAGCAGGGGTACCCCTATGTATTGCCCATAGTCATAATGATACTTCCTCCCAAGAAGCAAAGGCTCCATTGTATCGCCGCTTGTATTGCCAATTAAGCGAATCCTGGATTAACCGACACGCCACCCTTGGTTTGGCATGCAGTCGCCAAGCCGCAGGGGATTTATTCGGCTCTGACTGGGAAACAGACTCGCGCTGGCAATTACTTTACTATGGTATCGATTTGCAACCCTTCCAGGATTTTGTTGATCCCGTGGCTGTCCGTGCAGAATTTGGTATCCCCGCAGATGCATTTGCGATCGGTCATGTAGGCAGATTTGAACCCCAAAAGAATCATCAATTTCTGATCAAAATTGCCGCCGAAATCGCCAAACGAGAGCCGAAAATGCGGTTGTTGTTGTTGGGAGAAGGGTACCTGCAACCAGAAATTGCTCAACAAGTGGCTCACATGGGTTTAGGGGATAAGGTGATTTTTGCCGGTTCTCGACCAGATGTCCCCCGACTCATGGTGGGGGCAATGGATGTATTCTTTTTACCATCTCTGCACGAGGGCTTACCCTTAGTATTATTAGAGGCACAGGCAGCAGGATTACCATGTATTTTTTCGGATGTAATTACCAGGGAAGTTGATACCATCCCGTCTTTAGTCAATAGATTATCCCTATCCCAGTCTGAAGAACAATGGGCAGAAACTGTCATAGCTCAAAAAGACAGGGTGTCGGATAGGACAAGAAAATCTGCCTTGGCACTGATGAAACAAAGTCCTTTCAGTATTGAAACATCTATGCAGAATTTACAAAACATATACGGCAGTTAATAGTTGATAGTTGACAGTTGACAGTTGGTAGTTGGTAGTTGGTAGTTGGTAGTTGGTAGTTGATGGTATTAAGGAAACTTACTCATTACTCATTACTCATTACTCATTACTCATTACTTATTACTTATTACTTGCGTAGTTAAAGAGGCTATAAAATGAAACTTCAGAAATGGCGATATTCCCGTAGGAAATTACCCACAAAGAGATATTCCCCTGAATTGGGGCAAAAGCACCCCATATATCCAGATAGTTTGATGGTGGCGGTTTTTATCTGCATCCTAGTTATATTCTGTTTTCTCCAAACTTCAGGGGAATTTTTGCACTGGTTTGTGATCCCGGTAGCCTTATGTGGAATTGTCATCGGCATTGATGCTATTGATTGGTTTCGGGGGAAGTTGAATCTTTTCGATCCTGTGGGGATTCTTGGTTTATTAGGGTTTCATTTCTTTTTCATCGCCCCCCTGCTCCATGTCAGTTTAGACTTTTGGATGGATGAAGATATTACCCCACCCAGTGACTGGCGAATTTGGATTGGGGGAATGGCAATTCTCAATTTTTTGGGACTTTTGGTTTATCGTTTTTGCCGTAATTTGATTAATCAGCCGGTAAAAAAGAAATCAAAGCATAAATCACAGCAGACTATTTGGAAAATAGAACCGAAACGTTTTTTCCCAATTGTTTGTGTTGCTTTGATTATTTCCGCCATTTTACAACTCATGGTATACCACAAATTTGGCGGTTTGGAAAACTATATTGCAGCTGCCACTAGAGCTGCTAGGAGAGAAGGAGAAAATGAATTTCAAGGCATGGGAATAGTCTTTTTAGTTTCCGAAAGCTTTCCTATTTTATCAATGATGGCATTTACAGTCTATGCCAAAACTAGAAAAAGACTGCAAAGTAATACAGTATTGATTATAGCTTTAATTATATTTATCGGATTACAACTAATTTTTGGTGGGCTGAGGGGCAGTCGCAGTAACATAATTTGGGCATTGTTTTGGGCCGTGGGAATTATTCATTTTTGGCTGCGTCAAATTAACAAAAAACACATTGCCCTTGGGTTAGTATTTATGCTGCTATTTATGTATATTTATGGCTTTTTTAAAACCGGAGGTTTAGAGGCAATTAATACAGTATTCCAGGGACAGTCAGCCCGTGCCGCTTTACAGGAAGAATCTGGGCGTTCTTGGGAAAGTTTAGCTCTGCAAGACTTGGGACGCAGCGATGTTCAAGCATTCCTCCTCTATCGGCTAATGGACCAAAATAGTGATTACGAATATGCCTGGGGTAGAACTTATTTACCAGCATTAACTATGCTCATCCCTAGTGCAATTATGCCGGAAAAACCGGCGGAAAAAATGAAAGAAGGGACGGAAATACAATTCGGCAAAGGAACTTATCACCCCCAACTGTGGAGTTCTTCCAAAGTATATGGGCTGGCTGGGGAAACAATGCTCAATTTTGGACCCTATGCAGTGCCATTTGCCTTTATTGCCCTTGGTATTGTTGTCGGGCACGTGCGACGTTGGCTCGTGCATTGGTCAGTGGGAGATGACCGATTATTATTATTACCAATGTTAGTCAACTTTTGCTTTATAGTTCTAGTGGCTGATACGGATAATTATATATTTTTCCTCCTCAAAAATAGTGGTATGGCTATGTTAGTAATTTTCTTAAGTTGTCAAAAAACAATTGTTAATCAAGATGCTTTAAATAAGACAAGAAATCAAGCTAAAAGCTTGACATATTATCTGTAAAAAAACAATTAAAAAATATATTAATTCCGTTGACAAAAGTCATAGAAATAGAGGTAAATAAATATGGAAGGTATATTACACAAACAACAGCACCAAAGCAATTTAATTGTCGTTCTAGAACACCGTTTTCGCCAAACCCCCGATGGCAAACTATGGACACTAACCATGTTTCCCTATGAATTTTGGCAGCGTTACTTAGAAGTTTTCGATCGCGTCCGCATAGTCGCTCGGGTGTGCGACATTCAGTCAGTTCCACCCAATTGGAAGCGCGTTGATGGTGAAAAAGTTTCATTTGTCCCCATTCCCTATTACGTAGGTGTGCAACAATACTTATTACGCATGGGAGAAGTGAAACAAGCAGTCAGAAATGCTTTTACTCCCGGTGATGCGGTAATTATGCGCGTTCCTTCCCAGGTTGCGACCCATTTACAACCCGTGTTAAAGCAATACAAGTATCCTTACGGTGTGGAAGTAGTTGCCGATCCCTATGATGTGTTTGCACCTGGTTCTGTGAAACACCCCTTGCGCCCTTTATTGCGGTGGTTATTTCCCCGTCGGCTGCGGCAGGTTTGTGCAGAAGCTTGTGTAGCAGCTTATGTGACTGAAAATGCTTTACAATCTCGGTATCCCGCAGGAAGTCAGACTTTTTCTACCTTTTACTCAGACGTAGAGTTGCCTGATTCAGCTTTTGTATCCTTACCTCGCATACCTGAGCCAGACAAAGACTTTTTCCGATTGATTAGCGTTGGCACCATGGATCAACTTTATAAAGCCCCTGACGTGCTGATTGAAGCCGTGGCAAAATGTGTCCGGGAAGGGCTGAACCTGGAATTAGTCTTTGTTGGAGATGGTAAATACCGAGAGGAGTTAACAGCAAAAGCCGCCGATTTAGGTTTACAAGCAAGAGTTAGTTTCTTAGGTTGGTTACCCGCTGGGGAGGCTGTGCGTAGGGAGTTAGATAAAGCAGATGTTTTTGTCCTACCATCCCACCAAGAAGGCTTACCCAGAGCCATGATTGAAGCCATGGCAAGGGCACTGCCCTGTATTGGTTCTACAGTGGGAGGTTTCCCCGAACTACTTCCCCCAGAAGATATGGTGTCCCCTGGTGATGTTCCAGGTTTAGCCAGGAAAATTCAGCAAGTGCTGACTGATTCCCAAGGCATGGCTCGCATGTCAGCTCGCAATTTACAAAAATCTAGGAATTATCGAGAAGAAATTTTACGACTACGAAGAGTCTCTTTATACCAGAAATTAAAAGAAAAAACCGAGCAATGGTGGGAAATGTACCGTGGAACTGATGAGCCAAAAAATACAGAAATCATGTCAACTTATCTGGTAAGATAGTATGAAAAAGCTTTTATTAATCACTGCCATTCCTAATAGCCTCCGCGCCTTTCTCCTTCCCTTTGCTGAACATTTCCGAAGTAGGGGCTGGCGTGTCGATGCCATGGCAAGAGGTGTTTCCACTGACACTGAATGTATACAAGCCTTCGATCGCCTGTGGGATGTGGATATACATCGCAATCCCCTAGATCCACGCAATCTATTAATTGCCCCCTCACAAATCCGAGACATCGTAGTTCGGGAAAAATATGACATTGTTCACGTGCACATGGCCGTGGCCGCTTTTGTCACCCGCTACGCCCTCAAGGATGTGAGAAACCAGGGAAATACCAAGGTTATCTATACTGCCCACGGGTTTAATTTTTACCGAGGAGGACCACCCATACCCAACGCCATATTTTTAACCCTGGAAAAACTGGCTGGGCAATGGACTGACTATCTAGTGGTAATGAATCAGGAGGATGAAAAAGCAGCGCAACGCCATCATATCCTTCCCCCAGAGGGGATTCAGTATATGCCCGGAATTGGGTTAGATATTAGTCACTATGGTCACCATGGGGTTACGGATGGTGATATTTTGCGAGTACGGCAAGAAATGGGCCTGACAGCAGATACCCCTCTATTTTTATCCATTGCCGAATTGATTCCCCGCAAGCGTCATGAAGATATGTTAAAAGCATTTGCCAGGGTGACTAAACCCAAAGCCTGTTTGGCCTTTGCTGGAGAAGGGCCCCTAATGGCGCAGATGAAAAAATTGGCATGGCAACTAGGGATACAAGACAGGGTGCATTTTTTAGGCTTCCGACGGGATATTCCCACCTTAATTCAGGCTGCGATCGCTACTATACTGGTTTCCGAACACGAGGGACTACCTAGAAGTATCCTAGAATCCTTATCCATGGGAGTTCCTGCCATTGGTACGGATATTAGGGGTATCCGGGACTTACTGGAAGATGGTTGTGGTTTGTTAGTTAAATTAGCAGATCCACCAGATTTGGCAAAGGCAATGAACTGGGTATTAGATCATCCCCAAGAAACTCGGAGAATGGGTGAGCGCGGACAAAAAGCGATCGCTGCTTACGGCCTCCAGCATATCCTGCAATTACACGAAAGTTTATATGCAGAGGCTTTAGCAAAGGTAAACGAGCCAGTGCTTCCAGTGCTTGTCTAATTGACTTTGTTTTATGACTCACAGCAAAACAAGCATTACCTAAAAAATGGAAAATCAAGTTCTGACAGCCTGAAGTGATGGCTTTCACCCAAACTGACAGAAAAGGGTTAAAAATTGCTCAAACCCCAGTGAACACCGATTCATTAGGTGAGATGGGGGAGTGTGGGGAGTGGGGAGAAGGGGAAGTCAAAAAAAGTAAATGTTAACGGAAACATAACATTTATAGCGACAAAAAAAGGAGTATTCTACCTAATGAACAAAAACTTTTATTCTCACAATCTTGTTATCGATCGCACCCAGAAATTAACTGATATTTGGACAGAGGAAAAATGGCAAGAATTTTCCCTAAATTTTATCTCCGAGCATCCAGGGATAAGAATACAACTATTATGTAAACGCCTATTAGATATTACCCTTGCCACCATTGCTATTGTACTTTTATGGCCAGTTTTATTAGTCATTGCTTTAGCCGTCAAATTCACATCTGATGGGCCAATTTTATTTTGCCAAGAACGGTTAGGAAGACTAGGCAAACCATTTGTAATTTATAAATTCCGCACCATGGTTGATGGAGCCATTCACATTGGTGCTGGTTTAAATACATTCTCAGGAGATCCCCGAATTACCCCTATTGGTAAGTTTTTACGGGAATATCACCTGGATGAGTTACCCCAACTATTTAATATTCTCCGTGGTGATATGAGTTTAGTGGGGCCAAGGCCACTTTTAGTTTCCACTTTAGCAACCTATACCAAGGAACAAAAACGGCGTTTATTAATGCCATCTGGACTCACAGCCTGGGAAGCTGTAAATGGAGGTTTAGATAATACTTTAGATGAACGAATTCAATTAGATATTTGGTATGTAAACCACTGGAACTTTTTGTTAGATATCATAATTATTTTACGCACAATTCCCGTTGTACTTCGCAAAGAAGGAGTATATCAAAAAACATAGCAAATTGTTTTTAATTACTCACAGTGCAAGTAATAAGTAATGAGTAATGAGTAATGAGTAATGAGTAATGAGTAATGAGTAATGAGTAATGAGTGTATTTTCTTAAAGTAGGAACGAAGGAATGTTAATCCCCAATCCAAAATCTAAAATCTAAAATCTAAAATTAAATGACAATTGCAGTAATTCACCAACCACAGTATTTACCCTACCTAGGCTTCTTTCACAAGTTACAACAAGGTGACATTTATGTGGTTATGGACAGCGTTCAATTTCAACGACGGGGTATTCAACACCGGAACAAAATCAAAACCCCCCAAGGTCCACAATGGCTGACTGTACCAGTGTTACACCATTTCCGAGATGAAGAACGCATCGACCAGATGTGTATCAACTCAGACTTCCCTTGGTCCCGCAAACACTGGAATGCCTTAGTTACAAATTATTCTCGCGCTCCTTACTTTCACCAGTATGCCCCGGAATTAGAAGCAATATTAACTAAACAATGGACCCATTTGTGCGAACTGGATATGGCTTTGATTGAATGGGTGATGAGTGTTTTGGGAATCCACAAGCCAATAGTTTACTTATCTACATTGGCAGTAGAGGGAAGCAAATCTGAATTACTCATCAATGCCTGTAAAGCAGTGGGAGCCAATACCTATTTGTCAGGTTCTGGAGGCAAAAGGTATATGGATTTAGAGGCTTTTGCCACTGCTGGCATCGATATCCTCTGGCAAGAATTCACTTACCCATCCTATGAGCAGGTTTTCCCTGAATTGGGCTTTGTGCCTAATCTCTCAATTCTCGATACTATTTTCTGTTGTGGCTCCCACACCAGGAATTTCTTGGAGCGGGAGTTAGTTACACTATGAATAGGGTATTGATTATTGCACCACATGCCGATGATGAAGTATTGGGCTGTGGAGGCACAATCGCACGCTATGTAGATAATGGCGATGAAGTCCATGTCTTAGTTGTAACCCTTGGGGACCCCCAGATGTACCCCCGTGAGGTGCAAGAAAAATTACATCAAGAGTTAGATGCAGCCCATGATGTTTTAGGGGTATCTACTGTACAGTTTCTCGAATTTTTTGCCCCCAAATTAGATACTATCCCCGGATATAAATTAGCCGGTGCCATTGATGAGGTAATTCGCTCACTCCAACCCAATATTATTTACCTGCCCCATCGGGGGGATTTACATAGCGATCATCAGGCTGTGTATCAAGCAACACTAGTTGCTTCCCGTCCGATTAATGGTTGTTCTGTACGTCAGATTTTCTGCTACGAAACTCTTTCAGAAACAGAGTGGGCTGCTCCCTTTGGGGATCAAACATTTATCCCCACAGTATTTGTCAACATCACAGACTATTTAGAGCGGAAACTCAAAGCCATGGATTGCTATGAAAGTCAACTCAAACAACCACCACACCCCCGTTCCTTAGAGGCGCTTACTGCTTTAGCTAAATTACGGGGTGCTACTGCAAATTTACTGGCAGCAGAGGCTTTTATGCTAGTACGAGAAATACGTTAGTTGTCGGAAGATGCAGGGGGCAGGGGAGAAACTTGGGGGCTTTTATCCTTTTCTTTTTCAATCAAAAATAAATTATTTCTGGAGTTGATTATGACTATACAAAATACTTTTATCAAAAATTTTGGCTTTATGCTGCCTAAATTTTTGCGCGAAGACTATTCACCATATAAATGTAAGGTTTCTGTCAACGGCATCAATTATAATTTTCGCACCCGCAGAATACATTGGCAAAATAAAATTAAGACCTGGATTAATACAGGAAAAAATCCTTTTATTAAACCCGTAGAATGCAAAACTTGCTTATTCGATACCCGGATGCCAAACATATATATTGGTTCTGACGGTGTTTGTAATATGTGTATGACATATAAAAAGAATTTCAAGCAAGAAATTCTGGATAGCGAACTGGAAACATTTTTAAATACTCCCAGGGAAGAAGGTGCAACCATAGATGCAGTGGTTGGTTTTTCTGGTGGTAAGGATAGTGCAGTTTCTCTGATTACAGCACGGCAAAAATTTGGTTTAAATGTGACTGCTGTTTTGGTGCAAAATGGATTTATTCCCGAACCTGTAATTGAAAATGGTCGGAAGTTGTGTGACAAATTAGGTGTTGAATTAGTTGTATTAGATATCGACCTGGCACCTTATGTCAAAGAGATGATGGATAATAACTTTAAGAATGGGTATCCCTGTTATAAATGTGGGGATATGTTCTATAAAGAGATTCAAGATTATTGTGTTGAGCATCGCATCAATCGTATCATCATGGGACGAAATTGGTGGCATTGGATTGAACCAGAAGTACGTTCTACAAAATGGGTGACTGATGAAAAATCAGGGATGAAATTACAAATATTCTCTTTACCATTTGTGTTGCAATTAACTGAACATGATATCTATAGAATACTGGATGAATTTGGTTGGTCAACGGTGAAAATTCATGGTAATAGTACCAACTGTGTTTTACCAGGATTAGTGGAATATGAAGTGAAAAAGAGGTTGGGTTACCATCCAGAGTTGCAGTTACTTTCCCGGGAGGTTATTACTGGCTTTTTAAAGAAGGAAGAGGCCCAAGAACAGCTATCGGAAGTTAAGGATAATACAAAAACTTTGGAAAAAATGGTGAACGCAAAACTCAAGGAAATCGAGACTAGAAATAACAATATTTCGTCTTAGGTAGTTGTGGCAAATTCTTTCTGTCACAATGCAGTTAATTTAAGAGTTTTCATTCATAAAAACATATCCCAAAATTGATTGTGGTGCAGGCAGCGTTCGACGGCTCGACTGAGCTTCGCGGCTCGGGTGAGCTCGCCGAACTCCGAACGTCTGAGCTCACGCCGAAGTCTTGCGGTGATAATAATACAAGGACAGGCAGGATGCCCATGCCACAAGAAGTTATCTAAGTTCACACCTTGCACCTTTGAGAAATGGTAAGGTGGGCAATGCCCATCTTACCTCCCTGGTTTTAAATCAGATTAAAAATTAGATACACATTCTATGTTAAGCGTTCAAATAATTGATTTAAGCAACCCTCTGTGGTTAGAAATATTACAGAAATTGCGCCATGATTTTTATCATTTACCCGAGTATGTATATTTAGAATCTCAACGAACTAATACTATTCCTCAAGCAATTCTCATTTCCCAAGCAGATAAATTACTTTTTCTACCCTATCTCTTGCGTGAATGTGAGAATTTTCATGGCAAACAAGTGAATTCAGAAATTTTTGATGTAATTTCACCCTATGGCTATCCAGGAATTTTATTGAGTGATGCAGCTATTAACTCACCAGATTTTTTAGAGTTAGGGATGAGTAATTTAATATCTGCCTTTAACTCTCAAAATATATGTTCTGCTTTTTTCCGGTTACATCCGGTATTAAACGCCAACTTAGAGAAAATTTATGGTGCTGATATTTGCCAAATAACAGGGGAAACCGTTGGAATTGACTTAACACTTTCCCCAGAAGAAATATGGAAACAAACACGTTCCGATCATCGTAAAGATATTAATCGCCATAAACGTTCTGGACTTGAAGCCAGGATGGTGAATTTTCAGGAATACTTCCATGAATTCATGGATTGTTATCAACAAACTATGGAAAGAGTTGGTGCTAAAAAATTATATTTCTTTGGTGATGAATACTTTGAAAATATTGCCCAAAAATTAGGTGATTACTTACATTTAGGGATTGTAGAATTTGCAGGTGAGGTAATGTGTGCCTGTATATTTAGTGAATGCTGTGGAATAGTTCAATCTTATTTAAGTGGAACGAAGAACAAATTTTTAAAACAATCTCCTGACAAACTACTTTTCGATTATGTGAGATTTTGGGCAAAAGAGCGCGGGAATCAGGTGTTACATCTAGGGGGAGGATATGGAGGGAATAAAGATGGTGTTTATAAATTTAAAGCAGGATTTTCTCAAAAACGCTATACTTTTCTGACTTTACGCCTAATTACAGATCCAGAAAAATACAATTATTTGGTGACATCAAAAGCAGAAGCCTTAAATATTCATCCCCAAGAGATTCTGCAATCTGATTTTTTCCCCGCCTATCGCTCTTTTCTAGCAAGTAATATACAAGCACCAAAGCCAAAGCTGATATCTGCAAAATAAAAAATCCTCAAATAGGTAGAAAAAAATAATCGACATACTTATTCAGGAATAAAACTGGGTATCATTCAATGAAAGGATTTTGAAAAATAGATAATCCGTTATCCGTTATCCGTTGTCTATTTGGGATTTACCGATTAACCCCATGTCTAAAGCTAGGGGTTTGAAATACTGATAAAATCCTTTGTTTTTCTCCACGAATAAATTCGAGGGCTTGTATCTGTGTTTATTTTTTGGTCAATCTAAAATCAACAACGGATTATCTGTTTTTCAAAATTGATTGACAGCACCCTACAATAATCAAGTGCCAGTTGTGTAAGTCCTATTATTCACAGAGAGTACTTATACCAAATACCATGAAAATACAGGTACTTAATGTATCAGATGATATCTGGTTAGAAATATTGGAAAAAGTAAGACATGATATCTATCAATTACCTGATTATTTTGCCTTAGAAGCCGCCAGAAATATGTCAAAAGCTGAAGCCATTTTGCTCAAGGATGAAGATAAAATCATGTTTGTACCTTACTTATTGCGTAGTTGTGAGGATATAGGCATAGATAATTCAATCTCGACAGATTTTTTGGATGTAGTTTCTCCTTATGGGTATCCAGGAATTTTATTAAATGAAGCAGCAACAAATACACCGGATTTCCTCGATATTGCCATTAGTCAG
>JAAUYD010111960.1_pt1 | contig 18749 bp, 15 predicted proteins | sample 7278101 | NCBI WGS metagenome assembly JAAUYD01 (sample SAMN14350128, study PRJNA611818) | marine sediment metagenome | isolation source: surface marine sediment (0.6m) | place: French Polynesia: Moorea | collected 2018-08
AATACTTTGAGCAGTCAGAGAATGACCTACAGAATCATGAATCTCACGAGCAATACGATTTCTTTCTTCTAGAGTAGCTTGATTTTCAATTTTTAAAGCATATTGACGCAAGCGACTATTAGCTAATATCAGTTTTTGTTTACTTTCATATTCTGCTAATACTGCTCCGACTAACAGCATCACAAAAGCTAGTACCAAGCCAAAAAGTAAAGCGGAATTCAACAAAAATCCCCACAAAATCCCTCTAACTTCTTCCTCTGATAAATGCCTTAACAAACGAGGTAAAGGTCTTCCTAAAGGAATTCCTAGAGGGCGAATGTGCCACCAGGACATAATTTTAACGGCAATAAAAGATATATAAGCTAATGCAGCAGTAATAATTCTTTCTTTACCAGGAAATAATACACAAGCTCTAATTACTACTATCAATAGTAATGGAGTAAATAAGCGATCGCCTTTGCCCCCTAACAATACACTTAGCCAACTTAAAACTAAGCAAATAGAAATATAAATCTTAGCCAATAAAGGATTATTAAATGGTATTTTATAGCCCATTATTCCTAGTGCAGCAACAGTAAACAATGCTCCCAAATCAAACAAAAATTTTAATTCTTGATGGTGTAATGCTCCTGGAAAAGGACGAGAAGGAAGTAAAAAACTAAATACAGTCAGTAAAGCAATTCCCAACAAAATCCACTCTAGATAAAGCAATAAGCGGAAAGGATGTTGTTTCCAAACTAGTTTAGACATCAATTTATATTTATGTAGCACTTTATCAAGCTAGAAATAAGTGAGATTTATAGCGGTTCTCATCTTCTATGTACAGTCTGAAACACTGTTAATTGTTAGTTGTTAGTTGTTAGTTGTTAGTTGTTAGTTGTTGATGGAAAAACTTGCTACTTGCTACTTGCTACTTGCTACTTCATTCCTCATCCTTCATTCCTCATCCCTGTTTTAACAAACTACTAGTCCCAAAGTACCAAAAGACAATAACAAATTTAGGAACAGAGATCGAGGTAAGAGCAATATTCAATTATCTACTATTGAACTGTAAGTAATTTTATCTCAAAAATTCCGAGGACATTAGTTATGAAACTTCGCACTATCTCAACTTTAGCAGCTTTATCTTTAGCCATTCCCCTAGCTGGTTATGCAATTCAATCTCAAGCTAAAGATTATAGATTATATGAAACTAACACCACTATTATCAGCCAAAGACCTTCAGAAAGAAGACAAAAAATCGAAAGAATGATGCAACAACTCGATCTTACCCCTGAACAAACACAACAAATTAACGCTATTAGAGAAGAATCTCGCAGCGAATATGAAGCTTTAAAGCCAGAAATAAGGGCAAATCAACAACAAATGCAGTCTTTACTAGCTAGTGATGCTTCTAATAGGGAATTACGGCAACAACATCAACAAATGCAACGTCTGTATCAACAAATGGGCGATCGCAGATTTGAAACCATGTTACAAATTCGCGAAGTTCTCACCCCAGAACAAAGAGCCAAAATGGCTCTTTGTTCTGGGGTGAGCGTCCAGAATCTCGTGGTTTTCGCCGTTTCCATTAGATTTTGTAGGTGGGGCGATGCCCCACTTGATTGAATACTAACTTTCTAAAGCTGATTTTTTTATACTATCAAGCAATTCAGAAAACTTGTTAAGATCTTGTTCTAGTTGAATAGGAGCTTTTATATAGTTAGGAGAGCGTAGTTTTGTACCATCTGGTAATTCTTGACTTAAATAACCTTTTTGAAACTCATCTTTACGAATAAAACCTCTTAATTCTAACCATCCTAAATTATCTTGTAGATTTAGATTAGATAATTGTAATCCTGCTTTAATAGCTTTGTATAAAAATGTTTTCTTGATATGAAGTTTCACTAACATGAAAATCTCTCCTTCCCAATCAAGTTCGTTTTGCGGAATTGCTAAATAGTTTCCATTAGTTGATTTTAATGATATTGTGTATTCAGGTTTAATGTCGTACATTTGTTGATCTACAACTATTGTAGTAAAATCCCCATTATCTCTTTTTTTCTCAGTATCTTCTATTGTTGAATAATCTACTGGGAATTCTATATTACTAATATTAATTGCATATTTATGAAATCCATGTTCTGCTAATTTTCCTCTTACTTCATCTTCAATCTTACCCGTAAAATTTCTTTGACCTCTCATGCCATATTTTTTAGGCTGTCGGAGTACATCATCATAGCTTTCTACTACTGCCTTAGCATCGTTATAGTCTAAATCTATTGAACGATTATATAGTTTTAGAGTATAGTTTTCCAATTCTCTAATATTGCAACATAGCCTATTACCAGAACCTTTAATTTTTTTAAAATGAATTTCTGGTTCAATTGTTAATTCTCCCAACTTAAGATTATTTTTTCTTCTAAAATCTAAATCTTTTAACTTTATACTCCTTTTGCATAATGTCAAGAATTTTAGAGTTTGATTGAGAGTTAAATATATATCTTCATTTTGATTAATTAATAAATCTGTATCTTCATTTTTGATTTTTTGAACAAGATTATATTTTTTTTTGAAGCTACTAGAAACTGTGTAAATACGACTACTATATTGCATTAATTCTTTTTGAGAAATATTTTTGGATAAATTATCTTCAAATACTAAAGGTAATTTAAGCTGGTGATAATCTAATATAATCTTTGCTTGATTATGAAATTGACTTTGAAAGACTTTTTTTAATTCTTCTGCAATTACTTTAATTGCAATAGGAGGTACTGAATTACCTATTTGTTTTCGCACACTAGCTATTTTGCCAACAAACTGAAAATCATCAGGATACCCAAATAAACGCGCTCTTTCTCTATTTGTTAACGGTCTGGGTTCTTCATAATGATAACCCCAAGTACCACCACCACCTGCTGCAATAATAGTAGTAGATGGTTTACTTCTATCTAGTCTTCTATAGACATGAGATATCATTCCTTTAACGTAGTAAGGAGAATCTCTAGGAATAGATTGAAAATTACCGCCTTCTGGAATAAGCTCTAAAATTTTTTTAGTCTTGGGTTTGATGTTAATATATTCGTTATTATAAATTGCTTTCTCTACTCCTTTTAAAGCTTCTCCACAGGTAATATAATTATCTGGAGAGTGACTTGGTTGAGGCTTTTGATAATAAAAAGGAATATCTTGTCTAATACCAATAATTAAAACTCTTTCTCTGATTTGTGGTGTACCATAGTCGGCAAAATTGTAAACATCTGCATAAATTTTGTAACCACAGTTTTTGAAATCTTCTATTATTGTTTTAATAGCCTTGCCTTTATTAGCCGTTACTAATCCTTTAACATTTTCTGCTACAAACAATCGAGGCTTTTTATACTGTACGGCTCTAACAAAATATTGATAGAGATTACCTCTATCTGTTTTAATACCACCTCTTTTCCAAATCATTGAAAAATCCTGACAAGGAAAACCTCCTAATATTACATCACAATCAGGAATACAATTAAAATCAATATTAGAAATATTTTCTTCTATAATGTGATCGCCAATATTTAAACGATAAGTTTCACAAGCATCATGTTCAATATCATTGGCCCAAACTATATTATATCCCGACCAAATAAAGCCGAGATCCATTCCACCACAACCACTAAATAGCGAAACTGTTTTCATTTTTCATTATTTTTATTGTTCTCCTAAATAGTAAAAGCACTATTATTCCGATTTACATAAATAGTTTTATAAATTCTGACAAGAGCGAAAAGACATTCGATGTTTCGGTGAAGCACCATATTTTTGTAAAGCGAGACGATGTTTTTTAGTAGGATAACCCTTGTTAGAAACTAAATCATATTCGGGATATTCCTGAGCCAAATTAATAATTAAATCATCTCGCCAAACTTTAGCTAAAATACTAGCAGCAGCGATCGCAGCAGATTTTTTATCCCCTTGAATTACTGTTTTTTGAGCAATAGATAAATCAGGAATTAAAAACTTACCATCTACTAAACAAATATTAGGAGATAGTTTAAGTCCCAATACTGCTCGTTTCATTGCTAACAGAGAAGCTTGTAAAATATTCAGCTTATCTATTTCTTCTACAGTTGCTTGGCTAATGTACCAATCAGTAACAGTAGTTTTAATTGGTTCAATTAAGTTTTGTCGTTTTTTTGGTGATAGTTGCTTACTATCTTTAACTCCTATTTCTTTTAGCTTAGGTATAGCAGACAGAGGGAGAACGACAGCAGCAGCTACTACTGAACCGAATAACGCGCCTCGTCCTACCTCATCTATTCCAGCTACTAAAGTATCTTGATTGGTCGAAGATACTCCGCCTATGATAGGCGAAGCCTGCTTCCACTTCGTCAATTCTAAAAGCAGACTGCTCTCAAAACTGTTTTCAAAGCTCATACAGTAACTTCTTTAACTTCTTTTTGAGCGGAGGAACGACGACGACGACGACGACGACCATTACTAGCTGCTTCCTCGCTTTCATCAGTAGAAGTAGAATCTTCTACTTCTACTGATGCTTCTGCTTCTACTGGTGCTTCTACTTCTACTGGTGCTTCTGCTTCTGAAGACTCTTCTACAGATACTAATTCTAATACTGGTGTCTCTGGGGTAATAGTTTCTGATTCGAGTAATGAAGATTCAACTTGTTCTACAGTTTCTTCTATAGGTTCTTCTTCTCCTGGTGCTTTGACGTACAATAAAACCGATTTGGGGTCTTTAGCTTCTCCGTCTAAGCGTATTAAAGGAGATATGCCCATCAAAGCATATAATTCTTGCTCGAAGTCAGTCATTTCAACAGAGACTTTTTCTAAGTTGACCTCTTCTTTTCTGGGAGAACGATTAATAGTTCTAGATTTACGTTCTTCACCGTTAGTATAGCGATCGCTTTTTGCTTCACTTGCAGCTATAGCCCTTTCTTTGTCTAAGTCTCTAGTAGCAGTAGTTGTTACTTCTGTTTCCTGTAAATCTTCTTTCAGAGATAAATCATTGCGACGACGACGACGACGGCTTTTACTAGAAATACCTCCCTGTTCTTGGTAATTAGGGTGATTAACTAATTCTAGAGAACGAGAACTTACCTCAAAATCGATTTCTGAAGGATAGTCAATAATTTTTCTTTCCCGTTCAACCTTCTCAGGTATAGTGGGAGAAATTGCAGGAGGAACTATGGGAGGACTTTCTAAAGATTCTCCTTGATATTTCCCTGGAAGAAGGGCTAAATGACCTAAACCACCGCAACTCGGACAAGTCTGACCAAATAGTTCGTAAATATTTTTCCCTTGACGTTTACGGGTTAGTTCTACTAAACCTAGTTCTGAGAGTTGAGCAATTTGGGGTCTGGCTTTATCTGCTCTTAAAGCTTGATTAAAATGTTCGAGTAATTTCAGGCGATCAGAGTTAGTATCCATATCAATGAAGTCAACTACAATCACACCGCCAATATTCCGCAAACGTAACTGACGAGCAATTTCGGTAGCAGCTTCTCGATTTGTCCACAATACTGTTTCTCTGGCTGTGGCAGAACGAGTAAAAGAGCCTGAGTTAACATCTATTACGGTGAGAGCTTCTGTAGGTTCAATGATGATATAACCACCAGAAGGTAATTCTACTCTAGGTTTAAGAGCTTCCCGAATCGCAGCGTTAACCCGATAGTATTCTAAAATTGCTTGGGGTTCTCGATGATAGTCAACAAACACCCCTTGTGGAGAACGTCCACCGCTCCAATTTGCAAGATGCTGCTTGACTCGCTTCATTCCAGCTTGAGAGTCAACCATGATGGTATTCACCTCAGCAGAATACATATCTCGTAGCACTCGCTGAATAAAATCATCATCCCGATTTAAGAGAGTAGGGGGTTTAGCGTAACTAGCTTGATTTTGGATAGATTCCCATTGCTTTTGCAGAATCTCCAAATCTTCCATAATGGCTTCTTCCGCTTTTCCTTCTGCTTCGGTGCGGACTAATAAACCCATTCCTGCTGGTTTGACCAATATTGCTAGGGCGCGGAGGCGACTCCGTTCATTCTCGTCTCTGATACGCCGAGAAAGTTTTACCCCTTTTCCATAGGGCATTAGTACTAAATAACGTCCTGGTAGGGTGATATTTCCTGTCAACCTAGGCCCTTTGTTCCCTGTTGGCTCTTTCATCACTTGAACTAGGACTTTTTGGTCTGGAACTAGTAGTTCAGTAATAGCGGATGCGGTTTTTTTGAGACGTAGAGGTCCTAAATCTGTGACATGAATAAAACCGTTGCGTTCTGCATCCCCAATATTGACAAAAGCTGCATCAATTCCGGGTATAACATTTTCCACTAGACCAAGATAAATATCACTTACTTGTTGCGCTCCTGTGGCAACTACTAATTCTTGGATTTGTTCTTCCCAAAAAACAGCAGCGATCTGATGCTGTTCTGCAATAATAATTTGTTTTGGCATTAATTTTCCTCAAAATCTTAACTTATGATGAAGACCTTACTGTCCCTTGTCTTCAATTTGCTTACATTCCCGAAAAATAATTAAGTAGAGTGGATGATGTCATATATTGAGATTGATGTATCAGATATAGCTCATCTAAATAAAAGTTATCAGTCAGTTTTCACCTTTTAGGTGTCTTCTGAGGCAATTATTGGTTCTTCTTTTGGAGCAATTTTCCTTGGTTCAAGAAAAGATTATCCAGTCTTCTAAAGCTTTTTGGAATCAGACAAGCCATAGAAGAAGCTGCTACCTAAGTTTGATTCCCTTGACCACGCTTCTGCGCCTTTTGGGTGGGGGATTCATAGGGAACGATCAATTATGAGGGCAGAGGAAACCAGATAAAGGATTAACAATTAATTATGAGGGCAGAGGAAAGTGTTTCGTGCTTATTTATAGTCTATTTAATATTTCCTTGTTCGGAAACCTTTATCCTTCATCCTTGTTCTTGCTCCTTATAGTACCAGCCTTGTTCCAAACCAATCCTCATCCTTTATCCTTGATCCCTCATACCTTATCCAAAGAGTGACTTTGGCTAGTAGCTATTAACGATAATAGCTATGGCTTACAGCAATCACCTAAATTAAGCTGTGATTACTCTATGTTAACGAAAACTTCTCTAAATCTGCTTATGGAATTTTAACCTGAATATAACCTTCAAGATCAATCTTTGACAAGAAAATTATTGGATAGAGCGTAAATTACAAGTTTTTATGATCTCTATTGCAGAGGTCAGCTAAGGAAGAAGGATCAAGGAAACTTGTTTTTCAATTGAAAAACTGAAATAACACAAAACCTCTTACCCTACTTCGGAGTTAGTAGTTTTCTCTCTTCAATTTATCCTAAAACCGCTTTTTGACGGAAGGATTTGACAGTAGAGAGGACTGCTTGTCCCACAGTTTCTATTTCAGCAACAGTATTAAATCTGCCAATACCGAAACGGAGAGAAGCATAAGCTAATTTTTCGGCTCGCCCCAATGCAGTTAAGACATGAGAAGGAGCAATTTTGGTAGAAGAACAAGCTGAACCAGAAGAGACTGCTACTATAGATTTTAACCCTAAGAGTAAAGCAGCACCATCTATTCCTTCTACACTAACATTGAGATTACCAGATAGTCTTTTTGTAGGATGTCCATTGAGACTAATTCCTTCTAACTGCTGGAGTATTGACCAAAGTTTTTCTCTCAGTTGCAGAATGTATTGATTTTCCTTAGCCATATTATTGATACCGATTTCTACAGCTTTAGCAAAGCCCACAATTTGGGGTGTATAGAGAGTACCTGAACGTCTGTTTTTTTCTTGTCCTCCTCCATGAAGTTGCGGTGCTAGCTTAACTCTGGGGTTACGCCGACGCACGTATAATGCACCAATACCTTTTGGTCCATAAACTTTGTGGGCTGTTAAAGACATTAAATCTAGGCTCATTTCTTGTACATCGAGGGGGATTTTGGCGATCGCCTGTGCTGCATCGGTATGAAACAAAACTTGATGCTGGTGACAGATTTCCCCGATTTCTTTTAAAGGCTGAAGCACACCAATTTCATTATTAGCTGCCATCACAGAAACTAAAATGGTGTCGGGACGAATTGCTGTTTCTAATTTCTCTAAATCAATTAAGCCCTCTGAATTTACAGGTAAATAGGTGATTTCAAAGCCTAAAGTTTGGAGATATTCACAAGGGTCTAGAACTGCCCTGTGTTCTGTTGCTACGGTAATAATGTGCTTTCCTTGACTAAAATAGGCTTCTGCTACCCCTTTAATGGCTAAATTGTTCGCTTCTGTCGCACCGCTAGTAAAAACTATTTCTTCTGGAGTGGCATTAATTGCATTAGCTATAATTTCTCGTCCTTGCTGTACTGCTGTTTCTGCTTCCCAACCGTATTGATGAAGACTAGAAGGATTACCAAAATACTCAGTAAAATAGGGCAACATAGCGGATAATACCCTTTTGTCCATAGGGGTAGTAGCATGACAGTCTAGATAAATAGGACGCTGGAACATAGTTTGTTAAGTATTCAATTAATCTGTTTTGGTTGATGGGGAGAGTTAGGAGATGCTTGAATGCTTTGTTTCATAATTTAATTTGTCTAGTAATTAAGTAGTGTTCAATAGTATTTTTAAATGCTCCATGAAACAATGTGCGATCGCCCTAGGTAGTAATTTGGGAGATTCTCTCCAAACCCTAGAAAATGCTTTAACCTCTCTCCATCAGATTCGGGGGATTAAAGTTCTTAAAACTTCTAGTTGGTATCAAACTCAACCCGTTGGTCCTCCACAGCCAGATTATCTCAATGGCTGCGCTATTTTAGAAGTGCAGCAAACTCCCGAAGAATTGTTAAGTTTATTGCAAGAGGTAGAATTACAATTTGGCAGAGTTAGAAACGAAAAGTGGGGCGCGAGAACCCTAGACCTGGATATTATCTTATATGAAGATAAGATACTCAATACTCCCAGTCTTACTATTCCCCATCCCCATTTTACTCAAAGAGCTTTTGTGTTAGTCCCTTTAGCGGAAATTGCCGGAGATTGGATTGAGCCTCACTCCCAACAAACGATCGCTCACTTGGTTAAAAATGTCGATTGTTCAGGAGTACAAATCAACGACAAGAAGTGACAGTACTCAGACGTAACGCAATTTCATCTAGAGCTTTTACTAGGGTGGCATCTGAGCGATTTCGAGGTTGATTAGCGATCGCGCTAAAGACGAGAGTGCCTTGACGACTTTCTACATAACCAGATAAAGCCCTAACCCCTCTGAGAGTACCTGTTTTGGCTTTTACTGTCCCTTGAGCGGAGGTGTAGCGCAGACGGTTTTTCAGAGTACCTGTTTGTCCTGCTACGGGTAAAGAGGCTAAAAATATCTCACTACCTCTTGCTGAATACATGGCTCGGAGAGTGTTGACCAGAGTTCTTGGGGTTGCTAAATTATTGCGAGATAATCCCGATCCATCCGCCATCCGATAGCCAGCCGAATCGACTCCTATGGTACTAAGAATACTTCTGACTCTGGAGTAGCCTCCTAAGTAGCGTAACAAAACATCTGCATAACTATTATTACTCCGAAGATTGGTTGTTATTATCCATTCTCGAATGGAGCGAGAACGAATTTGTCCTTGAGGATTAAGTTTTTGCAGTGCAGCAGCTGTCACCAATAATTTAATATTAGAAGCAGGAATCATGTAAGAATCAGGATTCCTGCTGTAGATGGTTGAACCATTTAACGACTGTACTAAAATTGCCCATTTACTACCCTTCAATCCAGGACGTTCTACAATATTATCTATTACTGAGGGAATAAAATGGGGACAAATACCTGCTCGTTTAGTTTCTGGAGGAGGTACAAAAATTTCAATAGTTTGGCTATTGTAATTTGTCAGATTGGGATTAGCATCAGCTTTTTTGGCTTTTGTCAGAGTAGTTAAGCTAATGCTTGTCGCGATCGCAGCCAGAGCAAATCCACAACGAAAAAAGTTCATTGATTGTTGAGGTACTAGAGGTTGAACTGTATAGAAATATCTAGTTTAAGAATCTATTACCTGAAAGGCAAAGAGATTAACTGATCTTGTTCTGTAATTTTCCCTGCTTCTCTCTCGCCATCCCAAATAATTGCCTGTATCTAGAATAAGTCACCAAATTTTTAAATTATTTTTCACTAATTGTCAAGACAAATTTAATTTTTATTTATGAGCCAATTTCCTAATTTTCGATTTTCCCTCCAGCCACCTAGATTAAGTAAATCCAGCCAACATCAGTACTTTCAGACGGCAGTACCTTGGTATTTGGTGTTTTTGGTCATTATTATTAGCTTATTATCTGGTTGTGAATTTTTAACTAAACAAGAATCGAGTTTGGCACAAGAACAGAAATCTCAATCTTCTGTAATAAAAACTGCCGTTGATGTTGTTGTAGCATTAGAAGAAAGTTTGAGCCAAGCCCAAGAATATATCGGGACAACTCAACCCATAACAGAATTATCTTTGCGAAGTCAAGTAGCAGGGACTTTAATTAGTTTATCTGTAGAAGTGGGCGATCAGGTCAGAAGAGGTCAAGTTATAGGTCAAATAGACGATACCCTGTTACTAGCAGCAGTTAATCAAGAAAAATCTGAGTTAGCTAGTTTAGAGTCAGAATTAGCTAAAGCCCAGATTGAGGTTAAAAATGCCGAAATTCAAGTTGAGGAAGCCCAAGTTAGACTAGAACAAGCCGAAAGCGAGCGAGAAAGATATCAAAACTTGGCTGAACAAGGTTTAATCTCGCGACAAGAAGCAGAATCTTTCGCTACTGCTGCTAAAGTAGCTCAAAAAGCAGTACTTTTGGCGGAAGAATCAGTAAAAATCGCAAGACAGGCTGTTAGCTCCCAAATCGGTCGAGTTGAGGCACAACAATCCGTGGTAGCTGAGTCAATTCAAAGACAAGCATATACCAAGTTGATCGCAGAAACTACAGGAATTGTGACTCATAAGGTTAGTGAGCCAGGAAATTTGGTGCGAGAAGGGGAAGAAATCCTCAAAATTGGTGATTTTAACCCCATTAAAGTCGTCGTACCTTTATCGGAATTAGATTTGGATCGTGTAACTGCGGGACAAACTGTAGCAGTAAAATTAGATGCTTTTCCCGAAAGCAATTTTTCGGGTCGAGTTAACCGCATTGCACCAGTATCTAATGTGGCTACGAGACAAATTCCCATCGAAATTGTGATCCCTAATCCCGATAATGTGATTAAAGGTGGCTTACTAACTAGAGTAAGTTTTATGAAGTCTGGGATCTCCCAGGTAGCTATTTCCGAATCTGCTGTAATTGAAGAAGATGGCAAAAACTACGTCTTTGTTGTGGCTCAAGAAAACTCCCAGAAAAGAGAGGCTGTAGTAACTAAGCGAGAAGTAGAGTTAGGAACTCGCGCTAACCAAAAGGTTGCTATTCTTAAAGGAGTTGAATCGGGAGAAAAAGTAGTTCTCCGTAGTAGTCAACCCCTCAATGATGGGGAAACTGTTGGTTTAAGCATCATTTCCGAATAGACAATTTTTTGAACCCAGTTAATTTCAATCTCTCTCTCCTTCGGTATATTTAGGATGTATTTGTTCTGCTTCAGGACATTCATCAGCAATTGGTAGTTCTGAGTTATTTTTAGAAACAGAGGCAAGTTTTCTCATTACAGAGCCAATACTATCAAGACGTACCATCTCTTCCCAAGAACTAATTTCATCATCTTCTTCGGTTTCATAGCGGATGGTGACTAAATCTCCTTCAAAGTCAACAATTTGACCGTTATCAATCCATCTCTGTTGATCCCGCAAGAAAATGCAAACCTCACGACCGTCCTGATAAAGTTGATAAATCTTGCGGTGTAGCATCGCTTTCTCCTATACAAATAACCCCTATTTTAGTGATTACCTTTGATGTTGATATTGCTATTGTGACATAAAGTGAAGGATCAAGAGCAAAAAATGACTCGTAAAATTAGCTATTTTTAAAACCTCAGTTTGACAGACTACATTAGAAATTAACCATAGAAGCCTGAAAAATCAAGAGTTCTACCTCTTGTGGAAGATTCAGTTCAGGATTTTTTTATTTTTCCCTATAACCTATTCCCAGCTTAAGTTAGACTCCAATTAAATTACTGATAATTGATAGGGCGATAATTGGTAATTGATTTAGTTGGTATAATTACGTAAACAAAATTTGTTAAGGAATTTTGTTAAGTGTTTTCTCTGAGAAAGACCCAAAATTTTGAGAAAATTCCCCTGTTCATCACAATTAATTAAACTGTTTGAATAATCCTCTTGATTGTAACAGTTAAATTAAGGTAAAGCAGGGCTGGGAAATGACACTTACTAAGCAGTTTGGATAATTCCTCCCTAACCCAGGTCATAAATAACTTATGCTATTAATCCCAGCAGCTAAACATACAAGATATCGTCATTGATTCAAGACAATATTAATTTTCTTACAGATGGCTTGGCATCGGAAAATTTAACTAAATTAGTATCAGGGAAATATGTAGATTTTGTTGGAGCAAGTCTAGTTTCTCGGATATTTATGAAGTCAAAAAAACCATTATCTATGAAGCATTCACAAAGAGCAATAAATCACCAACAGACAATAAATTATGTACCATTATTCATTGCACCTGCTCAAGTTTTGCGAGGGGAGAATATCTTGAGCCAGTCGGGAGTAGCGATCGCAGCTTTGGGGAAACGACCTCTAGTAGTGGGAGGAAATCACACTTTAGAGATGATTCAACCCCATCTAAAACCAATAATTCAAGAATATAAGTTAGAAACAGCGAGAGCTAGCTATCTTCCTGATTGTACAGAATCCTCTTTAATGAAGTTGCGAGAAACTGCCACAACTCACAAAGCTGATTTTATTATCGGTGTTGGTGGGGGAAAAGCTCTAGATACTGCTAAATTATTGGCTCATCAGTGTCAAATACCCGTAGTTACTATTGCTACTTCTGGTGCTACTTGTGCAGCTTGGACAGCACTATCAAATATTTATTCTGAAACCTCAGCCTTTCAGTATGATGTAACCTTGGCACGTTGTCCCGATTTACTGATTCTAGACTATAGTTTGATTCGTACTGCTCCTCAAAGGACTTTAGTTGCAGGAATTGGAGATGCGATCGCCAAATGGTATGAAGCTTCTGTCAGTAGTGGCAATTCTAACGCCACTTTAACCATCGCAGCAGTGCAGCAAGCCAGAATTTTACGAGATATTTTATTCCAAAAATCTTCAGCAGCTTTAGAAAACGATCAGGGAGATGATTGGCGCGAAGTAATAGACGCTACAGTGTTATTAGCTGGTGTAATTGGAGGTATTGGCGGAGCAAATTGTCGGACGGTTGCTGCTCACGCAGTTCACAATGGTTTGACCCATATTCAGTCTGCTCACCACGCCCTACACGGGGAAAAAGTAGCTTATGGGATTTTAGTTCAATTGCGTCTTGAGGAAATGATCCAAGGAAATCAATTAGCAGTTTCAGCCAGAAAACAATTACTAGAATTTTACACGGATATCGGTTTGCCAAAGACCCTAGAAGATTTAGGTTTAGAGCATATTAGTCTTTCACAACTGCGTCAATCTGCAGAGGTAGCTTGTCAACCTAATTCTGACATTCATCGCCTACCTTTTTCCGTATCTCCAGAGCAACTTATGGCTGCAATGGTTTCTACTAAGGAGTTAGTAGAATCTCCTGTAGGAAGAGAAACACCAGCGTAATTAATAAACAGAAAATACCCGCTAATCCAGCTAAAGGTTGTTGACTAATACCAGTTATCCAGGGCTTCTCAGGTTGTTTGTAGGTTACTATCTCAGCCGAGTCTAGACAAGATAAACCCCAAATCCAGCCTGTATGCAAGCCCCAAGCTAAACCGAGACTTCCGTTGTCTGCTAATCTTGCTCCTACTAAAACCATCCCCATCAGCCACAAACCAGGGATTTGGGGAACAGTAGTTTTTCTTTCCCAAACTAGGTGTAATAGTGCAAAAAGTAAGCTAGAAATTATTGCTGCTGACCAATAAGGGTAATCTTTATCTAACTCACTCAGAATAAAACCGCGAAATACTATCTCTTCAACTATCCCTATTGCTAATCCCAAAACCAAAATTGGTAGTGCATTAGCTAAGAGTTGTGGGCGGTTTTCCCAATTCCAATTTACTAAACCCAAAACCGACTCTAGGGAAAATACAATTATTAAGGTAGCTACTGCTAATATCAGACCGCTCACCAGAGAAATAAATATGTCCCAACTTACCCCCAAATCAGCAAAAGAAAACCCTTGTTGTCTAATTATGAACCAAATAATTACAGGGGCTAGGGGATAAAGGGATGCCAGAAAAAGTATTTTTTGTTTGACAGTCAAAGGGCTAGCTAGTTGATAGTTAATCAATTTAGCTAGAGGTAGAGCAATGGGTAGCCAGGCGATGACCCAAGCAGCAAAAAAAATAATTATGGTAAGTGGGGATGAAACCATCATCAAAAGCCATAAAGTGAAAATCACCTTTGGAATCAAAGGCGATTAATTTATGAAAAATTCCTACATCGAGGACTAGTTTTCATCATCAGTATCATCATCACTATCAACTTGTTTTAGGTGAATGTGTTTGTAACCTAATTTGATTTCAAATTTATCACCCTCTTTCAAGTTCATAGCCTGAGTGTAGGTAGAACCAATAACAATTTGACCATTTTTATGAACACTGACTTTGTAAGTAGGTTCTCTACCGCGTCCGTCTTTTGCTCCTTCTGGATCTAGAGGAACGCCTCTTGCAGCTAGAACTGCATCGTAAAAGTCAGTTAAATTGACACGGGTTTGATTGTCTTTTGTAATAGTGTAATATCCACAGCGTTTTGCTGTTTCTCGTCTGGGTAAGTGAGAAAGCTCTTTTACTTTTTGAAGTAGTGCCTTTCCTGTTAAAGCAGTAGTGGCGGTTTCAGTCATGATTTTTAAATTTGTCCTCTTACTTTTTTGAGTTTGCCAACTCAATGAGTATATTATAAATTGACCCTATAAAAAATATACCTCTAAATATCAAGATTGTCACAATATTATTGTAAGAGTTTGGATTTTTTTTAGAATATGGTCAGCTAAAATTTGCCCTTATACTTATCCACAAAACCATGAAAGTCTTTAAATGTTCTATGTTTTATTGCTATATCTTGCTTTGGGTAATTTCTGTATAGATTGATATTTTAAATACCTGATTTGTACGAGGGGCAGTGATTGCAACAGAGTGAAAGTACTTAATTGCACCATTCAATCAATATTAAGAACATAAAAGACCCTTAGTAAAATTTTCGATAAGAAACATATGTTATTGATTGTAAATATTTTGCAATATCAGTTAATATTTTTTCCCTAAATTATTGAACAGGGGGGACTAGAGGACTGGGGAGATTGGGAATTGGGGAATTAGGGAATTAGGGACTTGGGGAGATTAGGGGAATTGGGGAAATAAGGCTGATTACTTATTCATCCGCAAATCTTTCATCCCTCACTGATAACTGATAACTGTTCACTGCTAACTACTAACTGATAACTGCTCACTGTTCACTGATGAGTGATGAGTGATAACTGATGAGTGATAACTGATGAGTGATTACTGGTTGGGTGATGAGCAATCAACTTTTCATCAATCGCAAAGCGACTACCGAAGGTCTCAACAATCAACTATTAACAAAAACCAGACAAACGGAATAAATGAGAATGTTCGGGATGATAGAGACGAGAGCGAGCATCAGTAACTTTCCCTAGTGCAGGACTGATAATGTATAAGGTAGTGCGAATCAAATTATTTTCTTGGCTAACAGATGCCATATCTTCTAGATTAACTAGCCAGATTTTTTCGTCTTGCCATCCGATACGAAAACAAATAGCTACGGTCGTATCTGGGGGATAGTGTTGTAATAGTTTGGCTTGGGATTTTTCTACATGACGCGCAGCTAAATAGAGACAGAGACTAGCTTGGTGTGCTGCTAGACTCGCTAAATCTTCAGTATCGGGGACGGCGGAGGCTTGACCGCTAACACGGGTTAAAATGATAGTCTGGACAAGTTCTGGTACGGTTAATTCAGTGGAAAGTTTGGCAGCAGCAGCTTGAAAAGCACTAATTCCAGGGATTAACTCAAAGGCAATTCCTGCTTCTAATAATTGCTTCATTTGTTCGGCGATCGCACTATACAGGGTCAAGTCACCAGAGTGCAAACGCACTACAGTCAGGTTTTGTTTTACTCTGTCAATCATCAGAGGGACTATATCTTCTAGGGTTTTATTTCCTGTCCGAATTAACTCTGCATCGGGACGGACATCCTGTAAGATTTGTTTGGGGACAAGAGAGTCTGCATAGAGGATGACATCTGCTTGAGATAAGATGCGATAGGCTTTTAGGGTGAGTAATTCAGGATCGCCTGGACCTGCGCCAATGATATATACTTTTGGTTTCATGGGGTTAATTGTTAGTGGTTAGTGGTTAGTGGTTAATTGTTAATTGCTGATGGATCGTGAATTACTGATTACTTATTCCTTCATCCTTCATCCTTCATCCTTTATCTTTCTTCCCTCCCTTTGACATCTGGTAGGGGACGTTTTAGTATATAGAGCCAAATTAAGCCTAAACTCCCCAACGCGATCGCCCCTAAACTTACTACTTGAGCAATTCTTAGAAACCCTAACATCAAACTGTCAGTGCGTAAGGCTTCAATCCAAAAACGACCGATACTATAGGCTATGAGATAGACAAAAGTAAGAGTCCCTACTTTGAGCTTGTTTTGATGTTTTAAGCCCCAAAAGAATAAAGTAATTAATAAGATAAATACTCCTATATTCCAGAGAGACTCGTATAAAAAAGTAGGATGAAAGTAATCATAGTTTATATATTCTAAAGGACGATTAGCGGGAGGGATAAATAGTTTCCAAGGTAAATCAGTTGGTCTGCCAAAAGCTTCAGAATTAAAAAAGTTTCCCCATCTACCGATCGCCTGTCCTAATATTAGAGAGGGAACTACTAAATCGATTAATTGCCACATAGATACTCTGTTGATTCTAGAAAAAATCATTGTTGCAATTGTGCCACCGATTATCGCCCCGTGAATCGCAATTCCTCCTTTCCAAACAGCGATAATATCTTCTGGTCGATTGACATATTCTTGCCATTGAAATAAGACATAATAAATTCTGGCACATGGTATTGCTCCGATAACTAACCAGATTGTTAAGTCTATTATTAATTCTGGATCGACTTTTCTTAGTTTGGCTAAATTTTGAGCTACAGTGATACCAATTAATACTGCCGAAGCAATTAATAATCCGTACCATCGGAGAGTAATAAAGCCCAAATCAAAAATTATGGGTCCTGGGGATTGGAATTTAAAAGCGAATAACATAGTTAAATTATAGGTTAAAGACTATAGTGGCGAAAAATAATCCATTCTCCTGAAACTTCCGCGATCACACCACCAGGCATGGTGGAAGTGCGACTTTTATTAGGAGCATCAATTAAATTACAAACTGCTTCTATTTCTGCAAAAGTAGGATATTGCTGGATAATTTGAGGTAAAAATTGTCGGATAATTCTTCTTTGTAATGCTAAAGGAACATCTCTAAGGATATAGCGATTTAGTTTGTCATCTCTTCCTGTTTTTACTTTTATTAATAACTCTTGTGCCTGTGCTTCTAAATATTCTACGTCAGCTTTTAATAATTCTGCGGTTTGGGCGAGAGAGTTTTCCACTTGAGGATTAAAATTATCTTGCAAATAAGGAATTAAATCCCCTCTAATCCTATTCCGAGCATATTTTTTATTCTCATTAGCAGCATCTAACCAAATAGGTAATTGAAATTGCTGACAAAATTCTAAAGTTTCTCGACGGGTAAAGTCTAAAATCGGGCGAATTAATTGGATGTCTGGAGTCAGAAACCTTTGCCAACTCAGAGAGGTTAAGCCATCAAGTCCAGCACCACGAATTAAATTGTATAAAAAAGTTTCAGCGCGATCGCTTTTTGTGTGGGCAGTAACAATATATTTAAAGTTATATTCTTCTGCAATTTCTACTAAGGCTTGATATCGCCATTTTCTGGCTGCTGCTTCTGTTTCTTTTAAATTTTGAGCTACTTTAAGATAAAAAGGTAAATTATGATTTTGGGCTAATTCTCTCACATGATCTGATATTCCAGCATCTGTTGACCAACCATGATCGCAATGAGCTATAGCTAAATTCCATTGCCATTTAGGTTGTAAATCTAATAGTAATTTTGTTAAACATAAAGAGTCTTGTCCTCCAGATAGAGCAATTAAAATTTTAGTTTTTTTAGGTAATAAACTTGTTTTTTTCAGAGTTTGATGTAATCTAGCGTGGAATATTGTCCAACAATCTCGGCGTTGCTGTGGTGTGTGGAGATTCCGCCCAAGACCAGGCACTTTGCGATCGCTATTTTTCATAAGAATCTCATAAAATTATCCTAATATGGCAATCAATATGTTTTATTGTATTGAATGACAAAATACAGTTTAATATAATTAAGATATAAGTTGATTTTTTAAACAACTAAGCTGTTTATATGAAAGGTGAGCTTCTAAAAAGATTGTTTAGAGCGATCGCATCTAATGACCAAGAAGCGATTGACAAGCTCACGTACCTAGTTATTGAAGACGAACGCAAAAAAGGACACACAGTTCTAGCCAATCAACTGGAAAATATAACTAGAACTACTCAATCTAATGATTCGATAGATAGCAGTGGTGATAAATCTCGTAAAAATGGATTATCTCCTAGTTCAAATGTAGA
>JAAUYD010142149.1_pt1 | contig 18748 bp, 14 predicted proteins | sample 7278101 | NCBI WGS metagenome assembly JAAUYD01 (sample SAMN14350128, study PRJNA611818) | marine sediment metagenome | isolation source: surface marine sediment (0.6m) | place: French Polynesia: Moorea | collected 2018-08
CAATCGCCGGTCTCCTTGCCTTCGACCTTCGACAGGATACCTTTTTCCTGCTTCAGCCGGTCGGTCAGGTGATCCGAGATTGCTCCCACCTGCCGCGACGACCGGCCCGACGCGATGACCATGTGATCGGCCATCTCGGACTTGCCGGCGAGGTCGATGACAACGATGTCCTCGGCCTTGTCGTCTTCAAGCGATGTGAGAATCAGGTCGAGCGTCTCGCCCGACAGGGGTTTCGGAGCGCTCATCAGCGCGTCCTGGGCAGCCGGGTCACGGGCTGCATCGTGAAGCTGGGACAGACCATTGTCCTCCTTCGCTACGCGCCGCACTGCCCCGGCGCCGGGCCTGATACAAGATGTAGCAAGGCTCTGGGCGAATCTCAACGCAGGGTATTGTGAAGTTTCAGTAATCGCGCGCGAAAAACACACCCAGGCTGCTTTCGCCTTCGGAGCCAACGCCCGCGCGAACCCTGAGAGACGGCGAGATATCCAGGTTGATCGTGATCTCGGTCTCGCCCTCGTCGTTCACTTCGACATCGGTATAAACGTTCTCGGCCACATAGGCCCCGGCCCGCGCGCCGACCCCGCCGCCACCACCTGGGCTCAGGTCAAGATCATCAAGTCCAAGCCCCCGGCGCACGGATCCAAACAACCCGCCACCCCCACCGCCTGCCAGGTTGGCAACGGCACTGGCCAGACGCGCAGCCTGAAGGGGCGACAGCGTTTCGATCCCTTTACCGAACAGCAGCCGCGCGATCACCTCGTCCTGTGGCAGGTCGGGGCTCGAGGTGAACTCGATATCAGGCGACGAGGCCGGACCCGACACCGTAACGATGATTTCGGTGTCGTCCACATCCGCCGTGGCGACAAGCCGGACGATCGCGTCGAAATCACCTTGCAGGCTGGCCCCGCCCTCTTCCATGGTCAACCGACGCCCCAGAACGTCGATCCGGCCGCGCACAAGTTCGAACTCGCCGGTAGGCAGGGGCGCATCGGTGGTACCCCGTATGCGGATGCCGCCGCCAAGTTCGGCATCCAGCCCCATTCCCCGGATGAAGATCTGGTTCGGCGCGTCGATCGAGATATCCAGCGCATAGGAGGCGCCGCCGCCACCACCGGAGCCTTCCCGCTTGATCAGTCCCGCGCGCTGCCGCGTCAGCCGCACATCGGCCGGTTCGTTCACGTGGATCAGGTCGGGCAGCGATCCTGTTCCCGAAAACGCGCTGGGAGAGATCAGGATTTCCGTTGGGTTCAGGACCAGCCCGCCGGTGATCGATGCGCCACCCGCCAGCGGGCCGACAAGCCGGATCTCGCCGTCGAGGCTGGTTTCCAGCACGCCGGGATCGACGAAGCCCGCCTGGATCAGCCGGACCGTCAGATCGCTGTTCAGTCCGCCGGTCAAACCGAGCGCCCCGGCCACGGCCACTTGTCCGCCGTCCGACAGGTTGCCCGAGACATCGATGCCGGCGGTTCCGCCATTCAGATTGACCGAGGCGTTGAGCCCCTCGACCCCGATCCCGATGATTGGATCGACAACGCGGGCGCCTGCGGTGGAAATCTGGCCCGACACGGCCGCAAGCCCCGGCGCGCCCCGGATTGCCATGTCGAATTGCGCGGTTCCTTCGATGGCGCGCGGGGCAATGAACGGCTCGGCCGCACCCAGGGGCGCCTGCCCTGTCGCGCGCAGATCAAGCGTCGAGAAATCCTGGGCCGCGCTGCCCATGACAGTCGCCTGAAGATCGCCCGGACCGGCGGCGTTCAGGTCAACGTCCCAGTCCGATCCGCTGCTTTGCCGTGCGGCGAGCCTGGCGGTCAACTCGCCCGGCAAGCTGGGGACAAACGCGCCAAGGTTTGCAAGCCGCAGATCGAGATCGGCGGCGTTCTGATCGGCACCGATGCTTCCGGACCCGGTGACGCCGATCTGCGGCGCATCGAGCGACAGGCGTTCAAGGTTCAGGACCCCATCGTCGCGCGCCGCGCGCACGTCCAGCGCAAGCGCGCCCGCCAGAAGCCGGTCAAGCTCGGCCTGTCCCAGGCGCAGATCCTGCCCGGTGCCGGAAATCGTGGCATCGAACACCGAGAGATCGCTGGTCAGATCGCCGGACGCCGCGATCGAAAACGCCCCGCCGACCTGCCGGCCCGCCAGTTCAGCGAAGGGGGACAGATCGTCGGCCTGAAGCCGGGCGTCGCCGCTCAGAACCGGCACCTCGCCCGAGATATCGGCCACTGCGTCGACCCGGCCGCTGACCAGCCCGCCACCAAGGTCCGCATCGATATCCCAGGTCTCCGGCCCGCCCTCGACCGTCGCGGCCAGCGTCACCGGCCCGTCGATGCCGGACACAAGAACCGAGGGGTCCAGAAGCGTCAGGTTCACCTCGGCAGAACCTTCCTGCGCGCGCGACAGCGTTCCCCCCCCCGACAGGCGCAGGGCCGCGTTCTGCACCGACAGCCGCGGGGCTGACAGGGTCTCGCCATCCCGCTCCAACGCCACGTCTATGGCCGTCCGGCCCGCAAGCAGCGCATCGGCCTGGGCAATCCCGGTCAGGATGTCGTCAAGGCTGCCGTCAAGCATCACGTCCATTTCGGTCAGGTCGGCCGCAAGCCGCCCGCTGGCGTTCAGGTCCACAGCCCCCCCAAGCGGCCGGCCCGCAAGTTCGGCCAGAAGCGAAAGATCGTCGGAAGCAAGTGCAATATCTCCGCTGACAACGGGCACGGTACCCGAGAGATCGGCTGCAACATCGGCGCGGCCTGTCACAAGCTCTCCATCGAGTGTTGCCCGGACATCCCAGATTTCAGGCCCGCCTTCGACATTCGCGACCAGCGAGATCGGATCGGTCAGGTCCGGCACGAAGATGCCGGGTTCCAGAAGCGACAGATCGATCCGCGCAGACCCCTGCCGGTCGAGCGACAGGTCCGCGTCGCCCGAAAGCCGAAGTGCCGCGTTCTCGACCGACAGGTTCGGGGCCGTGATGGTGTTGCCGTCGCGGACGATGTCCACGTCGATGCGTGTCGTTCCTGCCAATGCCGCATCGGCCTGGGCGATCCCGGTGCGCAGATCGTCCAGCGTACCGTCAACCGTCAGGTCAAGCTGCGACAGGTCTGACACCAGCACACCCTCGGCGCTGACATCGACCGCGCCGCCAAGCGTCCGGCCTGCGAGCTCCGAGAACGGCGACAGGTCGGTGGCCACGATGCTGGCCGTGCCTTCGATCCGCTGAGTCTCGTCCGAGATATCGACCGCGCCGTCGATTTCGGCGTTCAGGTCGGGGCTTACGAGCGTTGCGGCGACATCCCACATCTCAGGCCCTCCGCGGGTCTGGGCGGTGAACTCCAGGGGGCCGGGCAGGCCAGGCGCCACAAGCTCGGGCCGGGGCAGGCGGCCGGTCAGGTCCAGATCGGCCTGACCGTCGAGGCCGACAGAGCCCTCACCCGCCACGTTGAATTCGGTGGCGTCGATGGTGAACCGGCGCAGCGTGACATCCCCGTCGAACCCCACGGCCGAAAGCCTGATCTCGGCCTCTCCGGCCAGAAGCGCATCGGCCTCGGCTATCCCTGTGCGAAGGTCGCGCGACGCGCCGTCAAGTTCGATGTCGAAGGCCGACAGATCCTGCGCCCCGCCGCCCCGCGCCGAAACCTGGACAGCGCCGCCAAGCTCGCGGCCCGCGAGCGCGCCGAACGGTGCGATCTCTGCCGCCTCAAGCGACAGCGACCCCGACAGATAGGGCACCGCCCGGCTTGCATCGAGCACCAGTTCAGCCTCGGTCGAAAGCCCCTCGCCCGCAGCCTCCAGCGCGACGTCCCAGACATTGCCGGCCCCGGTTCCGCGCACGTCCAGCGTCAAGGGGCCGCTCAGCCCGTCCAACAGCCCCGAGGCGTCAGCGACCGACGCACGCAGGTTGCCGTCGCCGCCGCCGGTTTCCAAACGGCCTTCGCCTTCGATCTGTGCCGCGTCCGACCGCAGGGACATGTCGTCCACATAGGTGCCCGTCAGGTCACGGCGAAAGCCCAGTTCCAGATCGGTGCCGCCCGCAACAAGCCCGTCGACTTCGGCGATCCCAATCGACAGATCCTCGCCCCGTCCCGTCAGCCGGACATCGATCAGACCGGCCACGGGCGCGATGTCGCCCGCGACCTGCGCCGCAAGCGATCCCGTCAGGTCCCGTCCCGCAAGGCCCGAAAAGGCCGAAAGGTCCTCTGCCTCCACTTTGACATCGGCGGCGATATCCACCCCGTTGTCCCCGAACCGCGCCGTCGCCTCACCCTCCAGCCCATAACTTGCGCCGGTCAGCTGAAGGACCGGCATGTTCAAGGGCCCGCCCTGCTCCCAGTTCAGCGAAAGATCGGCGGTCATTTCGTCGCCCACGGCCGCGCGCGTGGCGTCGCTGCCAAGGTCCAGCGCCTCGGCGCCCAGCGAGATGTCCGCTGTCACCGCAGGCGTGCTGTCGGTGACAATCGTGCCACCACCAGCGAGCGTCACGGTGTCAGCCGTGATCGTCCCCTGTTCCAGCCCGTCCACCCGGATATCGGCCGTCCAGCGTTCGCCCTGAGCAGCGTCAAAGGCAATTGCCAGATCGGCCCTGTCCAGCAGGGTCTGATCGCCAGTGCCCGGCAACAAGACAGGGCTGCCATCCTGCGACGCGATCGTGCCGGAGATGTCCAGAAACCGCGGCAGTCCATCTACACCGACAACGACCTGGCCTGTCAGCGCGACCTCCTGGGCGGCAAGGTCCAGCTCGCTCAGCGTGAACACGCCATCGGGCGCGCGTGAGCCTGCGACGACCAGCGACACGTCGGGCCCGAAGAAGTCGCGGAACTCCGGCACGAAGAGCGGTGTGACATCGCCGGAAACATCGGCACGAAACTCGGACGGCGCGCCTTCGGATCCCTGCAGCGCGAATTCGCCCTGCAATCTGTCCTGCCCGTCCGTGGCCAGTTGCAGTGTCGCCCCGAAATCTGTCAGCGGCCCTTCGCCCTGAAGCGCGATTGCAAGCGATGGCGCACCGGGCAGACGTGCCAGCGTGGCGACGATGCCGCCCGGCTCTTCGTCCACCTCAAGCGTCAGGGTCAGGACGCGGTCCTGGTTGTCGAAGCCGCCGCCCACGACGAATCGGCCCCCGGCCCCATCGATCCGGTCAGCGGCGATCCGGCCCTGCCCCGCGCCGTCGGCAAGCTGAAGTGCGCCTTCGACTGCAAGCTCGGTTTCCTGGCCAAACAGCGCCTCGCCCAGAACCACCCGGCTTGCGGTCACCTCGCCCACATTGATCGACACGGGCAGTTCCGGCAGCGCGAACCCGCCCGCCTCGGCCGCAGGCGCGCTGTCGTTGGGCAGGGGCGGGCGCGGCACCAGGATTTCAGCGGCCCGCAGGTGATCGACCTGCACCCGGCCGCGCAGTAGCTGCGCCCGGCTCCAGTTCAGTTCGACATCGCGAAGTGTCAGCCATGCGCCGTCGCGGTCGGAAAACGTCATGGTATCGAGCGTCGCTGTGGAACTCAGCGCCCCCCGGAACCCGCGGATTTCCACGTCGCGGCCGTCGCCCGACAAGGCGCTCTCGAGCGTTCTTTCCAGAAAGCTGCCGTCATCTTCATCCGCTTCGCTGTCCTGCCCGCCGGCAGGAAGCGCAATGAATGCCGTAACCAGAAGTGCCGGGACGATCCGTTTCAAAACGCCTGTCCTATGCCAATATAGAGCTGCAGCCCGCCGTCATCATCTTCGTCGTCACTGTCGAGCGGGAAGCCGACATCAAGCCGCAGAGGACCGATCCCGGTATTGTAGCGGATGCCCAGCCCCGCGCCCGAATGGCTCCGGTCGCCCGAGCTTGGAAAGCTGTCCTCGGACACCGAGCCCCAATCGTAGAAGCCCACCACCGAAATCGCGTCGGTGATCTGTGCGCGCAGTTCGGTCTGCAGGCCCAGAAAGCTGCGCCCGCCCGATTCAGAGCCATCGGGAAGAACGATCCCCAACGATTCAAAGCGCTGGCCGCGCACCGTGCCGCCGCCGCCGGAATAGAAGCGCAGGTCATTCGGAACACCCGTGACATCGGCGCCCATGATCGAAGACGCCTGAAGCCGGGTTGCAAACACGTAGCGGCCATCGGGTCCGAAGTCTTCGTACCAGCGGGCATCAAGCTGGGCGCGCGCGCCGCTCTCGCTGTCATCCAGGCCAACAAAGGGGGCGATCTCGCCCAACAGGAAATAGCCGTCGACCGCGTTCAGGATGTCGTCGCGCTTGTCGAGCGTGGCGCGGAAGGGAAAGAAGATCTGGCTGTATTCCGTCTCGCCCGTGTCGTCGACTTCGTCGGAATAGGAAAACTGGATCGCAGCCGCCAGCGTCAGATCGTCGGTCTGTCGCCGCGTTGCGCCGAAGGCCAGGCGGATCAGGTCGGATTGGTAATTGTCCTCGTCAAGCGATTCGATTTCGCCCACGATAAAGGCGTCGGTCCGGCTGCCAAACGTCGCTGGGCGCAGCAACTCAAGGTTCAGCGTGTAGTCGGTGCCGCCCGTGTCGCCCGCAAGGCCTGACACTTCGCCTTCGATCCGGAAACTTAGCCCGTTGCCAGTGATGTTCCGATGCAGCCAGAAGGCGGACAGCGTCAACCCTTCGTCGGTTGCGAATTCGCCGCCAAACCCGATCCGGCGGGGTTCGCGGTCCTCGATGCGGGCGACGAAGTCGAGCGTGCCGTCGGGGTTCGGGACCTCGGCCTCGATCAGCGCGGCAGTGCGGAAGATGCCGGTTTGGCGCAGCCGCCGCCCGGTGCGCTCAAGCTCTTCGGGGCTGTAGACCTCGCCGGTCGGAAAACCCGCAATCTGACGCAGGCGGCGCTCGGGCACCCGCGAGGTGCTTTGGATGATCATGTCACCGAACCGCAGCCTTGGGCCGGGGGCCAGTTGCACATCAGCCTCAAGCGCCCGCCTGGAATGGTTGGCGACGACGCGCTGTCCGCCCAGACCGGCCTTGGCATGGCCCGCGTCGCGCCAGGCCTCGACCCCTACATCGACCGCGTCCTGGATTTCGCTCGAACGGGCCGGCTGGCCTTGCGCGAAGCCTTGCGGCAGTTCGGTTTCGGGCGCCAGGGGCGCGATATTTGCGCGGCCAAAAGTGTATTGCTCGCCGGGGATCACGATGGCCTCGATCCGGTTGATCCGGGCGGGCGCGGCAAGCGGGCTGATATCGGCCGCTTCACGCCCGTCGACCGAGATACGGACGACACCGCCGTAATAGCCTTCCGAATAGAGCGCGCCAACGAAGCGGGCGTAATCCGCGCGCGCCGCCGCCATGATCTCGACCGGGTCGGTGACCCCGTCCTTGTAGCTCGCGACCAGAAGTGAGGCGCGCTCCAGCGCGCGGGCCACGTCTTTGGTCGCGCCGACGGCACGCACGCTGAGGCTTTCCAGGGACATGGCAGGCGTCGCGGCAATGCAGGCCAGAAAGCTGGCTGCAAGCGCGGATCGAATGCACTTCAACAACGACCTCGCCGTCACGTCACTCCCCCACGCCCGCGGTCCTGAATGGCCCAGTTATATGAAATTCGCAGGCCGCCGCCACGCCTTTCCTGACAGGGGTTTCGGGGGGGTGCAGTGGCACAACACCCCCGCGATCGCTTGCACCGGCTGGCACGGGGCTGTAGATACGCGTGCGATGACGCTTGTATTCAATATCGGCGACCGCGCACGGCTGCCGTGGCGCTTTTACGGGGCCACGCGCTCTGTCCTAGCGCGAATCTGAACAGGATTTTCTAGAAAATCCTGCGCGTCAGAATTTTCTAGAAAATTCTGCCACCTGTCCGCCAAATCCACACGGGATATATCTGCCATGACCGGCCGCACACTTTATGACAAAATCTGGGACGCCCATCTTGCCCACGAGGCAGAAGATGGGACGAGCCTTCTTTATATCGACCGCCACCTTGTGCACGAAGTGACAAGCCCCCAAGCCTTCGAGGGCCTGCGGATGGCCGGGCGCAGCGTTCGCGCGCCCGACAAGACCATCGCGGTTCCGGACCACAACGTGCCCACCACCGCGGGCCGCGAGAACCCCGAAAACATGACCGAGGACAGCCGCATCCAGGTGGCCGCGCTTGACAAGAATGCCAAGGATTTCGGCATCCACTATTATCCCGTCTCGGACATCCGGCAGGGTATCGTGCATATCGTCGGACCAGAACAGGGCTGGACGCTGCCGGGCATGACGGTCGTCTGCGGCGACAGCCATACCGCGACGCACGGCGCATTCGGCGCCCTGGCCCACGGGATCGGCACATCCGAGGTGGAACACGTGCTGGCGACCCAGACGCTGATCCAGAAGAAATCAAAGAACATGAAGGTCGAGATCACGGGCAAGCTGCGCCCCGGTGTGACCGCAAAAGACATCACGCTTTCCGTGATCGGCAAGACCGGCACCGCCGGCGGCACCGGCTATGTCATCGAATACATGGGCGAGGCGATCCGCGACCTTTCCATGGAAGGCCGCATGACCGTCTGCAACATGGCGATTGAAGGCGGCGCACGCGCCGGGCTGATCGCGCCCGACGAAAAGACCTTCGACTACGTCAAGGGCCGACCCCATGCGCCCAAGGGCGCGCAGTGGGAGGCGGCCCTTGCCTGGTGGAAGACGCTTTACTCCGACGATGACGCGCATTGGGACAAGATTGTCACCATCCGGGGCGAGGATATCGCGCCGGTTGTCACCTGGGGCACCAGCCCCGAGGACGTGCTGCCCATCACCGATGTCGTCCCGGACCCTGAAAGCTTCGACGGCGGCAAGGTTGAGGCCGCCAAGCGATCACTGGATTACATGGGCCTGACGCCCGGAACAAAGCTGTCGGATGTCGAGATCGACACGGTCTTCATCGGCTCGTGCACCAACGGGCGGATCGAGGATCTGCGCGCTGCTGCGGCAATCCTTAGGGGAAAGAAGATCAAGGACGGAATGCGCGCGATGGTCGTGCCCGGTTCTGGCCTTGTGCGGATGCAGGCCGAGGAAGAAGGTCTGGCCGACATCTTCAAGGAGGCCGGGTTCGAATGGCGCCTTGCGGGCTGTTCGATGTGCCTTGCGATGAACCCCGACCAGCTTCAGCCGGGCGAGCGCTGTGCGGCCACGTCGAACCGCAACTTCGAAGGCCGCCAGGGTCGGGGCGGGCGCACCCATCTCATGAGCCCGGCCATGGCCGCCGCAGCCGCGGTGACCGGCAAGCTCACCGATGTGCGGGAGATGATGTAATGGATAAGTTCACCACCCTCAGCGGCACCGCCGCGCCCCTGCCGCTGATCAATGTCGATACCGACATGATCATCCCCAAGCAGTTCCTGAAGACGATCAAGCGGTCGGGCCTGGGCAAGAACCTGTTCGACGAGATGCGCTACAAGGACGATGGCTCCGAGATCGAGGATTTCGTGCTGAACCAGCCGCAGTACCGCAATGCCGAGATCCTTGTCGCCGGTGACAATTTCGGCTGTGGCTCGTCGCGCGAACACGCGCCCTGGGCGCTTCTTGATTTCGGCATCCGCTGCGTCATCGCGCCAAGCTTTGCCGACATCTTCTACAACAACTGCTTCAAGAACGGGATTCTGCCGATCGCGCTGCCGCAGGAAGAGGTCGACAAGCTTATGGACGATGCCAGCCGCGGCTCGAATGCGGTGATCACCGTCGACCTGGAAAGCCAAACGATCACTGGGCCAGATGGCGGCAGCATCCCATTCGAGGTTGATGCCTTCAAGAAGCACTGCCTTCTGAACGGGCTCGACGATATCGGCCTGACGCTGGAGAAGAAAGCGTCGATCGACACGTTCGAGGCCAAGGCGGCCGAGGCGCGGCCCTGGGTCTGATGCCGCGTCCTTCAGGCGCGGACAAGCGCCCGAAGCACAGTCCTGCGCCTTGCGTAAAGGTACCGTACAATCAAGGATGGCCCGAAGGACCATCCGCGATGAAACCCATTGCACTCTTTGTCTTGTCGGCTGTTGCGCTTCAGGCGTGCACCTTTGGGAACGACGCGCAGTCTTTCGGCGAACCGCCGACCTACCCGGTCTACTCCGGCGCCGGCCAAGTGTTGCAGGGCGCCGGGATCGCAAGGACAGCGAGCCAGAGGTCCGCGACAATCGGCAACACCCGCGCGCGCGCCGATGACCGGCGCGGAGGCCTGATCTTTGGGTATGACGGCACGACCTATCGCCGGATCGGCAGCACGACGATCGGGTCGGATGGATCGACGTTCATCACCTCGGGCAACACGACGCTTGGGTCGGATGGAACATCCTATCGGCGGATCGGCAACACCACGGTCGGTTCGGATGGTACGTTCTGCCGCGGGTCCGGGACCTCTATTCGCTGCTGATGGCTGGCCGGCCCAGACCAGGCATCCTACGGAAACCACGGGCAAAACCAAACACGGGTCAAGATGCAGGTCCACTTGTGGCCCCATCCAACCCAGCCACAAGATATTGGCGAGGCGTGCCGAATTGCCTCATTTCGCACACAAAATGATGCAATGCCGCACCAGTTTGTCCACGAAATTGCCCAAGAGTCCGGCCACCTTTCCCCCATTCTTGCTGGGCAAAACGAAAGTTGGCAAAACTTGGGCAACAATAGGGCAACCCGCCACAATTTGTGGAACAAACAATGGCAGGTCCGCGCGCGGACCGCGGCCAAGAGGGGTATGGGGCAGTGATTTCACGCTTTGCAGCGGTGCTTCTGCGCGCCTTCCTGGTTGTGCTTCTGATCGCGATCCCGTCGCTTCTGTTGCCCGGTGTGAATTCGGACGCGGCCCAGATCCTGGCGCTTGTTTCGATCTTTGCCGCAACGCTTGTCATCATCGAATACGCGTCCGCCTATCCGGGGCTGGTCGAGTTCCGGGATGCACCGCCCTTCAATCGGGTCCGGTTCGCTTCGCTGTTCATCACGGTCCTTTTGATCACCCTGATCACGCGCGGACTCTATGAACCGTCCGCCCTGACCCGCTTTCTGACGGCTGTTGGCGCCTTGATCGGTCTGGCCATCGATTTCCCCTACAGCCCCGTCCGGCTTGTCGTCCTGATGCTGCCGCCCGACACGTCGCCCGAACATCTGGCGCTGGTGCGCACGCTTGCGGGCATCGCCTATCTCAGTTCGCTCCTGACCCTTGCTGTTTTCCTGATCGTTCTGCGGATCAAGGGCTGGCCCAATGCAACGGGGTCGTTCAACGTATGGATTAATCTGCCGACCTTCGACCCCACAGCGGGCGGCGACGTCGTGGAACGGCTGGAACGCGATGCGCGCTTTAACGTAGCGTTAGGATTTCTGCTGCCATTCTTGACCCCAGCGGTCATCAAGGCGGCGTCATCCACATTCGGATCCCTGTCGCTCGACAACCCGCAGACGATGATATGGACGGTGGCGGCATGGTCGTTTCTTCCTGCGTCGCTTTTCATGCGGGGCATCGCGATGGGTCGCATTGCCGCGATGATCGAGGAAAAGCGCCGCCACAATCGTGCCGGGCACGAAGACGAGGCTTCCTTGCTTGCGGCCTGACCGCAGCACTCATCGCGGCGACATCTGCCGCAGGCGATGTCCGGGTTGCAACCTTCAATTCAGAGCTGTCGCGGGACGGGCCGGGCCTGTTTCTACGCGATCTTCTGCGGGGTGACGCGCCGGACATCGATGCCACTGTGCGGGTGATCGCGGACGCAAGGGCGGATGTGATCCTTCTTCAGGGCATCGACTATGACCTTGACGGGGTAGCGTTGTCGGCACTTCGCGATGCGATTAGCGCCGGGGGGCCTGACTATCCCCATGTCTTCGCGGGTCACCCGAACAGCGGGGTGCCGATGCGGGTCGATATCGACGGCGACGGCCGCAGCGACGGGCCGCGCGACGCGCAAGGATACGGCCGGTTCTCGGGCGCGGGCGGCATGGCGGTTCTGTCGCGCTGGCCGGTTCGGCTTGCCGCAGATCACAGCGAATACTTGTGGCGCGATCTGCCGGGCAGCCTGATTTCTGCCGACGATCCGGGGTACGCCGTGCAACGCCTGCCCAGCGTCGCGCATTGGGTATTGACGGTCGCACCGGATGACCAGCCGCCGCTGACGCTGATGACATTCCACGCTTCCCCCCCGGTCTTTGATGGGCCCGAGGACCGGAACGGCCGGCGCAACCATGACGAACTGGCCTTCTGGCTTCAGGCGCTTGACGGGCTCCCGGGGGTTGATCTGCCCGATCAAAGATTTGTCCTGCTGGGCGACGCCAATATCGACCCGGTCGATGGCGAAGGCCGCCCAGAGGCGATACGGGGCCTTCTGTCCCACCCAAGGCTTCAGGACCCACGGCCCGAAAGCCGGCACGCCCGCGCATTGGTGTCGTCCGAAGCAGGCGCGAATGCGGACCATAAGGGCGACCCCGCGCTTGATACGGCGAACTGGCGCGACGCGCCGGGTCCGGGGAACCTGCGCGTCGACTACGTTCTGCCGTCCTCGGACTGGGCGGTGACAGGGTCAGGCGTGCTGTGGGGCGAACCAGTCGTCCGAGATGGTAAAGGACGCCCGGCCCTGCGCCACGGGCTCGTCTGGGTCGATCTGCGCTGAAAGCACCCGCGCCAGCGCTGCGTCGATCGGCGTCGGCCGGAACTCGGGCAATAGACGCCGCAGCGTGAAGGGCTCCAGCCTGTGGGGCTTTGACCAGAGATAGCGCATCTCGACCAGGTGCCGCGCCAGAGGCCAGAACAGGCGTGCTGCGTGCAGGGGCAGCCAGGACATCCGGGCAACGCGCAATTCGCGCCCCAGAACTGCATCGCAGGCCGCCGCAAGCTCGTACCCCGTCAGCGTGTAGCCCGCAAACGGCACATCGGTGAATTGCCCCAGCGTCTGCCGCCGTTCGGCCAGCATCGCGGCGGCTGTCGCAAGATCGGGCAAATAGGCCCAGGCATGGGCCGCGGTTCTGCGGCCAGGGTAGCTCAGCCGGCCCTTGCCCAGACGTGCCGCGATGACCTTGTCGAACCAGTTGCCGGACCGTTCGGTGTCCAGGAAATCGCCCGCCCGAAGGATGATCATCTGCACACCAGAGGCGCGGTAGGCGGCCTCCATCTCGGCCCGGATGCGCCCCAAGGGGTTTGTAGCCGTATGCGGGGTGTTGGGCGTCAGGGTTTCTGGCGCATCTGCCCCATAGACATAGACATTACCGGGCACCAAGACGGTCGCCCCGCTGGCGCGCGCAGCGTCGATCACGCGAGCGGTCAGCGCCGGCACCTCTGCCGCCCAATGCTCGTAGGACGGGTTCCAGCCATTGACGATCACGTCCTGACCGCGCGCCGCCGATATCAGGTCGTCCCCGTCCCGGTCAAACAGCGTCACCCGCCAGCCCCGGTTCCAGAACGCTTCCGCTGCATGACGCCCGAACCGCCCGCTGCCGCCAAGTATCAGAACCGAACCTGTCATCCTGTCTCTCCATCATCGCGTGTTGTCGGTAACATGGTCCGGGTCACGGCATTTGTGAATTTACCGAAACCGCAGAACTGATATTCATGGATGAATGGACAAACCGCTCCAATCCCTTGAGTGGTCCATGGTCGAGGTGTTTCTGGCCGTGGCCGAGGGCGGGTCGCTGTCGGCGGCGGCCCGCAAGCTTGGCTCCAGCCAGCCCACAGTCGGCCGGCAGGTGCGCGAGATCGAGGACCGGCTGGGTGCCGCGCTATTTCAGCGCGAGGCCCGTGGCATGTCATTGACGGAAACCGGTGCGGCGCTCCTTGAACCGGCGCGCGCGATGCGCGAAGCGGCGGGGCGTTTCGCCAATATAGCGGCGGGAGCGGGCGACACCCTGTCGGGCAGCGTTCGGATCACCGCCAGCAGCTTTATCGCGCATTATGTGATGCCCCGGATCATTGCTGCAGTCCGGCAGGCCGAACCCGATATCGCCATCGATCTGGTGGCCACAGACGACGCCAACAACCTTCTGTTCCGCGAGGCCGACATCGCCGTCAGGATGTTTCGGCCTACTCAACTGGACCTGATCACGCAACATGTGGGCAACTTGCCGATCGCGCTCTTCGGGGCCAAGAGCTATCTTGACCGGTTCGGTCGGCCCAGGACTCAGGACGACCTAAAACAGCATCAATGGGTCGGCTATGACCGTGACCCCCGGATGATCGAAGGCTTCCGCGAGGCCGGGTGGCCCATCGAGCGCGATTTCTTCGGGACCCGCTGTGACGAACACCCGGTCCTGTGGGAGCTCGTGCGGGCGGGATGCGGGCTTGGCTTTGTCCAGCGCCCCTATGCGTCGCGCGACCCGCTGGTCGAAGAGATCCCCATCGACGTGCCGCTTCCGGTTTTGGAGGTCTGGCTGACAGCCCATGCGGCGCTGCGCGGCACCCCGCGCATCAGGCGGGTCTGGACGCTTCTGGCGCAGCACCTGAAGGACCACGTGGATTAGGCCAACCTTCCTTGACCCTCCGCCACCGCCGGGCTACCCGATGCGGCGACGCATCAGACAGGGAACTCCGCAATGACGACCGCCTCGCTCCTTATTCTTCCCGGCGACGGGATCGGCCCTGAAGTGATGGCCGAGGTCGGCAAGGTGATCGACTGGTTCGGCACCCAGGGGCTGCAATTCGATGTGTCCGAAGACCTGGTGGGCGGCGCGGCCTATGACGCGCATGGCACGCCCCTGCACGACGACACGATGGCAAAGGCGCAAGAGGTTGACGCAGTGCTTCTGGGCGCCGTTGGCGGACCGAAATACGACGATCTGGATTTCTCGGTGAAGCCCGAACGCGGGCTTCTGCGGCTGCGCAAGGAGATGGACCTTTACGCCAATCTCCGCCCTGCGCAGTGTTTTGACGCGCTTGCCGATTTCTCGTCGCTGAAGGCCGATGTGGTTGGCGGGCTCGATATCATGATCGTCCGCGAGCTGACCTCGGGCGTCTATTTTGGCGAGCCGCGCGGGATCATCAAGGAAGGCAACGAACGCGTGGGCATCAACACCCAGCGCTATACCGAAAGCGAAATTGCCCGCGTCGCCCGGTCGGCGTTCGAACTGGCGCGGAAGCGGCAGAACAAGCTCTGCTCGATGGAAAAGGCGAACGTCATGGAATCGGGCGTTCTGTGGCGCGACGTGGTGAACGAGGTGCACGCAGCCGAATACCCGGACGTGGAACTCAGCCACATGTACGCCGATGCGGGCGCCATGCAGCTGACCCGCTGGCCCAAGCAGTTCGACGTGATCGTCACCGACAACCTGTTTGGTGATCTTCTGTCCGACCTTGCTGCAATGCTGACGGGCTCGCTGGGCATGCTGCCATCGGCGTCGCTTGGCGCGCCGATGGCAAACGGACGGCCGAAGGCGCTTTACGAACCCGTCCATGGCTCGGCCCCCGATATCGCAGGCCAGGGCAAGGCAAACCCGATCGCCTGCATCCTCAGCTTCGCGATGGCGCTGCGCTATTCCTTCGATAAGGGCGACGCGGCCGCGAAACTGGAAGCGGCGGTGGAAGCGGTTCTGGCCGACGGGCTGCGCACAGCCGACCTGATGGGCCCCGAAGGCGGTACTCCGGTCTCGACGGGCGACATGGGAGATGCGATCATCGCCAAGCTGGCGGAGTAGCCGGCCGTCACTCAGAAGGGGGCTCAAATGCGACATTGCCTGATCGCCGCCATCGCACTTTGCTGCGCCGGTTCGTTCGCCCAGGCGCAATCCCTCGGCGACCGGCTGAACCAGGGCTTGCAGAAGGTGGGCGAAGGCGCGGCCAAGGTTGGCGAGGGGGCCGGAAAGATTGTCGACTCTGTTGGGGAATCGCTCGATTCGACGGCCGAGCTGATGTCGAATGACGCCGACCCGCAGGACACCCGTGATCGGCTGGACGCGATGGCCGCCGAAACGCTGAACCGGCTTTTCGAAGAACAACCCGAGGCCCGGGATCTTTATGATATCAGCGCAGGACACGCCGTGTTCGACACGCGGAAGGTCACGCTTGTGGGCTTCACCGGCGGCGGAGGTCGCGGCGTCGCCGTGTCCGAGGATGGGGCGCGGACCTACATGAACATGGGCACCGCTGGCGTCGGCGCGGCCTTCGGCATCGGCGGCTTCGAATCGCAGGTGGTGATGATCTTTCAAGACACCCAGAGCTTTCAGACCTTCGTGACCGTCGGGTTCGATGCGACGGCGGAAGCGGGCACCATGTTCGGCGACGACAAGGAATCGCTGGAATTTCGGTTCGAGGACGGGCGCGCGATCTTTGTGCTCACCAAACGCGGCTGGCGCGTTTCGGCGACGGCCGCGGGCACCAAGTACTGGGCGGATCAAAGTCTCAACTGAGAAGCCGCTCGGGTTCCTATGGCTTCCGCCCGGTCACGATGTGTGCTGATGTCGGAAACACCGCTTCGCCGCTTGGTTTGGCGTACCTCGAAAGCCGGTTGTCCGACCTCTCAAGCACCTCATCGATCTTCGCGTCTTCAAGGTGAATACCAAAGAGTGGCAGCCAGCCCCGAAGCTCGGCCTCGACCATCGTCCGGGGGTTTGGAAAGCGGGCCTGCTCGGACAGGGTCTCGACCCCGACATCGGCAAAGCCGATCTCTTCGATTTCACCGCGCAACGCATCCCGGTCGCCAAGCGTGAAAGGCATGCGCACTGCGTCGCCAGCCGCCGTGCCGATCTCTTCGTCCAGGACAGCGACAATGTCGCGATAGGCCGGGTTCTCTTCGATCCTGTCCCAGACCGCAACCGCAAGCCGTCCGCCCGGAGCCAGGACCCGCAGCATCTCCGTGGCCGCTTTGTCGCGATCATCGAAGAACATCATTCCGAATTGCGAAACCACGGCGTCGAAGGATGCGGCCTCCATTGGCAAGTCTTCGGCTGCACCCAGTATCCAGTCCACACGCGGTTCGATCTCACGGGCCGCGCCAATCATCCCCGGGGCCGGATCAAGACCGGTGACCGATCCGGTGTCGCCAACCGCATCCAAGGCTGCCCGTGCGAGCACGCCTGATCCGCAAGCCACATCCAGAACGCGCGCGCCCGTCGCGATTTCTGCCCTTGCCAGCAGGTGTCCTGGCCAAGGCGCAAAAAGCGCCGGAACGAACAATGCCTCGTATCCGCGCCCTGCCTCGAGCATTTCGATTGGAACGTCGTCAGTCATGGAAATTCGCCACGGCCTGATGAATAATCCGATGGCAAACCCTATCATTCTAGGGTCGGTCAGTAAATGCAACGACACTGGAGCCCGCGATGTCGCAAACGGTGAGATGGTCGTGCAAATGCGGCGAAGTACAGATCCTGATCCGGACTGGCGAGGGGACGCGGGCGGTTTGCTACTGTGCCTCTTGTCAGGCGTTTCCAAAGCTTCTGGGCCATCCGGGTCTGCTTGATGGATCGGGCGGAACCGAGCTTTACCAGACGCTCCCCGATCTCTTGACTGTCACTCGCGGGAGCGAACATTTCGGGCGTCTCAAGCTGACAGACAAGGGGCCGCTGCGCTGGGTTGCGACCTGTTGCAACACGCCGATTGCGAACACGGCCCCGACAGTACAGGTCCCCTTCGCCTCGATGGTGGTCGCAGGGATCGACACCCCGGACGCACTGGGGCCGGTCCGGGCGCAGGTCAATACCGATGGGGCAACCGGCCCGGTGCCCGAGAGCGAGTTGAGCTTCAACCAGCTTGCCCGGCAGATCATGTTCCGCGCACTCAAGGCCCGGCTGCGCGGACGTCACCGGCCGACCCCGTTCTTTGGCGAAAACGGCCGCCCCCGAGGCATGCGGGTCGAGATCACGGACGAGATGCGCGCCCGCACTGACACCTGAGGCATGCAGCCTCCGGGCAGGAGCCTTGCAGGATAGGCGCTTGCTTTGGGGTCCTTATCGGCTCATGTCGGAAGCAACCGGCCCTTCGTCCGACGAAACCCATGACGGAACCCGCCAAATCCAGCCTTCGGGGCGCGCTTCTGGCGCTGTCGGCCTTCGCGATATTCGCGACGGCCGATACGCTGGTGAAGTATCTGGGCGGCTACTACGCACCTTTCCAGATCCTGTTCTTCAGCGTGACGCTCAGCTTTCCGCTGGTTTTGTTCATGCTGATCGGCGACCCAGAGAAGGCGACACTCAGGCCCGTCCACCCCTATTGGACGGCATTCCGCACAGTCGCGGTGATCCTGACCGGGGCCGCAGCCTTCTATGCCTTTGCCACGATCCCGCTGGCGCAGGTCTATGCGATCCTCTTTGCCGCACCCTTGATCATCACCGTTCTGTCGATCCCGATCCTCGGTGAACGGGTCGGGCCGCATCGCTGGGCGGCGGTGGCGCTGGGCTTGGTCGGCGTCCTGATCGTCGTGCGCCCCGGCACGGCAGAGCTGACACTCGGCCATTTCGCCGCGATCTCGGCCGCCGTGACCAGTTCCTTCGCCTCGATCATCGTGCGCAAGATCGGCCGCGACGAACGAACGCCGGTCATGATGCTGTATCCGATGCTTGCGAATTTCGTGGTCATGGGCGCGCTGATGCCCAAGTTCTACGAACCGATGCCGGTCGAGCATCTGGGGCTTCTGGCGCTGTTCTCGGTTCTGGCCTTCACCGCCGGACTTCTGCTGATCGCGGCCTACAAGGCGGCGGACGCAGCCATTGTCGCGCCGATGCAATACTCGCAGATCCTCTGGGCCGCCGGCTTCGGCTGGTTCCTGTTCGGCGAAACCGCCGACCGGATGACCTGGATCGGAGCAGGCGTGGTGATCGCAGGACTGGCGTTGTCATCGAAATGCCCGACAGGCTTTCGCGCAGGACAATGTAGAGCCCGCTTGCGATCACCACG
>JAAUYD010043247.1_pt1 | contig 18745 bp, 10 predicted proteins | sample 7278101 | NCBI WGS metagenome assembly JAAUYD01 (sample SAMN14350128, study PRJNA611818) | marine sediment metagenome | isolation source: surface marine sediment (0.6m) | place: French Polynesia: Moorea | collected 2018-08
CGCTGTGTATAGAGATTTGTTTCTGCCGCTAAAATGCTATCTTGCACTATGATTTTCTCCTCAACCACCAAAAATTAGAGACGCTACGGTCGTTAGCATGGATACTATTACTATGTTCCCATTGACGAGCCGTTGAAAACCATCCAGATGTTAACATAGAGGTTATCTTTATGAAGAATTTCAAAGATTATCGCAAGTTCCCCACATCTGTATATCTGCCATAAATATAGTCAAAATTGTATTTTTTTTATCAAAAAGATAAAATAACATATCCTTATATATGTAATTAAAATAACCTGTGACTAATTACTCAAAAAACTCTAAATAATATCTAGGAATGAAAGCTGTAATTTTATTGTCTGGGGGATTAGATTCTAGCACCGTTGTTTACCAAGCATTAGTTGATGGTTATCAAGCTTACGCAATTTCCTTTGATTATCAGCAACGCCATCGCCAAGAGTTACAATCTGCATTAGCAATCGCCAAAGCCGCAGGTGTTGTCGAACATCAAGTTATCAGCTTTGATTTAAGGCAGTGGGGAGGTTCAGCTTTAACAGATAATAGTATTGACCTGCCCCAGGGACGGGATTTAGAGGAGATGGGTCAAAATATACCAATTACCTATGTCCCAGCCCGCAATACAATTTTTTTGAGCTTTGCCTTGGGATATGCTGAAAGCATTAATGCACAAAGGGTTTACATAGGTGTGAATGCTGTGGATTATTCTGGATATCCTGATTGTCGTCCCGATTATATCCAAGCCATGCAGGAAGTCTTTCGCTTAGGAACCAAACAAGGGCGAGAAGGAAATCCGATTAATATTCATACTCCTCTCATTAACCTGAAAAAAACAGAAATCATTCAATTAGGTAATAAATTGGGTGTTCCTTGGGAATTAACTTGGTCTTGCTATGCTGGTGGAGATGTTGCATGTGGTATCTGTGATTCTTGCCGGTTACGACTTGCTGCTTTCGCTGAATTAGGACTCCAAGATCCCATCCCTTATGCTAAGTAGGGTGATGAGGTGATGAGGTGGTGAGGTGATGAGGTGGTGAGTAACTCATTACTTATTACTCATTACTCATAACTCATTACTTATTACTCATTACTCATTACTCATTACTCCATCTCCTCTGACTCCAATAAACGTACTTGAATTTGATGCAGCCGGGAACCATCTAGGGAAACCACAGTCAATTCTAGATTTTGATATTGGCAGGTTTCACCAAGGGAAGGAATTTTCTGTAACTGGTACAACAAAAATCCCCCTAATGTTTGATATTCTTCACTCAATGGCAAATTGAGATGCAAAATTTCATTGAGTTCTTCTAAATTAATTTGTGCTTGTACCAGAAATGTTTGCTCATTTAATAACTCAATCAATAATTCGTCTGTATTTTCGACTTCACCTGTTTCCCCAATGATTTGAGCAACAATATCTTGGATAGTCACCAAACCTGCTGTACCACCGAATTCATCAACCACAATTACCATGGTGGGCTTCCCCTGCTGCATCATGGGTAAAAGTTCTTTCAATAGGGTATTTTCTGGTACAAATTTTACCGGACGCATCCATTGTTGGATACCGGTATCCATATTCAGCTTACCCGCAGCCAAAAATTTGGCGATGTCCTTAAAGTAAAGAATGCCGAGAATATCATCCAGAGATTCTCCAATTACTGGATAACAAAAGTGACCGGTATCTGCCATGGTTTGGAAAAAAGTTTGTAAGTTCGTATCCCTTTGTAAGGTGACTATACCTGTGCGAGGAGTCATAACTGTTTGCACCATCACCTCTCCAAACTCAAAAATATTGTTGAGTAATTTTCTTTCCCCTGCCAATAAACCTGTAGATTCTCTTTCTGTAGAAATTATTAACTGCAATTCTTCTGGTGTTACTGGTGGTTTCCAGCTTTGACCAGTATATTCAATGCCTATAAACTTTAATAGAAGGCGAGTAGATTGGTTAAGAATCCAGATAAAAGGGCTAAAAAAACGGACAATCGCTTTGATTAAAGGACCCAAAAACCGTGCTAGCTGTTCAGAATAAAGCATTGCTACCGATTTAGGGCATAGTTCCCCCAATACAATTTGCAGATAGGCAATAATAAAAAAGGTGATGGGAATTGATACTGAATGGGAAATGAAGGGGTTAGCACTTTGGGGAAACAGCCATGATTTGAGCCATCTATCTATCAGTCCCACAATTGTACTTTCTCCAATCCATCCCAAGGCCAAACTGGATAAAGTAATACCTAATTGGGTTGTGGACAATAGGCGATCGATACTACGCTGCAAACCTTCCACCGAAAGAGCCTGAATATCACCAGCTTCCACTAGCTGACGGATTCGCGATCGCCTCACTGTCACCATAGAAAATTCTGCCGTGACAAAAAAAGCATTAATTGCAATCAGCAATAATACTGTTAATAATCGCAGACCCACATCCGACCCACTGACGTTAGTAAAAACTCTCACTGATAAATCTAGCCTACAAATCCCGTTCTAATTGTGGATTTAACAGCCACTTGTATGCAAAACCAATCACAGAAAAAATTTCTCTGTTCCTTAGCCTTACATAAAATATAGTGAGTGGCATCCTTGAAAATATAACCCGATCAAACTCCAACCACCAATTTCCCATGTCTTAATAATATTACTTATCTTTCTACCGGAATATTTGGTATTGCTAGACGTAGTTTCTGAGCTGGATAATCAGTTAGAGTCAGTGATATCTGCTTTACATCATCTAGTAGAGCCGTAGGAACCATGACTCTACCGGTATAGGTTGGTCCTTCTGGTGGTAACTCAGCAGGTAGTCCTTCGGTGCTAGCACTCAAAGTCCTACCTTTATCATCGGTGACATCCAAAAAAGTATATAAAAAACGTGCAGTCTCCGAACCTTGATTCTGCATTTTTACCTGCAATTCCAAAGCGCCACCAGAAAAACGAGAAGATTGTACAGATAAGCTCACTCCTTCACTTTCTGTTTTGATGGGAAAACCTGCTTGGAGTTTTTCTTTCGGTTTTGGGGAAGAGATTTTATTTGTATTTTTCGGCTGCTTATTTTTTTTGCGTTTTTTCCCAGATGTTTTTGTTTTACCTTCAATCCTAGCCTTAACAGTTTTCAGTATTTCTTCCTCTTTTAACATCATTACTCCTTGCTGGGAAGAATTGACCTTGGAATTGGCAAATTTATTTGTGGGACGGGAGTCGGGAGCAGTTACGCCTTTGAGTGCTGAACTTCCCAAGGTAAAGCCCCAAAAAGCACTTACAGAGCCAGCCCCTAACATTAGGGTTAACAAAGTCAAAGTCAGGAGTACAGTGGAATTTAGTTTCATTGCCAATCAGCTATTGCGGAAAAATAATTTTATGAATAAAGGTATATGGGCTATCAGGACTAATATTTTAAGGGACTTATAAGGTTTTAGCTGTGAGATGTACCTGAAAATACCACTTTAGGAATAATTTATGTCGCCCTATCTGTCGCTAAACTTGCCGCCAATGGTATTTATTAATCTTAATCTGCTCAATGACAATCTAGAATTATTGAAGCTAAAAAATTTGGTAATTTATTTTTAATAGCACAATTGCGCCAACTTATGCTAACATTGATAGCTGACCAGGGTTGGCCGAGCGGATGAGGCAGCGAACTCATAATTCGCCCTAGGCAGGTTCAACTCCTGCACCCTGGATTCAAAAAAATGAGTTACTTGTCATAAAGATGGATGACGAGTAACTCATTTTTTGATCAAAATATTCGTTGAAAATCCTTGAGCTTGAATATTTATGCCAAGCTTAGAGATTTAGGTGTACTTTGAACAAGGGGTGAAAACGGTTTGAGGTGTTTAGGTTTGACCACGTTAATTTTACAGGGCAAACTAAGTTCTAAATTCATCCTCTCCCTCTCTAACTTTATGTGCTTGACATCCTCACCGGGCTAAAGCCGCGGTGATTCCCAAATATCACTATTTGGGTTCCTGTTTTATAGCAACCGCCGCCACTCACAAGGAGATTTGGTCTTATGTTCGCTCCACAGGCTGTAACGGTGTGTCCCACCGCCATATGCATCGAAACTCAACAAAGAAGTTCTCATGTATTTGATTGATTCAAGGGATGCACTCTTCCCATTGCCCTATCCTCTTTTCCCGGTCTACCGATTTTTCTGCGCCGTTGCATTTTATGCAAACTTTGGTGTTAGGCTTTATGTCTCCTATGCGCTTCGCGCAGGCTTCGCCAACGTCTCGGGTGGGTCGTTGACCATGCTAATCATACCATGCATGCGCCGTGCTAAAAGCACGGGATTTCAGACCCAGGAACTTTGATGAAGTTACGGAGTTGCTGAGTTATCAAAACGGAATTCCGTCCCCACTTTCAACTGTTCCGCATTCACACGGGGAGACATCATTAATGAGCTACCATATGGATTAGGCAAATCACGGGTACGAATGTAGGGATCGTTGCCCACTTGTTGTTGAAGAATATCACGGTAAACAATGTTTACCAATTCACCATCCCTGGCAATTTCATTTTCAGGAAAAGAATTCTTAAGTAAACCAATCCCCAACATAAAGTCTAAGTCACGCTGCAAAGTATTATTGTCATAAAAATTGGGGTCATTCTTAAAAAAGGCTCTTTCAAATACTTCATTTGGTGTTTGATAATTAGATGTTTGGTTTGCTGTTTGCGCTAAGGCTGTTGATGGAAAACTAATTGTACTAGCTATTAGCATTAATAAGCCACCCACGGCTTTAAAATTTACACCCATTTTTATTACCTCTCTATAAGTTTATGCAAATCTTAACTTATGCTTATTTCCAGAACTATTAATAGTTCAACCTTTGGTGTAGCACAACTTTTAATCTTTTGTGATGAGTAATAAAGCTGAAGATTCCATACAGCAAAACTTGTGGGCAAGTACTTCTAATTTACATACTTTGCGGCACAAACTCTTAGATTTATTTTGCCAACTGGCATATCAAGAGGGTGATTTTGTCCTTTCTTCCGGACAAAGTAGTTCCTATTACATTAATGGCAAACAGGTAACTCTACATCCCCAGGGTGCTTTAGCAATTGGTCGTTTTTTGTTATCTCTATTACCCACAGATACCCAAGCAGTAGCCGGTTTAACCCTAGGGGCAGACCCCATTGTTACTTCTGTGAGCGTGGTTTCTGCCTGGGAAAACCGACCCATCCCCGCATTAATTATTCGTAAGGAAGCCAAGGGGCATGGTACAAAAGCTTACATTGAGGGGCCAAATTTACCAGCAGGAGCAAAAGTAGTGGTTTTGGAAGATGTAGTAACTACGGGACAATCTGCAATGAAGGCTGTTGTCAGACTAAGAGACGCAGGCTACATCGTAGATACAGTAATTTCACTGATAGATCGCCAGCAAGGAGCAGCGGATTTTTATCAGTCCCAAGGGTTAAAATTTGAAGCGGTGTTTAATATTGAGGAACTGCAAAAAAGGTATACGGAACTAGTTAATTAGAAGTGGGGTGGGCATTGCCCACCTGAATTTTGATGAGCAATCATCAATTGAGGGGAGAGGGGAGAGGGGAGTGTGGGGAGTGTGGGGAGTGTGGGAAGTGTGGGAGGTGTGGGGAGTGTGGGAAGTGTGGGAGGTGTGGGGAGTGTGGGGAGTGTGGGAGGTGTGGGGAGTGTGGGAAGAATGAAGAAATAGTAAGCTTTTTGCTCTCTCCTCTCTCCCCTTTCTCCCCTCTCTCCCCCATCTCACCTAAACAAGGATTTTGGCATTACTGAATCGGTATTCTAGCTGTGGATCACCACTTCTTTATCCTTCGCTAGGAATTTCTCCAATTCCGTCAACGCATCTGCATCAACTTTGGTTTGCATGGGACAGAACTTAGGACCACACATGGAACAAAATTCAGCAGTTTTGTAAATATCTGCCGGTAAGGTTTCATCGTGATATTCCTTAGCTCTTTCAGGATCGAGTGATAATTCAAACTGACGGTTCCAATCGAAATTATAACGAGCCTGGGATAGTTGATCATCCCTGTCCCTTGCACCAGGGCGACGTCGAGCAATATCCGCCGCATGGGCCGCAATTTTATAAGCAATCAGCCCACTACGCACGTCTTCAGAATTTGGTAGACCTAAGTGTTCTTTAGGTGTGACATAACACAACATCGCCGTACCATACCAACCAGCCATAGCTGCTCCTATGGCTGAGGTAATGTGGTCATAACCGGGAGCAATATCTGTTACCAATGGTCCGAGCACATAGAAAGGTGCTTCGGAACACTCTTCCATTTGCTTCTTGACGTTAAACTCAATTTGATCCATGGGGACGTGTCCGGGACCTTCTACCATCACCTGGACATCATGTTCCCAAGCTTTGCGGGTTAATTGTCCTAGGGTTTTGAGTTCAGATAATTGAGCTTCGTCTGATGCATCGTGGGTACAGCCAGGACGCAGGGAGTCACCCAAGCTAAAAGAAACATCATATCTTTTGAAGATCTCGATAATGTCCTGGAAGTGGGTATAAAGGGGATTCTGCTTGTGGTGATATAGCATCCACTTGGCAATAATACCACCACCACGGGAGACAATGCCTGTAATCCGAGTTTTAACTAAGGGTAAGTATTCAATCAAAAGTCCGGCGTGAATTGTCATGTAATCCACACCTTGTTGGCAATGCTTTTCAATTACATGGAGAAAATCTTCCGGTGTCAAACTCTCTAAGTTTCCATGAACGCTTTCTACGGCTTGGTAAATAGGTACGGTACCGATGGGAACAGATGAAGCCTTGATGATGGCGGTACGAATTTCATCTAAATTACCGCCACCAGTGGACAAGTCCATGATGGTATCTGCACCATATTTAACTGCTAAGTTAAGTTTGGCAATTTCTTCATCAATATTGGAAGAGTTAGGGGAAGCACCGATATTGGCATTTACCTTACACTTGGAGGCAATACCAATCGCCATTGGCTCTAAGTTAGTGTGATTGATATTCGCGGGGATAATTAGCCGTCCTCTGGCTATTTCATCCTTAATTAGTTCAACAGGGAGGTTTTCTCGTTGGGCTACATAATGCATTTCTTCTGTGACCACACCTTGGCGAGCGTAGTACATTTGAGTAACATTACCTTGCCCACGACGTTTAGCGACCCATTGTGTCCGCATATTTTATTTCCTCTATAAACAGCTTCCCTCCGCTGGTATTACCCAGTCTCAGGTGTTAAGGGTGTGTTCTCAGCCTGGATTCACAGGCACCCCTAGCATGGGAATAATTGTACCACTTTAATCCATGAGAATGCGATCGCTTGGTTGACATATATTAACTTTAGCTGAAAAATCAATTTAAGTAGGCAAGTTGTTCGTATACACAAAAGACTCAATAGTTTTATTTATTAGCAAAATAAAGAAGCGAAAAAAATGTATATCTCCATAACTTTCCATACTTTTCAATGATGTACACCAAGCAATCAAAAGATAATTATTTTGACAATATTTAGCATATAAAATATAAATTTTCCCTTTACAACTAAGTTATTAAATTAATGAAAATAATATGTAAAAAATAAATTAAATATTAATAGGCTAACAAAATAATTCAGACAACAATTATTCCCATGAATTTACGTAAAAATACTACTGACAGATGATATATTAAATTAGAATAATTAAAAAAACATTAATCTCGGAAAAATATTTTTCCTTGTATATATAAAAAATAACAATTATGATATCTTCTGGGAAAAGTCACAATGGAGCTATTCTAATAGTGGACGATAATCCCACTAATTTAGAAGTTCTATCAGATACCTTAACTGCTGCTGGATTTCAAGTCGGGGTTGCTCTCGATGGAGAAACAGCATTAGAACAAGTTCAATATTATGATGCAGAACTGATTGTACTAGATGTCATGATGCCTGGGATTGATGGATTTGAAACCTGCAAACGTCTCAAAGCAAATCCTTTAACTGCTGATATTCCTGTTATATTTGCAACCGCACTATCCGATCCTACCAATAAAGTAACTGGTTTGTCTTTAGGTGCTGTTGACTATATTACTAAACCATTTCAGCATGAAGAAGTTCTGGCAAGAGTTCAACTTCACTTGAAGTTACGTAACTTAGATAAAAATTTAAAAGAGCAAAATTTTCTGTTGCAACAGGAAGTTAAGCAACGTCAAATAGCAGAAGATTCGTTGAAGAATCTTAATGAAGAATTAGAGCAGAGAGTGCATAGTAGAACATTTGAACTATCACAAGCACTCCAGAAACTCGAACAAACCCAGGTTCAGCTCATCCACAATGAAAAAATGTCTTCTTTGGGACGACTTGTTGCTGGTGTAGCTCACGAAATCAATAATCCTGTGAATTTTATTTCTGGCAACCTCAATCATGCAAAGGAATATAATGAAGAACTACTGACGCTGCTGGAACTTTGTCAAAAAAATTTCATCAGTCTACCTAGTGAAATTCAGCATTATTTACAACAAATCGATCCTGAATACTTACAAGAAGATCTGCCCAAACTTTTATCCTCAATGAAAACAGGAGCTGAACGCATTTCTAAAATTGTAATATCTCTACGTAACTTCTCTCGCTTAGATGAAGCCCAGAAAAAAATCGTAAATATACATAAAGGTATTGAAAGTACTTTATTAATTTTACAAGAACAACTCAAAGGTAAGACAGATGAATTTAATATTCGTGTAATCAGAGAATATGGAGAATTGCCGCCAATAGAATGTTATGCTAGTCAACTAAACCAAGTTTTTATGAATTTATTGGCAAACGCAATAGATGCGATGGATGAGCAAAATTCTCTATCATTACCGCAAAATAAAGTAGACCATCCGACTATTTGGATTCGTACAGAAATATTACATCAAGATTGGGTAACAATAAAAATTGCTGACAATGGGCCAGGTATTCCAATAGATGTACAATCAAAAATATTTGATCCCTTTTTTACTACTAAAGCAGTTGGGAAAGGAACAGGGTTAGGACTATCTATCAGTCATCAAATTATTGTGGAAAAGCATCAAGGACAGTTAAGGTGTTACTCCGAAATAGGAAAAGGAACCGAATTTATTATTAATCTTCCTTACAAAGTTAGATCCGATCAAAAATCTCAGGAATTAGCAAAATCAAATGTTTAGTTTTGATTGAGGGAGTAAAAATAACCAAATCCGGATTTCTATTATCTCATATATCACAGGATTTACGCAAACATAATTTGTCATTGCAACAATCACACTAGTATATTTAGAGAATAAATATAGGATTTTCCGGAGATTATGTTCTTAAGGAATCTAGGGTTTTCCGGAGATTATCTTCTTATGGTTTGTAATCATCTAATTATATAGGTTTTACATAAGTCTTATCTAAAATTTTTAAACGAGACTGTTTTAACAATATTAAGCTTTATTCATGGTTTCTTGACAAGAAGTTGTAAACTTTCATACTCCCTGTTTTTCAACGAAAAATCAAGGGTTTTGAGTATTTTTCATGGGAATAGTTAATAATTCCCAATAAGTTGTAAAATAACTTATTATGGTAATTCTCACCCGGATGACGTACAGCACCATTTTAACTATCAAGTTTTTCAGCCTCAACTATGTACCTCACCAGACAAGAAAACACCATATCTTGTATATGAATTCGATTGTTTCATTATTTTTATGAATTTGTGAACGTGAACACCTGACTAATCCCAAGACAATCACAACTGAAATTATTGTAAAGTCTTGCATTGCAAGCTGATGAGAATGTTCAGTTTTGGATTAGAAGTTTCTTGGTGACTTGAAATAAAACTTTGTAGTATTTACTCAAAACAAATGATGTTACTCAATTGTCAAGACATTACCATTCATCAATTAATTGAAAATCAAGCATCTCTAACACCTGACAAAGTAGCTGTTATTTATCAGAACCAGCAATTAACCTATCGAGAATTAAATGAGCAAGCCAACCAATTAGCATATTATTTGCAATCCCTAGGAGTTGGTTGCGAAACATTGGTGGGTATTTGCGTTGAGCGATCGCTCCCAATGATAATTAGCTTGCTAGCAATCCTCAAAACAGGCGGTGCTTACGTTCCACTAGATCCGTTCTATCCCTCAGAGCGTCTAGCTTTTATGTTAGAGGACTCCCAACTACCTGTTTTAATAACCCAGCACCATTTATTAGAGAAATTAACTCAACACTCAGCTAAAATCGTTGATTTAGATAGTGATTGGGAAGCTATTACTGAGTATAGTAAGCAGAATTTAGTCAAGCAAGTATATGCAGATAACTTGGCATATGTCATTTACACTTCTGGCTCAACTGGTAAACCCAAAGGGGTGGAAATTGTTCATAGTGCTGTAGTTAATTTCTTAGTATCTATGCAACAAGAGCCAGGATTGACATCTTCAGATGTTATTTTGGCAGTGACTACCATATCCTTTGACATTGCTGTTCTAGAACTTTTTCTGCCCTTAACAGTAGGAGCCTCCACTGTTATTGTCAGCCGCGAAGTCGCAACCGATCCAATTCAATTGTCTAAAGCAATAAGTGACTCTGGTGCTACGGTTATGCAAGCTACACCGTCAACCTGGCGTATGTTGTTAGCAATTGATTGGCAGGGTAATCAACATCTGAAAATCCTTTGCGGTGGAGAGCCTCTAACTCGACATCTTGCTAACCAGTTACTAGAACGTAGTGCTGCGGTTTGGAATATGTATGGTCCAACAGAGACTACTATTTGGTCAACTGTTTATAAAGTAGAACCTGGCGATGAACCAATATCTATTGGTCACCCCATCTTAAATACTCAAATCTATATACTCCAAGAGCCAGCTTGTTCCAAGAATGATGTTCCTAAGCTGGCTATCAATGAAAGTGAAACTGAAGGATCCCTTTACATTGGTGGTCTTGGACTAGCACGAGGTTATTTGAATCGTCCCGATCTCACCTGCGAGAAGTTCATAAGTGACCATTTTAGTAATGATCCAACAGCCCGTCTCTATAAAACAGGGGATTTAGCTCGTTATTTACCAGACGGTAGCATCTCCATTATTGGGCGGATTGACAACCAAGTAAAAATTCGTGGACACCGGATTGAATTGGGAGATATTGAAGCAGCACTATCTATGCATCCTCAAGTACAAGAATGTGTAGTAGTTGCTAGGGATGATTCTCCAGGAGGTCTACGTTTAGTTGCTTATGTAGTATTGAAATTGCAACAAGCAAATATACATCCAGTACAATTACGAGTATGGCTGAAAGAAAAACTACCTGATTATATGGTGCCTGGGATTATAGTCCTGATGGATCAACTGCCATTAACTCCTAACTGCAAAGTCGATCGTCAGGCATTACCAATTCCTACCATTGATTTAATGGAGGATGTTGTACCTCCTCGAACAAAGTTAGAAAAGCAACTGCACAAAATTTGGGTTGCCGTTTTAGGAGTAGAAGTTGGTATATATCAAAACTTCTTTGAATCAGGAGGAAATTCTCTCAATTTAGCTGTATTGTTGCATCGCATTAATGAAGCATTCACAATAGAATTGTCCCTTGAACACTTATTTAAAGGGTCTACGATTGCTGAGTTAGCCACAATGATTCAGGCTGTTCAAGTCTCTAGTCCTACTGCTAAATTAGCAACAAATCTGGAGGAAATACAGGCTGATGCAGTCTTAGAGCCAACAATCCATCCACAACATACCATCAAATCAGAACTTAAACACATTTTCTTGACGGGTGCAACAGGTTTTGTTGGTGCTTTTCTTTTGAATGAACTACTACATCAACATTCACAGGCGAATATTTACTGTCTAGTTCGTGCCAATAATTTGTTAACAGCTAAAGCTAAGTTGCGTCAAAGTCTAGAAAGCTACGAAATTTGGCAAGAGAATTTTGCCCAAAGAATTGTCCCAGTAGTTGGAGATTTATCACAGCCTTTGTTTGGATTACCCGAGGCCCAGTTTAGGGAATTGGCAGATCGGATTGAGGTAATTTATCACAGTGGTGCCCATGTAAATCTAGTTTATCCCTACATTGGTTTGCGGGGAACAAACGTTGTGGGAACCAGAGAGGTATTGCGTCTAGCAGTTTTGACAAAAACTATTCCAGTTCACCATATTTCTACCTTAGATATTTTTCAATCCTCAGAATATAGAGAAAAGGAATTAATTCTAGAAACAGACGATCTTCTCAGTGCTGATGGATATTTAGATGGTTACTCTCAAAGTAAATGGGTAGCTGAAAAATTAGTTATGGCAGCCCGCAGTCGGGGTTTACCCGTCTGTATTTATCGCTTGGGAATGGTTACGGGACATAGTCAAACTGGTGCTTTTCAGCCCAGTAATATGATTAGCAGAATCATCAAAGGATTCATTCAAACAGGTTATGCACCCCAATGGGGATTAAATATGAACCTGAGTCCCGTAGACTATGTGGCTAGAGCGATCGCAAATTTATCACGTCAACCAGAGTCCTATGGTAAAGTCTTTCATTTACAAAGCCCCCATGTTTTATCAATCAATCAGTTAGTAGCAAACCTTAACTCACTGGGATATCCGGTTGCTGGTATTCCTTACTATCAATGGCAAGAAAAGCTACTCAATATACCTCCCGAAAATGCCTTAAGACCAATGGTATCTTTATTTACTAAAAAAGTCTTAAACACACAACAAACTTTTATCGAAACAACTGCCCTTGTGTCATCTCATATGTTTGATTCCCGTAATACCCAATTGGGATTGGCTCGAACAGATATTATCTGTTCCCCAATAAATACTTTAGTGCTGAAGGCTTATTTAGCCTATTTCACCAGATGCGGTTTTCTATCTCAGCCTACTACTCAAAAACGTGAAGTAAATAAAGTGCAAAATTTGCTTACTAATTTATTTAATTTCCAGGCTATTCCTTATCCAGAAGTTTAATAAATATTGTAGGGTGGGCAGTGCCCTAAAATTATTACAAAGCAAGGAATCCACCCAAGGCACTTCTCCACCTTTCCTTTTCACTTTAAGATACAAAATATGTATTGAAAAAGTTACCAAGACAAACTTTTAATTCCCCTTATGGGATGTTTTGAATAAATATTTTTGGATATATATAATGAATATAAATTGGCTTAAAAATAGAAATTTACATACATCTGTTCATCAAATTCAAAATAATGAACAAGGCAAACAAAGCGGATCTTTGACGAAACAAACCCTGATTAAAACAGCAATCAGCATGGGCATAGTCATTGTTGCGTCAACTGGACTTGGTTATTTTCAAGTAATTTCACGGGTAACAGAGCAGTCACTATTACAACTTGAGCAATACATTGAATTACGGGCAAAACGCGAGAGAGCAATATTCACATTAGCTGAAGATAACCATGTTGTTTTGAAACAGGCCTTGTTAGATAAACTCAAAACATTAGGTAATCGGGATCCCCGAGCTAAATTTAACCGATTATTTGTCAAATACAAAGATGGTAGTCTTCGTAACCGCCCAGAAATCTTTGAAGTAGACAAAACTCCAGGTGTATTTCTAGGCAAGAATGTCAAAATAGACGCTGATATGCGACGGCGGGTATTAGCTTATTATGAGACTCTCAGCACCTATGGTCCTGCATGGCGTAATCGCTTTGCTAACACCTACACGCAAATTCCAGAGAATGGAATGGTCATGTATATGCATGAATATCCGTGGGCACTGAAAGCTCCATCTAGGGAGTCATTCCGAGTTACCGATGATGAGTCCTTTCAAATTACCCGACCAATAAACGATCCTGAGCGTAAAACAGTCTGGACGGGAATTTATTATGACCAAGTTGCTGCTGCTTGGATGGCATCGTGTGTAACGCCATTGGATGTAGATGGTAAGCATATTGCTACACTTGGCCATGATATTCTGATTGGTGATTTACGCGATCGCACCATTAATGAGACCTTGAAGGGCACATATAATATAATCTTCAGAAAAGATGGACGTTTAGTAGCTCATCCTGATTTGATGGAAGAGATTCAAAAAGGCAATGGTCAGTTTACTATCCAGGAATCGGACAATTCTAATCTGCGTAAAATTTTTCAGTTAGTCACCGAGCAATCAGAAAAAAAGGTGATTAACAATTACAAGTATGACCAATATCTAGCTGTAACAAAAATTGATGAGCCTGATTGGTATCTGGTTACAGTTTATCCTAAATCTTTATTAAATCAAGAAGCTTTCGCTACGGCACGGTTAATTTTAATTTTAGGACTGGGGGCACTCATAATTCAAATTACTGTTGTCTTTTTTATTTTACATCATCAAATTTCTTCTCCACTGAATAAATTAATGGCAGCAACTGAGAGTATTTCTGTGGGAAATTTCTATATTCAAGTTGATGTCAAATGCCGTAATGAACTAGGTCGCTTAGGGCATTTATTTAATAGGATGTCTCAGCAATTACAAGAATCTTTTGCCAAACTAGCTAAAACTAATGAAGAATTAGAAATTAGAGTTGAAGAACGTACTAAAGACTTCAAAAGTGCTAAAGAAGAAGCGGATAAAGCTAACGTAGCGAAAAGTGAATTTTTAGCAAATATGAGCCATGAACTACGTACCCCTCTCAATGGAATTTTGGGATATGCTCAAATTCTTGAATTATCCAAAAAATTAGCAGAAAAAGAGCAAAAAGGCGTTAGAATCATTAACCAGTGTGCCTCTCATCTTTTAACATTAATCAACGATATTCTAGATATTTCTAAAATTGAAGCTCAGAAGATGCAGCTACATCCTGTAGACTTTCATTTCCCATCTTTTTTAGAAGGTGTTGTTGAGATTTGCCGTATTAAAGCTGAACAAAAAGGAATAGATTTTATTTATCAACCTGATGAGGGGCTTCCCGAAGGTGTTTATGCCGATGAAAAAAGATTACGGCAGGTGCTAATCAATTTACTTGGTAATGCTGTCAAATTCACAGATAATGGAAAAGTAACTTTTTCGGTGAAATACCAGAATCATATAAACTCCAATTTACCAAAAAATTCAGCCCACCAAATTTGTTTTCACATTGAAGATACTGGTATTGGTATGACTGAAGAACAGCTCGAAAAAATATTCTTGCCATTTGAACAAGTTGGAGATGTTAACAAGCAATCAGAAGGAACTGGATTAGGATTAGCAATCAGTCAAAAGATTGTCCAAATGTTGGGCAGTGATTTGGAAGTACGAAGTCAAGTAGGACAGGGAAGTACTTTTTGGTTCGATGTTGAATTAGGAAAATCTCAAGATTGGACAAAAAAAGCATTATCTGTTTCTCAACAAAAGCGTGTTATTGGTTTCGCTGGTGCAATACGAAAAATCTTAGTAGTTGACGATCGCTGGGAAAATCGCTCATTTCTTGTCAATTTACTTGAACCTCTCGGCTTTGCAATGCAAGAAGCAGAGGATGGTAAACAAGGACTGGAAAAGGCTGCGGAGTTCAAGCCAGATTTAATTATAAGTGACATTTCCATGCCAGTTATGGATGGTTATGAAATGATTACTGCTATGCGTCAATCACCTTTGTTTCAAAAGATACCTATTATTGTATCCTCAGCTAGTGTATTTGCATCAGATCAACATAAAAGCTTAGAAGCTGGCGCTAATGAATTTTTGCCCAAACCTGTGCAGGTTAGTAGCTTGTTGGAAGCATTAGGCTTACATCTAAAACTAGAGTGGATATATGAAGAAACTCCACAGGAAACGAAGAAATGCAATCAGGTAAAAGTTGAGACGGATACTCCCAACATCGTCCCGCCATCAGAGGAAGAACTGACTTTGCTTTATGAATTAACTCGCAAGGGTTTAATTAATAATTTAGTTCAAGAATTAGCAAGAATTGAAAATTTAAATAGTGATTTTTCTCCATTTACACAGCACATTACTCAATTAGCTAAGGGCTTCAAGGTTAAGCAAATAAAAATATTCATAGAACAATATTTACAGATAGAAGAATAACGGGAGTATCTCATATCATGTCGGTTTAAATAACCGTCATTGCGACCGAAGGGAAGCAATCCCAAAGACCTTGTGATTGCGTCGTTTCACTTCGTTACCTCGCAATGACATACTATGGGTATGCCCCCGGACATGATATCAATTGTTAAAACACCCCCATGCTACCTTCGCTAATAGGTTCAAGCCTGGGGGATAGTCATTTCAGTTATCAGTTATCAGTCAGAATAATTGGGAATTAATAATTATGAATTAATTGGTCATCTTTTTAATCAATTTTGGCGCGGAAACGCACAAAACCGTAAGAATTAGCTGGTGCACCAGGTGCAGTAGCATGAGGTAAATTACCTAAGTTGACGACTACAGCACCATTGGTATTGGCAGTATTTATATTGGGGTCGCCATCACAATCAATATTAGGGTATACAGTAGACGGTTCAACTCCTGGGGGAAAATACTGACCAGCATCTCCATCTTGGGTATTTGTCAGAGACACCGTACTACCGTTATAACTTAAAAATATACCTTTATCCGTACCAAAGGTTGTGGAAATAAATGTGGTGTTTGTAGGTACAAAATCACACATCAGTACATTATTTGCTGTATTAAAACCAGCTGAGAGAAAGTAGATAGTATACTCAACTTCATCCCCAGGACTAACCTCACCAGCATTAATTCTACCTTGTAAATAATTACTCAACCAATTGGAATTGTTGTCATCTATGTCATGGGGAGAAGGAACATAGTTAGGAGAATTAGAATCATCTACCCCATCGAGTACATCCGTATATTGAGTAGTATTAATTGCCGTAATCCGTTTTACCAAAACCATGGTTGGAGTTATATCATCAGTATCTATAATATTCAAACTTTCTGATTGTTCACCACTAGGGAAGTAAGTCCACATATCCAATGTTTTGGTATCCCCAAATGAACCAGTGCACTTGTTATTAGTATTACCGCCAGATGTAGTTCCAAATGCCCTATCATTAGTTGATGAATCAAATCCATTAATGGGGTCACTAAAGGCTGGGTTAGGAGGATTAGTACCGCAAAGCGGCTGATTTAAGGTACCAACAGTAGTACCGCCAACAGTCACATATCCCCGGTCATCATAAAATGCTGTACTATTACCTAGGGGGTTAGCTTCATTTAAAAGTGTAATTGTAGGACCACCAGAAAAGTTATTTTCTGCATCACTGATGGGAAAGTGGTATTCTCCCCCCTTAGTAATAATCTTGTATGGGTAATTGCCTACAGGAAAAGGGTCAGCAGTATTATCTTTTCCGTTCCAGGTAACTGATTGAGAACCACCCACATTCATAACTCCCCGCAATACTCGATTTTGATTGTGGGTGGGGTCAAAGTTTACACCATCACGACTGATAATTATTTGATATGTGCCTGGAGCGTTAGAATTAAATGTAAATGTACCACCAGTGTTAACTAAGGTAGTTTTGCCAGTAACTGAGCCTGTAAAATTTGCATTACTTACCCCTGGTCGGGTAGGGGTAATGGCAATACCAGTGCCAACAGGTTGACCATCGGGATCATATCGCGTAATGTATGGCAAAGCGGTAGGATCGAGTGTGTTAAAAAACATGGGAAATTGGGGAGGTGCAGTACTAACTCCGCCTTCAGGATTATCAATGTTACCATTGCTACCCAGTATGTTGCGGTAAAGAGGGGTTTTGCCATCGCTATCCAGGTTACCTAGTAGGTTGCCAAAAATTCTAAAGCCAAAAGGGTCTAGCCCTCGCATATCTAATTTGTAGCGGAAGCCATCGATGGTAATTACAAAAATATCGGAGTGTAATTGCCGACCATTATTACCCATATTCATATCTATGTAAAAGGTAAATAGTCGGCCTGTGATGTCTGTTGTGGATGATTGATTGCTGCTACGTACCGTTACATCCCAGGCAGAGATACCTGTATTTTGGTTAGAACCAGTGTTAATCTGTTCTATATTTGGCTGTACTCCATTATTGGGACTAGCATTACTATTGCCACCACTAGGTCCATACATAGCAATATAGTAAATGCCAGTTTCTGGAGCTTGATAATAGCAAGGAGTATAACCATTGGTATTTTCCTGATCATCAATGGATTTGGGACCTGCTAACTCTTGAGTCCGACTGCTAATAAATCCTCTACCCGATTGTTGACTCACACAATTAAAATTAGCCGTTGAAGGCAAATTTTCCCTAGCGGAACCACCAGTAACTGTATTAGGGTTATAAATGAGAATATTTCCGCTTCCTACTCCCACAGCACTAGAACCCACTAAGATATATTGGTCTTTTTCTGCATAAACCCGTAATAGAGTTCTTTCCTTAAATCCTCCATTAGATGTTGTACCGTTCTGCCATAAGATATGACCTCTGTTCCCTTGAGCACCTGATGGAAACATATCGCGGCTACCTTCTGCGTAAGCAGATGGAGAAAAGGAGCTAGAAACACCCAGTAATAATGTAAGTCCACTTAAAAGTAACCCAGACCTAGATGCTTTATTTGATAAGGAAAGTATGTTATTTATGTGGGTTTTATTTTTTCGATTTGCCCCGATCATTTGTCTATTACAATTGAATATTATCAAGGCAATGCTTCTGGGGGAAATTGCTTAAGGATAATGTTCAATGAAAACTATCTTACAGCGATCGCTCGCTATAGGATTACTATTTGATTTTTGCTCAAACACCCTACTAGTGCATTGCATTAATTTTGACGAGTCGCGGTGTTTAAATCCCCGACTTCTCAAAGAAGTCGGGGATCTGTTACGAGGGGTAACAGATCC
>JAAUYD010204342.1_pt1 | contig 18742 bp, 16 predicted proteins | sample 7278101 | NCBI WGS metagenome assembly JAAUYD01 (sample SAMN14350128, study PRJNA611818) | marine sediment metagenome | isolation source: surface marine sediment (0.6m) | place: French Polynesia: Moorea | collected 2018-08
TAAGCGAAGTGGGGTCGGCAGATAACCCTAACATAGAAGGAGATGCTGGAGGTATATCCATAACTACAGGCTCTCTTGAGGTACTCAATGGTGCCATACTTGGTACGAGTACCTTTGGAATAGGAGATGCAGGTAGTATCACCATTAAAGCCAATGATTCCGTCAAATTTGATCGAGGTCAGGCATTTAGCAATGTAAATAACGTAAATAACGATGGTCAAGCTGGAGGTATATCCATAACTACAGGCTCTCTTGAGGTACTCAATGGAGGTCAACTTAATACCAATACCGCAGGAATAGCAGATGGCGGTAATATTATCATTCAGGCAAATGATTTAGTCAAATTTGAGGGGGAAAGAGATAATGGGGCATTCAGCGTGGCATTAAGTGAAGTGGGGCCTGAAGCAATAGGCGAAGGGGGGACGATATCCATAACGACAGACTCCCTTGAAGTTACCAATGCCGTGATAGCTTCGAGTACCGGAGGGAGAGGAGATGGTGGTGATGTTATTATCAATGCCAGGGACCAGGTGAAATTTAATGGCGAAGCAGATAGCACAGCAACAGGAGCATTCAGTGAAGTCAATTCTGGTGCAGAAGCAAATGCTGGGGATGTCTCCATAACCGCAGAAACACTTGAAGTTACCAATAATGCAAAAATATCTACTGAAACGAAGAGTAAGGGCGATGCTGGTAATGTCAAGATTACTGCTACTGATTCAGTACGTTTTGATGGACAGTCTAGTGAAGCATCTAGCAAAGTGGGAGAAAATGCAGAGGGAAATGCTGGAAATATCGAGATTACTACTCGCTCCCTATCCTTAATCAATAATTCCCAGATTACGGTTGAGACTTCAGGACAAGGAAATGCCGGAACCGTTGAAATCAAAAATGCTGACTCAGTTTCTGTTACCAATAGTCTCATTTCTAGTCAATCAAACAGTGCTGCTGATGCAGGAGACGTAACCATTAATGCCGAAGGAAACCCTGCTAATTCTGTCATATTAGAAGGTCGAACGATTTCTGAAGATGGGGAATCCATTTTAGGGGGTTTATCCGTTCAAGCAGATGAAAATGGGGGAAATGCTGGAAGTATAGTTGTGAATACTCGTCAGTTAAATGTTAAACAAGGAGCGCAGATATCGGCAACTAATATCTCCAGTGAAAGCGAAAGCATCAACTTACAGGGAATAGACACCTTAGAAGTTACCAATGGGGGACAAATTACTGCCTCTACCCAAACAGGAACCGCAGGAAATGTTACCGTTAATGACAATGATTTACCTGCTAATACTGTAGAAATTAGGGGAAATAACAGTCGTTTAGCAGCAGAAGCTACCGAAGAAAACGGAAATGCCGGCGGTGTCACCATTAATACCGAAACCTTAACCGTCTCTGACGGTGCAACCGTATCAGCAGAAAATGTCTCAGGCACTAGCGGAAACATTGCTATCACAGGATTAACGGCAAATACCTTAAATCTCTTAGATGGGGGTTCTATTACCGCTTCAACCGACACCGGAACCGCAGGAAACCTAACAGTGAATCCAGATGAAAACCCTATTACTATCAATATTAGTGGAGAAAACAGTCGTTTAGCCGTCGAAGCCACAGAAGAAGGAGGTATTGCTGGCAGTTTAACCGTCAACGCCGAACACATGAATATTACTGATGGTGGTGCAGTCACCGTTAGCAGTCCCCAAGGACAAGCAGGAAACCTCACTATCAATACCACCCGAAACCTCCGTTTAAATCAAGGTAGCATTACTGCTGAAACGGGACTTGAAGGAGGAAGCGGTGCTAATATTTTCCTCAATGTAGGGGAAAACCTTTTCCTATCCAATCAAAGTCTCATCTCTGCTAATGCTAACGCTGGTGCTGATGGTGGTAACGTCACCATTAACGCACGGTTTGTTATTGCTGATTTTCCCTCCATCCCCAATGGAAGTGATATTATTGCTAATGCAGTTGATGGAGATGGGGGTCGTATTGCCATTACTGCTGATGGTATCTTTGGTATTGAATTCCGAGAATTTCTCACCTTTTTAAACGATATTACCGCTTCTTCTGAAACCGGTGCTGCTGGAATTGTTACCTTAGATACGCCGAATGTTGACCCTAGTCGTGGGATAACGCAATTAGCTCAACCTATCGATGCCAATAATCAGATTGTACGCGCTTGTATTCCCACTGAACAAGGAACAGCAGGGGAATTTACCGTAACCGGACGCGGGGGGATTCCCAGTCGTCCCTCCGATGTGTTGAGTGGGGATACGGTGGTAGAAGATTTAGGAAACCTAGTACCTCCATCTTCAACCCCTGAACCTTCAGAGGAAATATTGAACCAAACGCCTCGTCAAAAAGCACCATTAGTGGAAGCAGAAGCTTGGATAGTGGCTGATAACGGAGATATTATTTTCACCAGTCAACAGTCTTCAGATAATGTTAAATTAGCGGAACAAACCTCGTTAACTTGTTAATTAATAACTAAGTTCCTAAGCCAAATTAATATTTTTGCCTCGTTTTTTCATCCGCTTTAAATCGCGTCGGAAGCGGGTACTTTCCTGTGGGATTAGCATTTTTCTGTATCTGTGTCCCAACCCTCGAACATTTCATCAACACTTTTATAACGCTTAAGATGCTCAGGATGCTTTTCTACTTCTTCAATGGCGGCCAGAGTTTCTGCATTAGGGATTTTTACCTCAAAGGGAAAACCCTGGTGCAATTCCACCTGCTTATAAAAAATGCGGATTGCCTCAGAAGGGGATACACCCAGTTTAGAAAAAACAGCCTCAGCAGCTTGCTTAAGATCAGATTCAATAGTTGCTTCAACTCGGTCTATGCTGCTCATACACCATACCTTCATGAACTTATTTGACGACAATTCACCTACGATTCTAATTGAATCGTTAAGGATTTCCCACCAGCCCAAAAAATTTGGCAACACCACCTAAAATAACGATAACAATCCCAATTAATATGCCACGATTGGTAAATTCTTGATTACCGACTCGTTTATCTAGTTGTTCTACTTTGGTATCTAATGCTTTTATCTCACCTTTAATCTCTGCTTGACCCACTTCTATTTTATTGAGGCGATCGCTTATGGTCTTTATTTCCTCTTTTATTTCCCCTAATATTTCTGTCAAGTCAGTTTGAATGATTGGATTAGTCATCTGAATTATACTCCTATCTATTCCTGTCTTTTTTATTTTAATTTTAATAGCAGCAAAATGAATCAAACCCTAAGCAAAAAATTACGAATCTATCTGAGTTTAAGCATCACCATTTCTTTACTGGTAATCTTACTAAATGTAGGATTAACTCCCTTATCCGCACAGGTAAAAATTGCCAAAAAACGAGACTCTAATCATGCTATTTCCCAAACAGAAATAACAGAGGTTTCTCAATTGGTAAATCAGGCTAAAGAAAATTATCAATCTGGAAATTTTCCTGAAGCCATCAAAATCTGGAAAAAAGCTCTAGATATCTTATCATCTCAAGGCGATCACCTAAACCAAGCGATGGTACTCAGTAATCTTGCCCTTGCGCATCAAAAATTAGGCCAATGGCAACAAGCTAAGGATTATATTGCTGAAAGTTTGTCCTTGCTTGAAAATCAACCCACTCCCCTAAATCAAGATTATGAAAAAATTTTGGCTCAAGTTCTCAATACTCAAGGAAGTTTACAACTTGCTCAAGGTCAAGCAAAACAAGCTCTAAGCACATGGGAGGAGGCTAACCAACACTACCAAAATGCCAAGGATCAATCAGGGATTATTCTCAGTTCCCTAAATCAAGCTCAAGCCTTGAAAACCCTAGGCTTTTACCAACGCGCCCACCAAATTCTTAAACAAGTAGAACAACAGTGGCAAAGGGAACCAGATTCGCTTGTTAAAGCCGCAGGATTGAATAATTTAGGGAATCTACTGCGCTTACTGGGTTATTTAGAAGAATCTGAGCAGTTATTACAAAAAAGTCTAACCATTGCTCAAACCTTTAACTCTTCTTCAGATATTAATGCTGCTTTGTTTAGCTTAGGGAATACAGCCCGCGCACGCAAACAGATGGGAGAGGCGATCGCTTTCTATGAACAGGCAGCCCAAACAGCACCCTCTTCGTTAGGACGCTTTGAGGCTCAATGTAATGAACTCAGTCTTTTAATTGAAAATCGGCAGTTGACCAAAGCCAGACAGTTATGGCCGCAAATGTTGGCTCAAGTGTCTTCTTTACCTAGGAACCGTCCTGGAATTTATGCCCAATTTAACTTTGCCCAAACCCTTTACCGCTTTGCAGATATAGATCCCTCAACTGATGGGAGTCTGTTTCCTATTGAATCTCTTTTAAATCAAGCTTTAGAAGAAGCACAGAATTTAGACGATCAACCAGCCATATCCTATGGACTGGGTTATTTAGGACAACTCGAAGAACAACAGCAACAATGGGTAACGGCTCAATCCCTCACAGAACAAGCCCTCGCCTTAGCCCAGTCGCTGAAGATGTCTCATATTGCTTATCCTTGGTTATGGCAACTAGGAAGGATTTATAAAGCTCAAGGAGAAACAGAAAAAGCGATCGCTGCCTACACTGAAGCCATAACCCGTCTCGAATCCCTTCGGCAAGATATAGCTGTAATTAACCCTGACTTACAATTTTCTTTTCGCGATAGTATAGAACCTATTTACCGCCAGTTTGTAGAATTACTCACCCAGAGTCCTACGCTACAAACAGCAAGTTCCAAAACCTTATCCCCATCAAACCCAAGCTACTTAGAGCAAGCTCGTCAAGCGATCGAATCTTTACAACTGGCTGAATTAGACAACTTCTTTCAGCAAGCCTGTTTACAGGCAAATCCAGTGGCCATCGACCAGATAGATAATTCTGCGGCGGTTATCTATCCGATCATTCTTCCCAACCGATTAGAGGTCATTGTTCGCTTACCCGGACAACCGTTGCGCCACTATGGAACACCTGTTGGTGCAGGTCAACTCGACCGAACCTTGCAACAATTACAACAGGCTCTTTACCGTGATCCCATTCGTCGTCGTCGTTTGAGGATATCATCTGTTCTCCCTCACGCTCAACAATTATATGATTGGTTACTCAGACCCGTTAAGACAGAACTGGCAAAAAGCGGTGTAAAAACCCTAGTCTTTGTCTTAGATGGAGAATTACGCAATATCCCAATGGCCGTTCTTCACGATGGCCAACAATATTTAGCACAGACTTATAGTATTGCCCTTACCCCTGGACTGCAACTCCTAGAACCCAAGCTGGTATCTCCTAGAGAACGGAGGGTTCTTGGGGCGGGGTTGACAGAAGGACGGCCTAATTTTCCCGCCTTAGAACAAGTGACAGTTGAATTAGAGCAAATCAAGTCTAAAATCCCCACTGTTGTTTTACTTGATAAAGACTTTACGAAACAAACTTTACAACAGCAACTGGCTACTTCCTCTTTTTCTATTGTTCATTTGGCTACTCATGGTCAATTTAGTTCTCAAGCTGAAAAAACCTTTATTCTGACTTGGGATGATCCCATCAATGTCAATGAGTTGGATCAAATTTTGCAGACCACAAGAAAAAGGGGTAAAGATTCCCTAGAATTGCTGGTTCTTAGTGCTTGTCAAACTGCTACAGGAGACAATCGAGCGACTCTGGGCTTAGCTGGAATTGCGATCAAATCAGGCTCTAGTAGTACCTTAGCCACTCTTTGGCCAGTTAGTGATGAAGCAACCGCCTTTTTAATGAATGAATTTTATACTGCCTTAAGCAATAGCACCATTACCAAGGCCGAAGCTCTTCGCCAAGCACAACAAGCACTCATGGCACAACAAAAATTCCAACATCCCTTTTTTTGGGCTTCTTACACCTTGATTGGTAATTGGAGTTGAATTCTCTTACCTGAAATGTAGCAAGAATGCCCCCGTCACATTTTTCGACAAGATATAGCATTTCCTGGACTCATGAGGTACACTTAATATTCAACTTCTGCTGGGGAGCATCGGGCGAAGCCTGCCCTCCTGAACTCCCGAACTCCTAACTCCTAAAACTAGAAGAGTTTGTACCTCACAAGTATGGGAACTGCTATATCAAACATTTACCATCCTAAATCTGTGTATAAACTAATGGTTACAGACTGACTTCCTGCGGGAATGGCACTAATACAAGCACAAATAGGCGTACCATCTTCCAATTCTACTTCACAAGCATGACAAGACCCCATTAAACAGCCTGTAGGAATAGTAATTCCTGCTCGTTTTGCTACTTCTAACATTGGTTCTCCTGCTTGAGCTTCAATAGTAATATCATCGGGTAAAAATCGTACTTGAACCGTCATAAACTGTTCCTCAAATGATTAGTTATTTAACAAAGGCGTTAAGTCTACAAATTCCTCGACTAAATCAGCTAATTTATCCAAAATGACCTCTCTTTGTTCTCGATAATTAGCAATTCCTGTGGGTAAAGAAGGCAAACCTCGACGATTTCTGAGATAATTTAACCAAGTTCTTCGCCAAGCCCCATTATCAAAAATACCATGTAAATAACATCCCCAAACCGATTGATTATCATTCACAATCCCTAAACTACTATCTTCAAATAAAGCATGGATGGTTGTTCTAATGGGTTGAGTTGTATTTTTAGGTAGATAAGTAATCCCTTGATGAATTTCATAACCAGCAATAGGAAATCCAGGATAGGGATAAATTGAACAAGTTTGACGTTGACGGACAATTTTTTCAGGAGTAATAACTGTTTCAATGGGTAATAATTTTAGTCCTGGTTGAGAATGGTTTTCACCTTCTAGTTGATCGGGATCAAGCACCATTTCTCCTAACATTTGGAAACCGCCACAAATGCCTAAAATAACACCGCCTGCTGCTACATAAGCTTGTAGTTTTTGTCCCATCCCACTTTTATGAAGGGCGATTAAATCATTAATGGTGGTTTTCGAGCCAGGAATAATAACTGCATCTGGATACCCTAAATTCTTGTGTAAATCTAAATAAGTTATAGATACGCTTTTCTCTGCATCTAACGGTTCAAAATCCGTAAAATTAGCAATGTGGGGCAATCGCAAAACGGTTAAATTAATCTCTTTTTGTCCTTTAGTTTGTCGTTCTAATAAATCTAAAGAATCCTCTGAAGAAAAGGAAATATCTTGCCAAGGAATCACCCCCACAACAGGAATTCCTGTATAATTTTCTAACCATTCAATCCCTGAATCTAAAAGCGATCGCTGTCCTCGAAACTTATTAATAACAATTCCTTTAATTAAAGCTCGTTCTGACTCATCTAATAATTGTAGGGTTCCCACCACATGAGCAAACGCCCCACCGCGATCGATATCTACCACTAACAGAGTGGGCGCATTGAGATATTTTGCGACTCTCATATTGGTTAAATCTCGATGTTTGAGATTAATTTCTGCCGGACTTCCCGCACCTTCACAGACCACAAAATCATATTCTATGGCCAAACGGTCTAGGGATTGAACGATCGCATTCCAACCCCGATCAAAATATTCTTTGTAATAGTCTGTTGCTGTGGTAACGCCTGCTGCTTTGCCCCCTAAAATAACCTGTGAAGTCATGTTACCTTGGGGTTTGAGTAGAATGGGATTCATTTCTACCCTAGGGTTAATACCTGCGGCCCAAGCTTGTACCGCTTGAGCATAACCAATTTCGCCCCCACTGATGGTAACGTAGGCATTCAATGCCATATTTTGTCCCTTGAAAGGGGTAACGTGCCAACCCTGACGGGCTAAAATACGACAAATTGCAGTGGTAATAAAGGATTTTCCGGCGTGGGAAGTGGTTCCCACCACCATCATAGCTTTCATGGGATATTAAAACCTACAATCAGTGAACAGTTATCAGTTATCCGTGAGAGATAACCATTAAAAAGGAAGACTAAACCAACGAATGAAACGGTTAATGAGTCTTTCCCACCAAGAGGGTTGAGGTAGATGGCCTTTTTGACTGTTCCATTTGGCTACAATCTGTCGCCCTAGAGGAGTTAAACGAAAACTATCGGTAATTCCTTGTCCGTCTACTTCTCGCCTTAATAATCCTACCTGAATTAACCACATTAATTCTCTTTCGACCCGTTGTTCTGATAAAGATTGAATGGTATAGCCTTCGTTTACCCCTGTTTGCCCTGCAATATAGGGTAAGGGAACGCTTTTGGCCTTCATAGCAGCAAATAAAGTCAATTGAAACGGAGCGCAGCATAATGCCCGTTCTGCACGGGTTAAGGTACGATCTGTATAGGTAATATTAAAGTTTGAAGTTAAGACTTTCATAAAAATGGTTAGAGTAAAAGTAAAAATAGATTAGGCTATTTCCATTATGAAAGGTTTTCTTCTGGGATGTAAAGTTTTATCCTAATGTCGTCATCCATCCTTAATCTTCTAAAAGTTAGGGATGAAAGACGCACTCAAGACACCGCTCGCAGCTCCATTAAGAACAAGAATTAAGCTATAATGAGTGTACTAGCACTGTTGAAATACAGAGACACAACCGCCTAGTACCTACTAAAAATAGCGAAAATGGTCAGGGGTCGAAACTAAGCTAACCATCAAACCCCATTAGCTTCGGCTAAGTTTCTCATAAGAGCGAGTGCGTAATTTGTCGTTGTACGGCAAATTTGGCAGTGCGACCTCGGCGATTTGTCTTGTCCAAGACGCGCCGTTAGGCAACCGCCTAGGGAACACTCACCAGGAGAAGACGCACTCAAGACAGAGAAGACAACAAAGTAAAGCCAAACCCTGTCGGGTGAGGTATTAGAGGCAATTGGATACGCCTTTGCGTTTTTCGCATAAAGAATCCCTACTCGTCTACACGGTAGGGTTGTTCAAGATCGGAGGTGATAACGATTAATTTGGGAATGAAAACGCTATGGCTTTAACTGTTGGAACCGTTGCACCAGACTTTACCACTGTTGATGATGAGGGTAATGCCGTCTCTTTATCGGATTATAAGGGTAAAATCGTCGTTTTATATTTCTATCCTAAAGATGATACCCCTGGTTGCACCAAAGAAGCTCAAAGCTTCCGCGATAATTATCAACAATATCAAGATAAAGATATGGTTGTGTTTGGGGTTAGTATGGATGACCAAGCTTCCCACAAAGCATTTAAAGAAAAGTATGGTCTTCCTTTTCAATTATTGGTAGATAAAGACGGAACGTTAACCAAAGCTTATGATGTCGATGGAGGTGGTTATTCCAAGCGTGTCACCTACATTATCAATGGAGAAGGCAAAATTAGCTACGTTGATGAAAAGGTGAAAACCGATAGCCATGCTCAAGATATTTTAGGGGTTACTGGCTGATTTTTGCTTTAATTTACTTTAATTTTCCCTCATCATCCGATGGGGGATTTTTTATTGTTACCTATTGACCCCTAATCTGAATAAGTTGTCTTTAAGACTTGCTATAATCAACTTTAACTTTCTTTCAATCCTTCTGAGGGGTTTTAGTCAGATGAAAAAACTAATTTTTGCATTACCTATTTTATTGGGTGTCATGGGAATACCCTCCCAAACCTTAGCTCATACTATGTTTACTAACTATTTATTAAACGATAAACTAGAATTTCAAACCACTTATAGTACAGATGAAGTGGCTGAAAATGCTGAAGTTTATGTTTATGCACCTAATAATTTCGATGAACCTTGGTTAGAATCGAGAACGGATGAAGAAGGCCGTTTTTCTTTTCTTCCTGATACGTCTATTCCTGGAGACTGGGAAGTACAAATTATCGATGAAGGTCATGGAGAAGTTATTATTGTTCCTGTGACTGAGGATGGGGTAGATTACGAAAATATTAGTTATGAATTAAAACAAGATTTACATTATAGTTCTACTCCCATACCTCCTATCCACAGTTTATTAATTACTGCTGGAGTCGCTGGTTTATGGTTTGCTGTGTTGCGTAAAAATTAATTAAAAGTTTTGGCTATAGCGCATTATATTGCGTTATAGTCCAAGGAAAAAACTCTCATAGTGTTAAAATCTTAAAATCTTAATTAACTTCAATATCAAAAAAATGAAACAATTATCAACCTTTGGGACGTTATTTATCCTTTCACTATTACTCGTTTTATTGACCTCACAGCCTGCTATGGCCTATGTTGGGCCTGGTGCGGGTTTAGCTGCCATTGGAGCTTTTTTTGCCCTTGTTGCAGGCATTCTTGCAGCCTTGTTCGGTTTTTTATGGTATCCCGTCAAGCGACTTTACTGCTTACGATGGCAATAAATGCACCAATCTCCTTGTGAACTTTGAAGGGGATATTGTTCAAGAGTGGTATATCAAGTTTAGTATTGAAAGGAGTTGATTTAATTATTAATAAAAATCCAAATAATTAATAATTATTTGTTGATAAAAAATGTCTTCACTTTTCTTAAAAAATAATCAATTCTCCAACCGAAACAAAATTATTTAACCTTAAGTGACTTGTAAAATCAACTAAAATATGAGATAATAGCTATTTGTGTGTAAATCTAAATTAATCGAGTTAATTGCTAAATTAAACTATGGCCAGTAAAAAAGGGGTTCGACTGATTATTACCCTAGAATGTACAGAATGTCGGACAAACAACAACAAGCGATCGCCTGGGGTTAGTCGCTATACCACCAGCAAAAACCGTCGTAACACCACAGGAAGAATAGAACTCAAAAAGTTCTGTCCCCACTGCAACACCCACACCGTCCACAAAGAAATTAAATAGTTTGAATAGCATAAAATAAGGAAAAAGTCAAGTATGAGTTACTATCGCAAACGTTTATCCCCCATTCCCCCTAAACAACCTATCGATTATAAAGATACAGAATTGCTCAGGAGATTTATCACGGAACGGGGTAAAATATTACCAAGACGCATTACCGGACTAACGGCTAAGCAGCAAAGAGCCTTGACTTGTGCGGTGAAACGAGCAAGATTTCTAGCTTTACTACCCTTTGTCAACAAAGAAGCTTAACTTTATCTCTAATGTTGGGTATTCGGGGTTAGTCGGTTATGAAAACTTAACCCCTCAACTCCCAATGTAACCCCCGAAACCTCATTGAAAAACAGGGGACTATACAATAGTGAGAGCAAATGTTAGCAAGTAAGGCAGAAAACGGGTGGAAAAAGGTAAGTTAGTTGAATTTAGAATCAATGGAGAACCTCGTCTGGCGGTGGTTGATCGTCCAGAAGGTAAAAAAGATTGGATCGTTATTGACAGTGAAGGCCATTCTCAGAAATTACGACCCCAACGAGTAGACTATGAAGTGCCAGGAGGCCCTTACAATAGTAGTGATATTCCCCAATTTCTCCAAGAGATTCAATCTTATCTGGATCCCTCAAGTTTAGAAGTGGCTTGGGAGTTATTAGTAGAAGATGGAGAAGCCGTAACACCAGCGGACATGGCTAGTTTTCTTTACTCTGAACAAACACCACAGTTTTGTTATGCAGCCCATCGCCTATTATCTGAGGACAAAATATATTTTAAGAAAAAAGGAGATAATTACGAACCCCGTTCCCCTAGTCAAGTCGAAGAAATTAAACATCAACTAGAAGTTGAACAACTTCGCCAACAAGAAAAAGAAATCTTTTTTGAGCATATTCAACAAGCAATGGCCGGGGAAACGGTAGAATGGACTCAGAGCGATCGCAATCGGTTAGACTTATTAGAAAAGTTTGTTTTACAACCAGAGCAAAATCATCGTAACGCTCAAGACTTACTTAAAGAACTGGGACAGGGAACAACCCCAGATGCTGCTTTTGACTTACTGGTAGCCTTAAAATGGTGGAGTCCTAATGAAAACCTTTTCTTGAAGCGAAGCTCTTATCCCGTCAATTTTCCTCAAAAGGTATTAGATGTGGCCTCCTCTTACTTAGAAACTTTGCCCCCTGACCCTGACCGCGATCGCCTGGACTTAACCCGTCTAAAAGTCTATACCATTGACGATGAAAGTACGGAAGAAATTGACGACGGTTTAAGTGTTGAATATTTAGACGATGATCAGGTCAAGTTATGGATACATATTGCTGATCCCACCCGTTTAGTAACACCAGGAGATGAGTTAGACTTAGAAGCTAGAAGACGTAGCACAACCCTATATCTACCCACAGGGATGATTTCTATGTTTCCGGCAGAGTTAGCCACCGGACCAATGAGTTTACGTCAAGGTGAACTTTGTGCTGCTTTAAGTTTTGGGGTTATTTTAGATAGTCAGGGGGCTGCTTCAGATTATTCCATTCATGCGAGTCTCATTAAACCCACCTATCGCCTCACTTACCATGATGTGGATGAGATGTTACAGTTAGGCATTAGGGCTGAGTCTGAATTAGCAGTTTTAGCAGAAGCAGCCAAAAAACGACACCAGTGGCGACAGTCTCAAGGTTCCATCACCATTAAAATGCCAGAAGCCATTATCAAGGTGAAGTCGGAAGAAGAAATTGTCATCGAATTGTTAGAAACCTCCATTTCTCGCCAATTAGTCGCAGAAATGATGATTTTAGCGGGAGAAGTAGCAGGAGATTATTGTCGGGAACATGGTATTCCTGTCCCGTTTCGGGGACAACCCCAACCAGAACTCCCCTCAGAAGAAGAACTATTATTATTACCTCCAGGTCCGGTGAGATCTTGCGCTTTGCGCCGTTGTATGCCTCGTAGTGAGATGGGAACCTTACCTAGTCGTCATGCCAGTTTAGGATTAAATAATTACACTCAAGTAACCTCTCCCATTCGTCGTTATACTGATTTATTGACCCATTTTCAACTGAAAGCCCATTTAAGAGGGGACGAGTTGCCCTTTCCCTTGGATGTCATGCAGCAAATTTTATATAGTGTCACCCTCTCCGCACAAGAAGCGTCCCTGGTTGAACGACAAACAAACCGTTACTGGGGTTTAGAATTTTTACGTCGTAATGCGGATCAGGTGTGGCAAGGATTAGTTTTACGCTGGTTAAGAGAAGATGAAGGGTTAGGAGTGCTTCTTTTAGAAGAATTAGGATTAGAATTACCCCATCGTTTTGAGCGCTCGGTATCCTTGGGCGATCGCATCAATGTACAAGTCAGTCGCGCTGATCCCCACCGCGATGAAATTCGCTTCCGTGAAATGCTTGAGCATGAAACCATCATTAATTAACCTCAGTTCGGTTTAAGGAATTAGTCAGTTGTGTAAAGAAGTCCGCAGAAGGCAGGAGCATCGGATTGGTGGATTTAGTATTACATTAATGTTACAAGACTAGCCAGGGGAGCGACTAGAGCAATAATAAATTGGCTTACTACTCCGACTCCACACCCTAAATCTAGAACAGATAGGGGATTTTCTGGCTCCAATGTAGTAGATATTCCTTCGAGAAAATACTTTATATGATTAAGATTTGTCTTTGTTGGAATCAACTCTGGCTCAAATTCCTTCCAATCCTCACGGAAATTTCGCATCTGTGTCTAGCTTTACTCTTAATTTTCACCAATACTATCAAAAATCTGAAAACGATTAGAAGCGTTTACCCAATATCCTTGGGTGATTTGCGTATGCCCTGCGCTATCTAATCCTTGTTATTGACACTTCTGAAATTCGTGGATATTAGTCTGTAGTTATTGTATGTTATTGCAAGTCTATACTACTAACTAACATCACCTGATAAGAGGTTTCCAATGAGACGTAATTGGTTTGTAATGATAGTATTATTGTTAGCAGTCATACTTGCAACGACCGTACTTAGCATCAAGATTACTACCGCTAGTGAACTCTCTAAGAATATCGTGCAGATTAGCGGAGATTCGGTCACGCTTCAAGCACAAAAAATTGTTCAACAACTACGCAACGAGATAGCACCGATTGAAGACCAGATTCGCAATGTTGCCTTTTTAAAGACCTTAAAGACAGGTGAAGTATCAAACGCCCAACTACAGGCATTCGCTTGCGAGGAGTTCAATATCGTTAATAGCGATCTACGCAGCAATGCTCTGTTAGTAAGTCGTCTTGGTGCGAGTACGGGCGGTACTTTTTTTAAAGGCATTATGGATGGCGAAATCACTGCTTTAAAATACATTATCGATTTTGGAGCAGCCTTGGGACTTACAGAAAATAACCTTGAGCAGTGTGAGCCTCGTTGGGGGGGACAGGCTTATCCAGCTTATGCTGCTTCAATGGCAGCTTTCAGTAATCAAGCTGATGTTGCTGCTGCATTTTTGCTAAACTTTCCGATTTTCGGTGAGAACGTCGGACGAATGGCGGACGCACTACAAGCCCCTCCCTATAACCTTTCCCCTAAGGATGTTGCGTTTTTCACTTATTTTGCGGCACCAGTCCCCGATTTCGAGGAACAAGCTATGGCCACGATCGCAGAGGGTCTTATAAGCGGAGCCAAGCCCCTCTTCATTAAACGCTCTGCGCTACTATTGCAAGCCTATGAGTTACTTTTCTGGGAAACAGTTGGGGAAGAGTCGTAGTTGAGAAATGGTATTAACTATTCCCTCTTAACCGTTCCCCGTTCCCGACTCTTTACTAAATTTTCTTATCCTGAACTCAGGTTAATGAGGATAATTCAAGCTGTTTTTTTGCCCGTTCTATGGCTTGATAAATTTGCTCAAACCCTGTTCCTCCGTGACTATTACGGGCAGCTACCACTTGTTTAGGGGCGATCGCTTCATAAATATCGGCTTCAAATTTCGGATGTAACGCTTGCCATTCTTCTAGGGTTAAATCTTTTAATAATTTTCCTGTCGCTAAACTGGTTTTCACCACTTTCCCCACTAAATTATAAGCCTCACGGAAAGGAACCCCTCGCGCTGCTAAATAGTCGGCTACATCTGTCGCATTAGAAAAGTCTTCTTCTACTGCTTCTTTTAATCTTTCTTGGCGAAACGCGATCCCTTCTCCTAATAAAACCGTCATAGCTTCTAAGCACCCTTTCACGGTTTTGACCCCATCAAAGATGGCTTCCTTGTCTTCCTGGAGGTCTTTATTGTAGGCTAAGGGTAATCCCTTCATTAACACTAATAACCCCTGTAAATGCCCAAAAACGCGCCCTGCTTTCCCTCTAACCAACTCAGGAACATCGGGATTTTTCTTTTGAGGCATAATACTTGAACCCGTCGCACAACTATCGGTTAAACTTATAAAACCGAACTCGTTAGAAGCCCAGAGAATCATCTCTTCACTCAGACGACTAAGATGTACCATAATTAAACTAGCTGCATTGAGAAATTCAATGGCAAAGTCGCGATCGCTCACCCCATCCAAACTATTCCCATAAACTTCCCCAAAGCCCAATAATTCTGCACTATAATGGCGATCAATGGGAAAGGTTGTACCAGCCAACGCTCCACAACCCAACGGAGAAACATTCGTCCGTTGATAAATTTCTCCTAGGCGTTCCCAGTCTCGTTGAGCCATTTGGAAGTAGGCTAACAGATGATGGGCGAGGCTAATGGGTTGGGCCCGTTGGAGATGGGTATAACCAGGGATTAAGGTTTCAACATTTTCCTGTGCATGGGTTAATAATACTTGTTGAAAGGCTCTGATTTGTTGGCGTATGTGTTGAATTTGATCCCGTAAGTAGAGACGGATATCCGTTCCCACTTGATCGTTACGCGATCGCGCAGTATGTAGTTTTTTCCCTACATCTCCCAATAATTCTGTTAAACGTCTTTCTACAGCAAAGTGGACATCTTCTTGATCGATATCTGGGGTAAAATTGCCATCCCGATATTCTTGGCGAATTGTTTCTAAACCACTGACTAATTGTTGTGCTTCTGCGTTGCTAATAATGCCTGTTTTAGCCAACATTTTTGCATGGGCAATAGACCCCGTTAAATCGTATTCAATGAGTTCGATATCAAAGGTAATACTGGCATTAAATTCAACAATCGCAGGGTGCAAACTGCCTTCAAAGCGATCGCTCCAAGTCTTTTTTTGTGTCACGGTCAACCTTTATAAAAATCAAAATAAACTTAACGTTACTGTCTTTTAAGAAGTAAAGGTTCGGAAGATATATCCAAGAACAAATCCAATCCCTAGGGCCCAAACTTGACCAGATTCAATAAAATTTTTCCAAGATTTTTGCATTGTCTCAATTAACTGTGGATCTTCTATGTTTTGGGCAAATAGGTGACTAACCTCTATCCAGGGATGATGAAAGAATGATGCAGAATCTGACCATAAGGATACTTGGATCAAATCTAGGTGAATAGTCGGTTCAAATAACAGCATAAAGCACCCTTGGATGTTTAATCGTTTCAGACACACAGACTGTAGGTTTTTTCAGGTTCTATAGTCTCTCATTGAGTTGATTTTACCCGCATCACAATCAAAGTCATATCATCACTATTATTGTGTCCTGAGCCAATAAACGCTTTGATTTGCTCAAACAGGTAATCAAGAATGTCTTGAGGACTATCATACCGTTGACATCCTTCTTCAAAGACTTTAATAAGGTTTTCTTCATCAAAGCGATGGCCTTTTTGATTGACAGCATCGGTGAAACCATCGGTATAGTAAAGGATAGCATCTCCAGAAGCGAGTTGAGTGTAACCGTCTTCGTATTGAGAATTGGCATCTAAACCAATTAACATCCCATCGGTATCCAGTTTTTCAATAGTTTGGGTTGCTTTTTGCCAAAGTAACGGAGGGTTATGTGCCGCATTACTATAAGATAGTCTTTTGGTTTGGGGATCGTATTCAGAATAAAATAGGGTAACAAATCGATGAGAATTATCTAAATCAGCGTACATGACACGATTGAGATGTTGCAGAATCTTAGCAGGAGAATGGCGGTTTAGAACTTCTGCTCGTAACATTCCTCTGGTCATGGTCATAATTAAACCAGCAGGAACCCCTTTTCCCATGACATCCCCAATCACAATACTCCAAGGAACGGAGGTGGCAGGATCACCTTTTTTAATTTCTTGATCTTGACGCAGTTGGTCGTAATTGGTAGGAATAAAATCGTAATAATCCCCTCCTACTCGATTGGCGGTTTGACAACGGGCAGCCAATTCTATACCTTCAATAATAGGACATTGACGGGGTAATAAGCGTAGTTGAATTTCTGAGGCAATTTCAAGTTCTCGATCTTGTCTTTCTTTGGAACGTAATTCTACCGTTAATTCATTATTAGCGATCGCAACTGATGTTTGATCAGCGACTAATTGCAGTAATTTTCGTCTCGTTTGAGTCCACGCATATTCAGGATCGCTACTAAAGACATAAATTCGCCCTCTCTCTACGTTTTTAACTAAAATGGGGGTACTATAAAGGCGGATTTTTTTTCCTAATGCTTGACGAATTTTCTCATCTAAACATAAAGATAATGCAGGTGTTATTTGTTGATTATTCGTCTGATCAATAATATTGTTAATGGCTTGTCGAATCTCTTGAGCCATTTGATGATCTTGACAATGTAATTGTTCAAGGGATATGTCATCTGAGTTTTTCGATAACATTAAGGCACTACCGTCAGCATCAGTGACTCGTGCTGCCATTAAAGGGGTCAGTTCTAAAAATTGATTGAGATTATTAAAACTTCGCAGAGCAAACCCTAGAGAACTTAATAAGTTTTGGACTTTATTTTGTTCTCGATACAAACTTGCGACAAGTTCCTTCAGAGCAAATACTGGTGTGGACTCAGCCGATGGTTCACCTATAGACCCGCGCATTTTAGAGGAAGGCTGTTGTTTAATTGATACAGCAGTCATGATATCAGGAGATGAGGACATTGATTGACAACCAAAATGATTTTCTCTATCCTAGACCCTAAGATTATCAAGAGGATTGATCGTCTCCCTATGGTTCAGAGCATAGTTGGCTGGACAGACTGGGGGTAAAGAAATCAAGAGTTTCCCAGATTTAAAAATTCCTTACTCGAAATTTGAATCAGGGCTGGTTAATAATAACGTTAATTGACAAATCTGCCAAGGGATCTCTGTAAAAATAAAATTTTTACAAGTCAACAATATGGAGGCTTGATTTAATCAAGCCTCCATATATCAGTTTTGCTTATCAACAGTTTTAAGTTTTAGGAGAAAGTCTGAGGTTTAGAGACTTCAAGCATTTCTTCGGCTAGAAAAGGATTATCTTCATTTCCATTTCTTGCACTGGTATCTTCAAAAATATCATCCCATTCGGAATCTTTCTCCTGGTTGAAAAGGTCAGATGAGTCACTGTTAATGTTTTCATCACCTTGTAGTAGGTTCAAAAATTCTTCATCAGGCTTTTCTGTTCCGTCCCCTAATAGTTCGGCAAAAGGATCATTAGGATCAACACTATTACTTTCGCTATCAGACTCTAAAATATCCGCAAAGGGATCATTTTCATTACTAGCAATGGTGTCTTGTAAATGATGGGAGTTCTCTTCAGAGGTTGGCATCATTTCTAGGAAGTCTTGCTCATCATTGACTGGTTCTTCTGTGAACAAATCCTTTAATACTTCAGTTTCGTCACTACTGTTATCCTCAAACATAACACTGTCAATATTTTCTTCCTCTAAGGAAGAGATTGTTTCTAAATCAGTATTAGACTCGATGTTATTAGTAACAGTTTCTTCTAAAGGATTCAATTCATTTAAGAAGTTATCCGTATCATTTTCTAACTCATCTAATTCTTCTAGAGAATTGTCGTTACTGGTTTCACTTAATTCATTTAAGAAGTTATCGGTATCATTTTCTAACTCATCTAATTCTTCTAGAGAATTGTCGTTACTGGTTTCACTTAATTCGTTTAAGAAGTTATCGGTATCATTTTCTA
>JAAUYD010156879.1_pt1 | contig 18739 bp, 19 predicted proteins | sample 7278101 | NCBI WGS metagenome assembly JAAUYD01 (sample SAMN14350128, study PRJNA611818) | marine sediment metagenome | isolation source: surface marine sediment (0.6m) | place: French Polynesia: Moorea | collected 2018-08
GGCCGCCGAACCCTGCCGGCGCGCGCGTCGAGCAACGTGTCCCTGGCGCACCGCGGCGGGCGCTGGCGCTGCGTTCGAGGCCGGGGTCAAAGCCAGGGCCGAGGCCGGACCGGGGCCAGCGGCGTGAAACCGTTCACAGTCCGGAGCGACGCCTGCCGGCGGTCTCGCCGCAGGCATCGGCGCAGTCCTGGACAATGACCGTCGCGAATGTAGGGAAGCATTGATCAGGCACATCAACGGCTTGGCGGCACCGTCATATCATCGCAACCTGATTCGCACCTGCCGTCAACGAAATCGTCACATCTCCCTCGTAGCGTGCGCGCGTCGCTGGTACCGCCATGACGATCCCGACGTCGTCGATCCGGTGGACCACGTCTCTCTGCCCAAACCCGTAGACCCGGGAGGAACCAACCGAATGTCTGAGAGTAATCGGCCTGACCCGCAGGTAAAGGATCTGGACGACAGCGAAAACGTCTCGACCAACCCGTCTGGCAACCGTCCGTTCATCGAGGTGCTGCAGGCGACCATGTCGCGCCGCAGAGTCATGGCTGGCGGTCTGACTGCCGCGGCCTTCGGCTTCCTGGCACCCAGTGTGCTCGCACGCAGGCGCGACGACGATGACGACTTTGACGATGACGACGACGACCGCAGGGAGCGTCGCGGCCGCCGCGACGACCGCCCCCTGCTGAACTTCCAGCCCGTCTCGCTCAGCGACTTCGCCAACGCGCCCGAGCCGGGCAGACAACCGGTGATCTCAGAGGACTACGAATACGACATCCTGATCCCGTGGGGCACGCCGCTAAAATCCGGTATCCCCGAGTACACGGGCGACCCGACGACGCGCCCGAGTGCCGATGACCAGGCCGACATGGTGGGCATCGGTCACGACGGCATGACGTTCTTCCCCGAGAAGGCACGTCGTCGCCGGAGCAACCACTCCGGCGTCCTCTGCATCAACCACGAGTTCGGCGTAAACACCCACGTGCTGGGGAAAGTCGACCCGGAAACGCCCGACGACGTCCGCTTGTCGCAGCACGCGCACGGCGTGTCGGTCGTCGCGATCGCCAAGGGCTTCGGCGACAAGTGGGACGTCGTCATCGACGCGCCTCAGAACCGACGGATCCACGTCAACACGGACGTCGAGTTCTCGGGGCCGGTCGCCGGTAGCGCGCTGCTGGCGAACGCAGCGGACAATCCCTTCCAGGGGACAGTCAACAACTGCTCCAACGGTTTTACGCCGTGGGGCACCTACCTCACCTGCGAAGAAAACTTCAACGGCTACTTCGGCACCAACAACGGCGACCCAATCGGTGGCTTCGACACGCTGCAGGACGAAGCCTACCGCCGCTACGGCTTCAGCCAGAACGGATTCGGCTACGGCTGGCAGACACAGGACCCGCGTTTCGAACTCGCCAATCCAGACTACGCCAACGAATCCAACCGCTTTGGCTGGGTCGTCGAGATTGATCCGGACGATCCCGATCAGCGACCTGTGAAGCGCACCGCGCTCGGCCGTTTCAAGCACGAGGGTGCCGAGGTGACCGTGGGCAGGGGTGGTCGAGTCGTCGTCTACATGGGCGACGACCAGCGCTTCGACTACATCTACAAGTTCGTCTCTGCCGGCAACTGGAAAGCGATGCGCGCGAAGGGCATGAGCCCGCTCGACGAAGGACGCCTGTACGTGGCGCGATTCGACGACGACAACACCGGCGAATGGCTCGAATTGACGATCGACGACCCGGTTCTGGCGGAGAGATTCGTCAGCCAGGAAGAGGTCCTGACCTACGCCCGGCTCGCCGCGGACCTGCTCGGGGCCACGCCGATGGATCGCCCGGAGTGGATCTCGGTCGCCCCCGACGGCCAGGTCTACTGTACGTTGACCAACAACAGCCAACGAACCGTGGCCGACGCCGCCAACCCACTGGCGCCCAATCCCGACGGCCACATCATCCGCTGGAGAGACAGCAGGCGATTCACTGGCAGGAAGTTCGTCTGGGATATCTTCGTCATCGCCCAGGACACCCACGGAACCGAGGAGAGCTTCAGCGATCCCGACGGTCTGTGGGCCGACCCGGACGGGCGCCTGTTCATCGAAACCGACGGCGGACAGCAAGACGGGCTGCAGGACCAGTTGCTGGTCGCCGACACCCACACCCGCGAGATCCGACGCCTCCTGGTCGGCGTCGGCGGCGACGAGATCACCGGCATCACGGTGACACCGGATCGGCGCACGCTGTTCTGCAACTCGCAGCATCCGGGTAATGGCGATCCGGCCGTCACGAACTTCCCGGCGCCGACCGATGGCGTGACCATTCCCCGCGATTGCACGTTCGTAGTGCGTCGCAAGAACGGCGGGATCGTCGGCTCGTAACGCGCGGTTGGCGCGGCCCTTCCGGGTCGGCCTACCGAGCGCCTGGCCCCGGCAGCTGCCGGGGCCGTTGGGTTACCCACACGGCTGCGCCAAAGGATTCGGCCGCAGCCATCGATCGTGAACCGCTCTCACCCGCCTGTTGCAGGCGCATGCGCAGGGCCTGCGGCCGCGCCGGCGCGCGGCGGGCCCCATGGCGGTCGCCATGGCCGCACCGAAGCCAAACCGCGGGCACCGACACGGCACAGCGCCGGGCAGCGGCCGCCGTATCCGCAACAGCTGACGATGATCATCGTCGTACCAGCGACCTGTCGGGTCGACGGTCGACGCTGTCCGGCCCATGCAACAGGCAGGCTCTGGCGTCGGCATCGCGATGGTCACGTACTGCCGGCTGCCAAATCGTTGCCGGACGACACAAACGCAGGTACCGGCAATAGCGGATCTGCCCGTGGCGTTCACTGCAGGCGATACGACCAACGTGCCCGGACCGTGCCGGCGGCCGTCGACACGCCGACGATGCGACGCCGGATGGCCCGATCGCGGCGTCTGCGCGCTGGCAAAGCCGCCGAAATGACATAAAGTTGCCAGCGAACCAGATTCGCAGAGAATGCCGGCAATCCGACGTTTGGGAAGCGAAGGTGCCGTAGCAAATCTGACGCAACCCCGTCACCGGTCGGTTTTGCGTTGCTACATTGCTGTTTTTTCAAGTTTTTCTATTTTTGGCACGGGTTTCGCTTTGCCACGACTGCAGGCCATTCACGGAAACGCAGTCATGAGCAGCACGCAGATCAGCAACACGGGTAACCTGGCTTTGGTCAATCCACTACAAGCGCATGGCACCGTCGCCCCGACACCACCGGAGCAACTCGGTTCGCGCGTGCTCGAGATCGCCAGCATCCTGCAGACGACGCTGGAGATCGACAAACAGATCGAGCTGTTCGGCAAGGAGATCCAGCGCTACCTGGCGGTCGACGGCCTGATATTCGCGCTGCCGAACAGCGAACGCGAGGTGGTCTACGGCCGCGACGCGTCGGAGCGTGCGACCTATGCCCTGGTATTGCACGACGCGCCGCTCGGCAGCATCCGCGCCTGCCGTGATCTGCCGTTCACCGAGACCGAACTGACGTCGCTCGAGAACCTGCTGTGCGCATTGATCTACCCGCTGCGCAACGCGCTGTCCTACAAGCAGGCCGTCGAGATGGCATCGCGCGACCCGCTCACCGGCGCGCACAACCGCCTGGCGATGAACGCCGCGCTGGTCCGCGAAGTCGACCTCGCACATCGCCAGACCCAGCCGCTGTCGATGCTGGTCATCGATATCGATCACTTCAAGGCGTTCAACGACGAACACGGCCACGCGTTCGGTGACGACGTGCTGGTCGCGGTGGCACAGACCATTGCCAACACGATACGCCGCAGCGACCTGCTGTACCGCTTCGGCGGCGAAGAGTTCGTCGTGCTCGCCAGCCATACCGGCCGCGACGGCGCGCTGCTGCTGGCCGAACGCATCCGCGAGAACGTCGCTGCAATGCAGACCGTGCGCGGCCGTTCGACCCGCGTCACGGTCAGCACCGGCGTCGCCGAGCTCGACGGCGGCGAGACCGCCGAGGGCTTCTTCGAGCGCGCCGACCAGGCGCTCTACAGCGCCAAGCAGGGCGGCCGCAACCGCAGCACGCTGGCCTGAGCCCGCCGCACAGAGTCCGCCATACCGAGTTTGCCGGGCGCGTGTCGTTCAGCGGCCGCCCGGGCAGGCGGGCGCGAGCACGCACGTCGGGCACAGCGGCGTCTTACGGCACGCCGCCTTGGCATGCACGACGATCAGGGCATGGAACTGCTGGTAGAGATCGACGTCAGCGGCGAGCGCCGCCTCGAAGCCGGCACGCAGCACCTCGTAGGGTTCGTCACCGCGTGCCAGGCGATAGCGTTGCAGCAGCCGCCGCGTGTAGACGTCGATGACGAACACCGGGCGGTCGAGCGCGTACAGCAGGATGTCGTCGGCGGTCTCCGGGCCGATGCCGTGCACCGCGAGCAGCCCGCTGCGTTGCGTTGCCAGATCACGCCGCGCGAATCTCTGCATGCCACCCGCATCATCGAGAAAGGCGCAGACACTGCGCAGGCGCCTGGCCTTGACATTGAAGTAGCCCGACGGCCGGATCGCATCGGCCAGCGCATCGTGCTCGGCCGCGAGCACGGCATCCAGCGACAGCAGGTCGCGCGAGCGCAGCCGCGCTATCGCTTTCTCGACGTTGGTCCATGCGGCGTTCTGCGTCAGCACCGCGCCGACGACGACCTCGAACGGCGTCTCTGCCGGCCACCACGGCTGCCGGCCATAACGCGCGAGCAGCGCCGCGTACAGCGCCGTCAGGGCCTCCGCTGACGGATTGAACAGCGGCGCGCGTCCCGCCATCGCGGTCAGTGGCGCCGGCGCGCCTTCCACGGCGACGCTGCCGGGCGGCCGGCAGGCTGGCGCGTACGCGGCTGCAGGCTGCCCCAGGGTCGCCGGTCATGCAGGTCGACGGCAGCGAGCAGCGCGCGCCGCTCGTCGCGCGTCAGTTCACGGTACTGCCCGGCCTTGACGCTGCTGTCGAGGATGACCGGGCCGTAGCGCACGCGCTTGAGACGCGACACGGTCGCGCCGACCGCCTCCCAGAGGCGCCGCACCTCGCGCTTGCGGCCCTCCATGATCACGAGGTGGAACCAGTGGTTGCTGCCCTCGCCGCCGGCGTCGACGACATCTTCGAAACGCGCCGGACCGTCGTCGAGTTCGATCCCGTTGACCAACCGCCGGACCATGTCCTCGGTGACCTCGCCGTTGACCCGTACCGCGTACTCGCGGTCGATCCGGTAGCGTGGGTGCATCAGCCGGTTGGCCAGCTCGCCGTCGTTGGTCAGCAACAACAGCCCGGCGCTGTTGACGTCGAGCCGGCCGACCGCGATCCAGCGCCCGGCACGCAGGCGCGGCAGGCGCTCGAACACCGTCTTGCGCCCCTGCGGGTCGTTGCGCGTGACCAGCTCGCCCTCGGGCTTGTTGTAGATAATGACGAAGCGCTCGTTGCCGGCCAGCCGCTTGCCGCCGACCGGCCGGCCGTCGATCTCGATGCGGTCGTCGGCGGTCGCGCGGTCGCCGAGTCTGGCGACCCGGCCGTTGACCTTGACCCGGCCGGCGCTGATCAGGCCCTCGAGCTGGCGCCGCGAACCCAGGCCGGCGTTTGCCAGCAGCTTCTGCAGGCGCTCGCCGGCCGGCGCGGCGTGCTTCACGGGCGCCCCGATTCGACTTCCACGTCGGTCTCGACGGCGACGGCCACGTCGTCATCGGCATCGACGACAGCGCCGTCCGTCGGCCGCTCCGACGGCGGACCATCAACGGCGGCGTCGCCACGGGTCTCCGCCGATGCGCCGGGGGCGGCCGAATCGGCGGCGCCGGCCGGCGTCACGTCCGCGAGATCGTCCGCGGCATCCGGCGCCTGCGGGTCGTCGACAGCAGCGGGTGGGTCGGCGGAATCTTGCGCCGACGCCTGCAGCGGCGCAGCGGTGGCGTCGCCGGCCGCCGACGCGTCGTCGGTCGTCGCGACGCCGTCACCGCCGGCATCGTTGGCTGCCTGACGCGCCGCCGGGGCATCGGGATTGTCGAGATCGAGCTCGCGGTTGATCTCGTCGAGATCGCGCAGCTCGGCGAGCGTCGGCAGGTCGGCGAGCGATTTGAGGCCGAAGTAGTCGAGGAAGTCGCGCGTCGTCGCGTACAGCGACGGTTTGCCGGGCACGTCGCGCTGGCCGACCACGTGCACCCATTCGCGCTCGAGCAGGGTCTTGACGATATTGGTGCTGACCGAGACGCCGCGGATGTCCTCGATCTCGCCGCGCGTGATCGGCTGGCGGTAGGCGATCAGGGCCAGCGTCTCCATCAGCGCCCGCGAGTAGCGCGCCGGGCGCTCTTCCCAGAGCCGTGACACCCACGGCGAACAGGCCGCGCCGACCTGGATACGCCACCCGCTCGCGACCTCGGCGATCTCTATACCGCGGCCCTGGTAGTCGGCGGCGAGCTGTTCGAGAACGCCGCGCAGTTCCTTCTTGTTCGGGCACTCGATCTCGCTGAACAGGCCCTGCAGCGCATCCAGCGACAGCGGCCTGCCGGCCGCCAGCAACGCGGCCTCGACGACATTCTTCAGCGGTTCAGGCTCGGGCATGGTCAACCTCCGCGTCCACGGACGTGAATGGGGGCAAAGGACTCGGCCTGCACGAGCTCGATCAGCTGCTGCTTGATCAGCTCGAGTATGGCCATGAACGTGACGACGACGCCCTGGCGGCCCTCGGCGATGTCGAACAGGTCGGTGAACAGCGTGAACTGCTCGGTCTTGACCGTGGACAGCACGTGACTCATGCGTTCACGCAGCGACAAGGGTTCGGCGGTCACGTGGTGGCTGCTGAACATGTCGGCGCGGTGCATGACGTCTTTGAGCGCCAGCAGGATCTCCTGCAGGTCGACATCGGGCGGCGCCTGGTCGATGTGCTTGTGCGGCGCCTCGACGACGGTCGGGAACACGTCGCGGCCGAGCTGCGGCAGCTCGTTGATGTCCTCGGCCGCCTGCTTGAAGCGCTCGTATTCCTGCAGGCGGCGGATCAGTTCGGCGCGCGGGTCATGCTCGTCGTCGTCATCGACCACCGCGCGCGGCAGCAGCATCCGCGACTTGATCTCGGCGAGCATCGCGGCCATGACCAGGTACTCGGCAGCGAGTTCGAGGCGCAGGTCCTGCATCAACTCGATGTACTGCATGTACTGGCTGGTGATGTCGAAGATCGGGATGTCGAGGATGTCGAGGTTCTGCCGCCGGATCAGGTACAGCAGCAGGTCGAGCGGACCCTCGAATGCGTCGAGGAACACCTCGAGCGCGTCCGGCGGGATGTACAGATCCTTGGGCAGCGTGAACTGCGGCTCGCCCTGGACCACGGCGAACGGCATCTCTTCCTGCTGCGGTGGCTTTTCGGTGACGATCTCGGTCAAGGCCCTGCCCCGGTTCAGTAGTCGAGCGACATGGCGTGGCGGACCTCTTCCATGGTCTCGCGCGCGACCTCGCGTGCCCGCTCACAGCCCTCGTTGATGATATTGCGCACCAGGTCGGGCTGACCGGCGTACTCGTGGCCGCGCTCCTGGATCGGTCTGAGTTCGGCGAGCACCGCATCGATGACCGGACCCTTGCACTCGATGCAGCCGATCCCGGCCGAGCGGCAGCCGTCCTGCACCCACTGCTTGACGCCGGCGTCGGAATACACCTCGTGGAACCGCCACACCGGGCACACCTCGGGGTTGCCGGGGTCGGTGCGGCGCACGCGTGCCGGATCGGTCGGCATCGTCCGCAGCTGCTTCTCGACCTCGTCGGGCTGGGCATCGAGCGCTATCGTGTTGTTGTACGACTTCGACATCTTCTGGCCATCGAGACCGGGCATCTTCGCAGCCGCGGTCAGCAGCGGCTGCGGTTCCGGCAGGATCACCATGCCGCCGCCCTCGAGAAAGCCAAACAGCCGGTCGCGGTCGGCGATGCCGATGTTCTGCTGCGACTCGAGCAGCGCGCGCGCCGCCTCGAGCGCGTCGTCGTCGCCCTGCTCGGTGTAGGCACGCCGGTAGCTCTTGTACAGCTTGGCGTATTTCTTGCCCATCTTCTTGATCGCCTGCTCGGCCTTCTCCTCGAAATCCGGCTCGCGTCCGTAGATGTGGTTGAAGCGCCGTGCGACCTCGCGTGTCAGCTCGACGTGTACGACCTGGTCTTCGCCGACCGGCACCAGCCCGGCACGGTAGACCAGGATGTCGGCCGACTGCAGCAGCGGGTAGCCGAGGAAGCCGTAGGTCGACAGGTCCTTCTCCTTGAGTTTCTCCTGCTGGTCCTTGTACGTCGGCACGCGCTCCAGCCAGCCGAGCGGCGTGATCATCGACAGCAGCAGATGCAGTTCGGCATGCTCGGGCACGCGCGACTGCACGAACAGCGTCGCCTCACCCGGGTTCACGCCCGCCGCCAGCCAGTCGATGACCATGTCCCAGGTGCTCTGCGGCACGATGCTGGGATCGTCGTAGTGGGTGGTCAGCGCATGCCAGTCGGCAACAAAGAAGAAGCACTGATATTCGTGCTGCAGCTCGACCCAGTTCTTCAACACCCCGTGGTAGTGGCCGAGGTGCAGTCGCCCGGTCGGTCGCATCCCGGACAGGACGCGGGCGTGTTGTGCGGGTACGGCGGCCAATCAGCATCTCCTATCGAATCGCTGGATGCATCCATCCTGGATTCCCCAGCGCACACTGCGGCGCAAAACGATTTGCGCCTTGCTTCAGAATCAACCGCTTACGGCGGTTGATTCTGGCGACATGTCCCTGTGTCGCGGGAACCTCTGGCGTTCTCAGAAGTTCCCTATGGAAACAGGACCGGGAGTATACCCAAGACCTGCGCCGACCCGGGCAGCAACTGGACCGTGCCGACGACGATCGGGCCGAGGATCGCGCCGACCACGCCGGTGATCAGCAGCGCGATCAGGATGAACAGGCCGTAGGGCTCGATCTTCATGTACAGCTGCGACAGGCCCGCCGGCAGGAAGCCGTTGAGCACGCGGCCACCGTCCAGTGGCGGCACCGGCAGCAGGTTGATCGCCATCAGCACCAGGTTGACGAACACGCCGGCGACCGCCATCAGCAGCAGCGGAATGGCCACCACCTGCGCGGTATGGACCAGGTTGTGGGCCAGCAGCAGGATCAGCGACCACAGAAAGGCCATCAGCAGGTTCACGCCCGGCCCGGCGGCGGCGACGATCGCCATGTCGCGTTTCGGCGAGCGCAGGCGGCGCACGGCGACCGGCACGGGCTTGGCCCAACCGATCAGGAAGCCGGTGAAGGTCAGCATCAGGATCGGCACCAACAGGGTACCGATCGGGTCGATATGCGGCAGCGGGTTGAGCGTGATGCGGCCGAGCCTGCGGGCGGTGTCGTCGCCGAGTTTGTCGGCTACCCAGCCGTGCGCCGCCTCGTGCACGGTCACGGCGAAGATCAGCGGCAACGCCCAGATCGCGATGCGCTGGACCAGGGTCAGTTCTTCCATCGGCGGATTATATCGCCTGCGTGACGGCGGCAGGCGACCGTGCGCCGGCCGGTCAATCGGCGAACAGGCTGACGTCGCCCTTGCCGACACGCACGACGCGCGCGGCGTCCTCGTGCAGGTCGATGACGCTGGTCGCCTCGTAGCCGCAGTAGCCGCCGTCGATAACCAGATCCACGGCATGGCCCAGGGTCTGGTTGATGTCGTAGGGGTCCATCAGCGGCGTGTCGTCGCCGGGCAGCATCAGCGTGCTGCTGAGCAGCGGCTCGCCGAGCTCCTCGAGCAGCGCCAGCGCGATCCGGTTGTCGGGGATGCGGATCCCGATGGTCTTGCGCTTGGCGTGCATCAGGCGCTTGGGTACCTGCTTGGTGGCCTTGAGGATGAAGGTGTAGGGCCCCGGGGTCAGGGTCCGGATCAGCCGGTGGTCGCGGTTGTCGAGCTTGGTATACGCCGACAGCTCCGACAGGCTGCGTCCGACCAGCGTGAAGTTGTGATCGGCGCCGAGGCGGCGGATCTGGCGGATCCGGTCCAACGCCGCCTTGTCGCCGATCTGGCAGCCCAGCGCGTAACTCGAATCGGTCGGGTAGATGATCAGGCCACCGTCGCGGACGATCTCCGCGGCCTGTCGCACGAGGCGCGCCTGCGGATTGTCCGGGTGCACCTGGAAGAACTGTGACATTTTAATTCAATGGCTTATCGGCCATTCTTCCCAAATAGCATTACATCCCGGCGGCAGCTCCGGCAGCCGCCCCAGCTCGATCCAGGGGTGTTCGGGGCCGTGGTAGTCGGAGCCGGCCGATGCCAGCAGGCCGAACTCGCGCGCGAGGTGGGCCATGCTGAAGTAATCGTCGCGGCCGTGGCTGCCGGAGACCACCTCGATGCCCTCGCCGCCGGCGTCGACGAACTCGCCGAGCAGGCGACGCAGCTTGCTGCGGGTCATCGGGTAGCGCGCCGGATGGGCGATGACCGCCTGGCCGCCGGCGGCGCGGATCCAGCGCACCGCGTCGCCGAGTTCGGCCCAGCGCCCGCTGACATGCCCCGGCTTACCGTGCACCAGGTACTTGCGAAACACCGCCCGCAAGTCGCGGGCATGGCCATTATCCACCAGAAACCGCGCGAAGTGGGTTCGGCTGATCAGGCGCCCGTTGGACAACGCCCGCGCGCCGGCGAACGCACCGTCGATGCCGGCGGCGTCGAGTCGCCTACCGATCTCGGCGGCGCGCCAGTCGCGGAACTCGCGCAGGCCGGCGAGGCCACGCTCGAGCACGTCGCTGTGCGGGTCGACGCCGAGGCCGACGATGTGCACGGTGATGCCGTTCCAGGTCACCGAGACCTCGACGCCGGGGACGAAACCGATGCCGAGCGCACGCGCCGCCTGCGCCGCCTCGTTCAGGCCCTCGAGCGTGTCGTGATCGGTCAACGCGATGGTGCCGACGCCTGCCGCGTGCGCGCGCTGTATCAGCTGGGTCGGCGTCAGCGAACCGTCGGACGCGGTCGAATGGGCGTGCAGATCGAACTGGCGGAGCTTCATCGGCGCCATTCTAGCAGCGCAGCGCACGCCGGCTTGTGCCCGTGCGGCGCATGCTAAACTGCGCCGCCATGAATCTGCCGCCCGCCGATCTCGTGTTCCTCCGCGACCAGTTCAGCGACCTGGCGAGGCAGCTCCACGAGCTGTGGGAGGGTTCGGCGCTCGGCGACGGCAGCGTCGATTCGCCGCAGCTGCTCGGCGATGCGATGACCCAGTTGGTCGACATGCTGCACACGCTGGAATCGGGCGCGCACCGGCCGGGCGAGGTCAATACGCTCGGCGAGTACGGCCTGCACCTGATCGACGAGCTGTCGGCCATCGCCCGCCAGGTCAATCAGGCCGAGCTGGCCGGCGACATCGAGAATCTGTCGCTGCCACTGGCGCTGTGGGTCGTGCGCCGCGACGGCGAGATCCGCAACCTCGCGTCGATCGTCAACGCCGTCGCGCGCTACGCCAACCAGGCGAGCCGGCCACAGACGATGGCGGAGCTGTATACGCATTGTTGCGAGCTGATCGAGGCCGCGAGCCCGGCGTGCGAAGAGACGCCGCTCAGCGATGGTCGCCACCCGTGGCGCCTGCTGTTGCTGAATCGCGCGATCGTCGCGACCCGCAGCCTGAACCCGGAGCTGATGGCCGCGGCCTTCGACGCGATCGTCGATCAGCTTCCCGACGAGGCGCAGCGCTTCTTCGCCGAGGGTATGGAGCAGATGGCGGTCATCGACTATCCGGACTCCGTCCGCGAGATCATGAAGCGTTACTACCTGGCCAACGCGGCACCGCGGCGCCTGCACTAGGGCCTATTCACGAGATGAAACTGCTCGCCGACCTGTTCCCGGTCATCCTGTTCTTCATCGCCTACCAGCTGTACGACATCTACGTCGCGACGCTGGTCGCGATCATCGCCGCCGCGGCGCAGGTCGTCTACTACAAGGTGCGCCACGGCAAGGCCGAGAACGTGCAGCTGGTGACGCTGGGCCTGCTGGTGTTGTTCGGCGGACTGACTTTGGCGCTGCGCGACCCGACCTTCATCAAATGGAAACCGACCGTCGTCAACTGGCTGTTCGCCGTGGCCTTTCTCGGCTCGCAGCTGTTCATGCAACGCAGCCTGCTGCAGCGTATGATGGACCACGCGATAACGCTGCCGGACGACGCCTGGAAGCGCCTCAACGTCGCGTGGATCGCCTTCTTCTTCGCGATGGGCGTGTTGAACCTGTTCGTCGCCTACAGTTTCTCGGAAGAGATCTGGGTGAACTTCAAGTTGTTCGGCTTTCTCGCGCTGACGCTGCTGTTCCTGCTAGCGCAGGGCTTCTACCTGGCGCGTCACATGGAAGCCGAGGAACCCGCCGCGGAGGAATAACGCGTCATGCTCTATGCCATCGTCTGCACCGACGTCGACAACAGCCTCGAACGGCGCCGGTCGGCAAGGCCGGCCCACCTCGAGCGCCTGCAGGCACTGCAGGATCAGGGACGGCTGGTGCTGGCCGGACCCAACCCCGCGATCGACAGCAACGAGCCGGGCGAGGCCGGGTTTACCGGCAGCGTCATCATCGCCGAGTTCGCCAGCCTCGACGACGCCTCGGGCTGGGCCAATGCCGATCCCTATCTCGCCGCCGGCGTATACGCCGACGTCAGTGTAAAACCGTTCAAACAGGTCTTTCCGACATGATCAGAAAACGATTCGCCGCGGCCCGCGGCCTTGCCTGCGTGGCCCTGATGGCCTGGGCCGGCGCGACCCTTTCCGACGACGACCAGGCAGCGCGACCCCTGGTGACGATCGACGGCTTCGACGTCACGACGTTGCATCTCGCGCTGTTCGCGAGCCAGACCGGGCGCAACCCGGAGCAGGCCGAAGAGCAGATTCGCATGCTCAACGAACTGGCCAACAACTTCATGCTCGCCAACTCGGCAGCCGGCAAGGCACTGGCACAACACCCGGATGTGGCCGCGGCGCTCGAGGTCGCGCGCGCCCGGCTGCTCGCCCAGGCCTTCGTGCGCGACGAACTGGACAGTGTGGACGTCGACGAGGACGCGATGCGGGCCCGCTACGCCGAGCAATACAGCGGTCCGCCGCAGCGCGAATTCAAGGCGCGACACATTCTGCTGAACAGTCGCGATGCCGCGGTTGCCGCGATCGAGGCGCTCAACGACGGCAGCGACTTCGCCGAACTCGCGACCCAGCACTCGATTGGTCCGAGCAAGTCGGTCGGTGGCGACCTCGGCTGGTTCGAGGCCGATCAGATGGTGGCCGCCTTTGCCGACGCGACGCGCCAGCTCGGCGATGGCGAGTACTCGCGCGAACCGGTCAAGACCCAGTTCGGCTGGCACGTGATACTGCGCGAGCAGAGCCGCGAGGTTCCGACGCCCGAGTTCGACACGGTGCGCGCCGAGCTGGAGAGTGCGATCCGCCAGGAACGCGTCTCGGAGCTGATCCAGCAGATCCGTGAAGATGCCAGCATCGAGGTGCACCAGCTCGGCGAAGGTCCGTAGCGCCCGTCGCCCGCCGACACCCGGCGTGAACTCGCCTCGGGCGTCGGCGACCGACATTGCCGCGCGGCGCCCACCGGTCCGAACGATCGCAGCTGCACGCCGAGCCTGCCGCTGACGCCGGACACGCGGCGGCATCGCGGACGCCAACGGTCCGGCTTGCGCATGCCGGTGGCGAGGGGCGTCGTCATCGGCACGTCCGCGTATGTCTCGACGCGCCCCACCACCACCAGCCCTGCAGCGCGCGGCGCCGCGTTGTCGGCTACAGTTGACGAAAACCGGCATGCGTCTATCGGACCCGGTCCAACGCGGTCTTTCGGTCCGCTATCGACGGTGCGTCGTCACTGCGCCCGACGGGATGGTGCGCCCAGGGAGGAACATGCTCACGACACCGCGCTGGTTCGTGCTCGCGACGCTCACAACGCTCGGCGGCTGCACGACGCTGGGTGGCAGCACGGGTGGCAGCGCGGGCGGCGGCGCGGGCAGCTGCCGTGAGCCGAAGACGATCGACAGCGCGATGGCCGGCTATGTCCTGTCGATCGGCCGCGACGGCGAACACGAACCGTTCACCACCCGGCCCGACGGGACGCTCGCGATTGCCGAGAATCCGGGCGCCGGCGCCTACCTCGCGCGACTCGCGGCGACACCGACCGCGGGCAACTCGCTGTTCCAACCCATCCTCGACGGTATCAGGCGCTTTCCGCGCGACGCCCAGGGACGTATCCCGGTGCTGCTATTCGTGCACGGTGGCCTGAATTCGTCGGCAGGCGCGCTGGGCCGTGCCCAGATGCTGTACAAGAAGATCCGCAACGACAACCTGCAGCCGCACTACCCGGTGTTCGTCAACTGGCGCTCCGGTCCGTTCGCGACCTACGGCGCACACCTCGGCCGGATACGTCAGGGCGAGATCAGCGGCAGCGCGAAACTGACGTCGCCGGTCTACCTGCTGACCGACATCGCCAACGCCATCGTCAACACGCCGAAGTCGTGGCTGGTCACCAGCGAGCACATGTTCGAGACCACCGGCCTGCGCGACGACCGCTATCTCGAACAGTTTCGACAGGGCACCGACGGCGTCTGGTTCACCGGCAACCAGAACGCCTACGCACGGCTCGGCAGGAGCGTGCTGTGGCTGGCAACGAGCCCGGCCAAGGTGGTCACGACGCCGTTCACCTACACGATGGCGAAGCCGGCCTGGGACATCATGCTGCGCCGCACCAACACGCCGTTCTACACCCCACCCGACCTGCTGAACGTTAACCACCAGACCGCGATCGGCGTTCGCCACGGCAACGGCGCGCTGTACCGATTCCTGCTCGACCTCGCGGCACTGAACGCCGACCTCAGGTCACGCCCCGGCGATCCCGGAATCGCCGTTACGCTGGTCGGGCACAGCATGGGGGCGATCATCGTCAACCGCATCCTGACCCTCGACGTCGACCTGCCGATCCACAACGTCGTGCACATGGCCTCGGCCGACTCGACCAGCAACCTGTTTGCACGCGTCGTCCCATACCTGCAAACGGCGGCGCCGCACGTGCGTTTCTACAGCCTCAGCCTGCACCCGGAGAACGAGGATCGCGAGGCCAGCGCGCTGGGGCTGACGCCGAGTGGCAGCCTGTTGGTGTGGATCGACTCCATGTACACGACTCCCGAGACCGTGCTTGACCGCCGCTCCGGCCGCTGGGAGAACATGGACCGCGCGCTGCCGCTGGTGCCGTCGTCGGCGCGCTCAAAGATGCGCTTCAAGATCTTCGGGCTCAACGACGACGGCAGAAAGCGCGACGCCGACTGCCTGTTCAGCGAGCCGCAGCGCCACGGTGATTTCGACAACCTGCGTTTCTGGCGCGAGAGCACCTGGTGGGGCGGGCCGACGCCGTAACCGGGCGCCCGCGGTCAGTCGTCGTCGGCCTTGGCCGGCTTGCCGATGCGGTTGATCGACACGACATCGGCCGGTCGCTGCTCGTCGGCAAAGTAAGGGCGTTCCTCGGCGACGCCGGCGAGGTCGGCGAGTTCGCGCTCACGCGACGAAATCAGGCCCAGACAGTGACGCACGTCCTGGATGGTCTGCTCCGACAACGGATGCTTCATCGCCTTGCTCGGCGGTGTCGTGTCCTTGATGATCTGCGCGAGCACTTTGCGCATGACCATGAGTATCTCGCGTTCTTTGCGGTTGGGGTCGTCTGACATCTGCGTCGGCCCGTGACTGAAATTTCTACACCAGGATACCCGATGCCGGCGCGCCTAATCCACGCCGCGCGCGCAAACTTTGCCGTCGCGCCTACTTGAAGATTGCGTCGATCGAGAAGCCGTCCTGCTCGAGGATACCGCGCAGGCGCTTGAGCGCGTCCATCTGGATCTGGCGTACGCGTTCGCGCGTGACACCCAACTCGTTGGCGACCTGTTCGAGCGTCGAGTTCTCGTAACCGTGCAGGCCAAAGCGGCGTTCGACGACCTCGCGCTGCTTGTCGTTGAGCTTGCCGAGCCACGCGTCGAGGTGGCCGGACAGATCATCGGCCTGGATGTGCTCGGTCGGATCGGTGGCATTTTCGTCGGCGATGGTGTCGAGCAACGGCTTGTCGGCGTCCTTACCGTACGGCGTGTCCACCGATGTGACGCGTTCGTTCAGACCGAGCATGCGCTTGACCTCGCTGATCGGTCGATCGAGCAGGTCGGCGATCTCTTCGGCGGTCGGCTCGTGATCGAGCGATTGGGTCAGCTGGCGGGCCGCGCGCAGGTAGACGTTGATCTCCTTGACGACGTGGATCGGCAGCCGGATCGTGCGCGTCTGGTTCATGATCGCGCGCTCGATGGTCTGGCGGATCCACCAGGTCGCGTAGGTCGAGAAGCGGAAGCCGCGCTCGGGGTCGAACTTCTCGACGGCGCGGATCAGGCCCAGGTTGCCCTCTTCGATCAGATCGAGCAGCGCGAGACCGCGGTTCATGTAACGCCGCGCGATCTTGACGACGAGACGCAGGTTGCACTCGATCATGCGCCGGCGCGCCGCCGCGTCGCCCTTTTGCGCAAGGCGCGCGTAGTAGACCTCCTCTTCGGCGGTCAGCAGCTTGGAGAAGCCGATCTCGTTCAGGTACAGGCGGGTCGCATCGAGCTGGCTGTCAGGGATCTCGCCGGCGGCATATTTACGTTCACCGTCCTTGTCGCTGTCCGAGCTGTCTGCCGCCTCGATCTCCTCGGTCTCGACCTCGGGCTCGACGTGTTCGGCGTCGTCGCCGATGTCTTCAGCGATTTCTTCGATCTCGACGTCGGTGTCGGTGTCGTCGCGCTTCGCCGGCATCTGTCCCCCCAAAAACCCCTGACCATTGCGCACAGCCGCGCGCATCGGCCGTTCAACGACGAGGCAGCAGGCGTAGCGGGTCTACGGGTTTGCCGTCGCGCCGGATCTCGAAATGCAGAACGGGATCGCCGTTGTTGGCGGTTCCCATCTCCGCAATCTTTTGCCCTTTGGTGACCCGGTCGCCTTCCGCCACCAGGATTTTTCTATTGTGCCCGTAGGCACTCAGATAATTTTCATTATGTTTCACGATGATAAGCCGGCCGTATCCGATCAGTCCACTCCCGCTGTACACGACCTTGCCGGACTCCGCCGAGCGGATCTGCTTTCCTGCCGAACCGGCGATCTTGATGCCACTGCGCAGCGGATCGGTGGCTTTGAATCGCGACACCACGCTGCCGTTGACGGGCCAGCGCCAGTTCAGGCTGCGCTTGCCTTCGGCGACCGCTGACGGGCGCGTGGGCGGGCGCGGGGCCTGTGCGCGCGCCTTGGCAACGGGTTGTGCCGGCGGCGGCGCGCGCCGCGCCGGCGGCGGCTTCAGGCGCAGCGTCTGCCCGGTGTAGATCCGGTACGGCGGGCGCAGGCCGTTCCAGCGCGCGATCGAACGGTGATCGATGCCGCTCTGCCACGCGATACCGTGCAGGGTATCACCGCGCTGCACGCGGTATTCGCCGTGCCTTATCGCCAGCCGCGGCGCCGGCGGACGCACTGCGCGGGTGGTCGGCGGCGGCGCCGGACGCGGTACCGCCCGTGGTGGCTGGCTGCCGCGCGTTTCCACCGGGGCCTGCCAGCTCGCGGTGCATGCCGTCAGCAACAGTACGCCGCACGCGGGCACGCAGCGGCGCAGCACCCTTCCCGCCCAGCGGGACGTCCGGTTGCATGACCCAGTACGGACGCAGCGCGGCTTCACGATCCCGCTTCTTTCAACGCCTGTCTTTCACAACTTGTAGAGCGCGACTATGAGCAGCAGCGCCGCGACCGTCAACCAGCCCAGCCAGTCGATCCAACGATGCAGTTTCTGCTCCATGGCCTCACCACCCCAGGCCATCAGCAGCGCCACCAGGTAAAAGCGCAGCCCGCGGCCGACGAAAGACGCGAGCACGAACGGCACGAACGCCATACCGAGCACGCCCGCCGTGATCGTGAACACCTTGTATGGGATCGGCGAGAATCCGGCCGCGAACACCGCCCAGAAGCCCCACTCGTCAAACCACGCCTGGGCCAGCGCGAACGGCGCCGCGTAGCGCCCACCCGGCTCGACCAGCGGCGCGACCAGCTCGAACGCGAACATGCCGATCAGGTAGCCGAACATGCCGCCGAGTACCGACGTCAGCGTCGTCAGCGTCGCAAACCACAGCGCGCGCGGCGGCCTTGCCAGGCTCATCGGCGCGAGCATGACATCGGGCGGAATCGGGAAGAACGACGACTCGGCGAAGCTCAGACCACCCAGGTACCACGGCGCCTTCGGATGCCGGGCCCAGCGCATCGCCCGTGCGTACAACGGTGAGAACAGCTTCACCGCATCGCCTCAGCAGACGCCGCCGAGCAACGGCACGAAGCTGACCCGCTCGAGTATCTCGTGCTCGTGGCCATCGGCGGTACGGGTCACACGCACCAGCGCCTGTTCCTCGCGCTCGCCGATCGGCAATACCATGCGTCCGCCGGGTTCCAGCTGTTCGACGAGCGCGAGCGGGATGCCAGCCGGCGCCGCCGTGACGATGATGGCGTCGAACGGCGCGTACTCGGGCAGGCCGAGGCCGCCATCGGTATGCTTGGTGACGATATTGCGAATGCCTATCGTCTGGAAGCGCCGCCGCGCCTGGTCGAGCAGGACCTTGACCCGCTCGACGGTGTACACGCGCCGCACCAGCGGTGCCAGCACCGCGGTCTGATAACCCGAGCCGGTGCCGACCTCGAGCACGCTCTGCAGTGGCCCGGCCTCGAGCAATGCCGCCGTCATGCGCGCGACGATGTACGGCTGCGAGATCGTCTGACCA
>JAAUYD010091337.1_pt1 | contig 18738 bp, 13 predicted proteins | sample 7278101 | NCBI WGS metagenome assembly JAAUYD01 (sample SAMN14350128, study PRJNA611818) | marine sediment metagenome | isolation source: surface marine sediment (0.6m) | place: French Polynesia: Moorea | collected 2018-08
CCCTCCCCGACACGGGGAGGAGAGTTTGTTGGACTGGTTGAGGAGGGAAATTTTCCTGTCCGCAGGTTAGATATGGGACGATTGCTCCCCTTCTTTTAAAGTCAGCCGCCGTGAACTCAACCCATCACCTTCAAGCAACAGATCTTGAACTTCTTGAGCAAGACAAAAACGATCCCAGGTGGTGTGCAAAAACAGCAGCCGCCACCAGGTAAGGCAAACAATTGGCTCGCCTCTCGCCTGAATCGACCCGAGCTGAACCTTGAAGTAGAGATCTTGGGCCCGTTTATGATCTCCTTGATCGGGGAATAAATCGATTCGTTTTACCAACTCATGCCCGTTGTTGCGCGCATAGTAGTGTATTCCCCATTTTAGATCCCCAAATTTCCGGCCGAAATAAAAGGCGATATACTCGGCATAGATCCCTTTGGGGCAGTTGGCAACGGGAATCCGATACCAGCGCTCTTCCCGAATTCGCACAAAATCGGCCGGTTCCGGGACGTAAGCAATGAGGACGCGGTCTTCTGGATACATGGGATTTTAGCACGGCCCGATGGGCCTTTTAGCCATTAGCACGGCCCAATGGGCCTCACAGCTATCAGCACGGCCCTGCGGGCCTTTCAGTTTAAAACGGATCATGCTGAGAGGCGCGCAGCGCCAAGCCAAAAGAGGCGCAGCCTCGTGCTAACAGGCCCGCAGGGCCGAGCTAATTCGCTAATACGCTAACATACTTTTTCTACTCTGCGTTTGATCCTTCCTTTATAATAAACGCTCCATTTTCAAAATGTGGACAAAAATCAGCAAAATTGAGGTGTTTTAATGGCCGATCCACGCGTTGCAAAGTTAGCCCAGCTGCTTGTTGCATACAGCTTAAATGTCCAAAAGGGGGAAAAAGTGCTGCTACGCGGTAGTGCACACGGTTTTCCCCTGGTAAAAGAAGCATATCGAGCCGTCGTTCAGGCTGGAGGGCACCCTTTTGTGGCCTGGGAAGATGATGAGTTTAAGGAGATTATCCTAAAAGAAGGATCGGATGAACAAATTACCCATGTGCCACCCCCGCAGGCGATGCTGTATGAGACCTATGACTGCATGATGGCTTTGCGGGCGGAAAATAACACCCGGGCCCTGAGCGGGGTCGACACGGCCAAGCAGCGGCTCATGGCCCAGGGGCGGCAATCCTTAATGCAAACGTATATGGATCGCAGCAACAAGGGGGATTTGCGCTGGGTCGTGACCCGTTATCCCACACCGGCCTATGCTCAAGACGCGGATATGTCGCTTGAGGATTATGAAGATTTTGTTTATGGTGCCTGTTACCTCGATAAAGAAGATCCGGTCGCGGAGTGGCACAGGCTATCCACCATGCAGCAGAAGCTTGTTGATTGGCTCCAAGGTAAAAAAGAGGTCCGGGTTCAGGGGCCAAACGCCGATTTACGCCTATCGATTGCCGAGCGAGTGTTTATTAATTCTGACGGCCGGGCGAACATGCCCAGCGGCGAAATATTTACCGGCCCGGTAGAATCATCGGTTAGCGGCTGGGTGCGCTTTACCTATCCGGCCATTTATCAGGCGCGGGAAGTCGATGGGGTTGAACTCCATTTTGAGGACGGCAAAGCGGTTAAGGCCACCGCCAGTAAAAATGAAGCGTACCTCAACAGCGTCCTCGATACCGATGACGGGGCTCGCTATTTGGGGGAATTTGCGATTGGCACCAACGAGGGAATCCAGCGGTTTACGCGTTCGATTTTGTTTGACGAAAAAATCGGAGGCACGATCCACATGGCTTTGGGGGCCAGCTATCCGCAAACCGGGGGCGTAAACCGGTCTGCCGTTCATTGGGATATGATTTGCGACATGCGCGACGGGAGTCAAATTTGGGTTGATGATGAGCTGTTTTACGAAAACGGCCAATTTAAGGTGTTATAGTGACTTATGCCTGAGCTGCCAGAAGTTGAAACCGTTGTCCGCGCCCTGCGCGATCCGCTGATCGGCCGTACCTTTGCCGATTTTGAAAGTTATTGGCCTAAGCAGGTGATTTTCCCTGACGATGTGCAGGCGCTGCGTGACCGGATTGCCGGCCGTTCGGTGACCCAAATACGACGAAGAGCCAAATACATTGTGATGACTCTGGATCAGGGGGAGGAAACGCTGATCGTCCATCTCAAAATGACCGGCCACCTGGCGGTGGTTCCCCACGACCGGCCGCTACATAAGCACGTTCGCCAGCGCTTTGTTTTAACCGATGGGGATGATTTGCGCTTTCGCGATATGCGCAAATTTGGCCGAATTTATCTGGTCAAAGATCCAGCCGAGGTCCTGGCTAAACTTGGCCCGGAACCACTGGAGCCGGAGTTTACGGCGGCCGTGTTGCAAAAACGGTTGGCCGGCCGTAAGCGGATCTTAAAACCGCTTCTGCTAGATCAGACTGTTGTGGCCGGAATCGGCAATATTTACGCGGATGAAGCGCTGTTTGGCGCCAAAATTCGGCCAGATCGTCAAACGGATTCTTTGGACGAGGCGGAAATAATCGCCTTGCACAAGGCGATTCAAGAGGCTCTACGCCTGGGTATTGAGCGGGAAGGAGCGAGTATTGGAGATTACGTCAAGCCTGACGGGAGCAAAGGGGATATGCAAAACGCGGTGCAGGTTTTTCGGCGTACCGGATTCCCATGTTATTCATGCGGTACACCCATCACGCGCATTGTCCTGGGCGGTCGCAGCACGCATTTTTGCGCAAACTGTCAGATTTAGCAGGTGAACCAGACCGCTTACGATAGGTTTAGAGTAGAGAAGAAAGCTTCTTCTGTCTGGAACACATCCGGTATTTCAGTCGGCAAATAAGCTAAAAAACGTTTGTGCAGGGCCTCCTTTTCTGATGGGGTCAAAAAGGCGGCTTCAATTGCTGAAAAGGTAAGATCCCGCAAATTGTCATACGTTAAATTAAATTTATTGATCGCTTCGTTGAATTCGTGGGTCAGCGTGATGTTGCTGATCGATGGGTCATCGGTGTTTAAGGTGGTAGAGATCCCCGATTTGATAAATTTTAGCAGCGGGTGCTGCTGTAAATGTTTGACTGAGGCGGTTTGCACATTGCTGGTCAGGCAAATTTCCATCGAAATATTGTTGCGACGGGATAATTCCATCACGGCCGGATCCTCAACTGTCCTGGTGCCGTGCCCAATGCGATGAGCTCCTAACTCGTTGATCGCCTGCCGGACGGTATCCGCGCCCATCCATTCCCCGGCGTGGACCGTGATGCCCAATCCGCGCTGCCGGGCCTCCTGAAATATCGGAATAAAAGGGTCGGCGGGACAGTTAATTTCGTCCCCGGCAAGATCGAGACCAACGATGCCCTGATCCTGGCGATCATAAGCCAGACGAGCTACTTTTTTGGCCTGTTCGACCGAGTTGTGACGAACCAAAGTGATAATGAGCTTGACTTCGATATCGTGGTCTTTGCTGGCTTGGTTAACCGCTTCAATGGTCCAGTCGGTGACTGAGGATAAGGCATAGCCGCGCACGCGCGACAGAGCTTGAGGGCTAAAGCGCAGTTCGAGGTATTTGACGTTATCCAGCGCAGCATCTTCTACCGCTTCGTAAACAAGACGCTTAATCGCCTCGGGCGTGCGATAAAAGTTGCGCAGCATTTCAAATTTTGCCAAAAACGTAAACGCGTTTGGAGGTTCACTGGTCACCTGAACATAGGGACGCAGGACTTCGATATCTTTGGGAACATCTAAGTCGTACTCCTTGGCAATGTCAACCAAAGATTTGAGACGTAGGGATCCTTCAAGATGCCGGTGCAGATCAATTTTGGGGAGGGCCTGGACTTGGTCGTAAGTTAACATATCAACGATGACGAAAGATTCGTTGTCCGGACAAGAATACACCAAATCTTTCTTGCTGCTGTGAATTGCACGTTAGGAGTACGTTAATGACAGGTTGAAAAGGTGTCACTTGTTTTGAAGTGCGTGATAGAAAAGAATAAGACATTACGTCTATTTTGACTTTAGTACAATACTCTTATTCTGAGTAGGACCATCATACTCCTAATCAAGTTTGGGCGCAGTATACAACTTATCTCTTTCTTTTTGGCTTACGTTTTGTTGACCGGGCTGCCGTGGTTTGACCTTTTCCGTTCCCGCGACTTTTTTGTTGATCGATTTTCAAGTGGCAATTTTTATATTTTTTGCCGCTGCCGCAGTAACAAGGATCATTTCGGCCGATTTTAGGCGCGTCCCGACGAATTTCGCCCCTCTTGCCTCCGCTCTGACCGACAACCTGATACCCGGCACTGGACAGCTGCTCCTGATATGAGACTTTGGCCTGCTGTTGACGCAGATACTCTTCATGACGAGCGATCAAGCGAAAATAATCGGATGAAATATTTTTCTGGATGTTGTTGCGCATATCCGCAAACATTTCATACGATCGTTTTTTGTATTCTACTTTGGGATCTCGCTGCCGCCCGGCCGATTCCAGACCGATTTCCCGGCGCAAGTCATCGGCCGCGGTGAGATAGTCGCGCCATTCTCGATCGATCGCCGTTAACACAAGCGTGCGCTGGAAATTGTTATACTGCTCTTCACCGATCCGTTTTTTCCAGCGCTGCCGTTCTTGATCGATGTAGTTACTCAACGCTTCGACCAAAGCGTCACTATCGAGGGCGGACAAGCTGTTGAGAAGCAGATCTTGCAGCTGGCGGGCCACCTGTCGCTGAAAGACGAGCTGGCGTTCGCGGATCGCATCTTTTGAAACCCGCTCAACCGGAAAACGATCAAACGCTTTCTCGATCTCGGTTTGGGAGCTTTGCCAAATTGATTCTTTTTCTTCTTCCTCAATGTATGACGCGAGGAAATTATCAAAAACCTGGCGGACCTGCCCTTCAAACTGTTTGTGAAGGGAGGAACGCACCTGCAGCTGCCCGGTTTTGCGGGCGGACAAAATCGCCCCCAAATTGGGGGTGGGTGGCAGGAGCGGGATAAAGCGCCCCATCGCCTGCAGCAGCTGGTAAATATTGCGTCCTTCCTCCAAATTATCGTGGGCCAGACCCATCAATTCAGCGATCATGTCGTCGGCCGTGATCCCGGTCAACTCTTCCTGATCGAGCCGATGGACAGGCAGCAGCCCGCGCATACGGCTGAGGATCCCGCGCAAATAAACTTCACCGGTTTCCTGATTGCTAAAATCAACAACCGCCCGATTGACTTCGTCCTGCAGAAAACCGACGTAATCATCCAGGTAATTGCCGACCAATTCATCAATAATGACGTCAAATGCCGCGGAGATGCGATCATCGAGATCGAGCTGGCCCGTTAACACGCTGCGCCGCTCGTCATAGGTGGTTTCCCGCTGTCGGGCCATCACATCATCGTATTCGAGCACGTTTTTGCGAATGTCAAAGTTGTATCCTTCAATTCTTTCCTGTGAACTGGCAATCAGGCGATCGAGAACCCCGCTTTCAATCGGGGTGTCGTCGGGCAGATTATTGTTCATGAAGCTCCGCAGACGCTCCCCACCAAAGCGGCGCAGGAGTTCATCTTCCAAAGACAGGAAGAAGCGAGAGGAGCCGGGATCACCCTGGCGGGCAGCTCGACCGCGCAGCTGGTTGTCAATCCGGCGAGATTCGTGCCGTTCAGACCCGACCACGTGGAGCCCCCCTAATTGCCACACCTCATTTCTTTCTTCCTCAGTGGCGCGAATCAGATTGAGGATATCGTCAATCAGCTGTTCCGGCAGGGATGGAATATCGTGAGTTAAGGTGCGCGCTTCCTCGGTTTCTCCGGCTAACACCGCCCGAATCAGGGCTGCGCGGGCGTTGTAATGCTCTTCAAAAACCTGCTCGGCCAGAAATTCAGCCATGCGCCGCGAATCTTGCAGGGCGACTTGATACTGGTTGTGCAGGTTAAGCAGCCGGTCAGCCTCATCCACCAAAATTGTGTCAAATTGATTTTCTTTTAGATAGGTGCGAGCCGTGTCTTTGGCGCCGCGCTGCGTCAGGCGAACGAGCTGTAAAGATTGATTGTAGTCCAGGTCAAAGTTGTCCTGGAGGTGTCGGGCTACATAGCCAACCACCTGAATTTGCTCGATAACTTTGGCGGCTTGATCAAACTCAGCCTTAATTTCTTCAAATTTATCGACGAGTTCGGGAGATAATTTGCTGCTGCTGCCGGCCATCTGGCGCGCTTCTGCGGCAGTGGCGGTGACATATTTGATGGCCAGCTGGATCAGCTGTTGACGATCAAAAAGCGCCTTTTCCACAAGCTCAGCCGCCAACCCTTCCGGGTTGCCACCGAGGAGAATGTCGGTTCCACGACCGGCCATATTGGTAGAAATCGTGACCGCTCCGCGGCGGCCGGCCTGCCCCACGATCAACGCTTCAGATTGATGAATTTTGGCGTTGAGGACGTTGTGACGGATGTTCTCTTTTCTGAGCATGTTGTGAATTTTTTCAGAATGCTCAACCGAAGTGGTACCGACAAGAATTGGCTGACCGGTTTGGTGAACCTCATAAATTTCACGCACGATCGCCCGGTCTTTGACCTCTTCACTGGCAAAAACCTGATCGGGATAATCGATGCGCTTGTAAAAACGTGTCTCATCGGTTCCCGGCTGGACATACGTAATTTGTTCGACCCCATCGACCTTCGTTTTGCGGGTATCAAGGGCTTGGGCGCCGCTGCCGTAGGTGGCCAAATATTCGACATTTGTAGGAAGGGGGGTCACCTCAACTTCATAAATTTCTTGAAACTCTTCGGCATCGGTCATGGCGGTACCGGTCATACCGGCCAATTTGCGATAGAGGCGGAAGTAATTTTGAATGGTGATGGTCGCCACCGTCACCGATTCCCGTTTAATCTGGACCCCTTCTTTGGCTTCAATCGCTTCGTGTAGACCATCAGAATAGCGCCGGCCGGCCATCAAACGGCCGGTAAAATCGTCAATAATGACTACTTCGCCGTTCATAACGGTGTAATCTTTATCCCGTTTGAACATGTATTGCGCCTTAAGCGCATTGTCCAGATAGTAGGTCAGATGGAAAAATTGCGGATTGTAGAGCGTTTCACCTGCTTCATAATCAATTTCAGGGATGCGCCGCTCGATTTCGGCCGTGCCGATTTCCGTCAGCGTGATAGAACGGCTTTTCTCATCGATATCGTAATGCCCGTTTGGCTCTTCATCTTCTTCGGCGGTATTGCGTTTTAAACCGCGCACAATTTGAGCAAAGCGCAAATATTCTTGAGAAGCTTTATCTGCTGGACCGGAAATGATGAGCGGGGTGCGGGCTTCATCGATTAAGACATTGTCAGCTTCGTCGATGACCGCAAAATTTTGCGGCCGCTGCACGAGCTGTTCTGGACTGCGCACCATGTTGTCGCGCAGATAATCAAACCCGAACTCGCTGCTGGTGCCGTAGGTGATATCCGCCTGATACGCCTCCATGCGGGTACACGGCCGCCAGTGAACCAGGCGATCATCCTCTAATTCCGCACCGGGGTTTACGTATTCAGGATCATAAAGCGCGGAAAATTGCTGGGGGCCGATACACCCTACTGTTAATCCCAAAAAGCTAAATATTTGACCCATCCACCCGCCGTCCCGTCGCACCAGGTATTCATTAACGGTGACCAAATGCACCCCTCGGCCGGAGAGGGCATTAAGGAAGAGGGGGAGGGTCGCCACCAGCGTTTTACCTTCACCCGTGCGCATTTCAATAATTTCAGCCTGGTTGAGCAGAATGCCCCCCATAATTTGGACGTCATAATGGCGCAGGGTGGTGGTGCGGCGTGAAGCTTCGCGGACAAGTGCGTACGCTTCCGGCAAAATTTCGACCAGCGCCTGCTCGAGGGCATCGTCATCTTCGATGGTTTCGACCCGCGCGCGCAGATCAGCTGTTTTTTGCCGCAGGGCTTCATCACTTAACTTTTCGAGTGATGGCTCATGGGCGTTGACCGCATTGACCAGCGGTTGGAGATTGTCGATAACTTTTTTGTTGGGATCGCCAACTATTTTTTGTATGAGAGATTTGAACATATTATTTAAGAGCTGCCTTAAATTGTGCGGCGGCTGCGCAACGAGACGACAGCTTAAGTGACCTATAAAAACGTTTCAAAATTAAATTGCCCGCAGATTAAGTGCATCACACTTGAATTTTTAAAATCAGGATGACACGAATTTAATGGATTATCTCTTTAATGTGGGAAAATTCGCGAAATCTTGTTTTAAAGATTTGAAAAATGACCTACTTAAGGAGTGAATATATCCGGGCAATCCGCGGCTAAATTATTTTGTAAATTGCTTAATTTGAAATTAGCCAACAAACATAATAAACCACAAACATCAAAAGCGCACAAAAATTTGAGTCTCTTGAAATTTATGGTTTTTAGGGTCGGCTCAAGATTAGCTACTTTATCTTCGTTGATTTATTCGGAAGTGGCAACCATTCTAATCAAAAATTGTAGGTTTTGGCCGTGCGTGCAGCAAAACCGCGTTACTCATTAAAGAGTTCTCCCACAGAACGCCCTTCATGAGAGCGCACAATGACCTCACCCAGCAAATCAGCTGTGGTCAAGACCTCGATATTTGGCAGCATTTTCTCCTCCGGGATAGGCAGCGTATCGGTGGTAATGATTTCTTTGATCGGCGCGTTGGCCATCCGCTTGGAAGCTGGCCCAGACAATACCGGATGGGTAAAGGCCACATAAACGTCATTTGCGCCGTTTTCTTTGACCGTCTGTACCGCTTCTGTGATCGAACCACCGGTATCGACCAAATCATCCACGAGAATCACGTCCTTCCCGGATACATCCCCAATTAAACTGAGGTTTTCGCGTCGCAGATCGTTGCCCAGCCGCCTTTTTTCCACAAAAGCCAGCGGTAGACCCAGCTCATCGGCAAATTTTCGGCCGCCTTTGGCAAACCCCAGATCCGGGGTCACGATCATGGCGTTGGACAAATCTTTTGTTCGCAGGTAATCGCAGATCATATGGCGGGCCGTGAGTGAGTCACCGGGAATTTTATAAAATCCCTGAATTTGCCCGGCATGTAAATCGATAGTGATCCAGCGGTCCGCACCGGCCGCTTCGATTAAGTCGGCTATCAGGCGAGCGGTGATGGGCACGCGAGGCTGTGTTTTTTGATCGGATTGGGAGTAGGCCAAATAAGGGCAAACAACTGTCACCCGGCCGGCGTTATCCCGCTTTAGACAGTCGATGGCGATTAACGTTTCCATGATATTGCGGTGCACCGGCCGAGCATGGCTTTGGATAATATATACATCTTTTCCCCGAGCGCTGCCGTGCAGCTGGATCCAGATATTTTCGTTGGGGAAGTCGGTAATAATCCAATCGCTTAAGGGGACTTTGATATAGTCAGCAATTTTTTGGGCCAATTCAGGACAACCTGACCCGGCATAGAGCTGAATACCCCCATAGGTAGTAGTAGACATGATTTTAATCCTCTCTCCTGAAACCGGTTCTGAAACCTGTAAATTTTTGAATCAATAACGTATAAATATTTTGCAGATTGATTTAAACAGCGACTTATTTTTTATTGTCAAGAATCCTGACGGGAACAGGCCGATCTTCGCCGGGAAGCCACTCCAACAGCTCCGGGATGGCTTGCTGAAAATCCGGCCGATCGGGAATCAAGCGCAGAAAAACTAGCTGGGCGTCATCGCGGGTGAGGCGATCCAATTCATTAAAGGAAGGAAGCCAGGACCCCGTATTGACGTACCACTGGCGAAACGGTAGTTTTTGATCAGGCACCGATAATTCTTCAATTGCGGCCTGATGATCGTGACCAAAAATGTGAAATTGTACTCCACTATATTGGCCTCGATACTCCCGATTTAAAATATAGCGAATGCGTTTTGAGACGCCTTGGAGATCGACGTAGTGATGCGCTGTTTCTGCCTGATTGGTCAGCAGCAGGCGCAATATACTGATCCCTCCCCAAACAACGAGCAGTCCCAGCCCTACTAAATAATCACCGATGAAAAACTCACGCAGACCCCAAATCAAAAAGACAAGGGCCAAAAACCTGGAGAGGAACTGTGACACAACGGAGGTCATCGCTCGGCGATTGCGGCCGGCCGCTTTATGCTGAGCCCAAACTTTTAACTCTTCCAGCAGATGGATTTGCCCCTCACCCAATTTTGACCCACGCTCTTTATATCTCTCTCTCGACGGGTTATCCACCATGCCGATTTGGCTGATACTTCTGACCCTCTGTTTTTGAGTTCCTGTTTCTGATCTTTTGTCGTTTGTCTTTTTACTGCCCCTTCGTAGCTTCCCTCGCTTGCGCAAAATTTGGCTGATCGCCTGACTGATTTCCCGCGGCTGTTTTAACACCATGCGCACCACATCTCCTAACTCCTGGTTGATGACCCAGTTGATGTAGCGGCTTAACGGCCGTAAATTGTCGGCAAACGGGTGGAGCTGCTCCACCTGATTAAAGAAGTAGCGCACAAAAAAGGACCCGCCGGGAAGCTCGATGAGATGAGGCTTTTCCTCCAGGATCGGATTAACAAAATCTGTAAAGGCGTTGTCCGGATCGTACTGGTTGCCGTGCTCGACAAAAAATAGGGGTGGTTCATAGGCAAACCAGGTTGGAAATTCAACCCGTTCACGAAAATCCGGTGGTAGAAGTTCCGGATGACCGTTCATGGGCAGTGGAGAATCCGGCAAAAAGCCGCGATTGGCTTTGCGGTACCACAAATGGTATTGGTGGGCGATTTGATCGAGCAGCGCTTCGCGAACCCTGGGCCAAAAAATTTCGATGTCGTGATTCCCTTTTAGAATCACCAATTCGTTCTCGGGATGGGCTAAAAACCACCCTAGCGCCTGAAAAACAAGGGGATGCCCCTCGACGATGCGACGCAGCTTCCAAATACTTTCCGCTTCACTGGTCCCCAGGCCAAATTTCTTGACGTTTCCCTTTATTTGCACGTGGGGATGGTGGCAGATGCGGTCTTGTTCATCCGGCAGCGTGGTGACCTGCAGAAATTCCAGAAAGTCACCGTTTATATAGAGCTTCCAAGGTTTTTGATAGATGGGATCTGCGGCTAAATCTTTGGTTAAGTTGGCGTGATAGACCAAAAAACGAGCCAGGGCATCATCGTAGAAAAAATCTTCATTGCGAGAAAGTTTACCTGTTTGGGGATGAATACCTTCACTCAGATGCAAATCACTGAGGAACAGATAGTTGTGGGTGGTCGATAATGTCCGCTGCGGGCGGGATGTATCCCTTCTCATGAAACGAAGCTGCCGGTAATTTGATGATTAATTGGTACGGACGGTGCGATCCCCTTATTTTTTGGTTAGCGTATTGACGAGGATAGGGGTGATCAGAGCGAGAGCGACCATCAGCCAACCAACCCAGCCTGGTGGGTTTACACTTGCGCTTTCAGCTAAAATTTCAAACATAGAAATCTCTCCTTCCTTTAGCATTCACTTTTAATATGAACCCTGGTTGCGTTTTGTTGGGCAGCCAAATGAATGTGACCGCCAGAAAGATCGCAACTTGAGCTAATCTTATCAAAAATTCCGTTTAGATGTTAGGAAATAGCCGGTGAATTATTCGCCCGGAACTGGAGATCCGGGATGGCGAGCCACAACGAGGTTGTCAAAAGCGGCCATAAACTCCTCCGTTCCCTCAGCTTTGCTGGCGATCAGCCGTATATCCCCTTTGGGTAACCCTTGATTTTGAATATCCACAATAAATTGATTGTTGATGTAAAAACGAAAACGATCTCCGATGGCCTCAACACGAATTTGGTTTAGCCCGCCGTTGCGCTCGATGCTGGGGCTAAAATCTTCAACGACTTCAAACCAGCTGCCGTTAAACTGCTTTCCAACGGTGTAGCGGCCGTCGTTGTGCAGGTAAAAGCTGTAAAAATCGCCCGATTCATCATCAATGCGAAATTCTACGCCGTACGATCCACCGATCGCCCCGCCCAACCAGCGGCCGTAAACGTCGATGACAAAGTTGTCAAAGGTCAAATGCGGCCGCGCCCACGCTTCATCATCAAATTGATTGTCGTGCAAAACCAGCGCGCCCCGTTCAAAATATGCCTGATTAGGCGGGCTTAGCTCCCAGGCGTTTAGATCAATGTCAAAATTTTCTTCCAGCTGCAAAAGGTCGCTGCGAATGACAGCCTGAACAGGTTCACTCTGGGGGGTCAAAACCAGCGATGGCACTTCAGGGACCGGCTCTTCCAACTGCTGCACGATAAAAGTATAGATGGCAAAGATAATGGCAATGATGACAAGAATGTAGATGATGTTCAGCAGTAATCTACCGGGATTATTCATGCCGCGCTTCTCCTAAGGCGATTTTGAGATGGATTTGCTATTGTACCATCGAAGCTGATAGGCATATACTTTTGGTATGCGTGCTCAAACAGAAAAAGAGGCAAATCTTCCAGAAATCATCCCCGTTGACCAACTGTCAGCCGGCAGGATTTGGCGGGTTGTGGTGCTCATGACCCCCGGCCAAAAACTCGGGTTAGTCGGCGAATTTGGCCACGATCTGGCGGATTCGCATAAAGGGGAGTTGATATTGGGTTGTGTGGTTGATCGGGAAAAAACGGCCGAAATCGCTCTGGCCCGGCAAACGCTGGTTGATGCCTTCGCAGCCGCCACGGCCGATCAATTCGAAGTTACTCATCTGATCTTGATCGAAGTTGATCGCTCAAAAGTTGGCAGGGAGCTGCAGCGGGTAACCCAGCGACACGGCTTTGATTTTGTATTGACCCGCGCTGACAGCTTTTTGGCCAGCGGAATTTCCCGTTTGCCGTGTGACATCGGAATTTTGCGCGGCGATTGGGAGCAGCTTGATCGGGATCCGGCCGAACATCACATCAATAAAATTTTGGTCCCTTCAGCAGGTGGACCAAACACCACCGCGGCTTTTGATTTACTTTCTCCCCTGTGTGAGGAGCGGGAGATTACCGCACTCTATATCGCCCCAACCTATTTGGGCAATCGGGAGCGGGCCCACGGCTACAATGTCTTGCGCCAGCTCCTCCAGTTAACCGACGTGCAGCGGTTTGTGCAGCGCAAAGTGATTTCGGCACCCAATGCGGCAATGGGAATTATCGACGAAGCGGGTGGAGATTATGACCTGGTTATTTTGGGCGCCAATGAAGATTCTCTCGATCGGGTTTTATTTGGCGATATCGTCGGCCGGGTCGTCCGCGAGAGCAAAAAACCGGTGCTAATTATGCGCCGGCACCGGGCGATCGGTTCCGGGTTTGTGGCTTCGATTGATTGGCGGCTGCGGCAGCTAATGCCCCATCTTGATCGAGAAGCTCGCCATGAAACCTACAGCCGTATCCGGCAAAACTCGCGGGCCGAAGTGAGTTACTACGTCCTGATTTCTTTATCGGCCGCCATTGCCGGGTTTGGCCTGCTGCAAAACAGCCCAGCCGTGGTCATTGGGGCGATGCTGGTGGCCCCTTTGATGTCACCCATTGTCGGGGTCGGCATGTCGATGGTTTTGGGGGAAATTCGCTTTTTGCGGATGGCCATTCAGTCGGTTTTTCAAGGAGTGGGACTGGACTTGCTGGTTTGCTGCCTAGTAGGGGTTTTTTGGATCGGTCAGGACCTCCTGCCATCTGAAGTTCTGGCCCGCACCGCCCCCAATTTACTCGATTTAGGGGTGGCTATTTTCTCCGGTTTTGCGGCTGCCTATGCGCTGTGTTATTCACAGGCGGCCGGGGCCCTGCCTGGGGTGGCGATTGCCGCAGCCCTGGTCCCTCCGCTGGCGACCGTCGGAATTTGTCTGGTTACCGGCAATTTTAGCCTGGCTTTGGGCGCCCTGCTGCTGTTTGGAACAAACTTTATTTCGATCGTAAACGCCTCCGCCCTCGTCTTTTTTGTGCTGGGATTCCGGCCGACGAGCTCTGAAAAGGCGGAGCAAATGCTCCAGCTGCGCACCTTTCGTCTGGCCATCGCTCTTTTTGCCTTAAACGCCGTCATCTTGGGGTTTGCCACTTTCAACCTGTTTCAGGATGCAGCGATTGACACGGCCGTTGAAAACGCCATCGAGCAAAGTGTAGCCGAAATGGCGCTCACCAGTGTTGACATCAAAATTGATGAGCCGCCTCGGGTCAATCCCAGTGTCGATAATAGCGCTATTCTGGAAATTGAGCTGACCGTCCGTTCTCCCCGCCGCCTTTTGGTCACTGAGGCCAATAATTTGCAGGACGCGATTCGTGAAAAATTGGCCCTGGCTGAAGTCCCCTTTGAAGAAGTTGCCCTTGATTTGACGGTGATTCAGGTCGCGGAGCTGGCCCCGGAAGAAATTGTCGAAGAATAATCAATAACCAATGGTCAATTATCAATAATCAATGACCAACGAATAACCAATAACTAATAAACCAATACACCAATTTACCAATATGCGCTCACACCAATAATAATTTTGCCCGTCATTCTTTTTGGGCTATAATTCCCGGCCGTTCAGGTACGCCTCCGTAGCTCAATTGGCAGAGCAACGGACTCTTAATCCGCAGGTTGTAGGTTCGAGTCCTACCGGGGGCACCACAAAAATTTCGCCATCGTTTTGCACGGTGGCTTTTTCTTTTCCATATCCCCATTCTCTGTCCATAACCGATTGATTAGGTGTGAGATGGACCTATCTGGACAAGCATCATGACCAACCCACCCATTCGCGAGAAATTGACTCAAAATACCGGAGCCATCCTCTTTGTTTTGCTGCTGGTTGATAGCCTCCATCTCGTTTTTGCCGCGCTGCTGCGGCCGTACTTTCCGGCCGTGACCGCTGGATTCCTCGTTTTAGTGATCGCCACCGCTGAAGTATGGTTATTTCTCACCTGGCGACGGCAAGTTAACTGGCGCGTATTAACGGATAATTTGCTCTTCTTTTTGGTGGTAGGAGGGCTGGTTGGGGGAGCAACCTGGATGAGCTATCTGTCCGTGCGCTTTGTCGATCCGGGTACAGCCGCCCTGCTGTCGCGCAGCTCGACCATCTTCACGATCGGGTTGGGCCTGCTGTGGCTGAAGGATCGTCTCACCCAACAGGAGTGGCTGGGCACGGCCGTGGCCCTGGTTGGGGTGGGAATCATCAGCTTTCAGCCGGGGGATTATTTGCGCATCGGCTCGCTCATCGTGCTGGGAAGCTCATTTATGTATGCCCTGCATGCGGCCGTGGTCAAGCGCTACGGTGATGAACTGGAGTTTACCAACTTCTTTCTTTTTCGAGTGATGGCCACGTCGTTTGCCATGCTTCTGATGGTGTGGCAACAGGATGCGTTTGTAGGCCCCACCGAGCCGATTGGCTGGGTCTACGCCGTGGTGGCCGGGACGATTGACGTGGTCATCAGCCGGGTGCTCTACTACTGGTCACTGCGCAAATTAACCGTCAGCTATCACGCCATCATCCTGATGATGTCCCCTGTCGTGACGATTCTGTGGTCGCTCCTCTTTTTTCGAGAATTTCCCACGGTGCGGGCCTTGATCGGCGGGGCACTGGTGCTGGCGGGACTGGTGGTGGTGAATGTGTATCGGAATGGACCACAGACGACAGACCACAGACCACAGACTGCAGACAAGAGACGAGAGAGTGCAAACAAAAGACGAGGGACAAGCGACAAGAGACGGGAAAGTTAGCGCCGTCACCACCTGGGACAGGAAATGCGGCGCTAAGCTATTACGGGCGGGCTATAAACGGTATATATACTTCGGAATATTCTATTTCATAAGCTCCTATGTCGCAGGTGCCTCCCTGCGGCCGCATCAAGCCTCGCTGATCGACGGCCGGGCAGTCGATATTTCTACCCGCGTTTAGGGCCGGGCTGTTCGACAGCAGCTCATGTGTAAACGTTTCGCCTCCGTTGTCCTGCAGCGGCCCTAACCCCGGCGCATTAATGCCGGTTTGATCGCCCGCGGCCGAAAAAGCCCCGATATTCGCCCCCACCGCGCCGATTAAATTGTGCCCGCCGCTTCTGAAGCTGTCGGTGGTTGTGGAAAGGAGGGTTAAATCGCTGGCCACGGCCGTGCCGCTAATGACATTGCCGGCCGCAATCGTATTGGTCAGTGCGGTGGTTATAAAACTGTTCCCCTCACTGCTGATCCCCCCTCCGCCAATTGCTGCCTGATTGTCGGTGATGGTGCTGTTCAGAAAAGTAGCCGTTCCAAAATTTACCGCGCCACCCCCGTTTTGCCCCGTGGTGTTGCCGGATAGGGTGCTGTTGGTGACTGTCATGACCCCGCCGGTGTTAAAAATGCCGCCGCCGTCCTGGAGGGCTGAGTTGCCGGACACCGTGCTCGCCGATAAGGTCAAAAAGGCGACGTTTAGGATGCCTCCCCCGCCCGTGTTAATCGCCCTGTTGTTGGAAATTGTCGTATTGGATACCTGAACGACCCCGCTGTTCCTATTGTAAATCGCTCCCCCACTAGTAAACGCGGAATTGTCGGATAGCGAACTGTTTTCAATGATAAGGGCTCCCCCATCAGCCAGGATGCCACCACCATTGCTGCCGGTTGATGAATTCCCATTTAATTCCGCATTGGTCAATTGAATCACCCCCGCTCTATTGTAAATACCGCCGCCGCTGTTTGCGGTATTATTGGCGATGGTGCTGTTGATGATATGGACCGTGCCACCAAAATTATAAATTCCACCACCCTGCAGGGCTGAATTGTCGCTCAGAGTGCTGTTTGTCAGGGTCACGCCAACGGTGTTATTTGCCAGGAACAGGCCACCTCCGCACTCAAACGAAAACGGACCACAGGCAGCGATCGCGGGAACGCCGTTAACGATCGACAGACCGTCTATCGTGACCTGACCGGCGGACACATTAAAAACGCGTGCGGCATTTCCACCGCTGACGGTGATCGCGTTGCCCCCCTGAATATATATGTCTTTGCTGATTGCCAGCTCCCCAAGCGTTGAAATGTCGATCACGCCGCTTACCGAAAAAGTAACGGTTATGCCGCCGCTGCTGTTGGCCAGCGCATCGCGTAAGGAACAATCCCCATTAAAACAGCTACCGTCATTTTCATCAACGAGGGTATCAACCGTTAAGACGGAGGGGGAAACGAGGGCCTCGGCCGGCTGCAAGGCCATCAACAAAAAAATACCTAAAAATAAAGGAAGAATAACGGCAAAAAAAAGTCGAATCGATTTAGTCATGATGCTCTCCTATAAAAATTCGATATTCAGTGAATCCATATGCTCCCGGTTTTGCCGGTAACAGAAAGAGCATAAACGGCGGGGCCTCCATTTTTTGCCAACTTTTTGCCATTTTTGCCTGGCCATTTACAATCAGGTGTCGGTATGGATAAGCAGCCAGAAATTACCCCCACGGCCATTCGTCAGGTGTTGGGTCATTGGGATGTCGTAGCCGATATGGGGCGTCATCCGCTGGCCAGATTGAAAATCGTGCAGCAGCGCTGCCAGCAGGCGCACCACCCCGAATCAACCGTTGGATACGGGCTGGCCTTAAAAGAACTGCTTCATGAGGCGATCCAGCTGCTGCGGCCGAATCAAGGGGAGCCTGATCCGGCCGAAAAAGCGTGGCGGCCGTTTCTCATTATTCGGCAGCGTTACTGCCTCGGCCGGATACCGGAGTGGGTGATGCTCGAGCTAAGTGTTTCCTCGCGAACCCTCTACCGGGAACTGCGTCTGGGGCTGCAGCAGATGGTGGAGCAGTTTAACCATTGGGAGGCCGAGGCCCTTCAAAACGACCCACCCGAATCCCTTCCCAAATCACATTTGCTCCCCAGGCCAAACCGGCCGCTCCATCGTTTGATCAACCGAGACCCCCTGCGGCAAACGATACGATCGTGGCTGGCTGATCCTGAGACCCAAACAATCGCTCTTTATGGATTGCCGGGGGTTGGAAAAACAACGTTTGCCCTGACGCTGGTCGATGATCCGGCCGTTGAGCAGCTGTTTACAAACGGCATGATGTGGATCGGTGTAGGCAGGGAGCCCAATATGCGGCGCATTTTGGGTCAAATCGGCCGTCAAAGCGGGTTGTCTGAAGTTGAAATTAATCAATACGACAGCACCAGTGATCTGACCGCGGCCGTTTCCCATCAAATGCGCAGGCAAAAATGGCTATTGATCTTTGACGACGTCTGGCAAACCGATCACGCGCTGCAGTTATCGGTGGGGGGGCCAGGGTCGGTGCACCTGTTGACCACTCGGCAGCAGCGCGTCGCCGCAGCTTTTGCCGGATCTTATGCGGCAGACGTGCCGGAATTTGACAGGGCGCAAAGCCGCGATTTACTCAACCAATTGGCTCCCCAAATTCCGCTTGACATGCTGGATCAGCTGATTCAATTGACCGGTGGCTTGCCGTTGGCCCTCTGTATTTTGGGCAAATACGTTCATCAGCAGGGCTACGGCGGTCAGCAGCGGCGGCTGCAGCAGGCATTCGACACGATCAGAAACCCGGTCGGGCGCATCACCCTGCCTCTCGAGAGTTCACGCGTTGTTCAGCCAAATTTGTTTTCAGAAGAATCGATTTCTTTGGCAAACGTGATTGGCTTGAGTGTAAACACCCTACATCCCGACGCCTTGGAAATGGCTTGCGCCCTGGTCCTTTTTCCGGCCAAGCCCAACACCTTTACTCTCACAGCAGCTCTGGCTGTCTCAAAAGGGAAAGATGACGCATTTTATCAGCTGGTCGACAGCGGTCTGGTCGAGCCGGTGGGAGAGGATCGATATGCCATTCACCAGGTCGTTCATGATGTAATCCACGCCAGG
>JAAUYD010181198.1_pt1 | contig 18731 bp, 18 predicted proteins | sample 7278101 | NCBI WGS metagenome assembly JAAUYD01 (sample SAMN14350128, study PRJNA611818) | marine sediment metagenome | isolation source: surface marine sediment (0.6m) | place: French Polynesia: Moorea | collected 2018-08
AATCGAGCCAGCCATGTGTTGGGTTTCGTACCTCAACCCAACCTACAAGATATTTCCTCTAAAATCGACAGAATACCTTCACTTAAAACTTAACACTTAAAACTTAAAACTCGTGCGGTATTCGCAATGCTGCTTCCCTAACTTAAAGTGCGATATATCTCGGCCTTCTTGGGACCTCAGAATCGCACGCTATCTCACGCCCGTACTTCCAAATCCGCCGCTATTGCGTTCGGTCTCATCAAGCTCCTCGACCTCCCGCACCTGGGGTTGAAATACTTGTTGTATAACCATCTGGGCAATGCGTTCGCCGCGCCGGATGGTATAGGGCAACTTTCCCAAATTGATCAGGCCGACTTTGACCTCACCCCGGTAGTCGCTGTCGATGGTGCCGGGGGCATTAACGATGGTCACGCCGTGTTTCACGGCCAAACCGCTGCGCGGGCGAATCTGGGCTTCAAAGCCTTGGGGCAGGGCCATGGCGAAACCAGTGGGGATCAGGGCAATACCGCCAGTATCGATCACCACAGGGGCTTCCACCGCCGCACAGATATCCATTCCGGCGGCATGTGGGGTCATGTAGCGGGGCAGTGAAATGTCATTGTCGCGTTCGGGATTCAGCCTCTTGAACTCTACGATCAAATCTGTGGTCATTACGTCACTGTAAAAATGTGTAGACGCGGCTTACACCGCAATTAGAAGGTGATTAAGCTGTCCAAATCGAGATCTTTATCAACCACACCTAAAAGTGTCAGGGAAGCCTGCTCGGGCTTGAACAAGGTCGCGGCCAAGTTCTGAATCTCTTCCACAGTGACGGCCTCAATGTTGTCGATCACTGATTGCAATGAAATGTAGTCGTGGAAGTGAATCTCGTTTTGAGCCATGCGTACCATTTGGTTGTCCACACTCTCCGTGGCCAGACAAAGGTTTCCTTTGGTGTACTCTTTGGCGTCTTTGAGTTCTGTGGCTGAAACCGGTTGTTGAGCCAGTTTCTGCATGGCCTCTACCAGCAACGCTATGGTTTGTTTCACATCCAATCGATTGACGCCGGCATATACGCCGAACATGCCGGTGTCCACATGGGAGGCCATGAAAGAATATACGGAGTAGGCCAAACCGCGCTGTTCACGAATCTCTTGAAAGAGTCGCGAACTCATATTCCCTCCCAGGATGGTATTCATCAGTGAGAAGGCAAATCGTTGGGGGGCGGTAATGGGCAGCCCCAGAGTCGACAGGCAAATATGGGTTTGTTCCAGTTCCCGGTGGAGGGCTTGTCCCGTCGGTCTGATTTGTGGGCGTACACGTTCGGGTAGGGTATGGCCGTTGTGAATGGTTTCGAAGGCCGGTCCAACCAGGTCTATGATTCCGTCATGATCTATATTGCCGGCAACGGCAATGAGAATACGCTCGGGATGATAGAATTGGTTGAAAAACGCTTTGATGGTTTCGGATTGAAAACTTTGAACGTTTTTACGTGTTCCCAGAATGGAACGCCCCAACGGGTGCGCACCCCAAAAATTTTGGCTGGCGAGCTGGTGCAGGTACTCTTCCGGGGAATCTTCCACCATGCCGATTTCTTGATAGATCACCGGACGTTCGCGTTCCACCTCCATGGGGTCGAACACGGAGTTGAGAAAAATATCCGATAGAATCTCGACCATGGTCTCGAGGTGGGTATCGAGCACCTTGGCATAGTAGCAGGTGTGTTCCATGGAGGTGAAGGCATTGGTGTGGCCACCAATGGCGTCGAACTCTTTGGCAATCTGGTAGGCACTGCGCCGGGCCGTCCCCTTGAAGATCATATGCTCAATAAAGTGGGACAGCCCGCTTTGGGCATCTGTTTCATCACGGGCCCCAACGTTGACCCACACTCCCATGGAGACGGATCGAACGTGGGGAATCTTTTTGGTGATGATGGTTACGCCATTGGAAAGAACGGTTTTATTGATCACCTTTTTCCTTCTCATCGTTCAGCGCTTCTTTTAGGCTCAGTCGAATACGGCCGTCTTTGGAGACTTCCAAGCATTTGACCTTGATGATATCGCCTTCTTTGACCACATCCGTCACCTTGTTGACCCGGCGGTTGGCCAATTGAGAAATATGAACCAGACCGTCGGTGCCCGGCGTTAATTGAACAAAGGCGCCGAAATCGGTGGTTTTGACCACTTTGCCTTCGTAAATGACGCCCTCTTCAGGCTCCATTGTGATGGCTTTGACTTGCTCCAGTGCGGCTTCGCCGTTTTCCTGGTTGTCGGCGGCGATTTTCACTGTACCGTCGTCGGCAATGTCGATGCGGGAGTCGGTTTCGCTCTGAATGGCGCGGATAACCTTGCCGCCCGGACCGATGATATCCCGAATCTTGTCCGGGTTGATTTTTATGGTCAGGATTTTCGGCGCAAATGGAGAGATATCTTCCCTGGGGGTGTCCAAGGCCTCCATCATCTTGCCCAGGATATGGATACGGCCTTTGCGGGCCTGCTCTAAAGCATTTTCCATGATCTCCTTGGAGAGTTCCAGAATTTTGATATCCATCTGAAGGGCGGTGACACCTTTCTCGGTACCGGTGACCTTAAAATCCATGTCACCGAAGTGGTCCTCATCACCCAGAATATCGGAGAGGATGACCACCTGGTCGCCTTCCTGGATCAAGCCCATGGCAATGCCGGAAACCGGCGCTTTGATGGGCACGCCGCCATCCATCATGGCCAAGCAACAGGAGCAGACCGTTCCCATGGAGGAGGAGCCGTTGGATTCCATAACTTCGGATACCAGGCGAATGGTGTAGTCGAAGTCTTCATTGTCCGGAATCACCCGCTCCAAAGCCCGGGTCGAGAGACCACCATGGCCGACATCGCGGCGGCTGGGCCCTGTCATGCGTTTGACTTCGCCGACAGAGTAGGGCGGGAAATTGTAATGCAGCATGAACTTTCGCATCTCTTCGCCGCTAAGGGTCTCGATGCGCTGTTCGTCCTGGGCGGATCCCAACGTCAAGACACCCAACACCTGGGTTTCACCACGGGTGAACAGGGCACTGCCGTGGGGACGGGGCAGGATGCCCACCTCGCATGCTATGGGCCGAATCTCATCAAATTTACGGCCATCGATGCGGCGGCCTTCATTGAGGATCATGTTGCGGGAGATTTTCTTCTGGATATCCCCCAGAAGTTCGTAAACTTCCTCTTTGCGATCCTCATATTCTTCTCCCATAGATTCGAAGATCTCCGCCTTTAGTGCCCGCACGGCAGCATAGCGTTCCATCTTTTCCGGGATAACCAGTGTTTGGGAGATACGCTCGGCTGCGAGATCGGAGAGCTTGGTCGCCAGGGCCTCATCTTTCTCTGGAGGTGTAAAATCACGCTTGGCCTTGCCGCACTGCTCCGTCAGCTGCTCCTGAATCTCGATGAGCGGTTGCATGGCTTTGTGTCCGAAGAAGATGGCTTCGAGCATGTCGGCTTCGGAAGCCACATCGGCGCCGCCTTCCACCATGACCACACCGGTTTTGGAACCGGCCACGATCAAGTTGATATCGGCTTCTTCGGTTTGGGCCAATGTGGGATTGGCAATCAGTTCGCCATTCACCCGAGCGACCCTGATACCGGCAATGGGTCCGGCAAAATGGATGTCGGAAATGGACAGGGCGGCCGAGGCACCCACCATGGCGAGCATGTCGGGATCGTTCTCCTTGTCCATGGACAGAACTGTGGCAACCACCTGGGTTTCATAGCGCCACTGTTTGGGGAAGAGCGGCCGAATCGGCCGGTCGATGAGTCTGGCCGTGAGTGTCTCTTTTTCGCTGGGACGGCCGATTTCACGGCGAAAATAGTTGCCGGGGATTCGTCCGGCAGCGTAGATTTTTTCTTGATATTCAACTGACAAAGGCAAAAAGCTTGCGGCGCGCTCCTCATTGGCTGCGACCACGGTTACCAGCACCACCGTATCGCCGTATTGAACGACGACAGAGCCACTGGCTTGCTTTGCGATTTTGCCTGTGCGGATGGTCAGGCTTTTGCCTCCTACATCCGCAGTTACAATTCTTTCCATTCGTTTCTCCTCATTGTTGGTGGCCAATATTTAATCATTTGCATTCTTTGCAGTGTATTCCGGCGTCCAACGCCCGCAGGTCCCAGCAATTGCGGGGCGAAGATCCATACAACACCAGAGATGCCGGTTTCGGAGGCCACCGCCGTTATCCGCGGATCCACAGAGACTATCGGCGCAGTCCGAGAGTTTCAATGATGGTGCGGTATCTTTTCACGTCATTGTTTTTGACATAGTTTAATAGACGTCTGCGCCGCCCAACGAGCATGAGCAGCCCACGACGGGAGTGATGGTCCTTTTTGTGAACCTTCAAGTGCTCAGTGAGGTATTGAATTCGATGAGAGAGCAATCCAATCTGTACTTCCGGGCTTCCGGTATCGGAATCATGAAGTTTATATTTTTCGATCAGCTCTTTTTTGTCCTGGGTCGTTAATACCACTTTCTTTTTCCTCCTTAGAATAATGAACGTGCCGGAATTTTGCTATGGATTAATGAAAAACACAACAATAATCGTATGCCGCGCCGTCCGGCGTCATTTTCAACACGGCCTTCAAGTTGAGTTCGGCATCGACCACTTTCAAATGGTCTGCCATGGTATGGTCCGACGGCCGTTGAATCAGGGCCTCCGGTATCTTTGATCTATCCAGTTTGCGCCCATGGGCCACGTCCCGCAACACGTTCTCATTAGCGATGAACGTGGGCATTTGACTGATGGCGGTGGCCATCGGGATGAGCACTTCGGTTTGCCGGCGGCTGGGCGGTATGGTCTCTATTGCCTCTAAAGTATAAGCGTGTTCAACCATAAAGCCGCTGCTTTCGATGCGGCGCAACTGGAACAGATGGCCGCCGCATCCAATGGCGGATCCCATATCCGCACACAGCGTACGCACATAGGTACCGCTGGAGCATCTCACCCTGAAATGGATGTCCGGCAATTCGATTTTCGTGACATCGATGGCGCTAACCATGATGGGGCGGGCCGGTTTTTGAACCGGTCTGCCTTGTCGCGCAAGCTTGTATAAGGGGGTGCCTTCGTGTTTGAGTGCGGCATATACCGGCGGGCGTTGCATCTGTTCTCCTTCAAAACCTTTGACAATAGTCGTCAAACGCTCGGTCGTGATGGATGGCATGTCTGCCTGGTGCGTCACCCGGCCGGTCATGTCCTGGGTATCGGTTTCAACCCCCAGGCGAAGGACGGCCTCATACGTCTTGTCCCCATGTAAGAAAAACTGGGCCAGGCGGGTGGCCTGGTTGATACAACATATCAACACCCCGGTGGCGAAGGGATCCAGGGTGCCGGCATGCCCGGCTTTTCTTGCCCCAAGCTGCCGCTTGACCTTCGACAACGCCTGGGCCGACGACATGTCCGCCGGTTTATCTAATATCATCACCCCACTTAATTCATTTCGCATAAGCCGGGTGTTGTTTCCGAAAGTTCGATTATTTTATATTTAAGGTCCGACAGCGCAGCCTCAACGCTAAAGCCTGCGGCACTGGCGTGGCCGCCGCCACCGAACTGGGCGGCGATGAGCGCCACGTTGACATCCCCGTCTGAACGCAGACTAACATGGTATTGGCGGCGTTCCCGGCCGTTGCCGGCTACCTCATGAATCAGGGCTGCAACCTTAACATCTTCAATGCGTCTGGCATAATTAATGATACCGTCAATGTCCTCTGTCTGGGTACGTGTCGTATCCAGCATATCCTGTGTTAGGGACATAATCGACAGTTTTCCGTTGGGAGAAATCTCCAGGGAATCCAGTGCAAGGTTGAGCAGTTTGATACGGCCCAGTGAGTAGTGACCATAAACATTCTGGGCCACTTCGTAGGGATTGGCGCCGCACTCAATCATATCGGCGCAAATGGCAAAGGCCTGTTGATTGGTGCTGGAGAAGCGAAAAGAACCGGTATCCGTTAGAATCCCTGTATAGATCGCCGTGGCCATGGGACAATCAAATTGTACGCCCAACTCCTTAATTATACGATATACGATTTCGGCTGTGGCGCAAGCATTGGAATCGATGAGCTGCAGATCCCCAAAACGTGTATTGGTCATATGATGGTCGATGTTGATGATATTGCTGCACTCACGTATTTGAGGCGCCATGATCCCCACGCGTTCCAGTGATCCGCAATCCAGAATCACGATGGTGTCATATAATTCGACCGCATCGAGGCGGTGGCTGATCGAATGTACCGAAGGCAAAAAACGGTAGACGGCCGGAATAGCGCTTTGATTATACATACGTACATCTTTATGCATGGCTTTCAGAGCCAGTCCTGTGGCCAGCAAAGCGCCGATGGCGTCACCATCCGGATTGGAGTGGGAGGCCACCAAAACCGTATGGCTTTTTTGAAGCTGGTCAATGATCCGTTTCATCATTTTCTTTCACCATTTTAAGCAATTTTTCCATACGCGCACCGCGATCAATGGCGTCATCGTAATAAAACCTTAGATCGGGCATGTAGCGTAGGCCTAATCGCTGTGCCAATTCTCTTTTGACATATCCCCGGGCCCGGTCAAATCCTTCCATGGCGGCTTCCGAGGCTCCTTCCTTGTTTCCTGAGGCAAAATAGATCTTGGCAATGCGCAGGTCTCGACTAACTTTAACTCCGGTGATGGTGGCATGGGCCAGTCTCGGATCGCTGATCTCTGTGAGAAGTAGCTCGGCAAGAACTTGTTGAATCAGTCCGCCTACGCGGTCACTTCGTGAATAGGGTTTCATAAAAATTAGTTCAACGTTGAAAGTTCAACGTTCAAAGTTCCGGGTGGCGCGTCATGCGAATCACCACCATAGACTTTGAATGTTAAGCTTGTGTTTACATGTGTATGATCTCTATCTCTGTGTCCACCATTTCGGCCAATCCCAAGTCCTCAACAAAGTTAAGCATTTTATCGATTTTGGCATTAATAACTTTGTGGTCCGACCCTGCCAGGGTAAAGCCGATTTCAGCCCGTTGATGGATGTCGTTGGCCCCCACTTCCGCCACCGATGCGTTAAAATGGTTTCGAACTTGGCTGACCAAAGATCTCACGATGCTTCGTTTGGCCTTTAACGAACGACATTCGTGCAACCGAAAGACCAATATGCCCAAGCCCACCACCATGTGGGTTTTCGCCGTATTTCGTCTGGCCATTAATCCATTTCCGGACGAATCTCTTCCATGTAATAACTTTCAACCACATCGCCGACCTTGATATCATTATAGTTTTCAAGGCTGATACCACATTCGTATCCGCTTTGAACCTCTTTGACATCATCTTTGTATCGTCGCAGAGAGACATTCTTACCGTCGTATATCACAATGCCGTCCCTGAGCAGTCGGCTCTTGGTGCCCCGTTCTATTTTACCGTCAGTTACGTAACAGCCGGCGATGGTACCCACCTTGGGTACGTGAAAGGTCTCTCTGACGTCGGCACGACCCAGAATACGCTCTTCAAATGTGGATTTCATCAGGCCCAGAATGGCATCCTTAATTTCCTGGATCACATTATAGATGATATTGTGATAGCGGATATCCACATGCTCTTCGTTGGCCAACTCTTGGACCTTTGCATTGGCCCGCACGTTGAAGCCGATGATGATGGCGTCCGACACCGCGGCCAGGGAGATATCCGATTCGGTGATGGTTCCAGTGGCAGCGTGCACGATGTTGATGTTGACCTCTTCGTTGGACAGCTTCAGCAAGGAATCCCGAATGGCTTCCATGGAGCCGTCAACATCTGTTTTGATAATGATATTGAGGTCTTGAAGTTCGCCTTCCTGCATTTTCTCGAAAAGCTTTTCCAGGCTCAGGCGACTGTTTTTGGCCAGATCTATGGATCGCTGTTTCTGGGTGCGGTGCTGACTGACTTGTTTGGCGTCTTTTTCATCCTTGACAGCCACCATTTCGTCACCGGCCATGGGAACTCCGGACAGACCAATGATTTCTACCGGCATGGATGGACCCGCTTCTTCCACCGTATCGCCGAGGTCGTTCAGCATGGCACGTACTTTTCCATGATGCACACCGCATACCACCGGGGCTCCGGTCTTAAGCGTTCCCTCCTTGACCAATACCGTGGCAACGGGACCTCGGCCGGAATCTAGTTTGGCCTCCACCACGTGGCCCAGCGCCAATTTGTCCGGGTTGGCTTTGAGCTCTAACATCTCCGCTTGGAGCAAAATCATTTCCAGCAGGTCATCCAGGCCGGTCTGCGCTTTGGCGGACACCTGGACAAAGATGCTGTCACCGCCCCAGTCTTCGGGTACGATGCCGATCTCCGACAATTGTCGGGTGACCCGATCGGGATTGGCCTCCTCTTTATCCATTTTATTCACGGCGACGATAATGGGCACCCCGGCGGCCTTGCTGTGATTGATGGCCTCAACCGTTTGGGGCATCACGCCGTCATCTGCGGCTACCACCAGGATGACGATATCGGTGACCTGTGCTCCGCGGTTCCGCATGGCTGAAAAGGCCTCATGACCGGGGGTGTCGAGGAAAGCGATATCGCCTCTGTCCGTTGAAACAAGATAGGCGCCGATATGCTGCGTAATTCCTCCGGCTTCACCCGTTGTGACGCTGGACTCCCGGATCACATCCAAAAGCGATGTTTTACCATGGTCGACATGCCCCATGATGGTGACCACCGGCGGACGTGGTGATAATTTGTCAGGATCATCCTCCTGGGTGACCTGCAGAATCTCTTCTTCTTCGAAAGTGGCTTTTTCGATTTCATAGTCGAACTCGCTGGCCACCAGGCTTGCGGTTTCATAATCAATGGTCTGGTTGACTGTCACCATGACCCCCATGCCCATGAGCTTTGCAATCATATCGGCGGCCTTGATGCCCATCCGTTTGGCCAACTCCGCCAATACGATGGTTTCATCAATTTTCACACGGCGCTTGATGGCCTTGGCCGTTGTGATCTGCGTCTTTTGACCGGTGGCAGCTGCTTTTTTGCCGCCTTTGCGGCCCTTGCGCCCGCGCTGGCGATTTGAATAAAGATCCGCACCTTCAATAACGGATTTTTTTCGGAACGCAGACCGTTTTTTGGGGTAGCGTTTATCTTGTTCCGCTCCTTCGCCGCGATACCCTTTTTTCTTCCCTTTTTTCTTGCCGTGCTCATCTGTGGGCGGCATGATGGGGGGCGCTGCCGGTACCTGACGCAGGGGTCTGTGTTTCGGTTCTCCGGCGGGTCTTCGGGCCGGCGCCGGTTTTGCCGATGATCTGGGCGGTGGGGCGTCCGTTTTTTCCGGCAGTTTGATGATTTTGGCAGCAAACTCTTTTTTCTTAGGCTTGGGAGCAGGTTTGGGCTCCGGCTCGGGCTCCTGTTCCTCAGGGGTTTCCGGTTCCGGCTCGGCTGCTGCTTCAGGTTCAGCTTCCACAGGTGCTTCCTCGGCTTTCGCTTCCACCTTTTCTTCTTCTACGGGTTGTGGAGCTTCTGCCTCCACTGGTTCTTCAACAGGTTCAGCCGGCTCAGTGGTTTCTTCCGGCTCAGGCGCCTTTGCCTTCTCGATAATTTTGGCTTTGTCCGGATCCGGTTTCGGCTTCGGAGCAGCCTTAGCCTTGGGCTTTGCCTCTTCGGCTTTGGGCTCTTCTTCAGGGATGGCTTGAGCGGCTACCTCTGGTTTGGCCTCTACTTGAGCTGCTTCTGTCTCTGCTTCAGCCGTTGCTTCCGCTGGTTCTTCTTCCGGCGTTGGCTTTGGCGGCTCTTTAACCACCTTGCGCCGACGTCGAATGACGGTCGGCTTGACACGTTTTTCTACCAGAGACGGTTCCGCACCCCCCTGAATAAATTGACGAATACGAGCTTCTGTCTCATCATTCAAGGTGCTCATATGGGAATTAAGGCCAAGATCGAGCGAGCTGATTTTTTCCAGCAGCGACTTGTTGGTCATGTTGAGCTCGCGCGCCAGCTCATACACTCTTTTCTTGGGTTGTGTCATCCATCCCCCCTAATTGGAATATGGTTTCTTAAAATAAAATATCTATTTTAACTTTCAGTCGATTCATCTCGGGGCGGTTCCGTGGCGGCCTCTGCCTCGCCAACCTCAGATTCGGCCTCAGCATTCGCTGGCGCCGTCTCTTCGGCTGTTTCTTGTTCGGTGTCGCTTTCATCTTCCGCAGCCTCTGCCGCGGCTTTTTCTAATTCTGCTTGTGCTTCAGCTTCCGCCTTGGCTTTGGCCTCGGCTTCAGCTTCTGCGGCAGCGCGTTCCGGTGCTGCATCCACCCACTCCTGGGCGCTGGCAATGATCACCTTGGCCTTCTCTTCACCAATGCCGCGTACTTCAACCAGGTCCTCCATGGTTGCATTGGCCAGCTCTTCAGCGGAATACAACCCTTTTTCGAATAGGGCATCGGCCATGGAGGGGCCCACACCATTGACCTCTACGAGAGACTCGTAGCCTTTTTTCATGGTGTCGTCATATTGTGTTTCGCTGTTCACATCCAGATGCCAACCGGTCAGTTTGGATGCCAGACGTACGTTTTGTCCTCTTTTGCCGATGGCCACTGAGAGGAATTCGTCGGGCACGATCACTTCCATGGCTTGATCTTCTTCGTCGATGATGACCCTGGCAATTTCCGCCGGGGCCAGCGCATTGCAGACAAATTTCGCAGCGTCCACATGCCAGGGGATAATATCGATTTTTTCACCACGAAGTTCCTGCACAACGTTTTGTACGCGGCTGCCCTTCATTCCGACACATGCGCCCACCGGATCGATGTCCGAGTCCTGTGACGCGACGGCGATTTTGGCTCTAATGCCGGGTTCCCTTGCGGCGCCCTTGATATCCACAATGCCTTCGGAGATTTCCGGTACTTCGGTTTTGAATAGAATCACCAAAAAGTCCGGGTGAGTCCGGGTGAGGACCACTTGAGGCCCGCGGGATTCGTAGAGTACGTCGAGAATCAGAGCGCGGATTCTGTCGCCGCGCCTGTAGTTCTCCCTGGGTACTTGTTCTCGCACCGGAACAACACCTTCGGTGGTCCCTAAATTGACGATGATATCACCTCGGTCGAAGCGTTGGACGATGCCGTTGATGATTTCACCCTTTCGGTCGATAAAATTGGAGTAGACCGCATCCCTTTCCGCATCCTTGAGTTTTTGAATGATGACCTGTTTGGCAGACTGGGCGGCAATACGGCCGAAGGTGGAAGCATCCATCTTGGTGCCAAGGCTGTCCCCCACTTCACATTCCGGGTCCAGCTGACGTCCTTCCGCCATGGAAATTTGCAGATCCGGATCCTCGATATCCGTGACCACCTCTTTAAATTGAAATACTTCAATTTCACCGCTCTCATCATTGAAATGGGCTTCAATGTCAACTTTGGCACCGAATTTCTTTCGAGCGGCGGAACGCAATGCTTCTTCGAGTGCATCGATCAGGATTTGCCGGTCAATGCCTTTATCCCGGCTCACTTGCTCTACGACGCGTTTAATGTCTGCTATGAACATGCGTTTTCTCCATTGATATGAGTGATATACGCTTTTTTTATGTCGGCAAAGGCGATGGCAACGGGTTGACCATCCACGTTGATGTGAATCGTCAGCCCGCTGACATCGTCCAATACACCTGTAAAGTTTTTTTGGCCGTTCAGCGGACGAGAGGTCCTGATTTTAACCCGACCACCTTTGTATCGAACAAAATCATTCAATTTGCCCAACGGGCGAGGGGTCCCGGGGGAGGAGATTTCCAGCCGATAAGGCGATTGCGTCTCCAAGCCCACATCCAGGATGTCCCCTAGTTGGCGACTGATATTGGCACAATCATCCAAGGTCACGCCGCCGGGTTTGTCGATGAAAAATCTTAGAATCCGGCCGCCTCTCTCATTCAGGTACTCCACATGCACCAGTTCCATGGCTTCGCCGAGGCAGAGCGGCTCCGCCAGTTTCCACACCTGTGCCAATATCGGCGTGTCGGCCATACCGACGATTTGCAGTTCCTCTATGGGTGTCGGACGCTGCATATGGATCAATCCATCTCCCAATTAAAAACAAAAACGGGCTTGAAGCCCGTCCCGCTGGATAAAACTAATCTTAAGTACTGGATACGAATATCCGTTAGTCGAAACCCGTCATCTGAAACACATCCTCAAAACCAAATAATTCGCACTGCAAGCCAATTCGGTTCAGATGAAACACCGGACTTACTTGGTGGAGCGGGCAACGAGATTCGAACTCGCGACACCAAGCTTGGGAAGCTTGTACTCTACCAACTGAGCTATGCCCGCTTACCAATGGACGTATATAAGACAACCAAATTGGCATGTCAACCGCTTTTAATCGGCATCTCCCGATAGTTGTCTTGTGAGACCAATGGTTTGCAAGGCGTTTTTCCCAAGTGTCCAATAAACGGCCAAAGCTTGGTGACCCTTATTTCCATTGGTCGGGGCCTGCCATTGTCTGAAATTGATCGGGTCTCGAGGCCCACCGTGGATCGGATCGGCTGGCGGGCGCTATTTAAGCAGGTTGAGAATCTGTTCCAACTCGCCACGAATCTGCTGCAGGTGGTCAGTTTGAAGAGGTGCACAGGGTTTTCGCGATTTTGATCTGAGATGCCGGCGGGCACCTTTAATGGTAAATTTTTCTTCATACAGCAGTTTTTTGATATCCAAAATCAGCTCTACATCTTTGTGGCGATACACTCGCTGACCCGTTTCAGTACGACGCGGTTTGATCCGGGGGAATTCACTCTCCCAAAAGCGCAGAACCGATGCCGGCACTTCGGCAATGCGGCTCACCTCGCCGATGCGAAAAAATAGCTTGTCGGGAAGTATCGGTTTTTGGTTTGGTGCACTCATAAGCGCTCCAAGCTGTTGCTTGTCTGTATGGTTTTTACGGTAGTGATAACAGCGCTGGGGCAAGCCTACCGTTCCTCTTCAATGGCGCTGGTCTTGGCGGGGCAGGTTCAGCCCACAGGCATTTAGGATTGCAATAGACGATTCTATATCACAAACAAGGGGAAGAAATCCAATTTTTTACCCAATAGTCGCATAAAAAAGGTGGAAAGGGGCTTATGCTGGCAAATCCGCTTTAAACTTGGCGACCAGACCGTCGGTGATCTCTTTGTGGAGATGGTTGACGGTTTCATCTTCCAGTGTTTTTTCATCGGAACGGTAGATGATTCTGAAGGAGACGCTTTTTCGGTCTTCCGGTACTGGTTTGCCCGTGAATACGTCGAACAGTTGAACATCTTCCACCAGTTTCTGATCCAATTGTCGGATTGTGGAGAGAATCACGTTGGACTCCAAATCCTGTTCCACAATCAGCGTGGCATCCCTGGAGGTGGACGGAAATTTGGGCAGTGGCTGTGCATAAATGGCATCGGGGATTTGTTCAATCAGAGGATCGAGTTCAATTTCAAACACAAAGGCGGTTTGTTTTAGGCCATAGGCCGCCAGTACATCCGCATGGATTTCGCCGATAATACCCACTGTTCGCCCATCGAGTTGGATTTGGGCCGAGGTGCCGCCACGGGTATAGGTGGCTTGATCGATTTCCGTACGGGTAAAAGCGGCATTTGAGATCTGAAGCCCATTTAGCAGGCTCTCCACGATACCCTTCAGGTCATAAAAGTCGCAAGATGAGGGTTTACCATACCAACCTGGATTGGCCTGATCGCCGGTCCACAAACCTGCCAGCATGTCGCTCTCTGCCGGAAGAGCGTCTCGACCGTTGGAGATGAATGTTTTTCCGATTTCAAAAATTTTCAATGTTTTTGATTGTTTAGAGATATTGCGCTGCATGGCTTCCAACAAGCCTGGGATCAGGCTGCTGCGAAGTACGGATTGGTCTTCGGTCAATGGATTCAGCAGTTCAACCACATTGCGACGGGCGTCGTTATCTTTTAAACGCAGGCGATCGCACGAGTCTTTGTGAATGAAGCTGTAGTTGACCGCCTCTGCAAGTCCCAGTCCGGCCAGCATATCCCGGATACGCTGTCGCTGAACCAGCTCCTTGGGGGCGCGGCCACTGTCGGCAGGGATGGCCGCAAAGGTTGTGGGAATATTGTCATACCCCCACCGGCGGGCGACTTCTTCCATCAAGTCTTGAGGCCGGCTTACATCCACGCGAAAACTGGGTGTTACCACACTGAGGGTGTCGTTATCTTTGACCGAGGCTTTGAAGGCGATGCCTTCCAGAAGATCGGCGATCTCCTTTTGGGTCAGCTCGGTTCCCAATGCCCGATTGGTAGCCGATACCTGGAGATCGATCACCGGCGCCTTGGGAACATCATACTTCTCATCAATGGCGCCCCGTACGAGTATGCCTTGGCCGGTTTGAACCATCAATTCAGCCGCACGATCGATGGCACGCATGGTACCGTCCGGATCCACTCCGCGTTCGAATCGATGGGCCGCATCCGTATTGAGGGCCAGGCGTTTGGCCGTTTTGCGGACACTCACCGGATTGAAGTAGGCACCTTCGATCAGGACCCGTGTTGTGGTGTCTGTGATCTCCGAATTCATGCCACCCATGACGCCGCCGATGCCCACTGCTTTTTCGCCGTCACAAATCATGACGGTTTCGGCGCTCATATCCCGTTCTTTTTCATCCAGCGTGGTGAATTTTTCGCCTTCTTCGGCGGTGCGGACAACAATTCTATTCTCTGCCAAGGTGTCGAAATCAAAGGCGTGCAAAGGTTGGCCGGTCTCCAACATCACAAAGTTGGTGATGTCCACCAGGTTGTTGATGGGCCGCAGGCCCACCGATAGCAAACGGTCCTGCAGCCAAAATGGCGAGGGGCCCACCTTGATATCGGTGACGAGCCGGGCGCCGTAGCGCGGACAGTGATCCGGTGCATCGATGGTGACCGAGGTAAGGGCGTTGATGTCGCCTTCGCCTTCTGGCAGTTGTATCGAGGGAATGGAGATGGTGTTTCCTTGGATTGCGGCGATCTCCCGGGCAATTCCGACGATGCTTAGGCAGTCGGGTCGGTTGGGGGTTAAGTCGATGTCAAAGACCATATCAGAAAGGCCCAGTGCTTGATTGATCGGCAGACCCGGCTCTAAAGCGCTGTCCAGCACCATTAGGCCCGATGCATCCAATCCCAATCCCAACTCCAATTCACTGCACAGCATGCCCTCCGATGTTTCGCCGCGGATGGTGCTGATGCCCAATATGGTTCCATCGATGAATTCGGTTCCCGGCAGCGCCAAAGGGGCCAACATGCCCACTGCCGCATTGGGTGCTCCACAAACTACATGGTGGCTTTGATCTCCTGTCTCCACCCGGCACAACTTGAGCTTGTCGGCTTTGGGGTGGGCCTCGACTTCTGCGATCCGACCCACGACGACCGAATTCAGATATTCATAACGATCGTATACCGCATCCACTTCAAGACCCGCCATGGTCAATTCGTGGGCCAACGGTTCAGCCTCCATTTGAATATCAACGTAGGTGCTCAGCCAGGATATACTTACTTTCATCGATTGCAGCCTTTTGCTAAGTCCGAAAACAATCGGATTGAATTGGTGTTTAGTGTTTTGTGTCTGGTGTTTTGTATCTGGGGTAATTGATTCATTTCAGGCTTTGCAGCACGTACCGTTCGACCACCCACCAAACACGGAACACCCAACACCATACACAACCATTTAAAATTGTTTTAAAAATCTAATGTCGTTGTCGAAATATTTTCGGATGTCATCTATGCGATATTTGAGCATTGCGATTCGCTCCACACCCATTCCAAATGCAAAACCGGTATACCGCGATGTGTCGTAACCGACCTTTTCAAATACTGCTGGATGCACCATGCCGGATCCCAGCACTTCCAGCCAGCCGGTCTTCGAACAGACACGACACCCTTTGCCTCGGCAAATTACGCACAAGAAGTCCACCTCGGCGCAGGGAACGGTAAAGGGGAAATAGCTAGGTCGGAATCGCAACTTTGTCTGCTCATCGAACATTTGATGCACAAAATTGGTCAATGTGCCCTTGAGATCGCCAAAGGATACGTTTTCATCCACCAGCAATCCTTCGACCTGATGGAACATGGGGGTATGGGTCAAGTCCGAATCACATCGATACACCTGGCCCGGTGCCACGATGCGTACCGGCGGGTCCTGCTTCTCCATGACCCGGGGTTGGGTCGGTGAGGTGTGGGTTCGCAAGACAATATCCTCTGAGATGTAGAAGGTGTCTTGCATATCCCTGGCAGGGTGGTTTTTGGGAATGTTGAGGGCCTCGAAATTATAATAGTCATTCTCGACCTCCGGGCCTTCAACCACAGCAAAACCCATGCGAGCGAAAATATCACAAATTTCGTTGGTGATTTGTGTGACCGGGTGCAGCGATCCAACCGTCGGGGTGCGACCGGGCAGGGATACATCGATGCCCGGGCCCAACTCCTGGCCGGTGTCCTCCAGTGCCTGTATCGCCTTGGCGCAGGCCGCTTCGATCTTTTGCTTGACCTGGTTGGCTTCCTTGCCGGCCGTTGGACGCTCCTCTTTGGGTAAGCTGGAGATATTACGTAGAAACTGCGTGACCACCCCTTTGCGCCCGAGATATTTGGTGTTCAAAGAGTGAACAGCATCGGTGGTTGCTGCGGTTTCAATCTCCTGAACCGCTTCCGAATAGATTTGATTGATGGTCGAGTCCACGTTCAGTCTCTATCTGAGGGTTGAGGGTCTGGTCGGCGGCCGCGATTCGCGGCCGCCCCCAAGTAGGTTGGCTTGTAACGAACGAATCGTTCGTAAGTCTAATTCTGTGAGGCCAATGCGGCGATTTGCGCAAAACCGGCGGGGTCGGAAACCGCAAGTTCTGCCAAGACCTTGCGATCCAATGTCACATCGGCTTTTTTAAGGCCGTGAATAAACCGGCTGTATGAAATATTGTTGATACGGGCAGCTGCATTGATGCGCGCAATCCAAAGGCGGCGAAAATCGCGTTTGCGTTGGCGTCTGTCCCGGTAGGCATACATGAGTGCTTTGTCTACGGCATCAGCGGCGGTGCGGTACAATTTGCTGCGGCCGCCGCGATATCCTTTGGCCAGTTTTAACACCTTTTTTCGGCGTTGGCGCGCTTTGGTTCCTCTTTTAATACGCATTGATCTCTCCTATGGGGTTCCCGACGAGCGGTCAGCTTATCCGCCCGTCCGGTGCATGTTTAGCCGTTGGGCAACAGCCGGCGAATCTCTTTCATGTCGCTGGCCTTGACAATCTGCGGCTGTCTCAGGCTCCGTTTTCTTTTGGTCGTCTTCTTGGTCAATATGTGGCTACCATGTGATTTGGCAAAAGCATATTTTCCGCTGCCGGTTCTCTTGAATCGTTTGGCAGCTGACCGGTTGGTTTTAATTTTGGGCATTACGAATCTCCTAAATTTCAATCTTTCAATATGCGTCTATCTATATATATACATTGCGCCGACTCAAATGGCGGTGCATGAAACAACAATCGGCGCGAACACCAAATCAATTTGGCCCACGCCAATTGTGTGTGCATCGTTCGTCCGCGGTTAATGCCGGTCCTATTTGGGTGCCAGAACCATCATGATGGTGCGGCCTTCAAACTTGGGCATCTGCTCAACTATCGCAAGGTCCTCAACTTCAGCTGCAATCTGTCCCAACAACTCTCTGCCGCGACCGGAAAGGGCGATTTCACGTCCCCGAAACATGCATGTAACCTTGACCTTGTCTTTGCGCTCCAGGAATTTGCGAATATGCCCCAGTTTGGTCTTCAGGTCATGTTCGCCGGTTTTGGGCCGCACTTTTATCTCTTTGAGTTGAAAGGTCGTCTGTTTCTTTTTGGCTTCATGCTGTTTCTTGGTCTGCTCATACTTATAGCGGCCGTAATCCATAATCTTGCACACCGGCGGTTTGGCATTGGGGGATACCTCCACCAAATCGAGTCCAAATTCAGCAGCGGTGGCAAGGGCTTCTTTGGTCGGTACGATACCGATCTGGTTGCCATCGGGGTCAATCACCCGAACTTCACTGACACGAATATTGTTGTTAATTCGAGTCCTTGGCTCCTGTGGATATCTTGCGAATCTATTATGAGCTATGCGAACACCTCCTGGGTCATGCGGTTAAATGGAAATACCAATACACCTCAACTTTTAGCCTTTTGGGCTGACAAAAGGTTGGCATGATTGGTCGCCGAGTTTTGAAATCTTGTTTCATTATATAAAGGCCCTTAGATTTGCAAGAAAAAAATGACCAGCTAGGGCCCTATATGATATTTATCGTTAGCACATTCAGTCCGATTGCGCCAGAGTATACTCCGCTAAAAAGCTGTCTTGCCAATAATCAATGTGTGAGCGGGAAAAATAATCTTTAAACAGGGCCAGGCTCCGACTTCGGCAAACATGGGGGATAATGCGCACGCCATTGTTTTTGTATAGCGCCGGCAATTGGGTCCGATCGCAGGCGGTCCCGCCACCCATGGCATCTTCGTAGGCGTATACAACGGTGCCGATGCCGCTGATCAAAAGGGCTCCGAAACACATGAGGCACGGCTCCAGGGTGGCATAGAGGGTAACTTTATTATAATCGATGTTCATCTGTTGCGCCTCCAACTGGCGCAAGGCGATTATCTCGGCATGATCTATCTCACTCGGAACCTGTAATCGGGTTCCTGTCCGTTCACCCTGTGCAATGATGCGGTCGTTGTATACCATGATACATCCCACCGGGAACTCATCTTCATCCAGGGCTTGCTGGGCCAAGTTTAGGGCCTGTTGCATGAAAAATTCATGTTGTGTGTAG
>JAAUYD010212523.1_pt1 | contig 18729 bp, 17 predicted proteins | sample 7278101 | NCBI WGS metagenome assembly JAAUYD01 (sample SAMN14350128, study PRJNA611818) | marine sediment metagenome | isolation source: surface marine sediment (0.6m) | place: French Polynesia: Moorea | collected 2018-08
CCCACTGCGCCGGGAGCCATGGAGCAAAGGCCGGAGTAACGCGACAGAGCGTTGGTTTCTGCAGGGCCGCCCACTGCCGGGCCGGTGTCACTGGACCAGGCCGTGAGTGCACATGCTGACGCTGCTGATCCTCCTACGAGGAAGCCCAGCGCAATCAAAGCTGTCAATAGTTTTTTCATGATAGAACCTCTTGCTGTAACAGAATTTGCGTTATTCCCGAGGCGCCATCGTTACAGCGGACGCCTGGTACTCACTATAAAAAGCGCATTTCGCCCGGAAAAAGCGCCACCGGCTGAAAATTCTTTTGAAAGTGCCCCCTGCAAACCGAACACTGCGCCAAAAAAGCGTGATAAAATCGCACTTTACAGCCGATTGACGGCTCTCCAAGGGAGGTTGGTGTGTCTATGTCAGAGACCAGTACGGTCTCCATGTTTGCGGCCCGGCGTGGCCGCTCTCCATTCCTGGTGGTGATTCCGGCCCGCAACGAGGCGGCCACGGTGGGAAACGTCGTGCGCGACGTGCACCAGCACTTCCACTGCTGCGTGGTGGTGGTGGATGACGGCAGCACCGACGACACCTCTGAGGCGGCCCGCAAGGCCGGTGCGACGGTGCTGCAGCTGCCGTTCCAGATGGGGGCCTGGTGCGCGACCCAGGCGGGACTGCGCTACGCCAAGCGCCATGGCTACCGGATCGCCGTCACCATGGACGCCGACGGGCAGCACCACGCCAGTTCGGTACCCGAACTGGTCAAGGCCCTGAATGACGATCAGGCCGACGTGGTGGTGGGGGCCTGTCCAGAGCGCCTGAGTCTGGCAAAAAGAATCGCCTGGGCCTATTTCAGGGCCCTGACCCGGCTGGATATCCACGACTTCACCTCGGGCCTGCGGGCCTACAACCGCCGGGCCATCGAACTGCTGGGTACCCGCTATGCCAGCCTGCTGGACTACCAGGATATCGGCGTGCTGATGCTGGTGGCCCGCCAGGGCCTGCGGGTGGAAGAGACCCCGGTGGACATGTCGCCGCGGCAGGCCGGCCATTCCCGGGTGTTCAGCTCCTGGGCGGTGGTGGCGCGCTACATGCTGCGAACCACAATCCTGTGCCTGGCCCGTGTCGGGCGGGGCAACTCCCGGGTTCCCCGCCCGCTGTCGGGCGCGGTGTCGGAGACGTCACAATGAGCTACCAGATCACCACAACACTGCTGGGGCTGATCCTCGGCGGCGCCATCCTGTACATGGTTCGGCGCGACCACCTGCATGGACCCTATGCCGTGTGGTGGCTCGCGGTGGCATTGATCACCATCATCCTGGGCGTTTTTCCCACCGCCATCGATTTTGTGGCGACCAAGGTTGGCATTGCCTATCCCCCCACCCTGCTGTTTTCCCTGGTCATCGGCCTGATGCTGATCAAAATGCTCAAGGCCGACATCGAAAGCTCGCGGCACGAGCGGCGGATTCGGCGGCTGGGTCAGAAGCTGGCGATCCTGGCCGAAGAAAATGCCCGGCTGCAGTCGGACCTGGACCAGGCCCTGCCCGATCAGCCCGACAAGGACCCCGGGCAACGCGAAATCCGTTCCTCGGGCTGACCCTGCCCCGCCATGGGCACGCTGCGCATCCTGCAGCTTGGCAAGTATTACCCGCCGGTGCACGGAGGCGTGGAGACCTTTTGCGCCGACCTCCACCGCTGGTTGCCCGGGTACGGGGTGGAAAGCCGGGTACTGGCCCATGACAAGGGGCACGCCCCGGCGGATCCGGGAGTCACCCTGTGCCCGGTGAGGACGGAACTGCTGTTTACCCCCATCGCGCCCCGCTTTCGACGGGCACTGAACAAAGAAATCCGCTCGTTCCGGCCGCAGCTTCTACACCTGCACCTGCCCAACCCCTCTGCATTCTGGGCGCTCACCCTGGCCGGCGCCCGGGGCATTCCCTGGCTGGCCCAGTGGCACTCCGACGTCGTGCCGTCCAGGCTGGAAGGCAGGCTGCGTTTTGTCTATCCCCTTTACCGGCCGTGGGAGCAGGCACTGCTGCGACGCAGCCAGGCCATCGTGGTGTCCAGCCAGAACTACCTGGATGCCAGCCCTGCCCTGCTGGAGCATCACCGTCGGTGCCGGGTATTGAGCCTGGGGCTGGATCCGGCCCGGCTGGAAGCCCGTCAGGCTGAAACAACCGGTGCCTGGCGCGGCAGCGCGTTCCGGGTTTTATCTGTGGGGCGCCTGACCCACTACAAGGGATACGACCGCCTGATACGCGCCATGCAGCAGGTTGAGGATGCCGAGCTGGTTATTGCCGGCGGCGGTGACCTGCTGGAGGAGCTGGCGGCATTGGTGAGGCAACTTGGGTTGGAGTCCCGGGTCAACATTCTGACCGAGGTCGATGACACCCTGCGCAATACGCTGCTGGAGGAATGCCATTGCGTGTGCCTTCCCTCGGTGGAACGCAGTGAAGCCTTCGGCCTGGTGCTGCTGGAGGCAATGGCCATGGGAAAGCCGGTGGTCGCCACGCGCCTGCCGGGTTCGGGCGTCCCCTGGGTGGTGGAAACCGGCGGCCATGGACTGCTTTGCCCGCCCGGCGACGAGAACGCCCTGGCGGGCCAGCTCAATCGCCTGCGGCGGGACGAAGACCAGCGCCGAAAGCTGGCCCATCGCGGACCGGCCTCGTTCGAGCAGCATTTCCATATCCGCCAGACCGCCGAGGCCATGGCCGGAATCTACCGCTCGCTGGCCGGCCGCTGAACGGCGTTCAGCCCAGGGACTCAAGCCTCGCCAGTTCGACTTCGGAAAAACCCGCCGCCAGTCGTGCCGGGCGATTAAGGGGTTTCTTGATACCACGGCTGAAATGGAGCTGGACCAGCTGCTGGAAAGTTTCATCAGCGTCCAGCTGCTGCTGCCGGCAGCAATAGCGGAACCAGCGGGTGCCGATCTCCACGTGGCGGACTTCTTCCCGCAGGATGATCTCCAGGGCCGCCACCGTGTCGCTGTCGCCGGCGGACTGCAGCCGCCGGATCATACCCGGCGTCACATCCAGCCCCCGGGCTTCCAGCACCCGCGGCACCAGCGCCATTCGCGCCAGGCAGCTGTCCTCGGTGCTGACCGCCATCTGCCAGAGTCCGTCGTGGGCGGGAAAATCACCGTAAGCGAACCCCATCTGCTGCAGGCGGGTCTGCATCAGGCCGAAGTGCCGCGCCTCGTCCACCGCGACGCTGATCCAGTCCTGGTAAAACGCCAGCGGCATGCCGCCAAAGCGATAGGCGGCATCCAGGGCCAGGTTGACCGCGTTGAACTCGATGTGCGCTACGGCGTGGACCAGCCGGGCGCGGCCTTCCGGGGAGCCAACGCCGCGCCGTTCCAGCTGGCGCGGCGGCACCAGCCGGGGCCGCTCCGGGCGGCCGGGAACCGGCAGGCTGCGAGGATCAGCCCAACGGTCTTCGGGCCCAATGGGACCGGGCAGTGCGGCGACCCGACGGCATTTGTCGTCCGGGTCCCGGGTCAGGATCGCCTGCAGCAGGCGGGTCTGTAGACCAGCGGGCCGGTCCGCGGCGGTGGCCATCAAAGCGCGTTGATTTCCTCGATCAGCGCATCGGCAAAACCGCTGGTGGACATCTCGGTGGCGCCGTCCATCTGCCGGGCAAAATCGTAGGTCACCTTTTTCTTCTCGATCACCCGGGGATAGGCCTGGTTGATCACGTCTGCCACCTCGTTCCAGCCGATATGCTCGAACATCATCACTCCGGACAGCATCAAGGAGCTGGGGTTGACCTTATCCTGACCGGCGTACTTGGGCGCGGTGCCGTGGGTGGCTTCAAACACCGCTACGTGATCGGCGATGTTGGCGCCGGGGGCAATGCCAATACCGCCCACTTCCGCCGCCAGGGCGTCGGACAGGTAGTCGCCGTTCAGGTTCATGGTGGCAATGACGCTGAACTCCGCCGGGCGCAGCTGCATCAGCTGAAACATGATATCGGCGATCCGGTCCTTCATGACGATCTTGCCTTCCGGCCGCTGGCCGTCGAACTCTTCCCACAGCTGGTCTTCGGAAATGACCTGGTCGGGGAATTCTTCCTTGGCCAGCTCATAGCCCCAGTTGCGGAACGCGCCCTCGGTGAATTTCATGATGTTTCCCTTGTGCACCAGGGTGACACTGTCGTGTCCGCGGTCGATGGCGTACTGCACAGCTTTGCGGATCAGCCGCTTGGAGCCGAAGGCGCTGATGGGCTTGACCCCGAGTCCGGCCCCGTCGAAAAAATTGACTCCCATCTCCTCCCGCAGGAACTGGGCGAGTTTTTCGTTCTCCGGCGTGCCGCTCTGGAACTCGATTCCGCAATAAACGTCTTCGGTGTTCTCCCGGAAGATCACGCAGTCGACCTCCTCCGGCTTGCGCATGGGGGACGGCACCCCCGGGAAGTAGCGAACCGGGCGCACGCAGGCGTACAGGTCCAGGGACTGCCGCAGGGACACGTTGAGGGAACGGAATCCGCCGCCTACCGGCGTGGTCAGGGGCCCCTTGATGGCCACTACCAGGTCCTGGATGGCGTCCAGGGTTTCCTGGGGAAAGTAGTCGCCGTCATACAGCCCCGCTGCCTTTTCACCCAGGTAGAGCTCCGCCCAGTGGACTTTCTTGCTGGATCCGTAAGCCTTTTCCACCGCCGCGTCCCAGACCCGCAGGCTGGCGCTGGTGATGTCCGGACCGATGCCGTCACCTTCCACGTAGCCCAGGATCGGGTTGTCCGGCACTACCAGCTGGTCGTTTACGACGCGGATCTTTTCCCCGCTTTCCGGGTATTTCACGTTTCGATAGTCCATGGGGATTCCTTCTTTTTGGAAGTTGATGAGTCAGGCAGCACTGATCGTTTGTCTTTCGGCCTTGGCCGTGTCGGACCGTTCGATCTCTACCTGACGGAAATAGTCCTCCGACACGCCGGTCACGTAGGCGTTGGAAAAACACGAGGTGTCGAAGTTGCTGATGTCTGGGTTGCCTTCGGCGCAGGCGGCCACCAGGTCGTCCAGGTCCTGGTAGATCAGCCAGTCTGCGCCCAGGATCTTTTCGATCTCTGCTTCGCTGCGGCCGTGGGCAATCAGCTCGTCCGCCGCCGGCATGTCGATGCCGTAGACATTGGGATATCGCACCGGTGGAGCCGCCGAGGCGAAGTACACCCTGCGGGCACCGGCGTCCCGGGCCATCTGGATAATCTGCTGAGACGTGGTGCCCCGGACGATGGAGTCGTCCACGATCAGAACATTCTTGCCGCGAAACTCCAGGTCAACAACGTTGAGCTTGCGCCGCACGGACTTCCTGCGTTCGGCCTGGCCGGGCATGATGAAGGTCCGGCCGATGTAGCGGTTCTTGATAAACCCTTCCCGGTACTTCGCTCCCAGCTGATGAGCCATGGGAATGGCCGCGGTACGGCTGGTGTCCGGCACCGGAATGACCACGTCAATGTCGTGATCGGGCCGCAGCCGCTTGATCTTCTGAGCCAGCTTCTCGCCCATGCGCAGGCGCGCCTTGTACACCGAGATATCGTCCATCATGGAGTCCGGCCGGGCAAAATAGACCAGCTCGAAGATACAGGGCGCATAACTGGCCTTCGGCACACACAGGCTGCTGTGAATCTCACCGTCGAGGGTGAAGAAAATGGCCTCGCCGGGACGCACATCACGGACCAGATCGTAACCCAGCACGTCCAGGGCCACACTCTCCGAGGCCATGGCGTATTCCGTGCCGGACCCGCCCTCTCGCGCCCCGTACACCAGCGGCCGGATACCGTGGGGGTCGCGAACCACCAGGATGCCGTATCCCGGAAACAGCGCAATGATGGAATAGCCGCCACTGCAGCGACGATGCATCTCGGTCACCGCGCGAAACAGCTGCTCCGGGCTGAGCTGCATGTCCTTCTGGACCTGCAGCTCGTGGGCCAGCACGTTGAGCAGAACCTCGGAATCGGAATTGGTGTTGAGATGGCGGCGATCCGATTGGAACAGCTCCTCCCGCAACCGCTGGGCGTTGGTCAGGTTGCCGTTATGGGCCAGTGCAATGCCGAAGGGAGAATTCACGTAAAGCGGCTGGGCTTCTTCCCGGGAGTCACTGCCTGCCGTGGGGTAGCGCACGTGACCAATGCCCGCCTGGCCCTTGAGGGATGCCATCTCCTCCATACCGAACACATCCCGTACCAGCCCGGTTTGTCGGTGCATGTGCAGCTTGTCACCATCGACCGTGGCCATGCCCGCTGCGTCCTGCCCCCGGTGCTGGAGTACCGTCAGCCCTTCGTAGATCTCCAGAGCAACCTGCTGGCTGCGTCCGACAATTCCTATGATCCCGCACATGGTTCCTGCGTCCGGCTCAGGCCGGGTCCTCCACTTGCTCGCCAACCGGGAATACCGGCCCGCCGTAATTGAAATAGTCCTGGATTTCGTCCGGCAGAAATCCAATAGTCCAAGACGACAGTGCCTCGAAATACGGCAGCAGCGTCGACTCCCGCCACCAGGGATCCCTGGGCACCGGCGTCAGTCCGGCAACCATGGTGACCGCCACCACCAGCACCACTCCACGGGCGGCGCCGAAGATGAGACCCAGCATGCGATCCGAGCCGGACAGGCCCGTGTGGGCCACGAGTTTGCCCACAAAATACGTGATGATACCCCCTGCCATCAGGGTCACCACAAAAATCAGTCCGTAGGTGACGGCCAAACGGGCCGATGGCACTTCGATGGCACCGGCCAGCATGCCTTCGCTCATGGGTGCCAGGGTGAAGGCCAGCCAGAAAGCCGCGACCCAAACCGCCAGCGCCATGACCTCTTTCAAAAATCCCTTGAAAAAGCTGATCACCACCGAGAGCCCAATCACTCCGACGATGACGTAGTCCACCCATATCATGGATGGCGGACGATTATGCCGTTGAGACTCATGTCGCTGCGCAGTCGGTCCCGCACCTGCTCGGCCGCGCTGCGGTCGACCTCCGGCCCCACGCGAACCCGAAAGGTTCCGCCGCTGGCGCCAGGAATCTCCACCACATTGGAGGCGTAGCCGGCGGCCCGCAGCCGGTCGCGCAGATCGTAGGCGTTCTTTCGGCTGCCGAAGCTGCCCACCTGGACCATCCAGCCGTCAACCGGAGACTCTGCTGCCGGGGCCGAGGCCGCTTCGATGCGGCGAACCGACAGGTCGAGGTCGGGAAAAGCCGCGCTGATCTTCGATCCGGCGTCTGCCGCCTGGCCTTTGCTGTCCCAGCTGCCCGCTCGGACCCGGTACAGGGTCTGTTCGCCCACGGAAACCCGCTCCTGGTAGGCATTCCAGCCGGCCTGCTTCAGATTGTCCACCAGCCGTGCCGCGTTGGCGGCATTGCCGAAACTGCCAAGCTGCAATACCCAGCGATCCCCGCCCATGGCGCTGGCAGCAGCCGGAGGCTCGGGATCCGGGGTGGTCGGCTGCGGCTCCGGCGGAGTCTCCCGTTGGGTGCGCGACACCGCCACCGACGGCGGCCGCTCCGGGCTGGCGGTCCGGGTGCTGCTCTCGACGGGTTCGGTCTGGGGCTGCGACGCAGGTTCAGCTTCCCGGGCCGCCTGGGTGTCAACCGGCAGCAGGCGGGTTTCGAAGCGCCGGTCCGGTGGCTGGGGAATGTCGATGGTGGTTTCCCGGGTCCCTCCCGGCGAGCCGTCCAGCAGCATGGGGATGAAAATGACGCCAAGGGCAACCAGGACGCTGGCTCCAACCAGTCTTTGTTTAAGTGCTACATCCATTTCAGGATCTAACGGAATATCTCCGCGGAAAGGCGGGCATTATACCGAAATCCAGCCGCCGCTCCGTGGTGAAGTTCACTGTTGTTTGCCGCCACCGTCCAGGACCCTCAGGGCGGCTTCCACGGTGAGAAACGACCCCGTAACCAGCACCCGATCTCCCCGGCGGGCCCGTTCCCGCACCCATGTCAGCGCGTCCCCGACGCTGGCGAAAACCGTTTTGTCACTGCCCGATAGCGCTGCGCCCAGGATATCGGGGCTGGCCGCCGCAGTACTGTCCAGGCCTGCCAGGCACCATCCATAGACATGCGGCTCCAGGGCACGAAGAAATCCGTAGTGATTCTTGCGCGCCAGCATGCCCACCACCCCCCAGGTCCTGCCGGGGACCGGGTTGCCAGCGAGCCAGTCAGCCACTGCGTCGGCCGACTGGGGGTTGTGCCCAACGTCGATCAGCAGTTCGACCCCGGGCGCATCCCACGGCAGCCGCTGCAGCCGGCCCGGCAGGTTCACCGAGCTCAGCGCGCGCGAAATCTCTTCCGCACTGGAGGGCAGACGCCGCAGCGCCTGCAGCAGCATCAGGCAGCCCGCAGCGTTTTGCAGCTGGTGTTTGCCGGGCAGTGAAGGCCGCGCCAGCTTGAGGCGCAGGTCACCGCAGACCCACTCCCAGCCCGACCCGGATACCGTCCAGCCATAGTCAGCGCCGGCCTGGTAATAACGACTGCCCATCTCCCTGGCCACCGTGGGCAGCGCCTCTGGCGGATCGGGGTGACCGCAGACCGCGACGCGCCCCGGCTTGAATACACCGGCCTTTTCCCGGGCGATGGCCTCCAGGGTGTCACCCAGCCATTCCGTGTGGTCATATCCGATGCTGGTCACCAGCGCGGCGTCGGCGTCCACCAGATTGACGGCATCCAGCCGACCGCCCAGACCCACCTCCAGCAAAGCCACGTCCAGGTCAGATCCAGCGAAAAGATCCAGCGCCGCCAGGGTACCAAACTCAAAATAGGTCAGAGGGGTGTCGCCACGGGCCCGCTCGATGCGGCGGAAACTGTCAATAATTGCCCGGTCACTGGCCGGGCGACCACAGATGCGGATTCGCTCGTTGTACTGGAGAATGTGCGGAGAGGTGTAGCAGCCCACCCGACCACCCTGCAGCAGCTGCTCCAGGATGGCCACGCTGGACCCCTTGCCGTTGGTGCCGGCCACGGTGATCACCAGGTCTGCCGGTCGATCCAGCGACAGCCGCCGGGCGACCCGGCCAACCCGGTCCAGACCGAGTTCGATGTCAGCCGGGTGGCAGGTTTCCAGGTAGTCCAGCCACGCGCCCAGGGTCCCGGCGTCGAACGGCCGCTGGCTCATTCCGTGGTCCGGACCGCCTCTTCGTCGCTGGGCTGGGCATCTGGTTCACCGTCCCCGACTTCTGCCTCGGGCTGATCAGGCACCGGGCAGGCCGGTCCGTCGCACAGCAGGCTCAGCAGGGCGCCGATCCGGTCACGATGCTCGCGCCGGTCCACGATCATGTCCAGGGCGCCATGACTCAGCAGGAACTCGCTGCGCTGGAACCCCTCGGGCAGGGTTTCTCCCACGGTTTGCTCGATCACCCGGGGACCGGCGAATCCAATCAGCGCACCGGGCTCCCCGATATTGATGTCACCGAGCATGCCAAGACTGGCAGACACGCCGCCGGTGGTGGGATGAGTCAGCACCGACACAAACGGGATTCCCGCCTCGGCCAGCCGCGCCAGTGCGGCGCTGGTCTTGGCCATCTGCATCAGCGAAAACAGGGACTCCTGCATCCTGGCTCCGCCCGTGGCCGAAAAATTGATCAAGGGTTCCCGCTGCTCCCTGGCCCGCGTGGCCGCGCGGGCGAAGCGTTCTCCGACCACCGACCCCATGGATCCGCCCATGAAGCGGAAGTCAAAAGCGGAAGCGACCACCGGACGCCCCAGCAGGGTTCCGGCCATTACCACCAGGGCGTCCCGCTCACCGGTGGCCTTCTGGGCGGCAGCGATCCGATTGCGATAGGTTTTGCTGTCCTTGAATTTCAGGACGTCCACCGGCTCCAGGTCCGCGAACAGTTCTTCGCCGCTGTCGGCATCCAGGAAATGCTGCAGTCGCTGCCGGGCCGGAATCGGCATATGGTGCCCACACTTGGGGCATACCATCACCGAGCGTTCCAGCTCGGGTCCCCACAACGCCGACTTGCAGCTGGTGCACTTCTGCCACACCCCGGCAGGCATGTTTTTTTTGCTTTTGCCCTCGGTGCGAATACCCGACGGCATCAATTTCTTGAGCCAGCTCACGCGGTCGCCTCCTCCGGCGTCATCGCCTGGTGTATGGGTGCCAGGAACCTGTGAGCGGCCTCAGCGCTGTGCTCGGGCCCCGCCCGGAAGACCGCATCCACCAGGGCGCTGCCGATTACCACGGCGTCGGCGAATCCAGCCACCTGGCGCGCATCGTCAGCGCTCTTGATGCCAAATCCCACGCCGATGGGCAGCTCGGTGTGGCCTCGGATCCGCCCAACGGCCTCCGATACCTCTCCGGTGGCCAGGTGGGACGCCCCGGTGATGCCCTTGAACGACACGTAGTACACAAACCCCCTGGCCTGAGCCATCACCGAGTCCAGTCGCGCTTCCGAGGTGGTGGGCGCCACCAGGAACACCTGGTGAATACCCTGGCCGGCCGCATCCCGGTTGAATTCAGCAGACTCTTCCGGCGGCAGGTCCACAATCAACAGTCCGTCGACCCCTGCCCTGGCGGCGGCCCGCAGAAACTCCTGGGTGCCGAAGCGCTCGATGGGATTCATGTAACCCATCAGGATGATGGGGGTGTCGGCGTCTTCCCGGCGGAAACCGTCCACGGACGCCAGAACGCCTGCCAGGTCCGCACCCTGACTGAGGGCCCGTTCGCAGGCCGCCTGGATGACCGGCCCGTCCGCCATGGGGTCGGAAAACGGCATGCCCAGCTCGATCATGTCAGCGCCGGCGCTGGTCAGCGCGTGGAGGATGTCCACGGTATGGTCCGGGGTGGGGTCGCCAGCGGTAACGTAAGGAATCAGCGCCGCGCGGCCCTGACGTTTCAGCTCCTCGAAACGCGCGTCAATTCGATTCAAAGGTCTATTCCTTCAATGGCGGCCACGGTGTTCACGTCCTTATCGCCGCGACCGGACAGGTTGACCAGTATGGTCTGGTCCGGCTTCATTTTCGCTGCCAGTTTCATGGCGTAGGCCACCGCATGGCTGCTTTCCAGGGCGGGTATGATCCCTTCTACCCGACACAGATCGTGAAATGCGCTCAGTGCTTCATCGTCGCGGATGGCCACGTAGTTGGCTCGGCCCGTATCCTTCAGCCAGGCATGCTCGGGGCCCACGCCAGGGTAGTCCAGACCAGCCGAGACAGAATGGGTTTCGGTGATCTGGCCGGCGTTGTTGTCCAACAGGTAGGTCTTGTTGCCGTGCAGAACGCCAACGCGGCCGGCACAAAGCGATGCCGCGTGTTCACCGGTTTCCAGACCCTTGCCGGCCGCTTCGACACCGTAAAGGGCCACGCCTTCATCATCGATAAACGGATGAAACAGCCCCAGCGCATTGGACCCTCCACCCACACAGGCCACCAGCGCATCGGGCAACCTGCCCTCACGGTCCAGCATCTGCTGACGCGCCTCGCGCCCGACGACCGCGTTAAAGTCCCTGACCAGCAGCGGATAGGGGTGCGGACCCGCCACCGTGCCAATGATGTAAAAGGTATCGTCGACGTTGGTCACCCAGTCTCGCAGGGCCTCGTTTAGGGCGTCCTTCAGGGTCCTGGAGCCAGATTCCACGGGCCTGACTTCAGCGCCCAGCAGCTTCATCCGGTAAACGTTGGGAGCCTGCCGGGCAATGTCGGTAGAGCCCATGTACACCACGCACTCCATTCCCAGTCGGGCCGCCACCGTAGCCGACGCCACGCCGTGCTGGCCCGCGCCGGTTTCCGCGATCACCCGGCGCTTGCCCAGGTGGCGGGCCAGCAGGGCCTGTCCCACGGTGTTGTTGATCTTGTGCGCCCCGGTGTGATTGAGGTCTTCGCGCTTGAAGAAGATCCGGGCGCCGCCCACCTTTTCCGTGAGCCGCCGGGCAAAATAAATGGGAGACGGACGTCCCACGTACTCCGCCAGGTCAGCGGCAAAAGTCCGCTGGAATTGCTCGTCCCGGCTCAGCCGCTGGTACTGCTCCGCCAGCTCCTGCAGGGCCGCCATCAGGGTTTCGGCCACATAAAGGCCGCCGTATGGCCCGAAATGGCCGCGCTCGTCCGGTACCTGTTCCGCTCTCTTCTGCACTGCCTCAGCTGCCGTTTGCACGATGCACCTCTTTCACAAACTGTTCCATTTTTGCCGGGTCTTTTTCGCCCGGGCGGCACTCCACGCCGCTGCTGACGTCTACCCCGTGAGGCCTGGTCTGCTCGATAGCGCTGGCGACATTCTCGGGACCGAGACCGCCGGCCAGGATGACGGGCCGGTCACTATCCACCGGAAATCGACTCCAGTCAAACGCCTGGCCGGTGCCGCCCGCGGCACCCGCGGCATGGCTGTCCAACAGCAGGGCCCGCGCCCGCGGATGACTGCGGGAAACCTGCCGCCAGGGCAACTCCGCGCTGACCGCCTTGATATAGGGGTAAGCAAATGATTCGCAATAGGACTCGGTTTCGTCACCGTGGAACTGGAGCATGTCCAGATCAACGGCCGCCAGGATCTGCTCAACCTGCTCGCGTGGCGCATTCATGAATAAACCGACCCGCAGCATCAACCCCGCCGGCACCTGGGCAAGCGCGGCCGCCTGGGCCATGGTGACGAAGCGCGGGCTCTTTTCCACGAACACCAGCCCGATGGCGTCCACGCCGAGATCGGCTGCCTGACGGGCATGATCCGGATCGGTGATTCCGCAGATCTTGATCCTGCTGCGTTTCACTGTCCGCTCCCCGGCTCGGCGAGCTCGAAGGCTTTGGGATAGCTCACCCGTTCCAGGCAAAGGCCATGGGCCGGGGCGGTGGCGCCGGCAGCATTCCGGTCCCGGCCCTGCAGCAGCTGCTGGATCCACCCCTCGGGCTGGCGGCCCTGCCCCACTTCGATCAGGGACCCCACGATGTTTCTGACCATGTGATGCAGGAAGGCATTGCCCTCGACCAGGATGTCGACCTGGTCATGGTAACGCTCCACCGCCAGTCGCGTCAGCCGTCTCACCGGATGACGAGCCTGGCAGGACACCGCACGGAAGGCGCTGAAGTCGTGTTCTCCAACCAGGGCCTGGCCTGCGCGGTGCATCACGCGGTGATCCAGGGCCTGGCGAATCCAGGTCAGTTCATTGCGGCCCAGGGCCGGCCGAACCGGGCGATTGCAGATGCGGTACCGATAGGTTCGGCCCGTGGCGGAAAAACGGGCGTGGAAATCCAGCGGCACAATCTTCGCCCACAGGATGCAGGCCGCTTCCGGGAGATTTGAATTGGTGCCCAGGATCCACGAGCGCATGGGGCGCTCAGCCCGGGTGTCGAAATGCAGCACCTGCTGGCGGGCATGGACACCGGTGTCGGTCCGCCCGGAACCATGAACCCGCACGGGTTGATCAGCGACTTTCGCCAGGGCCGCTTCAAGGGTGGCCTGGACCGTTGGTTCCTGGGCCTGGGTCTGCCAGCCCAGAAACGCCGTGCCGTCATACTCGATGCCCATGGCGATGCGCATGGCGGAAATCAGTTCTGCCAAAGGCACAACGAAAAGGGGCTGCCAGTTTGGCAGCCCCGGTATATCGTTTGTTCCGAGGTATCAGGAACCAAGGCCGTCCAGCAATCCCTGGGCCTCGTCCTTCTGTTCCTGGCTGCCTTCGGCCAGCACCTCCTCCAGCATGCCTTTGGCACCGTCGGGGTCGCCCATGTCGATGTAGGCCTTGGCCAGATCCAGCTTGGTGCCTACGGCGTCCTCGTCGCCGAACAGGTCAGCGTCTTCGAGGTCAAGCTCGTCCAGCCCCAGGTCCAGCTCGTCATCTGCGGACTCCAGCTCAGCCAGGGTCTCTGCTTCGGCCGCAGCGTCTTCGTCGGCCTCGGCCGGTTCGGCCGGTGCTTCGGCCTCGGCCAGGTCGAGTGCAGGCTCAGCCGCGGCCTCGTCAGATTCAGGCGCATCCGGGTCGAATGCATCACCCTCTTCTACCAGGCCACCGAGGTCCAGCTCCATCTCGGTGGTCCGCTCGTCGTCTGCGGCTTCGGGCTCAATGGCCTGGAGATCGAATTCCGTATCGTCCTCGGCAGCTGCTTCCGGAGCGGCATCGCCCGGCAGGTCCAGGTCGGCCAGATCCAGGTCCAGTTCATCATCGGCGGCCCCGGAGGGTGCTTCATCGAAGTCCAGGGACAGGTCTTCGTCGCCGGCATCGGGTGCGGGGCCGGCGGCATCGAGGTCCAGCGACAGACCCTCGTCACCGGCTTCGTCAGTCGCGGCGCCCTCCAGATCAAAATCCAGCGACAGGTCGTCGTCGTCCGAAGCCGCCGAAGCGTCGTCCATTCCGGACAGATCGAGCAGTTCCTCTTCGGCAGAACCACCGGCGTCATCGCTTACATCAGCGCCCTCGATATCAAAATCGAAGTCGTCATCGGATCCGGCTTCGTCTTCGCTGCCGGCAAACTCGTCTATCGCGGGCTCACCGACACCGCCAAACAGCGGATGGTCACCAGCCAGGTTGCTGCCCATGGCCTTGACTTCCATCCAGGCAGGATGGGTGTCACCGCCGATGGCCTGCTGCATTTCCTCGGCCGCCGCCACGAACTCGTCCCGGTTTTCCGCCGCGTAATGGGCCCGGAGCAGCGCCAGGTGGTTCTGAGCGTTGGACGGATCTGCCGCTACTTCAGCGGCCAGGCCGGCCAGGTCAGGCTCCGGCAGGGTTTCCTCTTCCAGTTCGTCAGCGAAGGCGTCGGCCACGGGCAGTTCGTCGGTTACGGGCTCAGTGGACTCCTGCATCATGCGGTCGACCAGGGATTCCCCGGTGTCGGCCTCCCGTCCACGCCGGGACAGGACTGCCGCGGCAATGCCAAGCAGAACGATCAGCCCGGTGCCGCCCAGGACAAACGGGTTCTTCACCGCGTCCATGATCTTCGCCATGATGCCGTCGTCCGGGGCAGTGGGCGTGGTGGTTGTCGTGTTGGCGGTCGTGGTGGCCGCCGCCGCATCGGTTGCGTCCGTGGACTCGTCAAGGACGTCTTCCACCACGGCCGCGTCGTCTTCCATACCTGACTCCAGCATGTCTCCACCGGAGGGTTCGGCCAGGGGATCGCCCGTTGGCTCGGCCAGGGGATCGGCGGCCGGAGTCGCGTCCAGTTGGGCAAGTTCGTCACCCAGTGCGGCTTCCAGCTCGGCATCGGTGGGCTCGGTCTGTCCCATGAGCGGGTCATCCATGGGCTGGACGTCGTCGGTCAGCTCCAGCTGATTCTGCAGATCGGCCAGGTCAGCGTCTTTCAGAGTGATGGCCCGCTCGAGATTTCCAACCAGGCTTTCCAGTTCTTCGACGCGGGACTGGAGCTCGTCATTCTCCTGGTCCGCGCTCACCAGCTCTTCCCGGGCCCGTGTCAGCTCGCCGCGAAGCTCGGTCAGTCGCGCCTGGTCCTCACCGGTGCCGCGGTCCATGCCGGTATCGGTGTCCCCGGCCGGGGGCACGATCTCCAGGCGCGAGTCGCGGGTGTCGGTGGTTGACGGCGCGGTGCTGACGTAGTCGGCGTCCGAAGTCGTCTCGGACACCGTGGGGGCTGCGTCCGACACCCGGCGGCGATAGCCTTCCCAGGCTTCGTTCTGGGTACGCACCTGGCTGATGGAATCCTGAATCGATACACCACGAAGGTCATCCAGGTCGGGCAGGCGCAGAATGGCGCCGGCCTTCAGCGCGTTGATGTTGTCCTGATAAAACGCATCCGGATTCATCCGGTACATTTCCATCATCATCTGGTTGATGGTGATGTCATCCCCCGGACGGAAATCCCGGGCGATTCCCCAAAGGGTATCGCCCCGGGAAACTGTGTAATCCCCGCCACCGGCGGCAAGGGTCTGCCCACTGGTCGACGGCGCCGGGCTGGGCCGCCGCGCGGTGCTGGTCGGCTGGTCCGGGGCAGCCGTCACGGTGGGCCCGCCACTGGGGGCCGTCACCGGCGGATCCAGCAGAACCACGTATTCACGCAGCAGGCGTCCGTTGGGCCAGTTGACCTCGATCAGAAAATCGACAAACGGATCACCCACCGGCTGAGTCGAACGGACCCGAACCACGTAGCGTCCGGCATCGTTGGTTTCCACTGCGAAGCGCAGGGACACCGACAGGGACCCTACGTCCAGGCCAACCCGGGCAAAATCCTCGGGTGACGCCAGCTTCACTTCCGTGGCCTCGGGCTCCGAGGCGTCGTCGTACAGCAGCTCGATCTCGGCGTCCAAGGGTTCATTCAACTTGGAATTGACCTGGATTTCGCCCAGCCCCAAAGCCAATACCGCGCCGGGCAGAGTCATCAACAATGCCGCTGCGGCTATTTTGAGCCTGTTCATCACCGCGTCCCCCAAAAACATATCCTGCATCAAATAACGCTCAACTTTTAAGACCTTACGGCTAAAATGTCATATTAAACCTTATGAGCCGCGGTCAACTATAGATTATAAATGAAATTTTACCAAGAGTTCCGCAATCTGAACGGTATTCAGCGCAGCGCCCTTGCGTAGGTTGTCAGACACCACCCACAGGTCCAGCCCGCGGGGATGGCTGATATCCCGGCGGATTCTACCCACGAAAACGGGGTCATTTCCGGCAGCATGTCTCACTTGTGTGGGATAACCGCCGTTTTCCATGGCATCAACCACCTCAACACCCTCCGCCTGGCGCAGCAGTTCGCGCACCGCATCGGGCTCGATGGGGTCCCGGGTTTCCAGGTGCACCGCCTCGGCATGCCCGTAGAATACCGGCACCCGCACGGCCGTGGCGTTTACCCCGATTTCGGGATCTTCCAGGATTTTCCGGGTTTCCCACACCAGTTTCATCTCCTCCTTGGTGTAGCCGTTGTCCAGGAACACATCGATATGCGGGATCGCGTTGAACGCAATCTGATCCTGGAACACCTCCGGCTTTGCCGTTTTGAAATTGAGCAACTGTGTGGTCTGGTGGGCCAGCTCTTCCATGCCCTTGCGCCCGGCACCCGATACGCTCTGGTAGGTCGCGATGTTAATGCGTTCAATTCCCGCCGCCCGGTGAATGGGCGCCAGTGCCACCATCAGCTGCATGGTGGAACAGTTCGGGTTGGCCACAATATTGTGGTTGCCGTAGTCCGCCAGAGCGTGGGGATTGACCTCGCTCACCACCAGCGGGATGTCGTCCTGGTAACGGAACTCAGAAGTGTTGTCCACTACGACGCAGCCAGCGGCGGCCGCCTTGGGGGCAAACTCACGGGACACCGATCCGCCGGCCGAAAACAGCCCGATATCGACCCCGCTGAAGTCGAAGTCCTGCAGCAGGCCAACGGTGAGCTCCTTCTTGCGGAAAGTCACGCTGCTGCCGGCCGACCGTTCCCCCGCCAGGGGGATCAGCTCGCTGACCGGGAAAGCCCTTTCCTCGAGTATGGACATCATGGCCTCGCCAACGGCGCCGGTGGCGCCGACCACCGCGACGCGATATTGCTTTTGCTCTGTCATTGCGTGTCCTGGTCTGGAGTAGCAGGAAGTGGCTCCATGGGTGGAGTTACGTCAGCATTCTGTGCGCGATGCCGCAGGTAGTGGTCCATCAGCACCAGCAGCATCATGGCCTCCGCGATGGGCGTGGCACGAATGCCCACGCAGGGGTCATGCCGTCCCTTGGTCACGACCTCGGCGGGCTGACCGCTGCTGTCCACGCTGCGGCCGGGGATTCTAAGGCTGGAGGTCGGCTTGAGCACGATGCTGGCGAGGACATCCTGGCCGCTGGAGATGCCACCAAGGATGCCACCTGCATGGTTGGACAGGAATCCCTGGGGGGTCATTTCGTCACGGTGCTCCGTCCCGCGCTGGGTCACCGCCTCGAAGCCGGCGCCGATCTCCACACCCTTGACGGCGTTGATGCTCATCATGGCGTGAGCCAGGTCGGCGTCCAGCTTGCCATACATGGGCTCACCCCAGCCCGCCGGCACGCCGGTGGCCACGACGTTGACGCGGGCTCCCACGGAGTCGCCGGACTTGCGCAGGGCGTCCATGTAGTTTTCCAACTCCGGCACCAGGTCCGGATCGGGACAGAAGAAAGGATTTTGATTCACCTGGTCCCACTCGAACCGCTTCGGCGTCAGCGGCCCCAGCTGCGCCACGTACCCGCGCACTTCGATGCCCAGGTGCTGCCGCAGGTACTTGCGGGCGATACCGGCGGCAGCCACCCGCATGGTGGTCTCCCGGGCCGACGAGCGCCCTCCCCCGCGATAGTCACGCAGACCGTACTTCATTAAATAGGTGTAGTCGGCATGGCCCGGCCGCATCAGATCCTTGATCGCGGAATAATCCCGGGAGCGGGCATCCTGGTTTTCGATCAGCAGGGCAATGGGTGTGCCGGTGGTGCGCCCCTCGAAAACCCCGGAGAGAATCTGCACGTCATCCGGCTCCCGGCGCTGGGAGGTGTGACGACTTTTGCCGGTGGCCCGCCGCTGCAGGTCGGGCGTCAGATCCTCCGGTGACAATTCGAGCCCGGGCGGACAGCCATCCACCACGCAGCCGATGGCCGGACCGTGGCTCTCACCGAAGGTGGTGAGCGTAAACACCTTGCCGAATGAATTACTGGACATCCTTTAGCCTCTTGGCGGACTCGCGACGAAACTCCGGCGTCCAGCAAACCAGGTCGCTGTATTCCATTTCCAATACCCCGTGCCCCCCGTGTTCGAACGAGAGCCACAAAAACGATATGGATGGAAACAGATGCTCCAGCGCCCGGGCCGAGTTGCCGACTTCCAATACGAGCCTGCCATTCTCATTGAGGTAGTCTACGGCGCTGGCCAGAATCCGCAATGGAATATCCA
>JAAUYD010105095.1_pt1 | contig 18716 bp, 16 predicted proteins | sample 7278101 | NCBI WGS metagenome assembly JAAUYD01 (sample SAMN14350128, study PRJNA611818) | marine sediment metagenome | isolation source: surface marine sediment (0.6m) | place: French Polynesia: Moorea | collected 2018-08
GGCACCCCAGGTCGGAACAAATTTTGTGGGACCGTAGTCGGGCTCCCAATCCGGATCTTCCAGTTTGACCGCCAGACCTTCATATTCCCCCTGTCGAATATCGGGCAGCTTTCGGCGATAGTCTTTTTCGGCCGCAGCCTCATAAAGATAGATGGGTACACCAAGCTCTTCCGCAGCCCTGCGGCCAAACTCCCTGGCGATTTCGGCGCACTCTTCAATGGTCACGTTGGAAACAGGAATGAAGGGGCAGACATCCAACGCACCGAAACGAGGATGCTCTCCACTATGGTTGCGCATGTCGATGCGATCTCTGGCCACCCGTGCGGCAGCCAGGGCGCCTTCGACGACCGAAACAGGATCGCCCACAAATGTATAAACGGTACGATGTGTAGCGGCACCGGGATCCACATCCAGAAGCTTACACCCCTTTGTATCACGGATCGCATCGGCAATGGTTTCGATGACCGCTTTGTCCCGGCCTTCTGAAAAGTTGGGTACACACTCAACAATTTTTCTCATTTCATATCCTTTCCTCTCATCTTGATCTACCAAATTTGAGGGCGGCGCGCTCAGCTTGAGTTACACCTGTCACACCAATTGATTTGTAAGACTAAGGTTTGCAAGGATTTGAAGTTTGCCGTTTTAAAGTCGTCTTCCACTAATACTTGTATAGCCATATGAATGGCCATCTAATAAATAGACAGTATACCTTTGCTTAAAACTTAACACTTAAAACTTAAATCTGTTGTAGCCAGTTCTCAATGTTATAGCACCTCAGGCAAATGATCCCCTTCATGCCACTTGATTTCCGAGCTTATACACATCTGTTACCGGCGACACACCCGCATGGTAGGCCAACATGGCCGGTGTCTCGCCATCCAGAAGTAGAAAATCAGCCTGCTTGCCGATCTCCAAGCTGCCCACCCGATGGGCCATACCGATGGCGTAGGCGCTATTAAGTGTTGCGGCGGTAAGGGCTTCGGCCGGGGACAGCCGCATCATCATGACGGCCAGGCCGATCACGAAAGGCATCGACTCCGTGTAGCTGGAACCGGGGTTGCAATCCGTGGCCAAGGCCACCGGGAGCCCTTGCTCGATCATGAACCTTGCCCGGGCAAATGGTTTACGCAGGCTATAGGCCGTGGCCGGCAGGAGCGTGGCTACGACTCCGGCGGAAACCAATCTGGCAATACTCTCGTCGCTGACCGCCAGAAGATGATCGGCCGATGCGGCACCCAACTCGGCTGCAAGCCGCCCTCCACCGAGGTCGTTGACTTCATCCGCGTGAATTTTAACGCCCAACCCGGTCTTCCCTGCGGCTTCCAGAATTCGGCGACTCTGGTCCAAGGTAAAAACACCTTCTTCGCAAAAAACATCACAATACTTTGCGATCCCCTGCTCCTTGACCGCCGGCAACATCTCTTCGGTTACCATGGCTACAAATTCTTCCGGATTATCTCGATAAGCCTCCGGAACGGCATGAGCGCCCAAGAAGGTGGCCACCACATCCAGTGGTGTTTGCTCGGCGATCCGGCCGATCACACGAAGCATTTTGAGCTCATTGACCGTATCCAGCCCGTACCCGCTTTTGATTTCGATGGTGGTGGTCCCCAACTCCAGGGCGGATAGAGCGTTGTTCAGGGTAACTTCCAACAGCCGATCTTCATCGGTGCGCGCCATGGCCCGTACGGACGATAGAATACCGCCACCCTTTCTCAGGATCTCCAGATAGGGGGTTCCGGCGATACGCTGGGCAAATTCGGCTTCCCTTCGCTCAGCAAAACAGATATGGGTGTGGGGATCGACAAAACCCGGAATCATGCATTGCCCATGGCAATTGGTCTCTCCGTCTAATGAAACATCAGACAACGCGTTTAGAAATGATTTCTCGTCTCCAATGCCCACGATAATCCCGTCCTTAACCAACATGGCGCCCGGTTGGATCCGAACCAGATCGCCTTGCCGCGGCCCTGCTGCAGGAGCGCCTCTATCTGATGGTGAATAGATAATTGCATTACGAAAGAGTTGGGTGGTCACGGCAGTACTCCTTGTACAGACCTGGCAGTTTATTTTTCCTTCTCTTTGGAATACGCATCCAGCATCGTCATAATTTCTTCTTCATCGGACAAAAACGGGATAGTAATCTGATCTCCGTTGGCATTGGACCGGTTGTAGGCCATTGCAACCTCCATGGCATTGGGATTGCGGGCCCAATTGCGGCGCGCAACACCTCCCATGACATCCCACAGAATGGATGATCGGATAATGTCATCCACCCTCCGGCTGCCATCCAACACCAAACCGTATCCACCGTTTATGGCTTTGCCGACGCCGGTACCCCCGCCGTTGTGCAGGGCTACCAGGGACATGCCCCTTGCGGCATTACCTGCAAAGCAATGGACCGCCATGTCGGAGCAGACATTACTGCCGTCTTTGATGTTGGCGGTCTCACGAAAGGGCGAGTCGGTACCGCCTGGATCGTGGTGATCCCTTCCCAGCATGATGGGGCCTACTTCGCCGTCGCGCACCATTTGATTGAATTTGAGGGCGATGCCCACCCGCCCTGCTGCGTCCTGGTAGAGAATGCGCGCCTGACTGCCCACTACCAGCTGGTGCTTTTGGGCATCTCGGATCCAGATGTAATTATCCCAATCCTCTGGACGGCGGTCGGGGTCGATGCAAGCCATAGCAGCCTGGTCGGTACTTTCCAGATCTTCGGGTTTACCGCTAAGGCAAACCCAGCGAAATGGACCGTAGCCATAATCGAAGATGGGTCCCATAATATCTTCGAAGTAGGAGGGGAAGACAAAACCATCCTTGGCATCGATCCCGTTTTTGGCGACTTCAGTCACCCCGGCATCAAAAACCGCCTTGAGGAAGGCATTGCCGTAATCGAAGAAATAAGCTCCCCGTTTCGATAGGATTTGAATCAGCTCAAAGTGGCGCCGCAGACTCTTGTTCACTAGTTCGTGAAATTGATCTCGGTCGTTTGCCAGCAGGCGGGTGCGCTCATCGAATGTGATGCCTTGGGGGCAGTAGCCGCCGTCATAGGCTACATGGCAGGAGGTTTGGTCGGACAACAGATCCACATGGATATCTTGTTCGACGATATGGGCCAAAAGGTCCACAACATTGCCATGATAGGCGATGGATAGGGGGTATTTTTCAGCCAGGGCCTGACGGGCCGCCTTGAAAAGGGCTTCCAAGTCATCGCTCACCATATCCACCCATCTTTGATCGCGGCGGGTTCGCACCCGGGAGAAATCGACTTCCGCTGTAATGGATACCGCCCCGGCGATCTTGGCCGCCTTGGGTTGGGCGCCGCTCATACCGCCGAGCCCGGAAGATACGAAGAGCAGGCCGGATAAGTTCCCCTTCGGGGCAACGCCGCATTTCAGGCGGCCGGCATTGATAAGCGTATTGTAGGTGCCGTGTACGATGCCTTGGGGCCCGATGTACATCCAGCCGCCGGCCGTCATCTGGCCGTAAGAGGAAACCCCCATCTGGGCGGCGATCTCCCAATCATCCGGATTGTCGTATAGCCCCACCATCAGACCGTTGGTAATGATCACCCTGGGATCTTCCGGGCTGGATTTAAACAGTCCCAGAGGATGGCCCGATTGTACCACCAAGGTCTGATGTTCGCCCAAGGCTTGCAGGTATGCTCGAATCAGGCGGTACTGCATCCAATTCTGGCACACGCTGCCGGTCTCGCCATAGGTGACCAATTCGTATGGATAGAGGGCCACATCGAAATCAAGATTGTTGTCGATCATGAGCTGAAAGGCTTTGCCGGCCAAACAATTGCCTTTGTACTGCTCAATGGATTTGGCCTTGATCTGCCCCTTTGGCCTGAAGCGGTATCCGTAGATCCGGCCCATCTGTTTCAACTCTTTCAAAAATTCGGGCGCCAGGCGCCGGTGATGTTCTTCGGGAATGTATCGAAGGGCATTCTGCAAAGCCACAATGGTTTGCTTTCGGTTCAATCGAAAACCCCGGTTGGGTGCCCGGCGAATTCCTTTCACAAAGGCCGGTATATCCGGCAATTCACCATCAGGCCTGATTTTCATGGCGTCCGAAATTTGCATATTGATTGTCATCGGCTTTGTCTCATGGTTTGTGATATAATCTTAAAATGGCGCATATCCGAAGCATCGTCAACCAAATGGAGTGGACGTCAATTAGGAAGCTTCTGGGATTTTTCGCTGATGGGGGTCTACAGTCGGATTGCCGGAGGCCCGGTCCAAACGCGTTTGGAGGCGTTTATCGGTATAATGTTCCAGCTCATGTGCCTGACGATGGATGTCCGCATCGCAATATCCCAGTTGGTTGCACAGATAGGTTTCCCATAGCCTGTGGGACCGGATCAGATCTTTTCCCTTGGATATCCCTGAAGGTGTCAGGCTCAATGACTTAGCGGTTTGTTGGATCAGCTTTTTACGAGTCAGCCCCCATACGGAGATATCCACCATAATACCGGTTTTGAGCGCCTCCCTGACCTGGTCGATGGTGACGGGGGATGCATCGGCTTCGGCCAGTTCATGGTAACGGTATAGGAATCCGAGAATATCATCGCGCACGATTTTGATGCCCAGAAGAAACTGATGTACAAATCGGCTGATCATGCCATAGCGGGGTGCAAACAGCATGACCAGGGAAAACAACACACCTGCGGTAAAGGCCATCATGCCGGCCGTGCTGGTGTCCTGAAATCCGAACCAGGTCGGTATGGTAATGGCGCCCACATGCCCCAACACCGCTGATATGGCGGCAAACAACAAACTGATCAGGAGCATGGGCCCCATACGATCCGTCAAAAGATGGGCGGCGGCCCCGGGCACAATCAGCATGGCAATGACCAATATGCTGCCCACGCTTTCAAAAGCGGCGATGGTGGTGGCGGCAACCAATGTCATCAGGAGATATTGCATGAGATTGGCATTGATGCCGATGGTGGTGGCCAGCCCGGGATCGAAGGAAGTGATTCTCAACTCTTTGAAAAAGAGTATGACAAAGATGATATTGATCAGCAGCATGGCCCCGTTGGTCACAGCCGCACGGGGAATCTCAACCCCGAACCAGAGATAGGTATCCAGCGGGGTCAGTTCGATGGCGCCGTAAAGCACGCAGCTCGGGTCCAGATCAACGTGGTCGGCGGCCTGTTTGATCAGAATAAGCCCCAAGGCAAACAGTGTTGTGAAGACAACACCCATGGAAGCCCCGCGATCGAGACCGCTCAACCGATCGATGACTTGAATGAACAGCGTTGTCAATACGCCGATCAGGATAGCACCGATCAGCATGGGCAGACTATCCCGGCTGCCGCTGACTATAAAAGCGATGGCCAATCCCGGAAGCACAGCATGGCTGATGGCGTCGCCCATCATGCTCATGCGTCGCAGCACGAGATAATTGCCCAGCAAAGCACATGAAGCGGCCCCCAATACGCCGACAATGACAATCCAAGTATCTAAAAATGTCCAGTCCATTTTAAGCGGCTCCTTCCGGGGCTTTTAAGGCGTGGGGGCTTTTTGGCAGTTCATGGGGATTGACGTCGGGGAAAAGTTTTTCCAGTTGGCCGATAATCTCTTCATCAAGGACGTGTTCAATCCGATCGGCGCTCAGATCAACCATCCCGGTGGCCACATCTGCATGGGCAATAAGATAGGCTTCCCACAGGCGATGCTTTCTCACTACCTCCTTGGCGGCTTTGGCACCGCGATCCGTAAACATAATGCACCCATTATCATCCACCAGGATATCCTTGGAGGCCTGGAGCCGACGGATGGTGCGCCGCACCCGTCCTGGTGACCAGGCCCGCTGGCCCATCAAGTCGTCAAAACAGGGCCCCGCGGCATCTAAATCCAACGGCGCAGATTGTTGTGCTTCACGTTTTTGCCGTGCCCACTCAAACCATTCGTATAAATCCCGCAGTAAATGTTCTTTCATGATTCTTCGATTGAGCTTGAATCGTTCGGTCAATAGCCTCACAACACCTCGGGCGGATCCGAAGACCATGCTGAACATAAAAATAACGGAAGCCGTCAAAACGATCACGGCGCCAGCCGGAAGATTAGCCATCAACGCAGAGAAACCCGATCCCAACATACCGCTTAAGGCACCGAAAATCCCGGAAAGCAATAACATGCGACGCAGACTATACGTCCAGAATCGCGCTGCTGCGGATGGGATGATCAGCAGCGCTACAACCAGGATAAGCCCTACCGCCTGCAGTCCGATAACGGTTACCACAACCACCAGCGTCATCATCAAGAAATCGAGGCGATGAACCGGCCAACCTTGTGCGGCACCGAAATCGGCATCAAAACAGATGAGGGAGAACTCCTTGAAGAAAAGCACACAGAAAATGATGGCACCCAGCGCAGCAAAGGCGATCAGCATGGCGTCGAAGAAAAGCATGGAGGCGGTCTTTCCATAGATAAAAGACGACAATCCTGCGGCATTACCTGTGGACATCCGGGTTGCCATTCCCATTAAGGCGATACCCAATCCGAAGAAAACACTGAGAACGATCCCCAGCGCTGCATCTTCTTTTAGACGAGTGAATTTTTGGATGACCATGACCGCCGCCGTGCCGATGACCGAAAACAGTGCGGCACCGGCAATCAAGCCCAAAAGTTGCTTGCCGTCCCCCAATGTAATCGACATGACGATAAAGGCGATGGCGATCCCCGGCAGTGTGGCGTGACTGATGGTGTCGCTCAGTAGGGCGCGCTTTCGCAAGAGCAGGAAGGTCCCCACCAAACCTGCGGCCAAACCGAGGAGGGTGGCGCCGATAATGACCACCCGGGTATTGTAGTCCCTGAAGGTCAGTACTCTAAGAAGTTCTTGCCAGGAAGGCCACTGGATGAGAGACTCGGACAAACCGCCGGCCGCAGCATCCTGGGGCGCAAAGCACCAGTACAACCCGAGAAAGAGCTGCGGGAAGAAGAAAAAGAATGGTCTATTGATTTTCATCCGCGTTAATGGTCTCCCGGCGGCAGTCCAGGTCCCTTGGCATATTCATGCAGCGCCTGGGACAGCAGCGTGAGCTTGCCACCGTATGTCTTTTTTAAATTCTCTTCGGTGAATACCTTGTCGATGGGCCCGGCATCGACAATGCGCATATTCAGAAGGACTACATGATCGAAATAGGACGGCACCGTCTGCAAATCATGGTGCACCACAACACAGGTTTTGCCTGCGGATTTAAGCTCCTTCAAAAGCGCAATTATCGCCTTTTCTGTGGCGACATCCACCCCTGCAAAGGGTTCGTCCATAAAGTAGAGTTTGGCATCCTGAGCCAGGGCCCGGGCCAGAAAGACGCGTTGCTGCTGCCCGCCGGACAACTGGCTGATCTGCCGCTTGGCATAGGCGGCCATTCCGACTTTCTCCAACTCTTCCAGGGCGATTTGATGATGCCTGCGGGTGACCGGTTTGAGCCATCCGATTTTTCGGTAGATTCCCATGGCCACAACATCCAGAGCATTGACGGGGAAGTCCCAGTCCACGCTCTCGCGTTGGGGTACATACCCCACCAGATGCCGCTGGGCTTCGTATGGTTTGCCGTAAATGGAGATGGCGCCGGAAGCCCGTGGGACCAAGCCGAGGATGGCCTTGATTAAGGTGCTTTTGCCCGCACCGTTAGGCCCCACAACGGCGATCAGTTTCCCCTCGGGAAGAGAGATATCCACATCCCACAAGACAGGCTTGCGGTGGTAAGCTACAGTAAGATCGTTTACCCACAATGGGGCCTCTTTCTGCCCGGCGATTCGCGCACTATTCTGCTCTGACGATCTCCGCAAAAAATCAAGCATCATCGCTCCTCTATGAATTCATCAGTGGGATAGGGATAACTTTGCTTGCATCCCTTTACCGGGTACATTGCCGCCGAGGGCTTCTGCAATCACCGTGACATTATGGTCGATCATGCCGGTGTAGGTCCCTTCATAGGTTCCCGGCGGGCCCATAGCGTCAGAAAAAAGTTCTCCGCCGATTTTGACGACATGGTTTCGGGATGCAGCACCTTCGATAAGGGCTTTGACATTTTTATCCGATACACTCGACTCCACGAAAACGGCCGGTATCTTCCGCTGCACCAAAAGATCGACAATGCGGTTGATATCCTTGATCCCGGCCTCCGATTCTGTGGATATACCTTGAATACCCACCACTTCGATACCGTATGCCCGGCTCATATATTTAAAAGCATCGTGGGCGGTGACCAGCACACGCTGCTTTTCGGGAATGGAGGAGATGGCGCTCTTGGCATAATCGTCTAGTTTCCGGAGTTGGTCTCTATAGCGCACTGCATTTTTCTCATAGAAGGATTTGTTGGGCGGATCGAATTCCGACAAGGCATCGGTGACCACTTCCACCGCTTTCATCCATCCCCGGACATCCATCCACACATGGGGATCACTGTGGTTGGTCTGTGGGTCGTGGATCAGAAACTCTTCTGTCAGGAGCTCCGTCACCGCATATACAGGCCTTTTTCGCGACACCTTGACCAGAATATCGGACATCTGCCCCTCCAAAAGGAGTCCCGCGTAGAAGATAATGTCCGACTTCAGTAAAACCGCCACATCGCTGCGTGTGGGATTGTAAACGTGGGGGTCGATTCCCGATCCGAGGATATTGGTAACCTGCGCCTTGTCCAGGGCGACCTCCCGAACGATATCGGCCACCATTCCAACCGTCGCTCCAACCTTCATAGGGTATTTTTTTTTGAAAGTGGCGGCGGACAGATCACCTGGCATCAGTACGGCAACAGCACAGAATAACATCACCATACCGGCGATAACAGTTTGAAGCGTTAACGAACGTTCCTTTATCATTTTTACACCTCTTTATATGTTTAAGCGCTGCGTACCGACGCCTTGAAAAGCGCTCAAAAATTTCTAAATCCTGGACCTATAGTAATGTCAAAAATATTTAGGTCAACCTAAACTTTCATTCTGATGGATGAGTTCAAGTCTCCCCTGCCCGGACGCTTACTTTCAGAAATATGCAATAAAACAGAATATTATTTAAGCTCAACGAATATATGGTCGGCGATATCCCGGTCTAGGATACGCTCTTTGCTGCTCTCAGGACCATCAATCAGAATAGAGATGGAGCCATTTTGGCGATTATTGGCCAAGAGACGGCCGGAGGTGCGAATACCGATCCCTATCCCCTCCAGATACCCTAAGAATTCTCCTGATATGGGGTCCACACTAAAAATGGTGAAATGATCCCCTTCCTGAATCTCAGATAACCTCAATCGCGACCGGTCCGCCATGTCCCCGTCATGATTGGGAATCGGTTCGCCGTGGGGATCGAACTTCGGAAAACCAAGGTGCCGGTCCAGGGCTTCGGTTACGCGTTGAGAGAGATGGTGTTCCAATACCTCTGCCTCTTCATGGACCTCATCCCAGTTCAGGCCTAAGGTGGTGTGCAGAAAAGTTTCAAGCAGCCGGTGCCGGCGGATGATGGCCAAGGCCCTCTTCTTTCCGGCAGGTGCCAGTCGAACCCCTTGGTGAGACTGATAGGTTATCAGGCGGGGTATCTCCCTGGAGAGGCGTTGCACCATTTCGGTGACCGTAGCTGCTCTAATCCCAAGTTTTTCGGCCAGTTTGGTCGTCTTGGCGATTCCGGCCTTCTCTTCGAGCTCGTAAATCGCTTTAAGGTAGTCTTCTTGGGCTCTTGAAGCCATATGGGTTCCTCGATGGGTGCTGAAGATCAGGTGAAATTAATTTCGCGTGACGAAATCAACCTCGTGATTTTAATCCTTTTCGGGAAAATATTACAACCCCTAATAGTTATTGGGAATGATGCACTTTAGATGGCGTCGGCTGCCATGAAACTGCCAATTCGCACCCCTTGCCTCCCAGCGAAAACGGATTATAATCAATAATATGCGCATGTGACACCCGTTTCTATCCCAATCAGGCAGTATCTTTTTCATTTTCTCCATCCGAAGCAAACAATGCGCTGTAAATCTCAACCCGGCCGTCGATGCGCAAAATAAAAATTATGCATATTGATGTTGCCGGTCTCATATATAAGGAGGACCTATCATGGAACTAACAAAAACCAATCGGTTTAAAATCATTGACATGGTTGCGATGTCTCTAATTGTCGCTGGCGGGCTTAATTGGGGCCTGGTGGGGTTCTTTGGCTTCGATCTGGTGGCATTTCTGTTCGGAGAAACGAGCATTTTCAGCCGTTTTATCTACATGCTGGTAGGCGCCAGCGCGATCTACCACATTTCGACCTTTAAGGCTACCCAACGCCGTTGGGAATGCAACACCGAGTTAAACACTGTATCGACAAGCGCCGGCGGCTAAAGGTGAGGAAGGACTCCAACTTTGGAATCAGGCATCCTCGACACCTCCAATCCCACAGATGTGCATTAACTTCCATGCAGCTGTTGCTCATGTCTAATCCTATTTATTACTTTCATTGAGAGTAAATATCTATCACTTTCCCCTTGCTTTACACATGTTGTCCGCACTCTCCGGAATGCTTAAAAATTAAACTATCTGGTTGTCTTGGTTGTTTCCGTCACAATGTGATCGTCGTGATGAAAAGCTGAGCTTTGGGCGGCTACAGAAATAGATGTACCCGCCGCCATATGATGATGTCTCTGGATCCGGCAACAGGTCAACCATAATGGATTGTGAAACTATTTAAGCAAATCTGATAATAACCCAAAGATGAGGTGTGGTATGATGAAATTACTACGTTTTGCAGTAATACTGGGCGTAATTGTAACTCTTCCTGTACTGGCATTGGCCGGTGGCTACGGGAAAGATAAAGATAAAATGGGCATGATGGATAAAGCCGATATCGTAGATACCGCTAAGTCGGCAGGATCCTTCAACACATTGGTTGCAGCGCTAAAAGCTGCCGATTTAACGGAAACGCTGCGCGGTGAGGGCCCCTTTACGGTGTTCGCACCCACCGATGAAGCTTTTGCAAAATTACCAGCCGGAACCGTCGATGATCTACTCAAACCTGAAAACAAAGCGAAACTGCAATCCATCCTGACCTACCATGTCGTTCCCGGCAAAGTTAAGTCCAAGGATGCCGTCAAACTGACATCGGCAAAAACCGTTAATGGGCAGAGCTTCAAAATCAGCCGGTCTGGTGACGGGCTGATGGTCGATGATGCAAATGTCACCAAAGCCGATATCAAGACCAGCAATGGAATCATCCACGTCATCGATCGTGTGATATTGCCATAGAGATCCTTCGCACCTTTGTGATCGCTCGATAGTTAACACTCAGGGGAGGAGTGCAGCATGTACAGGCACCCTCCTCTATTTTTTTAGTAAAGATACTTAACCAGAGAGACTGTGTCATAATTGCATAAACAACGGCAATTGTTAACATCGTCATTCCGGCGAAAGCCGGAATGCAATTTGCTATCAGATACTTACGTTTATGGATACCGGCGTTCGCCGGCATGACGGGCGGTATTTAGCCCATTTATTGAATGGTGACCCGGATTCTCTGGGCTCGGATTTTACTCCCTGATAAGCTGTCGATAGGCATCGATCATCTCGTCCCAACGGGTCTCCTTGCTGAAACGGGTGTCAAGATACATGGATTGGTGGGTTTGGTAGATATTTTCGGGAATCAATGGATTGGATAAGTAGATCGACATACCTGTTGCTTTACAATCTTCGGTATGGCGTTCATACAACAAAACCTTGTTCAGCAAAATGTTCAGCACGTCATCACACGCCTTCTGTAGATCCGGGTGCTGCAGGTTGCTTCGAAGGTGTCGCACAAAGCCTTGGAGATCGTAATACTCCATATTAAGGAAGCTGGCAAACCGCTGGGTTTCTGAGAGAGCGTTCCGCATTCCCGCAACAATCCCCGGTGTTTTTGTTTGGGCGATGAATAGGCCGGCCATATCATCCAGCGCCCGCACCAACGAATCCATGGCGCCGCAATCCACCAGGGCCATGCCGGCGGGAAACCGGCATATGTCCGGTGTTGTACCCGGTTCAGTTGGAAGAACAACGTCACGTTGATAATTGTTGACGTGGGAATCCACAATGCGCCGGCCCAATGACTGAGCACTGGCCGAAGGTGTATCTCGCAATTGGGCGATCACCTCTTCAAAGTGCAGGCCTCGGATTTGATAGCTGCCGGCCGGTTGGTTTACAAGCCGGATTTCGTCTTCACTGCCCACCATGTAATCGGTGACCTCAGATAGGGCGTAGCCCACCTCCACCATGTTGGTCAGACACGAGAACAGTACCATCAATTCAAAACGCCGGCCATCCAAGGCGCCCTGAATAGCCCCCTTGAATGCAGACAGGGTCATCGTCTCCTGGTCGGTGTCATCCCTGGATATGGAAACAGTTTTTTCTTTACCCATCTTTTTGCCAGCATAGCGACGGGTTTCGATGACCCCTTGGCTGTGAGCAAAGGTATAAAACAAATAACGGTCTGCGGGATAGCGTGCTATGGCCGTTTGAATGAATTTACGAAGGGTTGCGGGATTTCCCAGGTTCTCTTCACCCCACTCCTCCAGGACCCGGGAGTTGATGATGCCAATAACGGGATCAGATTCAAGGCGCACCAACCTCGTGTTGGCCCACTGCGCTTTGTACGGACCCAGCCAGTTTGGATGGCCGTCCACCAAAGCAATCACATTCACCTGGGCCGAAGAGCCGACGGTCTCCATCATGTCGAGGGTGTGAAGCACCTCTTGGGAGAGATCGTTATCCCCATTCAGATAACAAAGAATGGTTACGGAAGGGGCCTGTGATGACGCGGCAATTCCGCTGAAAGAAGCTGGGGGGAAGTCCATCAGCAGGATAGAGAAAACAATTAAAAGCCGGAACAGGTAGCGTTTATTCATCCATTCAACCAAGGGTTTTTTATCTGCAGCATAGAGCCCCAGCACCATGTGCAACGATCCAATTATAGATCATGGGTGCGGCAATGTTGTCAATGGGAGCTCCGTCCTATCTCTTTAATCGACGCAGGATTGCGGAACTTGAACTGTTGATCATCAGCGTAGAATTGGCAAGTCCGCAAATGGGCAATGACAGGCCCGGGGGACAACCTTTTGGTAGTATCTGCCTGACAATCATGAATGGGTCCCAAGGGGCCGGTTCACCCAAGGAACAGGGAGATCATTCCTATCCCATTTTTTCACGAACCTGGCGGAATTGGGCTCTGATTCTTCCCGCCGACACGGCCATGGAAATGGCTTGTACAGCGCCTATTTCGTCATCGCTAAGCCCGATTTCTTTGGCAACGCCAAAGAAATGCGCCATTCATGGATAGCAACCGGCCACAAAAGCGGCTGCCAATTGTACCATCACGGTTGTTTTGGGATCCAAATTCGCATGACTTGCTGTGGCATCATAAAATGCCTGATATTTTTCACTTTGGCTCTCTGGCAACATGGGGTCCCCTTTCACTGTCATGGATAATAAGTATGACGACTTCTCTGTGGCCTAGAACTCTCTATTTCGACGATGTCGACCAAAAAGGCTGGTCCCCTCTCAGCAGCTTAATTTTAGCCATGAACTGCTCCTTGTAATTTGCAATGGAGGAGACATAATGCCGACTCAATTTTTCTGTATGCAACTGGGTGCTAAAGAAGGCCATGAGATCCTTGAGCGTCAGAATACCCGCATCGGTACCCTCTTTGAACCCTGACCAGTTCTTGACATGCTTTTCCGACCGGAAAAGATTCATGCGCCCTCAGGTAAAAGACCAATTCTCCGCCCACTGGGCCAAAGGCACTTCGGTATAGCCCACGATCTCAGAATGACTTTGGGTTAACAGGCTGCCGCTGCTTAGTGTAATTCGCATGGGTTCGCCACAGTCCAAACAGGGTGCGTCGACTTGAATGGTTTTACCAGGAAAGACCCAGCAAACTGCCAGGGCATCAAAACCTCATGGCGTAAACCATTTCTGCTCGCCTTCAACTGTGATGCGATATTGGGTCGGCAGGCTGCTAAAGGGCCCAAAGGTGACAATAAAATCGGTATTGGGATGAAGCCACATAGCCCCCAATCCGGCATTCATCAATTCATGCAAAAGGTCTTTGCCTTCATCAGGCAGTACATTGAGCATATGTGCGATATCGGTGTAATGCGGCGCGCGGCCGGTATCGACAAAGGTTTGCATGATAAAGTGGTGCACTCGATCTAATGCGGCGGTGTCGGTCATAATGGATAGCCTCTTGAATTAGGTTTGGTTTTCCGTTGACCCGGGACTTGGTTTATGATTCGTTATTTACGATTAATATAAGCAATCAATCGTGTCCAACGATTAATTTCGATGGGACCAATCGCCTCTCACGATAGGAGGGTGGTATGGAATTTCGGCAGCTCAAAACATTCCGAGCGGTTGCGGATCATCTAAGCTTTTCCAAGGCGGCAAAAAGGCTGTACTTGGCCCAATCCTCTGTTTCGGCTCAGATCAGAGCGTTGGAAGATGAGCTTGATTTAAAGCTATTCGACCGCATCGGCCGCCGCGTCCTCATCACCGATGCCGGATTGAAACTTTACGACTATGCCCGCCGCATCGAGGATATGACCGACGAAATCCGCTCGGAAGTGTCAGGTGCCAAAAACGTCAGCGGCGCGCTGACCATCCGCGTTCCGGAGACCCTGGCCACAGTATATATACCGCAAGTGGTGGAACGCTTTTACGCGGAAAACCCTCAGGTAAGATTAAACCTGATCAATTGCAGCGACCTGCAACTGCGCGAGGAATTGAACTCAGGGCGAATCGATCTGGCTTTTCTGATGACCGACGCGATTCACCTTAAAGAGGTCAACATGCACTTGCTTAAAACCGAAAACCTCATTTTGGTATCCAGTTCTTCACATCCACTGGCCAATCTCAAGACCGTCAAACTCAAGCACTTGGATGGACAGACGTTGCTGCTTCCGAAAACCGATTGAAGTTATCGCAAAGCCTTCGAGCGGTCGCTCGAAAAAAACAACATCGCCTCTCACAAGCTTGAGTTCTCCAGCATCAACAACTTGCGAAAATGCTTGCAACGCGGCATCGGGTATACCATTTGTCCGGAAATATCCATTGAGCAAGAACTGGCGGATTGGCAATTGACAAAACTTAAGTGGGATAAGGATTCATATGAAACATCGGTCATCATGATCTGGCATGCTGAAAAGTGGTGTTCTCCCCTGCTCAAACGTTTTATGACGATTGCAGAAGAGATCATCACAAGTTAGCCTGTTTTAAGATCACAAGAGGCCATCTATACACTGGCCCTTTTTCTACGTGAGAATGCCGGTAACTCACTTTTTTTGGCGTTCGACGGATTCGATGGAATCATATCCCATCTCCTGAACAAGTTTCCCGTAGATTTGTTCGGAGCCGTTGATGCCTTGCTGTCGAAGATCCTCCAGATCCTGCATGAGCAGCGAGAGTGTCCCTTGGGAGTAGGTTTCCAATTCCGATTTCATGTAGGTCTCAAAGGATGTTGCCCATGCCGAGTCCTCTGATGAGGAGAGCGATCGAGCGCCTCCCATGAGGTTGGGATACTTCTCAAACATCTCTTGCTGCCACTGGTACTGTATGGCAAATATCTGCTTGACCAGTGGCGAATTGTGAGTTTCGGTCATTTGGTTGTTCATGCGAGCGTATTTAACGGTCATCAAGTTAACCCCCTGATCCTTTGCTCTGTCTAAATCCTTTTGGTAGCTCTCGAGGGTTTTTTGAGACCAAATGCTGAACTGCACCCGCCGGTGCAGCCGAAACTGGTCCGGATGTTGCTGGCAGGCGTATCGGCCATCTGCAGGTACAGACAGGAACATTTCAAGCTCTTTATCTATAACGTCATCGATGAGTTCTTCAATATCGGCCATTTTATTTCCTTTCCGGGAAAAAGCTGGGGTCACTCAACGACACGCAGTTGGGCACCCAACTCCGGATCCTCTATCCTGGCATGAAGCTGGGGGGCATGGTCCAGGAGAAATGTACCCTTGGCGTCTGTCAACTCCTCCTGCCGGAGGGCCTCAACAATCAGCGCACAAATCTCCTCAATTATGCCAATTCTATCGTGATCAATGTGCCGGCTGGTGAGGTCGCCGATAAGGCCATGAACTTTACGGCCCAACAAGGGGAGATGACCAAGCGCTTTATGCATCCATTTGTAAAACGGGGTATATCTGCGATTGAGCAAAAAGATCATGGAGACCACGTCACTGCAAAATTTCGTCAAGGCGTAGTGACCGGCGAAGAACTCTCCCCGCTGAAGGCAGCGCCCATAATTATACTGCCCATATTGGGCAATGGTAATACACCGGGAGGCCATCTTCTTCAACCGGACATCTCCAGGGTAAAAATCCTGCAATGCCTTACGCCAGCGAGAAAAGTTGCCGGATGGATCATGAAAGACCCGGCCGTTGGTGCAGGCGGCCAATGCGTGTTCGGGGATGGCGAGCCATTGCCCGTTATCCTGGGGTGGGTGTCCCAGTCCGGTATAGGTTTTATAGAACGACACGATCCGGCCGACGCCGGTCCGGGCCTCCTCTCCAGGGCTGGCGATCCGCGGACCATGACCGTTAAAGGTCTGCGGCAGATTTTCATAGGCGGCTTGGAGGGACCGGCCGACGGCCTCGAAATCTTCACTGGACAGCCACATACAGAATGCCGGTCCCCAGTCATGATCGCGCGATAAATGGTCATCAAAACCGAAACACTCCGATCCGGGCCCAACGAGACCGGCGGCGATGCGATCGACGTATTCCGGGAATTTATCAGAAATCATGGGAGCACCCAACTCCCGGTAATAGGCTTCCGCCAATGCAAGCCCTTTCATCGGTCGGACTCTGGTAAATTTTTTAGGTTCTCCCGTACCCTGTCAGCCTTTTGTTGAGAGCCGATCCCTTCATACAGTGGAAGCGCCTTTTGATAACAAGTCTGCGCCGCCGTCAGCCGATTTTCCATAAAATGAATATAGGCCATATTGCTGTGTTGATCGGCCATGCCCTCATGATGGTCCAACTCCTGGTAGAGGAGCAGGGCTTTGTCGTAGCTTTGGAGCGCTTTGCCGTATTGTTCCCGGTCACGGTGCACCGATCCGATATTTCCGTGCTGCTGGGCAACGTGAAGGGGCTGATTTTGCTGTTCGAACAAGTCAAGGGCAGAACCAAAGCATTGCAGCGCCGCTTCGTATTGTTTCAATTGAACCTGCAACAACCCTATGTTGTTAAGGATTTTTCCCTGAGCACTTTGGTCTCCCGTCGCTTTGAAGATTGCGAGCAGGCGTTCAAAAGTTTCAAGTATTTTACCCGCCTGGTTACGGCGCATATACACCTCGGCCATCAGCCGCAATGGTTCTATTTGACCTGATAGATCCCCGAGTTCTTCAAAACTCTGTACAGCTCGTTCAAATCGATTAAGGGCCCCTTCTTGATCGCCGTTTCTCAGGAGCTCTTTGCCATCTAAGATTATAGAAGTTGCATTGGCCATGGTATCATATCCCCCTATTCACCTATTAGCTTAGCATGAGTCGCCAGCCCCAACAATCCCCCCTCTCTCAAGAAGGCCCCCCTTTCTGTGGCCACCCAAAAAGCTCTTCACGACAAGGGCAACTTGGCCTCCCTCACCACAGAAGTGTGCAGTTTTCGCAATGGGTGCGCAAATAGGGTTCATTTGGAAAACGACTTGAAAAATTAACGCCCCAAGAATACAATACAATTTTCAACCCATCATCTGGCACTTTATTTGCACTTAATATATCGGTTTATTCAAAGGCGCCACGGCAGAATCTACCTCTCGATTCTGACCTCATCAGAATATTGTAATCTTAAAAGCAGTTGCAGCGGCTGATTTAGCCTTAACACTCTTACTACTATTACGAGTCGGATCAGATGATCATAATACGTAAGTGGTATACGAACAACAGGTGCCGAGATCCTTTTTTGCCAAATCCCCTGAGTACTAAAATACTCCTATCTTTATGCTCGATGGTCCTAATACTTATCTTGAGCACCGCCACTGCTATGGCAGACCAAGTCACCTTGGCCTGGGATGCGAACGACCCAACACCGCAGGGTTATCGCGTCTTTCAACGCACTCAGGGAGCGTCCTATGATTACACCAACCCTGTATGGCCCTCCGATGGCAATGACCACACCGAAACCACCTGTACCATTGATAACCTGACAGCCGGGGTGACTTACTTTTTTGTGGTGCGCGCCTTTTACGGAAACAGTATCAGCGGAGATTCCAATGAGATCTCTTACTCGGTACCGGGCGGCACTACCCTATCTTCGATCTCTATCAGCGGTCCCTCCGGCATCAATGAAGGAAGCTCCGCTCAATATACTTGCGACGCGACTTACAGTGACGGATCCACCACGACACTTTCAAACGGCGTCACCTGGACGGAAAATTCCAGCGCCACCACCATCAACAGCGCCGGACTTTTAACGGCAGCCAATGTCACCGCCGACATCAACGTCACCATTACCGCCGGCTATGGCGGCATGAGCAGCTCCCACAGCACGACGGTTAAAAACATCGCTCCCGTAGCTACCGCCATCACCATCAGCGGTCCGACTGAAATCAATGAAAACGGCACAGCCCAATATACCTGCAGAGCCACCTATAGTGACGGATCCACCGCGACACTTTCAAACGGCGTCACCTGGACGGAAAATTCCAGCGCCACCACCATCAACAGCGCCGGACTTTTAACGGCAGCCAATGTCACCGCCGAC